>Ga0315556_1002102_pt1 | contig 11546 bp, 9 predicted proteins | sample SalMarSW160310MG_FD_202112 | JGI IMG/M metagenome (GOLD analysis project Ga0315556, IMG submission 202112) | Salt marsh sediment microbial communities from the Plum Island Ecosystem LTER, Massachusetts, United States - Salt Marsh Sediment SW1603-10 ...
GTAGTTGACGGCCGCAGCGGTCTGGTCCCGGCGGATCGCGAGATCGCAGCGCGTCTGCGCAAGCTGAAGAAGCGCGTCTGGATCGCGGTCAACAAGTGCGAAGGCCTCGCCGCCGATACGGCGACGGCGGAATTCCATGAGCTCGGCCTCGGCGCGCCGGCGGCGATTTCTGCCGCCCACGGCGAGGGGGTGCGCGACCTAGTCGAGGCGGTGGTTGCGGACTTGCCGCCTGACGGGGAAGCCGAAGCGGTGGACGAGGGCCATCCGCGCGTGGCGATCGTGGGGCGCCCGAACGTAGGTAAGTCCACTTTGGTAAACGCATTGGTGGGTGAGGAACGAGTGATCGCGTTCGACCAGCCGGGAACCACCCGCGATCCGATCGAGGTTCCGTTCGAGCGCGCCGGGCGGCGTTATACGCTGATCGACACCGCAGGCCTGCGGCGACGCGGAAAGACGGGCGAGGCGGTGGAGCGCTTTTCGATCGTCAAAACGCTGCAGGCGATCGAGGCGGCGAACGTCGCGGTGTTCATGCTGGACGCAGCGCAGGGCGTGACCGAACAGGACGCCCATGTCGCCGGCTACATCCTGGAGCGCGGCCGCGCGGTGGTGGTGGCGGTCAACAAGTGGGATGCCGCGGACAAGGAGGCGCGCGATCGGGTCAAGCAGGAACTGGCCTGGAAAGTCGGATTTCTGGGCTTCGCCGAGACCCATTTCGTGTCGGCGCGCGACGGCAAGGGTCTGGGTGAGCTGATGCGCTCGGTGGACGCCGCCTACGCCGCGGCCATGGCCAAGCTTTCGACTCCGAAGCTGACGCGGGCGCTCATCGCAGCGGTTGAGCAGCAGGCGCCTCCGCGCAAGGGACTGGTACGGCCGAAGCTGCGCTACGCGCATCAGGGGGGGATGAATCCGCCGCGGATCATCATTCACGGTAACGCCCTCGATTACGTGCCGGACACCTACCGGCGCTACCTCGAGGGCCGTTTCCGCAACGCGTTCGGGTTGCGCGGCACTCCGATGGTGGTCGAGTTCCGTACCCGCGGCAATCCCTACGCGCGCCGGCTGGCGGGAAAGAAGCGCTAATTCCGGCCCCGTTGCGCGATGCAGGCGGGAATGCTATGTTTCCATTGGATACATTATCTGCAGGTATGATGTAGCTGATGGAAACATTGCGCCGGCGGAGTTACCATCACGGCGACTTGCGGGCCGAACTGGTGCGCGTGGCAGGTGACATCCTGGACCAGGGCGGTCCGGCAACGCTTACCTTGCGTGAAGCGGCGCGGCGCGCGGGGGTGTCCCATAGCGCTCCCTACCGGCACTTCGCCGACCGGGAGACGCTGCTGGCCGAAGTCGTCGCGCAGGGCTTTGCGCAACTGGGCGCCGCGCTGCACGGGGCCGCCGCCGCGGGCGGAGTGGAAGTGGCGCGCGCGTACCTGCGTTTCGCGCTCGCGCACCCGCGCCGCTATCGGCTCATGTACGCGGGCGAGATCGCGCCTGCGCGCTACCCGGAGCTTGCGGACCAATCCGAGCTTGTGCTGCGGGTGCTGGCTGATTCGATCCCCGGGCTGGGCGACGCGCAGCACGCCAGGCGCGCCGGAACAGCCTCGTGGGCGCTGCTGCACGGGCTGGCGGGGCTGCTGCTCGGCGGGCACCTGGGGCCGCTCGCGTCCGATGCGGCCGACGCCGAGCGTCTGCTGCGCGAAGTCGTCGGCATGATTCGATTCGCGGCCAAGCCCGCGGCGGCGGCCTGAGTCCGCGCCGCATGCCTATCGCCCTGCGCCTGGCCGCGTTCTACTTCGCGTATTTCGCCTACGTCGGGGCGTTCACGCCATATTTTCCCGTCTACCTCGCCGGGCGCGGACTGCAGCCGACGGAGGTCGCCACCGTGCTGGCGATGCCGCAGCTGGCCCGGATCTTCGCCCCGACTTTCTGGGGCTGGCTGGCGGATCGGGCCGACGCGCGGCGTGCCGTGGTCGTGGCTTCGTGCGCCTCCCTCGCTGCAGGTTTCGCGGCGATACCGTACGTGCCGGGTTTCCCGGGCATCACGCTACTTGTCGCCGTCACGAGCATCCTGTCCGCCGGCGGGCTGCCGCTGGTAGAGGCGATCACGCTTTCGGCACTCGCCGGGCGCAGCGGACACTACGGCCCCATCAGGCTTTGGGGATCGGTCGGCTTTATCGTCGCGGTACTGCTGGTAGGCGTGTGGCTGGACGCCCATGCACCCGCCGGGCTGAGCGGGATCCTGCTCGCGCTTGCGCTGGCGGCGCTTACGGCCTCCGTCCTGCTGCCTCGCGCCGCTCGCGCGCCACTTGCGCCGGCCGACGCAAACTACTCGGGAGCTGGTCGTGTATCCGCTTCGGTGCGTGCCTTGATAGGCGCGGGATTCTGCATGGCCGCTGCGCACGGCGCGCTCTATGCGTTCTTCACCTTGCACCTGCAGCGACTCGGCTACAGCGGCACGTCCATCGGCGCGCTGTGGACGCTCGGCGTGCTAGCCGAAATAGGCGTCTTTCTCTACCTTCCCGCTCTGTTCCGCCGCTTTTCGCTCCAGAGCATCCTGCTCTTCAGCCTGCTCGCAGCCGTCGTACGCTTCGCGGCGATCGGCTGGGCCGCGGGCTTCCTCGCGGTGCTCGTGGTCGCACAGCTGCTGCACGCGGCGACTTTCGGCGCTTTTCACGCCGCATCCGTGGCGACGGTCCAGCGCCTGTTTCCCGCCGCTGCGCACGCTCGCGGACAGGCGCTGTTTTCCAGCCTCGCCTACGGTGGCGGCGGGGCCGCGGGCGCCCTGCTCGCGGGCCGCGCGTGGGAGACGGGCGGGCCTGCGCTGACCTTCTCGTTCGCCGCCGGTATCGCCGCGGTCGGCGCCGCACTGGTGTTCTGGCTGCGTCCCCCGCAGCTTTGCGACGCCGCGCGTGTGCGATAATTTGCAGCTTCGATCGGTCACTTTCGCGCCCGAATACGCATGGCACAGACGCTCTACGACAAGCTTTGGAACAGCCACGTGGTGCACGTCGATAGCGACGGCACCGCGTTGCTCTATATCGACCGCCATCTGGTGCACGAAGTCACCAGCCCGCAGGCCTACGAGGGTCTCAAGCTGGCGGACCGCAAGCCGTGGCGCATCGGCTCCGTGGTGGCGACGGCCGATCACAACACCCCGACGACGGGCTGGGAGCAGGGGATCGATGGCATTCGCGATCCGATCGCGCGCCTGCAGGTCGAGACCCTGGACAAGAACATGCGCGAGTTCGGCGCCAAGGTCTATTTTCCGTTCCTCGACAAGCGCCAGGGCATCGTGCACGTCATCGGGCCGGAGAACGGGGCGACGCTGCCTGGCATGACCGTGGTCTGCGGCGACTCGCACACCAGCACCCATGGCGCTTTCGGCTGCCTGGCGCACGGCATCGGTACCTCCGAAGTCGAGCATGTGCTGGCGACGCAGTGCCTCGTCACCAAGAAAATGAAGAACATGCGCGTGCTGGTCGAGGGCCCGCTGGCACGCGGGGTCACGGCGAAGGACGTTGCGCTCGCGATCATCGGCCGCATCGGAACTGCCGGCGGAACGGGCTGTGCGATCGAGTTTGCGGGCAGCGCGATCCGCGCGCTGTCGATGGAAGGCAGGATGACCCTGTGCAATATGGCGATCGAAGCCGGCGCGCGCGCGGGCATGATCGCGGTCGACGAGACCACCATCCAGTACCTAAAGGGGCGGCCTTTTTCTCCCACCGGGCCCGAGTGGGACCAGGCGGTGGCCTACTGGCGCATGCTGTGCAGCGATCCCGACGCCAAGTTCGACCGCGAAGTCTCGCTCGATGCGGCGGCGATCAAGCCGCAGGTGACGTGGGGCACCTCGCCGGAGATGGTGGTGCCGGTCGACGAGCTGGTGCCCGATCCGGACAAGGAAAAAGACGCCACCAAACGCGACGGAATTGAACGCGCGCTGGCGTACATGGGTCTCAGGCCGCGCACCCGCATGAGTGACATCAAGCTGGATAAGGTGTTCATCGGATCGTGCACCAACTCGCGCATCGAGGATCTTCGCAGCGCGGCTGCGGTGGTGAAGGGCCGCCACGTGGCGCAAAACGTGCGCCTTGCGATGGTGGTGCCGGGCTCCGGGCTGGTGAAGGCCCAGGCCGAACGCGAAGGGCTGGACCGGATATTCATCGAAGCCGGTTTCGAATGGCGTGAGCCGGGCTGTTCAATGTGCCTCGGAATGAATGCGGACCGCTTGGATCCCGGCGAGCGTTGCGCTTCGACCTCGAACCGGAATTTCGAGGGCCGGCAGGGAGCCGGCGGGCGCACACACCTCGTCAGTCCGGCGATGGCGGCTGCGGCGGCGATTGCAGGGCACTTCGTCGACGTGCGCTCGGCATTCTAGGGTGAGCGCGATGAAGAAATTCACGCAACTCAATGGCTTGGTAGTGCCTCTCGATCGGGCGAACGTCGACACCGATGCCGTCATTCCAAAGCAGTTTCTCAAGTCGATCAAACGCACGGGCTTCGGGCCCAATCTATTCGACGCCTGGCGTTATCTCGATCACGGTGAGCCGGGGATGGATCACTCCAAGCGGCCGCTCAACCCGGACTTCATCCTTAACCAGTCGCGCTACAAGGGGGCCGAGATTTTGCTGGCGCGCAAGAATTTCGGCTGCGGATCCTCGCGCGAACATGCGCCCTGGGCGTTGCTTGACTACGGCTTCCGTTGCGTGATTGCACCGTCATTTGCCGACATCTTCTTCGAGAACTGCTACAAAAACGGTCTGCTCCCGGTAGTGCTGACCGAAGCCGAAGTTGACGCACTGTTCTACGACTGCGCGGCGTTCCCTGGGTTTCGGCAGGTGGTGGACCTGGAGCAGCAAACGGTGTCGAACACCGACGGCTCGCGCCGCTATAGATTCGAGGTCGATCCCTTCCGCAAGCATTCGCTGCTGAACGGCCTCGACGAAATTGCTCAGACGCTGCAGCACGCTGACGAGATTCGCGCTTTTGAGGCCAGGCGACGCGACCAGTTTCCCTGGCTGTTCAGGTAGGCCGCGATGAAAATCGCGGTCTTGCCGGGAGACGGTATCGGAAGCGAAATCGTCGCGCAGGCGCTCAAGGTCTTGCGGCGGCTGGCGGAGGACGGCTTGCGTCTGGAGCTCGAGCAAGCGCCGGTCGGCGGGGCGGGCTACGAGGCCGCAGGAGATCCTCTGCCCGAGGCGACGCTCAAACTCGCGCAGCAGGCGGATGCAATCCTGTTCGGGGCGATCGGCGGGCCGCAATATGACGTGCTGCCTCGCGACAAGCGCCCGGAGCGAGGACTTCTGCGTTTGCGCAAGCAGCTCGGATTGTTCGCGAATCTGCGCCCTGCGATGGTCTACCCGGAGCTTGCCGCCGCGTCCTCGCTCAAGGCGGAGATCGTCGCTGGCCTAGACGTGCTTATCGTGCGCGAGCTGACGGGCGACATCTACTTCGGCGAGCCGCGCGGAATCACGACCTTGGCCGGAGGCGAGCGCGAGGGCGTGAACACGATGCGCTACCGTGAGAGCGAGATCCGGCGCATCGCGCAGGTCGCTTTCGAAGCGGCGCGCAAGCGCGGCAAGCGCCTGTGTTCGGTCGATAAAGCCAACGTGCTGGAAACCACCGAGCTGTGGAGGGAGGTGGTGACGGACATCGGGAAGTCCTATCCCGATGTCGAACTGACGCACATGTACGTAGACAATTGCGCCATGCAGCTGGTGCGCAATCCAAAGCAGTTCGACGTCATCGTCACCGGCAACCTGTTTGGGGACATCCTGTCCGACGAAGCATCGATGCTCACCGGGTCGATAGGAATGCTGCCTTCGGCATCGCTCGACGCTATAAGCAAGGGGCTGTACGAGCCGATTCACGGCTCAGCGCCGGACATCGCCGGCAAGGGCGTGGCAAACCCCCTGGCGACGATCCTCTCGACGGCGATGATGCTGCGCTACTCGTTGGGCAACGAGCAGGCGGCAAGTCGCGTCGAGGGCGCCGTGCGGCAGGTGCTGCGCGAGGGCTACCGCAGCGCGGATATCCATACGCCGGGCACGCGTTTGGCGGGCACGAACGAAATGGGCGACGCGGTGATCGCCGCTCTCTGAGGAAAGGATCATGTTGAGGGTCGGTATCGTTGGTTGGCGCGGGATGGTTGGTTCAGTGCTCGTGCAGCGCATGCGCGACGAGCGCGACTTCGACCACATCGAGCCGGTCTTCTTTTCGACTTCCCAGGCGGGCGTCGAGGGCCCGAACATAGGCAGGGACAGCGGCCCGGTACTGGACGCCAACGATCTCGCAGCGCTCAAGTCTCTGCCGGTGATCGTTTCCTGCCAGGGGGGCGACTACACCAACGACGTCTACCCGAAGCTGCGCGCCGCGGGCTGGAACGGCTACTGGGTCGACGCGGCGAGCGCGTTGCGCATGAACGACGACGCGGTAATCGTGCTTGACCCGGTCAATATGCCACTGGTGAAGGATTCGCTCGCCAAAGGCGGGAAGAACTTCATCGGCGGCAACTGTACGGTCAGCCTGATGTTGATGGGAGTTTCCGGGCTTTTCCAGCACGACCTGGTTGAGTGGATGACGAGCATGACGTACCAGGCCGCCTCCGGCGCCGGCGCCGCGAACATGCGCGAGCTCGCCCAACAGATGGCGCGCGTCGGCGACAGCGCGAAGAAGCTGCTCGCCGATCCCGCGTCGAGCGCGCTGGATATCGACCGCGCCGTGACCGAGGCAATTCGCGCGCCGGGCCTGCCCAAGGCGAGCTTCGGCCAGCCGCTCGCCGCCAGTTTGCTGCCGTGGATCGACAAGGACCTCGGCAACGGCCAGAGCCGGGAGGAGTGGAAGGGCCAGGCCGAGACCAACAAGATCCTCGGCCGCGCCGACCGGCCGGTGCCGGTGGACGGTATCTGCGTGCGTATCGGCGCGATGCGCTGTCACAGCCAGGCGCTAACGATCAAGCTGCGCAGAGACGTCCCGCTGGACGAGCTCGAGGGAATGGTCGCCGAGGCCAATGAGTGGGTGAAGGTGGTCCCGAACCGGCGCGAGGAGTCGCTCGCGGAGCTGACCCCGGCTGCCGTCAGCGGCAAGCTCTCGGTGCCTATCGGGCGCCTGCGCAAGCTGCCGATGGGCGGAGACTACCTGGCTGCCTTTACGGTCGGGGACCAGCTGCTGTGGGGGGCGGCCGAACCGCTGCGGCGTATGCTGCGCATACTGCTCGATTCAGGTGTCGGGCGGTGAGGGCGAGCGGCCTTGACCAGCGGCATCGAAGCGGCAGAATTTCATAGCAAGTTCCGGTGCAAAGGTGAAAGAATCGAGAAAATCTCTCAGCTTGCAAGCCTAACACCATGATGTTATTTTACTTGGGGACCGCAAATTGAGTCAGGGTGGGACCGTGGGCAAATCCATCACAATGAGAATTTTCGCCGCGGCGCTTCTGGCCGTTCCCTTGATCGCGCATGCCGTGGGTTTGGGGAATTTGCGCGTCTTGTCGGCGCTCGGGCAGCCACTGAACGCCGAGATTCACATCGTATCGGAGCAACCCGACGAGATGAACTCGGTGACTGCGCGCCTGCCGTCGCAGGATGCATTCCGCCAGGCGGGCATCGAGTTCAATCCGGTGCTGCTCGGCATGAAATTCGACGTGGAGCAGCGCAACGGCAAGTCGGTGCTCAAGCTCACCACCACGCAACCGGTAAACGAGCCGTTCCTGGATATTCTGGTCGAACTGCAGTGGTCGAGCGGGCGGCTTGTGCGCGAGTACACGTTCCTGCTCGATCCTCCGGAATACAAGGCGACGCAGGCGATCAGTCCTGCGCCATCTGCGACGCCGATGGAAAAGTCTGCGCAGGCGCCGGAGGCCCAGGCGCCGGTCCAGGAGCGGCCGCTCGAGTCGGCCCCCGCGCCCGCGGTCACGCCTGCCCCCGCGCCTAGTCCCGCGCCCAAGCCGGCGGCAGCGCCGGAGCCGAAGTCCCCCGCCACGCGTGAAGTGAAGAAGGGCGATACCTTGGGTGCGATCGCGCGCGAGAACCTGACGCGCGGCATTACCTACAACCAGATGCTGATCGCGCTGTACCGCGCGAACCGCGACGCTTTCATTCGCGACAACATCAATCTGGTTCGCGCCGGCCGAATCCTCGAAATACCCGATCAAGAGGCCGTCGCGGCAATCGACCCGGAGGACGCAAGGCGGCTGGTGCGATCGCAAATGGCCGACTTTGCCGCCTATCGCCGCAAGCTCGCGGCGGCCGCGCCCGCGACGAGCGCTGGCGCCGGAGAGCGTGCAGTCAGTGGACAAATCAGCTCGACACCGGAACAGCCGGCACCGGCCACGCAGAAGGACCAATTGAAGCTTTCGAAGACCGACACGGGGTCCGGTCCGATGTCGCGCGCGGCGAGCGAGGATGATCAGGCTGCGCGCGAGCGCGCGCTGCAGGAAGCGCAATCGCGCGTTGCCGAACTGGAGAGGAACGTCAGCGATCTGCAAAAGCTGGTCGAGCTGAAGGACAAGGCGCTCGACGTGAAGAGCAAAGAGCTTGCGGAGTTGCAGCAGAAGGCGGCCGCGGCCCCGGCTGCGCCGATCCCCGCCTCGGCAGTCCCCGCCGCACAGCAGCCCGCGGCAGCGCCCGCCGGCGCGGCTGAGGCGCCCAAGCCGATGGCACCGCCCGCCAAGCCGGCGGTTGCGCCGGCTCCCAAACCGGCCCCCAAACCGGCGCCGAAGCCAGCGCCCAAGGCGAAAGCGCCGCCGCCTCCGAGCCCGCTTGATGATTTGCTAGACAACCCGGCCGCAGTGGGCGGGTTGGGCTTAGTCCTCGTGCTCCTGCTCGGGTACGGCGCCTGGACGTGGCGCCGCAAGAAGAAGGCTGCGGCGCTTCAGGGGGGCGGGTTCGACGCGGCGGCCGGCGCGGGCGGAGCCTCGTCGGTCTTGAGCGCGGCGGGGACGCCGTCCGTGCGGGCGGACGTGGGCAGCCAAGCCTCGGTTAGCCAGGCGAGCGTCGGCGGCATGGAGGCGGACGAGGTCGACCCGATCGCGGAGGCTGACGTCTATATGGCGTACGGGCGCGATTCGCAGGCCGAGGAGATCCTCAAGGAAGCGCTGCAGAAAGACGCGAAGCGCCCGGCGATCCATGCCAAGCTGCTCGAGATCTATGCCGGGCGGCACGACGCGCCATCGTTCGAACAGACGGCGCGCAAACTGCAGGCACTCACGGGTTCGGGCCCAGAGTGGGAGAAGGCCGCGGCGCTTGGTCGCAGCATCGATCCGCAGAATACGCTCTACGGCGGCGCGCCAGAGGCGGGAGAGACCCGTACCGGCACCCCGGCTGTGGAGGCCCCTGCAGAGCCTGCGCCGGCGCCGAATCTGGATTTCGATCTGGACGCCGCATCGACCCCCGTAAGTCCGGATATTCCCCTGGACGTCGGCGAGGACGAAGGCAAACAGCAGGCTTCGGAAGCGCTCGACTTCGACATCGGTTCGAGCACCGACACGATGAAGGCGGGCGATTTCGCCAAGGGCGGAACCCTGATCATGGACAAGAACGCCGAACCGAAGACGGAGCCGGCGGGTCTCGATTTCGATCTCGGCCTGGGCGGGGGAGATGCCCAGAAAACAGCCGAAAGCGGGGGGGGTAGCTTCGAATCCCCGGCGACGCCGGAACCCGCGGCCGCGGATACGCTGGGATCGATGGATTTCAATCTCGATCTCGACACCGCCGACACCAAGCCCATGCCGGCGCCTTCTGCGGAGCCGGCGCCACTGGACCTGTCCTCGATCAGTCTGGACCTCGGAGCGCCGGGCGAAGGCTCGGCCGCAACCACGAGCACGGATCCGAAGTGGCAGGAAGTTGCCACCAAGCTCGACCTGGCCAAGGCATATGAGGAGATGGGCGACAAGGACGGTGCGCGCGAGTTGCTGAACGAGGTCGTAAAAGAGGGCGACAACGCGCAACAAAGCCAAGCCAAGCAGATGCTCTCCAGCCTCGGCTGAGAGCAAACCCCCTACAATTAGCCACGGGCCGCGCCCCTGCGCGACACCGTGGCTAAACTTTTTCCGGCATGCGACTCGCGCTCGGCATCGAATTCGACGGCAGCCGATTTCTGGGCTGGCAGACTCAGCCGGGCGGCCGCACGGTGCAGGATGCGGTGCAGGCGGCGATGGCGGCAATCGCGGGCGAGGAGGTGAAGGTCACCTGCGCAGGGCGAACCGATCGCGGAGTGCATGCGTGCGAACAGGTGATCCACTTCGATCCCCCCGTGGCGCGTCCGGACAGCGCGTGGATAAGGGGCGCAAACGCGATGTTGCCCGACTCGATCGCGGTGCTGTGGGTGCGGCGGGTTGACGAGGCGTTTCATGCCCGTTTCAGCGCGATATCCCGCAGCTATCGATACGTCCTGCTCAATCGCGGCGTCCGGCCCGCGCTCGCCGCGCGCCACGCCGGGTGGTTCCATCGCGCTCTCGACGTCGAGTCGATGCACCGTGCGGCCGAGTTTCTCGTCGGCGAACACGACTTTTCCGCTTTTCGTTCCGCCGAGTGCCAGGCGAAGACGCCGGTGCGGCGCGTGAACCGCCTCGAAATCGAGCGCGTTGGCGAACGGATCGACTTCGTCATCAGCGCCAACGCGTTCCTGCACCACATGGTACGAAATATCGTCGGAACGCTAGTGTACGTCGGCATGGGCAAGCATCCTCCGCCTTGGGTGCGCGATGTGCTGGCGTCGCGTGAGCGCGCGCGCGCCGCGCCGACTTTCGGCCCCGAGGGCCTCTATCTCGAAGCCGTCGACTACGCCCCTAAATGGGGTCTGCCGAGTGGGCGTCGTGCGCCGATCGCGCTGCCGGTCGAGCTCTGAGCGATGCGCACTCGGGTAAAGATCTGCGGCATAACGCGCGCCGAGGATGCGCGGGCCGCCTGCGAGGCGGGGGCGGACGCCATCGGGCTCGTGTTCTATCCCGCCAGCCCCCGCTTCCTGTCGCATGAGCAGGCGCGCATGCTGCGTGACGGGCTGCCCGCGTTCGTCACGGCGGTGGCGCTGTTCGTGGATCCAAGCCGCGACGAGGTCGAGCGAGTAATCGACCGCGTGCGCCCGGGCGCGCTGCAGTTCCACGGCGACGAGCCGCCCGAGTTCTGCGAGCGCTTCGGACTTCCCTACCTCAAGGCCTGTCGCGTGAAGGAGGGGGTCGATTTGCTAGAATACCTCCAGCCTTACATGGGCGCGAGCGGCTGGCTGGCGGACGCCTACGTCGAGGCGTACGGCGGTACTGGAACCAGCTTCGATTGGTCCGTGGTTCCTCGCCAGCGACCCCGTCCGCTGATCCTGTCGGGCGGCCTGACGACCGAAAACGTTTGCGACGCGGTCCGTCGCGTCCGGCCATGGGCGGTAGATGTTTCGAGTGGGGTCGAGTCCGCCAAGGGCATCAAGGACTCGGCCAAGATAGCAGCCTTCATGGCAGAGGTCAGAAATGCAGATGGATGAGCTTCCCGACGCGCGCGGACACTTCGGCCCCTACGGGGGGGTGTTCGTCGCCGAAACCCTGATTCACGCACTCGACGAATTGC
>Ga0315556_1002103_pt1 | contig 11542 bp, 9 predicted proteins | sample SalMarSW160310MG_FD_202112 | JGI IMG/M metagenome (GOLD analysis project Ga0315556, IMG submission 202112) | Salt marsh sediment microbial communities from the Plum Island Ecosystem LTER, Massachusetts, United States - Salt Marsh Sediment SW1603-10 ...
CCTACATCGACACCCTGTCCACCTCGACCCCGATCGCGGATCACGTCAAGGTCGACTTCGAGCTGCGTGGCTGCCCGATCAACAAGCTGCAGCTGGTGGAGGTGCTCTCCGCCTTTCTCGCCGGCCGCGTGCCGGTGACGCCGGCCCACAGCGTGTGCCTCGAGTGCAAGCTGAAGGGCAACGTGTGCGTGATGGTGGCGCACGGCACGGGCTGCATCGGACCGGTGACGCACGCCGGCTGCGGCGCGCTGTGCCCGTCCTACCGGCGGGGCTGCTACGGCTGCTTCGGGCCGATGGAGACGCCCAACGCGAGCGCGCTGGGCGAGCGCCTGCTTGCCCTGGGCATGCCGGCGCGCGACGTGCAGCGGGTTTTCCGAAACTTCAACGCTCAGGCGGAGCCGTTCAAAAAGGAGAGCGAGCGCCATGACGCGTAAGACGATCAAGGTCGACTACCTCGCGCGGGTCGAGGGCGAGGGCGCGCTGCACGTCACGCTGCACGACGGCGCGGTGCGCGACGTCGAGCTGCGCATCTTCGAGCCGCCGCGCTTCTTCGAGGCCTTCCTGCGCGGGCGCGCGTTCGGCGAGGCGCCCGACATCACCGCGCGCATCTGCGGCATCTGTCCGGTGGCCTACCAGATGAGCGCGGTGCATGCGATGGAGGACGCGCTCGGCATCGCGGTCGACGCGCCGCTGCGCGCGCTGCGCCGGCTGCTGTACTGCGGGGAGTGGATCGAGAGCCATGGACTGCACATCTATCTGCTGCACGCGCCGGACTTTCTCGGCTACGAAAGCGCGATCGCGATGGCGCGCGAGCACCAGGCCGAGGTCGAGCGCGGGCTGCAGCTGAAGAAGGTCGGTAACGAGATCGTGCAGCTGGTCGGCGGGCGCGAGATCCATCCGATCAACGTGCGCGTCGGCGGCTTCTACCGCACCCCGACGCGGCGCGAGCTGGCGCCGCTCGCCGAGCGGCTGAAATGGGCGCGCGACGCGGCGCTCGAGACGGTGCGCTGGGTCGCGGGCTTCGACTTCCCCGCGTGCGAGCGCGACTACGAGTTCGTCGCGCTGCGCCACCCGGACGAATACCCTTTGAACGAAGGACGCCTGGTGTCGAACAAGGGGCTCGACATCGGCGCGCGCGACTACGAGACGCACTTCGAGGAGCGCCACGTCGCGCACTCGACCGCGCTGCAGTCGGTCATCCGGGAGCGTGGCGCCTACCTGGTCGGGCCGCTGGCGCGCTACAGCCTGAACTTCGACCGGCTCTCGCCGCTGGCGCAGGAAGCGGCGCGCGCGGCCGGGCTGGGCGAGGTGTGCACCAACCCCTACCGCAGCATCGTGGTGCGCGCGGTCGAGACCCTGTACGCCTGCGACGAGGCGCTGCGGCTGATCGAGGGCTACCGCGAGCCCGAGCGGGCCGCGGTGCCGGTCGAGCCGCGCGCGGGCGTCGGCTTCGCCTGCACCGAGGCACCGCGCGGCCTGCTGTACCACCGCTACGCGCTCGACGCCGAGGGCACGATCACCGAGGCGAACATCGTGCCGCCCACCTCGCAGAACCAGGGCACCATCGAGGACGATCTGCGCGCCTTCCTGCCGGACTGGCTGGAGATGGAGGACGAAGCGCTGCGCTGGCGCTGCGAGCAGACGATCCGCAATTACGACCCGTGCATCTCCTGCTCCTGCCATTTCCTCAAGTTGGAGGTCGAGCGTGGCTAACGCAGCGGTGGTCGTGATCGGCGTGGGCAACGCGCTGCGCGCCGACGACGCGGCGGGCGTGCTGGTCGCGCGCCGGCTGCGCCCGAGCCCGGGGGTCGAGATATGCGAGCAAAGCGGCGAGGCGACCGCGCTGCTGGAGGCGCTGCGCGGGCGCGCCGCGGTGCTCGTGGTCGACGCCGCGGCAGGCGCGGAGCCGGGGCGGCTGCACCGTCTTGACGCGTCGGCCCAGCCGCTGCCGCAGCGCCTGTTCGGCTCCTCGACGCACGGCTTCGGCGTGGCCGAGGGCATCGAGCTCGCGCGCGCGCTGGGCGTGCTTCCACCCGTGTGCATCGTGTACGCGGTGGAAGGAGGGCGCTTCGAGACCGGCGCGCCGATGTCCGAGGCGGTGGTGTGCGCGCTGCCTGTTCTGGCCGAAAGAATGACGAAGGAAATCGAGACGTTGAGGCACGCGGAGACGCGAGATGCATGAGGCGCATCTCATGACGGACCTGCTGCACAAGATCGAGGCCCTGGCGCGCGAGGACGGCGCGCCACGCGTGGCCGCGGTCGAAGTCTGGCTCGGCGCGCTGTGCCACATTTCGGCCGGGCATTTCCGCGAGCATTTCGAGCGCGAGACTGTGGGCACGCTGGCCGAGGGCGCCGAGCTCTCGCTGCTCGTATCCGACGATCCGCGCCACCCGCAGGCGCAGGACATCGTGCTGCGCAGCGTGAGCCTGGAGAGCTGAGGGCGTGCAGCGCGCGCGCGTCACGGTCCGCGGCGGGGTGCAGGGGGTGGGATTCCGCCCGCACGCCTGGCGCCTGGCCGGCGAGCTCGCGCTCGGCGGCTGGGTGAGCAACACGGCCGAGGGCGTGCTGATCGAAGTCGAGGGGCGCGCCGAGTCGATCGACGCCTTCGTGCGCGCGCTCGACGCGCGCCGCCCGCCGAGCGCGCGCATCGAATCGCTCGAGGTCGCGTCGATCGCCCCGCGCGGCGAACGCGAATTCGCGATCCGGCCGAGCGCGCGCGCCGCCGCGCCCTCGGCCGCAATCCTGCCCGACCTCGCCACCTGCCCGGAGTGCCTGCGCGAGCTGTTCGATGCGCGCGACCGGCGCCACCTCTACCCGTTCATCAACTGCACCCATTGCGGGCCGCGCTACAGCATCGTCCAGGCGCTGCCCTACGACCGCGAGCGCACCACGATGCGCGGGTTCACGATGTGCCCGGCCTGCCGGGCGGAGTACGAGGATCCGGCCGAGCGGCGCTTCCACGCCCAGCCGAATGCCTGTCCCGCCTGCGGCCCCGCGCTCGCGCTGTGGGATGAAGACGGCCGCGTGTTTGCCGCGCGGCACGACGCGCTGCTCGACGCGGCGCAGGCCCTGCGCGCCGGGCGCATCGTCGCGCTCAAGGGCCTGGGCGGCTTTCACCTTTTAGTGGATGCGCGCAACGCGCAAGCCGTCGAGCGCCTGCGGCTGCGCAAGGGGCGCGCGCAGAAGCCCTTCGCGCTCATGTTCCCCGACCTCGCCGCGCTGCGCACGCATTGCGAGGTGGATGCGCTCGAGGCGCGGCTGCTCGAATCGCCGCAGGCGCCGATCGCGTTGCTGCGTCGGTGCAAAGGCGGCGATGAAGCGGCGCTCGCCGCGCAGGTCGCTCCGCGCTGCCCGGAGCTCGGCGCCATGCTGCCGTATACGCCGCTGCACCATCTGCTGCTGCGCGAGCTCGGCTTCCCCGTGGTCGCCACCAGCGGCAACCGCAGCGAGGAGCCGATCGCCACCGACGAGCGCGAGGCGCTCGCTCGCCTGCGGGGCATCGCCGACCTGTTCCTGGTGCACGACCGGCCGATCGCGCGCCCGGTCGAGGATTCGGTGGCGCGCGTGGTGCTGGGCCGGGAGATGCTGCTGCGCCGCGGGCGCGGCTACGCGCCCTATCCGCTGGCGCTGCCGCAGGCCGGGCAGGGCGGCGCGCTGCTGGCGGTCGGGGCTCACATGAAGAACACGGTGAGCCTGTCCGTCGCCGGCCGGATCGTGACCGGCTCGCACCTGGGCGACCTCGACGCGCCCGAGGGGCGCGACGCGCACGAGGAGGCCGCGCGCGGCCTGGCCGCGCTGTACCAGGCCGCGCCCGTCGCCATCGCCTGCGACCTGCACCCGGATTACGCTTCGACGCACTATGCCGAGCGCAGCGGGCTGCCGCTGGTGCGCGTACAGCACCACGTCGCCCACGTCGCCGCCTGCATGGCCGAGAACGGCTTGCGCGGCCCCGTGCTCGGCGTGGCCTGGGACGGCAGCGGTTACGGCCCGGACGGCACCGTCTGGGGCGGCGAATTCCTGCTGCTCGACGGCGCGCACGCACGGCGCGTCGCGCACCTGAGGACCTTCGGCCTGCCGGGCGGCGAGCGCGCGGTACGCGAGCCGCGCCGTGCCGCGCTCGGCGCGCTGTGCGAGGCGCTGGGCGAGGAGGCGTTTGACACAGCGGGACCCGCAGCCGGCTTGAACTTCAGTACGAACGAATTGCGCGTATTGAGATCGATGATCGCGAGCGGCACTCAGGCCCCGCTGACCTCGAGCGCCGGGCGGCTGTTCGACGCCGTCGCGGCGCTCGCCGGCCTGCGGCAGGTCGCGAGCTACGAGGGCCAGGCGGCGATGGAGCTCGAGTGGTCGATCACGGAGGACGCTGAGTTGGAACTCGCGCCGCTCGAGATCGTCGCTTCAGTGCCTTTGGTACTCGATTGGGCGCCGACCCTGCGTTCCATGCTGGATTTCGCCGGCAAAGGCGCGTCGCGCGGTGCCGTTGCGGCGGCGTTCCACCGCGCGCTCGCGGCGGCGATCGCGGCGGTCGGGGCGCGCATCGGGGTGCGCCGGGTGGCGCTCAGCGGCGGCTGCTTCCAGAACCGCCATCTGCTCGAGTGGAGCGTCGAGCGCCTGCGCGCCGAAGGCCTCGAGCCGTTCTGGCATCGCCTGGTGCCGACCAACGACGGCGGCATTTCGCTCGGCCAGGCGGCCTGGGCCGCGGCCGTGCGGGCGGAGGGCTGAGCGCATGTGCCTGGCCGTTCCGGGCAAGATCGAGAGCATCGCCGAGGCGGGCCCGCTGATGCGCGTGGCCAGGGTCGATTTCGGCGGCGTGACGCGCGAGGTCAATCTCGCCTGCGTGCCCGAGGCGGCGCTGGGCGACTATGTGCTGGTCCACGTCGGCATCGCCCTGAGCGTGATCGACGCCGCGGAGGCCGAGAAGGTCTTCAGCTATCTGCGGGAGATCGAAGCGCTGTGAAGTTCGTCGACGAGTACCGCGATGAAAGATCGGCCGCGCGCTACGCGGCCCTGATCGCGCGCGGGGTCACGCGAGCCTGGACCATCATGGAAGTCTGCGGCGGCCAGACCCACGCCATCGTGCGCTTCGGCATCGACCAGCTCCTGCCGGGCGGGGTCTCCCTCGTGCACGGGCCCGGTTGCCCGGTGTGCGTCACGCCGCTCGAGATGATCGACAAGGCGCTCGAGATCGCGGCCGCGCCGGGCGTGATTTTCTGCTCCTTCGGCGACATGCTGCGCGTGCCGGGCAGCGAGGGCAACCTGCTCGCGGTCAGGGCGCGGGGCGGCGACGTGCGCGTGGTCTACTCGCCGCTCGATGCGCTGCAGGTCGCACGCGACAACCCGGCGCGCGAGGTCGTGTTCTTCGCGGTGGGCTTCGAGACCACCGCGCCGGCGAACGCGATGGTGGCGCACCAGGCCAGGCTCGAGGGCCTCTCCAACTTTTCGCTCCTGGTGTCGCAGGTGCTTGTGCCGCCGGCGATCGAGGCTATCCTGGCCGCGCCGGGCAACCGGGTGCAGGCCTTCCTCGCCGCCGGGCACGTGTGCGCGGTGATGGGTATCGAGCAATACGAGCCGCTCGCCGCGCGCTACCGGGTCCCGATCGTGGTGACCGGGTTCGAGCCGCTCGACATCATGCAGGGGGTGGCGATGTGCGTGCGCCAGCTCGAGCGCGGCGAGGCGCGGCTGGAGAACCAGTACTCGCGCGCAGTGCGGCGCGCCGGCAGCGCGCCGGCGCAGGCGCTGATGCGCGAGGTGTTCACGGTCGTCCCGCGCCGCTGGCGCGGCATCGGCGAGATTCCGGCCAGCGGCCTCGCGCTCGCGCCGGCCTACGCCGGGCTGGACGCCGAGCGCCGCTTCGGCGCAGCGCGCGCGGGCGCCGAAGTTCGCTCGGAATGCATCGCCGGGCTGGTGCTGCAGGGCGCGCGCAAGCCGACCGATTGCCCCGCCTTCGGCCGCCGCTGCACCCCCGAGCGCCCGCTCGGGGTCACGATGGTGTCCTCGGAAGGCGCCTGCGCCGCCTACTTCCGCTATCGCGCGCCGGTGAGCTCATGAGCGCTCCCGATCCCACCGTTTGGAACTGCCCGGCGCCGGCCGGCGAGGGCGAGCAGGTACAACTGGCGCACGGCGGCGGCGGGCGCGCGATGGCGCGCCTGATCGAGCGCCTGTTCCTGCCCGCGTTCGCCAACCAGGCGCTCGGCGAGCGCCACGACGGCGCGCGGCTCGAGCTCGACGGCGCGCAGCTCGCCTTCAGCACCGATTCCTACGTGGTAAGCCCGCTGTTCTTCCCCGGCGGCGACATCGGCACGCTGGCGGTCAACGGCACGGTGAACGATCTCGCCATGTGCGGCGCGCGGCCGCTGTATCTCTCCGCCGGCTTCATCGTCGAGGAAGGGTTCGCCCTGGCGACGCTCGAGCGCGTGGTGGCCTCGATGCGCGCGGCGGCCGTCGCGGCGGGCGTGCAGCTGGTGACGGGCGACACCAAGGTGGTCGAGCGCGGCAAGGCCGACGGCCTGTTCATCAACACCGCCGGTATCGGGCGCATCGTTGCGCCGCGCCCGGTCGCGCCGCACCGGGTGCGTCCGGGCGACCTCGTCCTGTTGAGCGGCGACCTGGGCCGGCACGGGGTCGCGGTGATGGCCGCGCGCGAGGCGCTCGGGCTCGAGACTTCGATTGCGAGCGACTGCGCGCCGCTCGCGGCGCCGGTGCTCGCGCTGCTCGAAGCCGGCTGCGCCGTGTCCTGTTTGCGCGACCTGACGCGCGGCGGGCTCGCCAGTGCCCTGGTAGAGATCGCCGAGACGGCGGGCATGGAGATCGCGCTCGATGAGCGGGCAATCCCGGTGCGCGAGGAGGTGCGGGCGGTGTGCGAGCTGCTAGGCCTGGACCCGATCTACGTCGCCAATGAAGGCCGCTTCGTCGCCTTCGTCGCGCCCGCCGACGCCGAGCGCGCGCTCGAGGTGCTGCATGCGCACGAGCCGAGCCGTGGCGCGTGCGTGATCGGAAGCGTGCAGGCCGGCGCTGCCGGGCGCGTCGTCATGACAAGCCCGATCGGCGGCAAACGCGTGGTCGACATGCTGAGCGGAGAGCAGCTGCCGCGCATCTGCTGAGCGGAAACTGCTCTCGTCTTGCGCGTCTGCGCCAGTGTTTAGTTCTTGTGTTCCCTCGCCTCGTTCGAAATCGCCCGGCCACCGTGCTGGATGTCTTGCCCGGCGCCTTCCATGGTTTCGCAACCGGCGAGCGTGCCGAGGAAGCTGGCGAAAGTGAGCGCCGCCAGCAGCGGAATAAAGATTCGTTTGATCATGATCAGTCTCCTATGGTGCAGCGCTCACGGTACTCAGCACGGGCCAGCGGGTCGGTGCGGCGCCGTACATACGCTCGGGGGAACGAGCCGATCGATGCCCGCAAAGCGCCTCAACCTGTCCCGCGGCAAGATGCAATGTGCGCTGACGTACAGAGCTACCCTGAGGCGGTGCCTATGATTTAGTGATCTCGAGCGGCCTCGGCATATCGATCGGAATCGCGTGCATCCGTCCAAACATGTCGCCACAACCCTGCTGTTCGGCGCCGCCCTGGCGCTGGGCTCGACCGGGTTGCTCGCCCAGGAAGCAGAGGGCTTCGGCCTGCGGCTGCCCAAGGCCTGGCTGGCACAGGCGAGCGACACGGCCGATACGCACCAGGCCTCCGAGAGCCCGTCGCCATCGGGGCCCGGACGCTCCAAGAGCTACGTGATCCCCGCACTGGAAATCCTCAGCTTCGATGCGCTGCTCAATCTCTACGACCGGCACGCCTACCAAGGGAGCGAGTTCTCGAGCAACCTGACTTCGATCAGGAACAATCTGCACGGCGGTTGGAAGGTGGACAACGACCCGTACCAGGTGAACCAGGTCGGGCACCCGTACCAGGGTTCGATGTACCACGGCTTCGCGCGCTCGGCGGGCCTGAGCTACTGGGAGGCGGCGGGATACACGTTCGCCGGCAGCGTGCTGTGGGAGATTGCGGGAGAGCGCACCGATCCGTCGATGAACGACCAGATCGCGAGCGGCATCGCCGGCTCGTTCTTCGGCGAGGCGCTGTTCCGCATGGCGAGCCTGGTGCTGGAGCAGGGCGGAGGCATGTCGCCGTTCTGGCGCGAGTGGGCCGCTACCGCTATTTCGCCGTCGACGGGCTTCAACCGCCGCGTGATGGGCTATGACGAGATCTTCTCCAGCCGCGGCGCGCCCTACTACAGCCGCCTGTCGCTGGGCTTGAGCGGCGAGGCGCAGAACAATCCGGGTGCTTCGACCAAGGCGAGGCCGAACGAGGCGCTGCTGGATTTCTCCCTCGATTACGGCATGCCGGGCAAGCCCGGTTACGAGTACACGCGGCCGTTCGATTACTTCACCTTCCAGGTCACCGCCTCGAGCGCGAACCTGATCGAGAACGTGATGACCCGCGGGCTGCTCTACGGCAAGGCATACAGCGCGGGCAGCAACTACCACGGCGTATGGGGGCTGTACGGCAGCTACGATTACATCGCGCCGCAAACCTACCGCATCTCCAGTACCGCGTTATCGCTCGGCACCACCTGGCAGACGTGGCTGACGCAGAATATCGCGCTGCAGGGCACGGGCCTTGTGGGCGCAGGCTATGCGGCGGCCAGCACCTTGCATGGCGCCGCCGAAGGCGACTACCACTACGGGGTCACGCCGCAGGGCTTTCTTGCGCTGCGCATGATCTTCGGCAACAAGGCTTCGCTCGACATCAGCGCGCGCGAATATTTCGTGACCAACGCGGCCGGCACCACCGCGGGGCACGACAACATCATACGCACCGATCTCGCGTTCACCTGGCGCATCGTGCGCCAGCATGCAGTCTCGATCAGATACCTGTGGAACCGGCGCGATGCGACCTACGCGAGCCTGCCCGACACGACGCAGAGCCGCGCCACGGTCGGTATCTATTACACGATGCTGGGCAACGACCGCTTCGGCGTGGTTGGAACGGCCCCGACTTCGACGATACTGCCGAAGCTTAAGTAAGCTGGGTTGACGCATGCCGCAATGGCGCTGCCGAGCCCGGCGGACCTGATTGACACAGATCAAGGTGCCGCGTAGCGCGGTGTATTGAATGGGGTTGTGAGCATGAGCAGGAGGCGATCCGTGCCCGGCCAGCATCGCTACATCCGTTTCTTCAATCAGATCGGCATCGAGGACGTTCCGTCGGTCGGGGGCAAGAATGCTTCGCTCGGGGAGATGTACCGTGAGCTGACCCCGCAGGGCGTGCGCGTGCCGAACGGCTTCGCGATCACCGCCCAGGCCTACTGGTACGTGCTCGAGAAGGCCGGCATCGCGCAGCGGCTGCGCGACGCGCTCGACGGCCTGCGCGCGGACGACGTCGAGGACCTGGCGCGGCGCGGCAAGCAGGCGCGCGACCTAGTGTACGGGGCGCCGCTGCCGGAGGACCTGCGACGCGAAATCCTGCAGGCTTACGGGACGCTGCGGGAGGAGTACGGCCCGCAGCTCAGCGTGGCGGTGCGCTCCTCGGCTACGGCCGAGGACCTGCCCGACGTGAGCTTCGCCGGCGCGCACGAAACCTTCCTCAACGTGCAGGGGGACGAGCCTCTGCTGGACGCCTGCCGACGCTGCTTCGCCAGCCTGTTCACCGACCGCGCGATCCACTATCGCATCGACCAGGGATTCGATCACTTCAAGGTGGCGCTGTCGATCGGCGTAATGAAGATGGTGCGCTCGGACCTGGCGGCAAGCGGCGTCATCTTCAGCCTCGACACCGAGTCGGGCTTTCGCGACGTGGTGTTCATCACCGGCGCCTACGGGCTCGGCGAGAACATCGTCCAGGGCGCGGTCGATCCGGACGAGTTCTATGTCTTCAAGCCTACCTTCGAAGCGGGCCGCCGCGCGGTGCTGCGGCGCGCGCTGGGCAACAAGAAGATCAAGATGGTGTACGCGGAGGGCGGCAGCCGCCTGACGACGCGCAACGTGCCCACTTCGAGCGCCGAGCGCGAGCGCTTCTGCATCAGCGACGCCGAGGCGCTGACCCTGGCCGATTACGCGATCAAGGTCGAGAAGCATTACAGCGCCAAGGCCGGCAAACCGCGACCGATGGACATGGAGTGGGCCAAGGACGGCCATGACGGGCAGCTCTACATGGTGCAGGCGCGTCCCGAGACCGTGGTTTCGCAGAAGACGGGCAACGTGTTGGAGATCTACACCATCAAGGGCAAGGGCGACGTGCTGAGCTCGGGGCGGTCAGTGGGGGAGAAGGTGGTCAGCGGCGTGGTGCGCGTCATCCCCAACGTCGCGCAGCTGGCGGAGTTCCGGCCGGGCGAAGTGCTGGTGACCGACACCACCACCCCGGACTGGGAGCCGGTGATGAAGACCGCAGGTGCCGTGGTGACCAACCGCGGCGGCCGCACCTGCCACGCTGCGATCGTGGCACGCGAGCTCGGCATCCCGGCGATCGTCGGCGCGGGCGATGCGACGACTGCGCTCAAGAGCGGCGAGACGGTGACGGTGTCCTGCGCCGAGGGCGACGTCGGCCGAATCTATCGCGGCAAGCTGGAGTTCGAGGTGCAGCGTACCAACCTCGAGGGGCTGAAGCTGCCTGCTACCCAGATCATGATCAACCTCGGCAACCCGGAGCTCGCGTTCAAGACCAGCTTCCTGCCGAATGACGGTATCGGGCTGGCGCGCATGGAGTTCATCATCAGCGAGTACATCAAGGCGCATCCGATGGCGCTGGTGCATCCGGAGAAGGTCGCCGATGCGGCCGAGCGTGCCGCGATCGCCCGGCTGTGCCGCGGCTACGCCAAGCCGGCCGACTTCTTCATTGAGCGCCTGGCCGAGGGCGTCGGCACCATCGCCGCCGCCTTCTATCCGAAGCCGGTGATCGTGCGCATGTCCGACTTCAAGAGCAACGAGTACGCGGCGCTGCTCGGCGGGCACGGCTTCGAGCCGAGCGAAGGCAACCCGATGATCGGTTTTCGCGGCGCATCGCGCTATGCGCATCCGGCTTACGCCGAGGGTTTCGCCCTGGAATGCGCCGCGATGCGTCGCGTGCGCGAGGTCATGGGGTTGACCAACCTCAAGCTGATGATCCCGTTCTGCCGCCGCATCGACGAGGCCGAGCGCGTGCTCAAGGTGATGGCTGGCCACGGCCTCGCGCGCGGCAAGGACGGGCTCGAGATCTACGTCATGTGCGAGATCCCGAACAACGTCATCCTGCTGGACGCCTTTGCCAAGCACTTCGACGGCTTTTCGATCGGCTCGAACGACCTTACCCAACTCACGCTTGGGGTCGACCGCGACTCGGAGATCGTCGCCTTCGACTACGACGAGCGCGACGACGGGGTGAAGCAGATGATCCGGCTCGCGGTAGAGGGCTGCCGCCGCAATCACCGCCACTCGGGGCTGTGCGGCCAGGCACCTTCCGACTACCCCGAGATGGCGCAGTTCCTGGTCGAGATCGGCATCGACTCGATGAGCCTCAACCCGGACGCAGTGCTCAAGACCACGCTGCAGGTACTCGAGCTGGAGAAGAAGCTCGGGCGCAA
>Ga0315556_1002104_pt1 | contig 11531 bp, 10 predicted proteins | sample SalMarSW160310MG_FD_202112 | JGI IMG/M metagenome (GOLD analysis project Ga0315556, IMG submission 202112) | Salt marsh sediment microbial communities from the Plum Island Ecosystem LTER, Massachusetts, United States - Salt Marsh Sediment SW1603-10 ...
GAAGTAGCCAAGGAGCTGGGCATACTCACGGTGGCGGTGGTGACCAAGCCCTTTCCTTTCGAGGGGAGTAAGCGCATGCAGGTGGCCGAGCGCGGTATCGCCGAGCTTGGCCAATACGTCGACTCCCTGATTACCATCCCCAACGAGAAGCTGCTGCAGGTCCTCGGCAAGGGCATTTCCCTGCTCGATGCCTTTAAGTCCGCGAATAACGTGCTCTACAACGCAGTGCAGGGGATTGCCGAGCTCATCACGCGGCCGGGGCTGATCAACGTGGACTTCGCCGATGTGCGCACCGTGATGTCCGAGATGGGGGTCGCCATGATGGGCTCGGGCTCTTCCCGGGGAGAGAACCGCGCCCGGGAGGCCGCGGAGCAGGCGATTCACAGCCCGCTGCTCGAGGACATCAACCTCTCCGGTGCCAAAGGGATACTGGTGAACATCACCGCTGGCCTGGACATGTCCATCGGCGAGTTCGACGAAGTCGGTAACACCGTCAAGGAGTTCGCCTGCGAGGATGCGACCGTGGTGGTCGGCACCGTGATCGATCCGGAGATGCACGACGATCTACGGGTTACGGTGGTGGCGACCGGGCTGGGTCCGTTGCAGACGGGCAGGCAGCGAGTCGAAGAGCCGGAGGTCAAAGCGGTGCGCCTGGTCACCAGCGACATCGTCGAGCCGCCAGCGCTTGACTACGCCGATATGGAGCGGCCCACGGTAATGCGCCGGGACCGCAAGCCGGTGAGGCCATTCGGCCACGTGCCCAAGGAGCAGGATATGGACTACCTGGATATCCCGGCGTTTCTGCGCCGGCAGGCGGACTGATGCCCGATCTGGCGGTTCGGTGAGTGGATCCCATGGAATGGGATTTGCATAAAAGCCTGAGGGGGCTGCTGCACCCGCGTTCTTACTTATTGGAGGGTACCACGCTTTATGGTACAATTCGCGCGGGTTTTGGCCGGCCGCGGTCTGACGGGGGCGATATAAGACATGATACGCCAGCGAACGCTGAAGAACGTCATTAGGGCCACGGGGGTCGGCCTTCACACGGGTGAGAAGGTCTACCTGACGCTCAGACCCGCCGCCCCGGACACGGGGATCGTGTTCCGGCGGGTGGATCTCGCTGATCCGGTGGAGATACGCGCGAAACCCGAGAACGTGGGGGACACCCGGCTTTCGACGACCTTGGTCAACGGCAACGTGAAGATCTCCACCGTGGAGCACCTGCTCTCCGCGCTGGCAGGTCTGGGCATCGACAACGCCTATGTCGACGTCAGCGCCCCGGAGGTGCCGATCATGGACGGAAGCGCCGGCCCCTTCGTGTTCCTGATCCAGTCGGCCGGTGTGGAAGAGCAGAACGCAGCCAAGAAGTTCATCCGCATCAAGCGCAAGGTGGTGGTCGAGGACGGGGATAAGCGAGCCTCCTTCGAGCCGTTCGACGGCTTCAAGGTGTCCTTCGCGATCGATTTCGATCATCCCGCCTTCACGGAGCGTACCCAGTACGCCTCGATCGATTTTTCGTCGACCTCGTTCGTGCGCGAGGTCAGCCGGGCGCGGACCTTCGGGTTTTTGCGGGATCTGGAGATGCTGCGGGAGCGCAAGCTGGCCCTGGGCGGCAGTCTCGATAATGCGATCGTGGTCGACGACTACCGTATCCTCAACGAGGATGGTCTGCGCTACGAGGATGAGTTCGTCAAGCACAAGATCCTGGACGCCATCGGCGACCTGTATCTGCTGGGGCACAGCCTGGTGGGGGCCTTCAGCGGCTACAAGTCGGGCCATGCGTTGAACAACCGGCTGCTCAAGGCGCTGTTGGCCGACAAGCAGGCTTGGGAAGAGGTGACGTTCCGGGAGGGGGATCGGGCGCCGATCTCGTACACGACGCCGGCACCGGCGAGCTGACGAAGATCAGCCGCCCCGCCGCGCGAGCCGTCCCAGGGCCTCGCGCAGCGCGGGATCGTCGGTTTCCTCGGCGACCTGCAGTAGCAGGCGCGCATTCTTGGAAGACAAGGTAGGCCTGCGCCTCGGCGCTTTCTGGGGCGGATCGGCGGGAGCCAGGACCCGAACGCGGACCTCCGTGACCCGCGTTCCGGCGCGGCCCAGCGTGGGGACGAGGCTTGGCGCCAGAAACCGCATCCGGGTCGCCCAGGGAGGGGAGTCGGCGAACAGGAGCAGCCGCTCCTCGCTCAGGCCGGCCCAGACGCAGTGCTGGTCGACAGGAGCCGGGAGCGCCCTCCTGACCTGATCGAGGAGCCCCAGGCGCTGGGCGATCGATCGCTGCAGCGACCCGAGGCTGGTGCACCGCTCCAGGATCTCGGCGAAGGGATGGGGGCGGGATCGCATGGTTGCTCGCCTTAGCCGGCCGCGGGTTGTTGGGAAGCGGAGCTCGTAGAACAGAGGAGTCAGACGCGATGAACGTACTGCCAATCACGAGATTCTGCAACCGATGGGGTAGTAGTACCGAGCTCTGTGCTCGTAAGCTCCTCGCGGGGCTCATTGTGGTCTTTGGTCTGGCGATCGGGGTCAGCTTCTGGGGCGGCTACCGCCTGGCGATCGCACAGATCGGCGGGCCGTCCAGCGAGCAGGCCAAAGCCCTCGCGCTGCAGCTCGAGCGTCAGCGCCAGGACGTCGGCGATGCCCAGGCGAAGACTCAGGCCAATCTGGACGCCCTGGCGCTGCGTCTCGGCGAGATGCAGGCCCGGGTCATGCGCCTGGATGCACTGGGACAGCGACTGACCGAAATGGGCAAGCTCGATCAGGGCGAGTTCGATTTCAGTCAGCCCCCCCCGGAAGGCGGGTTGAGCAGGGGCCCCGGGGAGTCCGAGTCCGCCTTCGGGCTGGTGTCGGACATGCGCCACTTCACCCGACTGCTGGATGATCGAGAGCGCAAGCTCAAGCTGCTCCAGGATCTGATCATGACCCGCAAGCTCAGTGAGGAGGTGCGCCCGTCGAGCGCGCCCCTGCGGGACGGTTACGTATCGTCCGGCTTCGGGCTTCGCACCGACCCCTTCACGGGCAAGAAGGAGTTCCACGAGGGCTTGGATTTCGCAGGCAAGCCGGGCTCCAAGGTGCGAGCGGTCGCCGCGGGCGTGGTGACCTCGATCGGTAACCACGGCGACGGCTACGGGAACCTGGTCGAGATCGACCACGGAGACGGCTACGTCAGCCGATACGCCCACAACAAGGCCATCCTGGTCAAGCCCGGCGACACGGTTTCCAAGGGCCAGCCGATTGCGATCCTCGGCTCGACCGGGCGCTCGACTGGCCCCCACGTCCATCTCGAGCTGGTCCGCAATGGCAAGAAGATCAACCCGGCCAAGTTCGTGGCAGTAAACTGATTGCACCAGAGTGGTGCGTTGAGCCGTCCCGCCGCCCCGCCGGGGCCCTGACCCGGCGTTGAATTCCCTGAGTGCGGACCGTATTTGCGGTATGATCCGCAATCTTTGAATTTCCCCCCGAGCCGCAGCTGAATTTCGTCGATGGTCAGCAACATTCTGAAAAAGGTCTTCGGTAGCCGCAACGAGCGGCTGGTCAAGCGTATGAGCAAGGTGGCGGCCGAGGTCGGCGTCTTCGAGCCACAGGTCCAGGCGCTGTCCGATGCCGAGCTGCAGGCCCGGACCGATGACTTTCGCACCCGTGTCAGGGAGGGCGCATCGCCCGACAGCCTGCTTCCCGAGGCCTTCGCCGTGGCGCGGGAGGCCGGCAAGCGGGTCCTCGGGATGCGTCACTTCGATGTGCAGCTCGTCGGCGGCATGGTCCTGCACCAGGGCAAGATCGCCGAGATGCGCACCGGTGAGGGCAAGACGCTCGTCGCCACCCTGGCGGTCTATCTCAACGCACTCACGGGCAAGGGCGTGCACGTGGTGACGGTCAACGACTACCTTGCCCGGCGCGACGCCGCCTGGATGGGTCGGCTCTATCACTTTCTAGGGCTCAGTGTGGGGGTCATCAATTCTTCCGGAGGCATGGGGCCGGACTCGGCCTCGTATTGTTTCGAGCCCCAGCACCGCGAATCCGACGGCGGCTTCCGCCACCTGCGTCCCTGCACGCGTCGCGAGGCCTACGCCTGCGACGTGACCTACGGCACGAACAACGAATTCGGGTTCGACTACCTGCGCGACAACATGGCGTTCAGCGCCGACCAGCGGGTACAGCGTGAGAAGCATTTCGCGATCGTCGACGAGGTCGATTCGATCCTGATCGACGAGGCCCGCACGCCGCTGATCATCTCCGGCCCCGCCGAGGACAGCTCGGATCTGTACCGGCGCGTCAACGAGCTGATCCCCGCGCTGGTGCGCCAGGAGCCGATCACCAACGAGGAAGGGCAGCCCGATTTCGGCCCGGGCGACTACTCGGTGGACGAGAAGGCCCGCCAGACCTATCTGAGCGAGGAGGGCCACGAGAAGATCGAACAGATGCTCGCTGAGAGCGGGCTGCTCGACGAAGGCTCCAGCCTCTACGACAGCCAGAACATCAGCCTCATGCACCACGTGTACGCGGCGTTGCGCGCCCACGTGCTCTTCCATAAGGACGTCGAATACATCGTGCGCGACGGCCAGATCGTCATCGTGGACGAGTTCACCGGGCGTACCATGCCGGGGCGGCGCTGGTCCGATGGCCTGCATCAGGCGGTCGAGGCCAAGGAAGGGGTCAACATCCAGGCGGAGAATCAGACCCTCGCCTCGATCACGTTCCAGAACTACTTCCGCTTGTATCAGAAGCTGGCCGGCATGACCGGCACGGCCGATACCGAGGCCTACGAGTTTCAGCAGATCTACGGACTGGAGGTGGTGGTCATCCCGACCAACATGCCGATGATCCGCAGGGACATGGGCGATCTGGTCTATCTGACCCAGCCAGAGAAGTACAAGGCGATCATCGACGACATCAAGGACTGTGTGGTCCGCGGGCAGCCGGTGCTGGTGGGCACCGCGTCCATCGAGACGTCCGAGCTGATCGCCGAGCTGCTGACGAAGGACAAGGTCGCCCACGAGGTCCTCAATGCCAAGCAGCACGAGCGAGAGGCCGGCATCGTGGCGCAGGCGGGGCGCCCGGGGGCCGTGACCATCGCCACCAACATGGCTGGCCGCGGCACGGACATCGTGCTGGGTGGGAGCTTCGAGGCGGAGGTGGCGGGGCTGGGTGATCCGCCGGCCGCGGAAGAGATCGAGCGCGTCCGCGCCGACTGGAAGGTGCGTCATCAGCAGGTCCTCGACTCGGGCGGTCTGCACGTCGTCGGCACCGAGCGGCACGAATCGCGGCGCATCGATAATCAGCTCCGGGGTCGCTCGGGCCGCCAGGGCGATCCGGGCTCGACCCGGTTCTATCTTTCCCTCGAAGACAACCTGATGCGCATCTTCGCCTCCGAGCGCGTGTCGACGATCATGCAGAAGCTGGGCATGAAGGAAGGCGAGGCCATCGAGCACCCCTGGGTGACCAAGGCGATCGAGAACGCCCAGCGCAAGGTCGAGGGACGCAACTTCGATATCCGCAAGCAGCTGCTGGAATACGACGACGTGGCCAACGACCAGCGCAAGGTCGTCTACCAGCAGCGTAGCGAGCTGATGGAGGTGGAGGATATCTCCGAGAGCATTAAGGCGCTGCGCCAGGACGTAGTCGGCGCTTTGATCGATCGGTATATCCCGCCGGGCAGCATCGAGGAGCAATGGGACATCCCGGGGCTGACCAAGGCTCTCGAGGACGACTTGGGCGCGGAGTATCCGCTCCAGCAATGGCTCGACGAGGACGAGAGCCTGCACGAAGAGACCCTGCGCGCGCGCATTCTGGAAGAGCTGGAGCGCAGCTACGAAGAGAAGACGGTTAAGGTCGGTCCGGAAGTGATGCGCTACTACGAGAAGGCCATCATGCTCCAGGTGCTCGATACCCATTGGAAGGAGCACCTGGCCGCGATGGACTACCTGCGCCAGGGTATCCACCTGCGCGGCTATGCGCAGAAGGACCCCAAGCAGGAGTACAAGCGCGAGGCCTTCGAGATGTTCTCGGGTATGCTCGCGGCCATCAAGGCCGAGGTGGTCGGCGTGCTCTCTAAGGTTCAGGTCCGCGAGGAGGAGCCGCCTCCACTGGAGCGCCAGGCGCCCCCCTCCCCGACCGATTTCGAATTCAAGCACGAGGAATTCACGGGTTTGGGCGACGCGGGAGCAGAGCCGCCCGCCGAGCGGGAGCCCGCCGTCGCCGAGCCGTTCGTGCGCACCGAGCGCAAGATCGGACGCAACGAGCCCTGTCCGTGCGGATCGGGTAAAAAGTACAAGCAGTGCCACGGCCGGCTTCAGTAGCCTGAGTCGGTTCGCGTGAGCGAAGAGCTGGCGTTTCTCCCCGTGGCGGGTGTGCGGCTCGGCACGGCCCAGGCGGGTATCAAGTACCGGGATCGCGACGATCTGGTCGCGATAGAGATCCCGGCGGAAGGGGTCTGTGCCGCGGTGTTCACGCGCAATGCCTTCTGCGCCGCGCCCGTGCTGGTGGCCCGCGAGCATCTCGCTGCCGGGTCGCCCCGTTACCTGTTGATCAATTCCGGTAACGCCAATGCGGGCACGGGGGAGTCTGGCGTGCGCGATGCCCGGGAGACCTGCCGGTTTGTAGCCGCGGCCGCCGGCTGCGCTCTCCAGCAGGTGTTGCCGTTCTCTACCGGCGTGATCGGGGAGCCGTTGCCGGTCCGGAAAATCGTTTCCGCTCTGCCCCAGCTGATCGAATCCCTCGACGAGTCCCGTTGGCCGTCGGCCGCGCGGGCGATCATGACCACGGACAGGGTGCCCAAGCTCGTCTCCCGGAGGTTCGAGCTGGACGGTCATCCCGTGACCATCACCGGTACGGCCAAGGGCGCCGGGATGATCCGCCCTGACATGGCCACCATGCTGGCCTATCTGGCGACCGACGCCCGGGTGACGCGCTCCGAGCTGCAGGCCTGTCTGGAACAGGCGGTGGCGCCCTCGTTCAACTCGATCACAGTGGACGGCGACACCTCGACGAACGACGCCTGCGTCCTGGTGGCCTCGGGCCGCAGCGGGGCGCCGGTGATCGACGATCGCGCCAGCGAGGCGTTCCGCGCACTGGCGAAGGCCGTGACCGAGGTCTGCATGGATCTGGCCCGTGCCATCGTCCGCGACGGAGAAGGCGCTACCAAGCTGGTGGAGATCCTGGTCGAGGAGGCGAGCGATGAGGCCGAGGCCCGACGGGTGGCCTACACGATCGCGCAGTCCCCGCTGGTCAAGACCGCGCTGTTCGCATCCGATCCCAACTGGGGCCGAATTCTTGCCGCGGTCGGTCGCTCGGGCTTGGATGCGTTGGACATCACCGGCGTTCGGATCTGGCTCGGGGAGGTCCGCATCGTGAGCGAGGGAGGGCGCGACGAAGGCTACACGGAAGAGGCCGGGCGCGCGGCCATGGCCGGTCCCGAGATTCCCATTCGCGTGGCCCTCGGACGGGGGCGGGCGACCGCCCGCGTGCTGACCTGCGATCTCTCCTACGATTACGTGCGGATCAATGCGGAGTACCGCACCTGAGAACAGCGGCTCCGACCGCATCGTCCGGGTCGCGGTAGCGGTGATCAAGGACGCTGAGGGCCGCGTGCTGCTCAGCCGAAGAGCCCAGGGTGTGCACCAGGGGGGTCTCTGGGAGCTTCCGGGCGGCAAGCTCGAGCCCGGAGAAACGACCGCCCAGGCCTTGCGGCGCGAGATCCGCGAGGAGCTCGGGCTGGAGGTCATCCGGCACCGGCCGCTGATCAGGGTTGCCCACCGCTATGTCCTGCGCGAGGTCCTGCTCGATGTGCACCTCGTCACCGAGTATGCGGGGATCGCCGAGGGCCTCGAAGGACAGCCGCTCGCCTGGGTGCGGCCCGGCGATCTGCATCTGTATCCGCTGCCCGAAGCGGACCGACCTATCCTCAAGGCGTTGGACCTGCCGGTGCGCTACCTGATCACGGCCGACGAAGTGGTCGCCGATCGCACGCGGCTGCTCCGGGCCATGAGCCGTGCCCTGGAGGCCGGCGAGCGGCTGTTCCAGATCAGGGCGAAGTCCCTGCCGATGTCGGTGCTGGTCCGCGCAGCCCGCGACGCCATCGGGCTGTGCCGGGAGCCTGGGGGGCGGGTCCTTGTCAACGCCGACCCGGCACTTGCCCTCGAGCTGGGAGCCGACGGCGTGCATTTGGACAGCCGCCGGCTGATGGGGCTGGGCGATCGTCCCTTGGGCGAGCAGTTCCTCGTCGCCGCCTCCTGTCACGGCGAGGCCGAGCTGCGCCAGGCCGAGCGCATCGGTGCGGACTTCGCGGTGCTCTCGCCGGTGTTGGCCACGGCGAGCCATCCCGATCTCTCCCCCTTGGGCTGGGAGCGGTTCGCGGTCTTGGTGGAGATGGTACGAATTCCCGTCTACGCCCTCGGTGGCATGCACCTGGGTCTGCTCGAGCGGGCTTGGGGTGCGGGCGCTCAGGGGGTGGCGGGTATCGGCGGGCTCTGGCCGGCTCAGCCCGTGTCCTGACCGTCGGGGTCGGTCCCGGCCTCGTGCTGCGCCGTGTCCGTGATGCGCTGGCCCTCGCAGAGCCACTCGCCCAGATCGATCAGCCGGCAACGCTCGCTGCAAAATGGTCGCCAGAGGGCATCGGGGCTCCAGACCACTGCCTTGCCGCAGGTCGGACAACGAACTTGGGGGGACTCGCGAGACATCAGATCGCGCAGCAGGCGAGGGTGAAAGGGATGTCGCTTCGTGTCTGCACCGAGCGTCCGGCCCCCTTGGACTCCATGAACCGAACGCTGAAGCGGTGCTTGCCCCCGCTGATCTCAGCAAACAGATCCAGACCCGCAGGGACTGCAACGCGTACCAGATGGACCGGCACCTGCGGGTCCAGGCTCATCTGGAAGAACCCCTGCGGCGCCGACTCCCGGCTGTCGTCCGCGCTGCCCCGGATGACCATCAGCAGGATGCGCACCGTGTGCTCCAGCGCAGAGATGTCCTGCATCCATCCCTGCAGGTCCTCGAGCCGGTGGCCGTGGGGCCGCTCCAGCCAGAAGTGATACTGCGGTAGGTCGAACGCGCAGCTGCCCCCGGGGATCGGGCTGCGTTGTTGTACCGCCTTGAGCAGGTCATGGTCGCGCAGGCTCTGGGCCAGGTTGCCGGGGTGCCTGGCGAGCAGCTCCCGACATTGGCCCAGGCGAGCGAGTACCTGGTCGAGGCGCTTGACGTCGATGCCCGGGCTCCCGGCAATCCTTCCCAGGGTCGCCATATGGCGCTCGATGTCCTTCAGCAGCTCGGCCTTCAGGTCGGTGCGGTTGACGATGCTGATGATGTCGAGAATCCCGCCGACCGCGGCTCGGCTGTTCCACGCGTCTCGGATCGGAATGTGAAAGGACACCTGGTCGAACAGATGCTCGAGGCGCAGCAGGGTACGGGTCTTCTCGTTGACCGGATGCTCGTAGATGATCTGCTCGGACACAGGTCCCCCGGAAAGGGTTGCTGCCATCGGCGTCATGACGATGGACTCAACGACGGGTATTCTCCGGTAGTTTGGGTGGGGCCGCAAACGACGCCAGGGTCAGGCGTTGGCCGCACGGGCCATCGCGAGATAGGTCTCATGCAGCTTCTTGACCTGGCGCGTCAGCCGTTTCAGATCCCCGCGGTTGTCGATGATGTCGTCGGCGGCGCTCAGGCGCTCGGTGCGCGGACATTGCGCTTCCACGATGGCCTGCACCTGTCGAGGGTCGACTGCATCGCGCCTTGTGGCCCGCTCGATCTGCAGCGCCTCGGGGCAGTCCACCACCAGTACGCGATCCACGAGGTCCGCCTGCCCCGTCTCCAGCAGCAGGGGAATGATCACCACCGCATAGTCCGCCGACAGACCCTGGAGGCGACGTACGATCTCGGTCCTGATGCGCGGATGGAGTATGGACTCGAGGCTCTTGCGTGCGGCGGGCTCTGTGAAGATCCGCTTGCGCATCCGCGCCCGGTCCAGGCTTGCGTCGTCACCGAGGATCGATTCGCCGAACGCCGTTACCACGGCGGCGAGTCCCTCCGAGCCGGGTTGTACCACCTCTCGGGCGATCAGGTCGGCATCCAGGACCGGTATCCCGAGGGAGGCGAAGACGGCGCCGACGGCGGACTTGCCGCTGCCGATCCCGCCGGTGAGGCCGACCACCAGCATCGGTGCTCAGCCCAGGCCGCTCCAACGCAGATAGACCTGGTTGATCGGTCCGCCCCACAGTAGCGCGATCCAGCCCGCGGCCGCCAGATAGGGACCGAACGGGATGGGCTGTCGGCGATCATGCCGGCGGGCGAGGACCATCCCGATCCCGATAAGGGCGCCGACGAGGGTCGACAGCAACAGGATCTGAGGCAGAAGCTGCCATCCCATCCAGGCCCCCAGCGCGGCGAGGAGCTTGAAATCCCCGTGCCCCATGCCTTCCTTGCCGGTGAGCAGGCGAAAGACCTGGAATACGCTCCAGAGCGCCAGATAGCCCGCGACGGCGCCCAGGATCGCGGAGGCGGGGTCGGTGAACACACCGCCGAGGCTGAGAAGCAGGCCTGCCCAGACCAGGGGCAGGGTAATGACGTCGGGGAGCAGTTGGTCGTCGAGGTCGATGAGGGTCAGGGCGATCAGTGCCCAGGTCATGCCCAGAGCGGCCAGACTCGCCCAAGTGAGCCCGAGCTGCGCCACGACGACGAGGGAAAGCACGGCACTCAGGGCTTCCACCAGGGGGTACCGCGGCGAGATACGGCCGCCGCACTCCGAGCAGCGACCGCGCAGCCAGAGATAGCTCAAGATCGGCACGTTCTCGCTTGGCCTGATCCGGTGTGCGCAGTGGGGGCAGTGCGAGGGCGGGAGCAGCAGGTTGTACCGCTCGGGCTTCTCGGGCTCCTGATCCGGGTCGCCCTGCAGCTCCGCGCACTGGTTGCGCCAATCGCGCTCCAGCATCCGAGGCAGGCGGTGGGCCACCACATTGAGGAAGCTGCCCACGGCCAGGCCGACCAGACCGGTTGCGACGAAAGTGGAAACAGGCGACTGCGCCAGCAGCTCGGCGAGGAACATTCGGCAGGGTCCTGGTAACGCGCCGACGGGCGACCGCAGCTACGCAGCGCTGCGGTCGCGCGGACTGGGCTTCAGCGGGCGCCGGCGTTTCCGAGCACCGCGGCGCCGAGCTGGAAGATGGGCAGATACATGGCGATGACCAGGCTGCCGATGAGAACACCGAGGATCACCATGATCAGCGGCTCCAGCAGGCTGCTCAGGGCGTCTACGGCGTTGTCCACTTCTTCCTCGTAGAAATCGGCCACCTTGGCCAGCAAGTCATCGAGGGCGCCGGATTCCTCGCCGATCGACACCATCTGGATCACCATGTGAGGGAACAGGGTCTGCTGCTGCATCGACAGCTGCAGCGATTGGCCGGTTGCCACGTCTTCGCGCATCTTGAGGACCGCATCGCCATAGACGACGTTGCCCGTGGCGCCCGCCACCGATTCCAGGGCCTCCACCAGCGGAACGCCGGCCGCGAACATGGTCGAGAGCGTCCGGCAGAAGCGTGCGATCGCCGCTT
>Ga0315556_1002106_pt1 | contig 11530 bp, 6 predicted proteins | sample SalMarSW160310MG_FD_202112 | JGI IMG/M metagenome (GOLD analysis project Ga0315556, IMG submission 202112) | Salt marsh sediment microbial communities from the Plum Island Ecosystem LTER, Massachusetts, United States - Salt Marsh Sediment SW1603-10 ...
ACCCTCTCTGCCCCAGTTTCCTCCTCCGTACACCTCCGCGTCCGTATTCAGCACCTCCTTGTAGTATCCCATCTGCGGCACCCCGATCCGGTAATTGAGGCGGACCACCGGCGTGAAGTGGGTTACCGCTACCAGGACCTCGCTCGGGTCCTTTCCGTAACGGGCTAAGGCGACGACGCTGGAGTCCTCGTCGTTGGTATCGATCCACTCGAACCCCTTCGGGTCGGCGTCCAGCTCATGCAGCGCCGGGGTCTCGGACATCAGCTTGTTGAAATCCCGGATGAGCCGCTCAGCACCCAGGTGCATCGGGTCCTCGAGCAGGTGCCAGTCGAGGCTGATCGTGCTGTTCCACTCCCGGTCCTGCATAAACTCCGTACCCATGAACATCAGCTTCTTGCCGGGCAGTGTGTACATCAGACCCAGCCATGCCCTCAGGGTGGCGAACTTCTGCCAGCGATCGCCCGGGATTTTGTTGATCATGGACCCTTGGCCGATGGATACGTGGTCGTGGGAGACCGGCAGCACGAAGCTCTCGTCGAAGGCGAAGCCGAGGGGGCTGATCAGCTCGTAATGATAGTATTTCCGGTGAACCGGATGCCGCCGCAGATAACGCAGGGTGTCGTACGCCCAGGCGGAGTTCCAGCGCAGATCGAACCCGAGCCCACCATCTTGGACCTTCTTGGTGACGCCCTGACGCAGGGAGGAATCCTCGGCGATCATCAAGACGCCCGGGTGCTTTTCGTGCACCAGTCGATTCAGCCGGCGAACGAAATCGAGAGCCTCCAGGTTCTCGTTTCCTCCGTCCTTGTTGGGTACCCACTGGCCCTCGCCGCGGCCATAGTCCAGGTAGAGCAGCTTGGCGAGGCTGTCTATCCTGAGCCCGTCCAAATGGAATTGGTCGAGCCAGTACGAGGCGTTGGAGAGCAGATAGTTGACCACCGCCGGCTTGCCCAGGTCGTACAGCGGCATATCCCAATCCGGATCCCGGCTATGGTAGGGATTCGTGTCCTCGTAAAGCGTGGTACCGTCGAAAAGGGTGAGCCCCTCGGGCTCGGACGACAGGAAATTCGGCACCCAGTCGACCACTACGCCGATGCCGGCGCGGTGACACGAATCCACCAGGTACCGGAAATCGTCCGGGGTACCGTAGCGGCTGGTGGGAGCGAACAGCGCCGAGGGCAAATAGCCGACCGTATCATCGAACGAGTGCTCGCTGATCGGCAGCAGAGCGATGTGCGTAAAGCCGAGATCGGAAACATACTCTACCAACTCGTCCGCCAGTTCCCGATAGCTGAGCCAACGGTTGTCTTCCTCTACCTTTCGTCGCCAGGAGCCGAGATGGACCTCGTAGAAAGACAGGGGGGCATCGGTTCCCTGCTTTTCCCGTTGCTGCTTCATCCAAGAGCCATCGCCCCAGCGATACTTCCCAATGGCCCGGACCACCGAGGCAGTGCCCGGTTGGGTCTCGATACCGAAGGCGTAGGGGTCCGATTTGACCAGCGGGCTGGTGCCCGGCTGGGACTTTATCTCGTACTTGTACAGATCACCTTCGCGTGCTCCCGGGAGGAAGATCTCCCAAACCCCGCACTCGTGCCGAAGGCGCATGCCGTGGCGACGTCCGTCCCACCCGTTGAAATCGCCGACGACAGAGACGTGGCAGGCGTTAGGCGCCCAAACCGCAAAGGACACGCCCGCAACACCCTGAATCTCGTTCGGATGTGCGCCGAGCACCTGGTAGCTCGTCACGTGATCCGATTCCCGCAGCTTGCGTGCGTCCGCGTCTGTCAGGAGCGGAGGAAAGCGATAGGGATCTTCGATGTCCTTTTTCCCATCGGGAGTCGTTATACGAAGCCGATAGGGAAAGGGCTCTTTTCGCCCTGGAACCGCACCCACGAACATGCCTTCATCGTGGACCCTATCCAGCTGTGTCACGGGCTTGCCGTCAGTGAGGTCCAAGACCTCCACGCGGTTTGCCTCGGGCAGAAAAACACGCACGGTCAGCGTGTCCCCCGGCGGTGCGACATGCATCCCCAGAAAGGCGAAGGGATCCGGATGATCCGCATCGAGCAGCCCCTCCACGTCCTGCGTAGCCACGACGGGAGGGGGAATCCCTTCGGCACCGACGCCGGCGATCGGCCCCTTCGGCTCCGCCGGTAGCCGGGTTTTCTCCTCGGCAGGCTCGTGGACGGGCGCCTTTTCGGTTGCCGGCCGTTTCTCCGGCGGCTTCACCCGATCCCCATGATCACGGATGACGGATTTGGCGATGGCCTGCGCCGCCGAGATGTGCTTCGCCTCAGGGCACGGTCCGGATTTCGCAGCGCGCTTGTCGACTTCCGCTTGTTTCATCACCGCGAGCGCATCGATCCCGGAATGGCTGGGTGGACCGTCGACAGCACTCGCCTCCGCGGGTCCCGCCGCCCGCATTGAAGACGGCGGCTGAGCCAGCGAGTCGGGCGGTGACGCATCTTCGCGCGTTTGGGACTTTGCGGGCGAGCCATCAGGCTTGCCGGACGGCACGGGTGGGGGCATTGTTGCGGCCTTCGCAGAAGGCTCCGGCTTTGGAGCGCCGGTGGGCGCGGCAGACTTCTCTTTCGTCCCTTTGCTGACAGCCGGTTGGGTGGTTTTCGACGGTTTCTTGGGGGGCATTAGTGTGGCTCCCTTCCTGTACATGAAGTTACTGGCACTTGGGAGTCTGTCGAGTTGGGCATCAATGCCTAATCCCGAGTCGGAAAGGGCTCCCGAACGACGGGTTCGACCGGATCGCGAAGATACGGATCGAGAAAACCCTCTTCGCATTATACTGATCTCGCCCACTGCATAGTATGGGGTAGACGGCGGTTGTCTGGGTACTCATAATATGGCAGTTAGTGTGGAAAGGTTTGAAGTAACCGCTCAGTCAGCCGATTGGCCCGCGCTCCCCGACACTTTCCTGCAAGGTGGAAACAGCATGCCGGAGGGATTCGAGCGTCCGAATGACTTCGGAAAGGGGTGCGCGGGGGCGGGAGTCGTTTCAGGGGGCGCCACGCCCAGCCGGAGTTTCACCAGGCCATCCTTATGTATATCGTCCATATCTCCTCCGAATTAGCGCCCGTAGCCAAAGTGGGCGGGTTGGCCGACGTTGTTTTCGGCTTGAGCCGCGAGCTCGAGATTCGCGGAAACGATGTCGAGATCATACTCCCGAAGTACGACTGTCTCTGGTACGACGAGATCTGGGGACTGGGCACCTGCTACGAGGATCTCTGGGTACCCTGGTCCGGCGGCAGCATTCACTGCACCGTCTACTTCGGCATGGTTCATGGGCGCCGCTGTTATTTCATCGAGCCGCATTCGAACGACAATTATTTCAACCGGGGATCCTTCTATGGATCGCATGACGATGCCTTTCGCTTTTCCTTCTTCAGCAAGGCGGCAATCGAGTTTCTTCTGAAATCGGGCAAGCGTCCCACCATCATTCATTGCCACGACTGGCAGACGGGCCTGGTGCCGGTTCTTCTCTGGGAGATCTACCATAGCATGGGCATGCACGATCAGCGGGTCGTGTATACCATCCATAACTTCCAGCATCAGGGGATCCACGGGGAGCCGGTCCTGGCCGCGACCGGCCTGAACCGGCCAGACTACTATTTTAGTCGCGACCGCTTGGGCGATGATCATAATCCGAAAGCAATCAATATGATGAAGGGGGGGGTCGTCTACTCGAGCTTTGTGACGACAGTCTCTCCGAAACATGCCTGGGAGGCCAGATACACGGACCAGGGAAAGGGTTTGGGTCATACCCTGGCCGTTCATGGCAGAAAGTTCGGCGGCGTGCTCAATGGGGTCGATTACGAGGTATGGAATCCGGAAATCGACCGCTTCCTGAATCACCATTACGATGTCTGGCATCTCGACGGCAAGTACGCGAATAAGGAAGCCCTTCGCGAGCGCCTCATGCTACGGAAAGACTACAAGCCCCTGATCGCCTATGTCGGCAGGCTGGACCACCAGAAGGGATTGCACCTGGTGCGTCATGCAATGTTCTATGCCCTTCAGCGCGGCTGCCAATTCGTTCTTTTGGGCTCCAGCCCCGACCAAAGCGTCAATAACGAGTTCTGGAACCTCAAGAGCCAACTCAATGAGAACCCCGATATCCATATCGAGATCGGCTTCAACGAGCAGCTTGCCCACCTCATTTACGCAGGCGCCGATATGCTGGTCGTGCCCAGCATTTTCGAGCCCTGTGGACTTGCACAGTTGATTGCATTACGTTACGGGACGGTTCCGATCGTCAGGGCAGTGGGTGGACTCGCCGACACCGTGTTCGATCGAGACTACGCTGATATGCCGTACGAATATCGCAACGGCTATGTCTTCGACAACACGGATTACCCTGCCATCGAATCTGCCATGGACCGTGCAATCGGCCTCTGGTACGAATTCCCCAAGGAGTTCCGGCGCCTCCTATCCAACGGTATGGTCTACGATTATTCGTGGAATCACCCCGCACACCATTACCTTTCGATCTATAATCATGTCAAGGCTTGGTAATGAACGGAAGGCTACTCGAATAGCTTTCTTGCGGATAGGCTTTTCGGGTCTCTGATGAATGCGACCAACTACCAGCGAAGCCGTGGCTCACACCAACGAGTCATGAATGTCGCCGGATGATCGGCTCCGAGTCCTACGACTCGTGTGTATCCGCAGGGCTTCGAGCTTGTGGCGTAGACAAGCTCTTTCTCGAGATCCACGACGCCAGTTTCCCCGCCTTTTTTCAGGAGGATACCGGGCGCGGCACGCCCTATGCCGAGGGTGCTGCGAAGTTTCTCGATCAGTTGGCCCATCTGGGGTTCAACGGCATACAACTGGGGCCCCAAGGTCTGACCGCCGCGGATAACCCTTCTCCCTACGACGGGACCCTTTTTTCCCGTAATCCGCTGAGTCTCGCGTTGTCTCCCCTGCTGCGGCAGGGATTGCTTGACGCGAGCGATATCGATTCCCTGCTCACGAGCCGTCCCAGCAGTCGGGACCATGTCCATTACGACTTTGCCTTTGCGACACAGCGGAGAGCCGTCGATCTGGCCTATGAGCGCTTTCGTGCCGATCGCGCCGCCTACCCGGCACTGGAGCAGCAGTTGGGTGAGCTGTGGCGTACCCATTCCCAATGGCTGGAACCGGATGCCCTCTACTCGGTTCTGTTTCAAATGCACGGAAGCAAGAGTTGGCGCCACTGGACTGCTACGAATGGCGAGGTGCACCCGGACAGGGCCCTCTTCAATCCGGCACCAGGGACCGAAGCGGTCTGCGCCGCTCGAAGGACCGCGCTTCTGCAAGACCACGAGGAAGAGATCGAGCGCTACACCTTTGCCCAGTTGTTGCTACAGTCACAGCACCGGGAATTGCAGGAGCACTGCAGGGCGCTCGGCATCAAGCTGTACGCAGATCTTCAGATCGGTCTGGGGGATCAGGACGTTTGGGCTCACCAAGGATTGTTGCTGGGGAATTATCGGATGGGTGCACCGCCGAGCCGCACCAACCCCATGGGGCAACCATGGGGATTCGCCGTGCTGGATCCCGCTCAATACCGCGCCGAGGACGGGACTTCCGGCCCGGTGCTCGATTTCGTGCGCCGGCGTTTGCGAAAGGTCTATTCCGAATACGATGGTGTGCGCGTCGACCATCCCCATGGCTGGGTCTGCCCCTGGGTGTACCGCAACGACATCGATGATCCCTTTTATGCAGTCCAGCACGGGGCCCGACTCTTCTCCTCGCCGAATCTCCCGGATCACCCCGCCTTGCGGGCCTTTTCCTATGTCGAGGAGGACCATCTCGATCCCGAAGGCGCGTTCTACGCCGACTACTGGGTGGAATACCTGACCGAAGAGCAGGTGGACGCCTACGCGCAGGTCTTTTCCTGCCTGGTGAGTCCGGAAGGTACGTCCAGCCACCGCTACGACCTGGTATGCGAGGTGTTGAGCACCCTTCCGCTACCTCTGAAGCGCGTGCTCGACCGATTCGGATTGGGCCGTTTCCGAGTCCTGCAAAAGGTGGACCCGCACAATCCCACCGACGTCTATCGGAGCGAGAATGCCGAGCCCATCGACTGGATCATGCTGGGAAATCACGACACACCGACCATCTGGCAACTGGCCGACGAGTGGGTGAGCAGCGGTGCCTCACGCGAACGTGCGGAGGATCTGGGAAACCGGCTGGTACCGAGAAACGCGGACAGGGAGCGATGGGTGTCTTACCATGCCGGGCATCGCGGTGCCCTGGTGCATGCCCTGTTCGCCGATCTGTTGATCAGCCGGGCGCGTAACATCATGGTGTTCTTCGCTGACCTGCTCGGTTTGAAGGACCAATACAATGTCCCGGGGACCGTGAATGACTCGAATTGGTCCATGCGCGTCCCGCCGGACTACGAGAGCAGGTATCTCAGCCTGTTTGTCGACGATCACGCCCTCAACCTCCCCTATGCCCTGAGCATCGGATTGCAAGCACCCGGATTCGAGCTGGTGCCACAGCAGACTCTCGATCTGCTCGATCAGGAGGCCCAGCGCCTGCGCGACAGGGGACGCAGCCGGGAGCAGCCATTGCTGATCCGTTGAGCCGAGAGCACCTACAGTCGGCACCTTAGGGTTGCCACGGAAGGGATCGAGTCTTTACTATCGAAAATTCGACCCGTGCACTGGTGTCCCGCGTCCGTATCCGCGGGTAGCGGATACCTCGCTTCTGGGGAAGCCGAGCCGAAGTCCCATCGAGCCCCAGGTATTTCTCGACCGCAACCGTGCAACCAAGCACCGCGGTTGCTTATCCCAAAGGATCGCGTCAGCGCTCACCACTATGAAAATATACAATCTCTTCCCCCTTCTCGCCGGACCCTTCAGCGATTGGCAGCCGCATCTGGAACGGGCTGCCGGTATGGGATTCGACTGGGTTTTCGTCAACCCCATCCAGCAACCTGGTCATTCGGGCAGCCTCTATTCCATCGCCGATTACTTCAAGATCAACAAGGCATTGTTGAAGCCGAGCTCCGGCAAATCCGCCGACACACAGGTCAAGGAGATGACCGCACTAGCCGATCGCCTGGGCCTGCGGATGATGATCGACCTGGTCATCAACCACTGCGCAGTGGATTCGGTCCTGGTAAGAGAGCACCCGGAGTGGCTCGTGCGCGAGGGCGACCGCATCGTCAATCCCTTCTGCTTCGAAGACGACGGGTCGAAAACGGTCTGGGGAGATCTGGCGCAGCTCGATCACCGCAATTCTCCCGACAGAGAAGGCCTGCTGCGCTACTGCATCGATATCGTCGAGTACCTGGTGGGGCTGGGCTTCACCGGCTTCCGTTGCGATGCTGCCTACCAGATCCCCCGGGATTTCTGGAGCCGGATCATCGAGCAGGTGCGGCAGCGACATCCGGATGTCGTCTTCGCGGCGGAGACCCTCGGGTGCTCGCCGCGCGACACCAAAGAAACGGCCTCAGCCGGGTTCGATTATGTCTTCAACAGCGCCAAGTGGTGGGACTTCTCCAGTCCCTGGCTCCTCGAGCAGTACGAGCTCACACGGCAGATCGCCCCTTCCATCGGCTTCCCCGAGAGTCACGATACCGAGCGCCTGTTCAGCGAGTCCGGCCACAACGTCGAGGCCCTCAAGCAGCGTTATCTCTTCACGGCCCTCTTTTCGGCGGGTGTCATGATGCCCATCGGTTACGAATACGGCTTCAGCCGGCGCCTGCACGTCGTGGATACCAAGCCGGAGGACTGGGAAGAGCCGGCGGTGGATCTCACCGACTTCATCACCCGGGTCAATCGGATCAAGGGCGAGCACCCGGTCTTTCGGGAAGAGGGCCCGATACAGAAGCTCGATTACCCGGATCCCGGCGTGCTCATGTTCTGGAAGGCATCCACCAGCGGCCACGGCGAAGCCCTCTTCGCCCTCAACAAGGACCCCTGGAATCGCAAGCACTTCCATTGCTACGACCTGTACCGGCACGTGCAGGACCAAGCCCCGTTGGATGACGTCTCGCCGGAATGGCCCGTTGAGCATCTGCCCACGCCCTTCGATTTCGAGCTGGGTCCGGGTATGGGACGGGTGATGGTCTCGAGCGCGGACTGACCAGCCTGGGATTTTTCAAGACGCACATCCCCGTGCCCCATGGGCACCTCGAATTTTTCGAGGTGCCTTCCAGACCGGACGTCAACCGCTCGGCGTCCGCGCTGCCGTAAAAATCCGGTAGGCGGGGTTGTCGGTCTCGAGCCAATAGCAATATCCCAATCGATCGATCAGCTGCCGGAACTCCGCGTGCTCCCCAGGGGGCACCTGGATCCCCATCAGGACCCGACCGTAGGCGGCCCCCTGGTTCCGATAATGGAAGAGGCTGATATTCCAGCGCCGCCCCAGCCCCGACAGAAAGTCGAGCAAGGCCCCCGGGCGCTCCGGAAACTCGAAGCGTATCAGGGCTTCATTGGGAACCCCCCAGGCCTGTCCGCCGACCATGAAGCGAATGTGCAGCTTGGCGGTTTCGTTGTCCGTCATATCCACGACCCGAAGGCCCTTCTGCTCCAGCCGGAGGATGATCTCCCGGCGCTCCGAATCCCCTCCGCCGAGCTCGACGCCGACGAATACCTGAGCCTCGCGCTCATGGCTGTAGCGGTAGTTGAGCTCCGTGATCTGGCGCTTGCCCAGGGCGCGGCAAAAGCCCAGAAAGCTCCCGGGCCGCTCGGCGATCCGCACCGCCAGGAGGGCCTCGCGCTGCTCACCGAGCTCCGCCCGCTCGGCGATGTGCCGTAGGCGATCGAAGTTGATGTTGGCACCGCTCTCGATGGCGATCAGGTGGCGGCCCGAGAGTCCCTCGCGCTGCACGTAGCGCTTGAGCCCGGCGACACCCAGCGCGCCTGCCGGCTCGGCGATTCCGCGCGTGTCGTCGAATACATCCTTGATGGCTGCACAGATCTCGTCGGCATCGACCAGAATGACCTCGTCGACCAGCTCGCGGGCGATTCGAAAGGGCTCCTCGCCGACTTGGCGCACCGCGACCCCGTCGGCGAACAATCCGACGTGCTCCAGCTCCACCCGCCTGCCGGCGGCCAGAGCGCGCTCCAGGGTCGGTGCCTCCTGCGGCTCCACGCCGATGATCTTCACGCCCGAGTACACATACTTCACGTAGGCGGCGATCCCGGCGATGAGACCGCCGCCGCCGACGGGGACGAAGATCGCATAGGGCGGCTCCGGGTGCTGGCGCAGGATCTCCATCGCGATGGTGCCCTGTCCGGCGATTACATCCGGATCATCGAACGGGTGGATGAAGCTCAGTCCCCGCTCCGCGACCAGACCCATGGCATGGGCGAAGGCCTCGTCGTAGGAATCCCCATGCAGGACGATCTTCGCCCCCAGGGCGCGGACGGCCTGCACCTTGATCTGCGGTGTTGTCCGCGGCATGACGATCGTCGCCGATATCTGGAGCCTTGCCGCCCCCAGGGCGACGCCCTGGGCATGATTGCCCGCCGAGGCGGCGATCACACCCCCTTGCAGGGTAGTGCGGTCCATGTGCGCGAGCTTGTTATAAGCGCCGCGCAGCTTGAACGAGAAGACCGGCTGCAGATCTTCGCGCTTGAGAAAGACCTCGTTGCCAAGCCTCCTCGACAGGGTTCCGGCTCGGGTCAGGGGCGACTCCCGTGCCACGTCATACACGCGGGCCCGCAAGATACGCTCGATATAGGTTTCCGGCATCGGGTCAGGGGATCAAGGGTTTCGGGGCTGAGTCGAGGGACGGTTGCTCATCGACGCAGGGGAGGCGGAGATTCTACCGCAGAGCCGAGGCTCTGCTATGATAGCGACAGCTCGAAAACCCCACCTGGAGGCCGAGAATGAGCCAGGACCAAATGAAAAAGCTCGCAGCCAAGGCTGCCCTGGAGTACGTCGAGGGCGGCATCGTCGGCGTCGGCACAGGCTCCACCGTCAATCATTTCATCGATTTTCTCGCAACGATCAAGGGGCGGATCGACGGGGCCGTGTCCAGCTCGGAGGTCTCGACGGCACGGATGAAGGAGCACGGCATCCCGGTACTGGATCTCAACTATGCCGGCGAGCTCGATCTGTACGTGGACGGGGCGGACGAATCGAATCACCGACTCGAATTGATCAAGGGCGGCGGCGGCGCCCTCACGCGGGAGAAGATCGTCGCTGGCGCCAGTGCGAAATTCGTGTGCATCGCGGACGCCAGCAAATTGGTCGAGGTGCTCGGCGCCTTCCCCCTGCCGGTCGAGGTCATTCCCATGGCCCGCAGCCATGTCGCCCGGAAATTGGTCGAGCTCGGCGGCACGCCGGTCTGGCGTGAGGGCTTCATCAGCGATAACGGCAATCTGATCCTGGACGTTAGAAATCTGGAGATCACCGAGCCCCTGAAGCTGGAGCAGGAAATCAACAACATCGCCGGCGTCGTGACCAACGGTCTCTTTGCGCTACGGCCTGCGGACGTGCTGATCCTCGGCACCGAGGATGGCGTCGAGACCCTGACGACCTAGTGCAAATACTCGTAACTTGCGCAAAGGTCTCGATGATCCTGAGGCGGCAACCCGTTGCCGCCATTAGCCCTTCGATGATCTACGGTACCGCACGCTCGAAACAGCCGATCATTACCTCGTAGGGATCGAAGATACTGGTAAGGACGGAATCGTGGATCGAATACTTGGTCCGGAAGAATTCCAACGAACGGACCCGAAAGCCCTTTTTCTCGAGCTCTTGCCGTAGTCTGTCGCCAGGAATGTAGATCGCCGTGATATGAAAGCGGGGAGCCCCGAGCTGCTTCAGCTCCTGGAGGTAGGTACTGATCAGGGCCCGCGCGATGCCCCGATCGTCGTAGCGGGCGAACACGTTGAAATGCGGTGTCGTCGGGCGATGGGGGATCTCCTTCTCGGCCCTGGTCTTCAAATACTTCATGAACTCGATGGTGCGGTGATTGAGTCCCGCCAGGACGTTGGCCGCACTCCCCCAAAACTGCATGGGGTTCTGGAAGAAATTCAGCAGACCCTTCGTGCTCAGCCTATCGACGTACTCGGCCACGAATTTCGATTGGAGGGGGTAAAAATCCTCCCGCACCGCCCCAGTCAGGTAACCGAGTAACTCCCCCGTCTCGCTAGCCTGTGCAACCCAAACGAGGTCCGGCGACAAGTCCATATAGGGGTCGATGATCAGATCGGCCCACAGGTCCCGATAACTGAAGACCTCGGCAATGTCCTTCCCGAGATAGGAACGATCACTGCATAGTCTCTTGATCTCGCCTATATCCTGGTCACGCTTCGTTCCGGCTACCGACAGCTTCCTGACAATGAAGTCCATGTCGCCCGGCATCGAATGCCCCCCGTCGTCTCGTTGCGCTCTTGCTGATTGTTAACACTAGCATCAATTCAGCCTTCTCGCGCCGGGAATTCGCAAGCGGCGACTCATCCCGAAGAAACCCTTTGCCGTACCCACGCGAGAGTACGAAAGGCATCCCGAATCCTTACGCTGGGCTGTTGAGTCGGATCGCGAACTGAGCTATATAGGAAAGCTTCGC
>Ga0315556_1002107_pt1 | contig 11525 bp, 7 predicted proteins | sample SalMarSW160310MG_FD_202112 | JGI IMG/M metagenome (GOLD analysis project Ga0315556, IMG submission 202112) | Salt marsh sediment microbial communities from the Plum Island Ecosystem LTER, Massachusetts, United States - Salt Marsh Sediment SW1603-10 ...
CGTGGTCAGGAACGGTCCGAAGGTCCGATAGTGCCCGTTGTCCGCGATCCCCGTGATGAGCTGCTCGTCCCCGTTCCAGTACGGGTCGGTTGCCGCCTGGACGGCGAAGATGCCCACCACGCGCACAGGCACCGCCAACGTCTGGTCGAGGTGGTGGGCAACGAGGGACAGCTCACCACCCACCGCAAGATGCAGCCCCTTGGCGACCGCGTCCACGACCCCGACCTGGAGCGGCTCGGACGGACCGGCCTTGTCGGCCGGCCAGGTGCCGTCGACGAGCGTCGCGTGGTCGGGCAGCCCGTCCAGGAAGCCGAGGATCGCCTGGTCACCGGCCTCGCCCGCGGCCAGGTCGGGAAGCGCGAGGGTCCCGGTGCTGCGCCCGTCGCGCACCGTGCTGCCGCTCAGGGGCGCGATGGCTCGCTGGAGCTCCGTCCCCACGGCGCCCTCCGCGGCGGCGACATCGGCCGGCGCGCCGTAGAGCGACACCTCGATGCTGGTATCCGCGACCGGAGCGTCCGCGAGCGCCCGGTGGAGGCCGGCCACCGATGCGGCCGACGAGTAGATCGGTCCGGCTGCCAGCAGGACGGCGGCGAGGAGCGTGACCAGCCACGCGGCCGCGACGATCGGCCAATCGGCACGGGTCCGGTTGAGGCTGACCCGCCACCCCTCGAGCAGTGCGTGCAACGGGCGAGGCGCCTCCGGATACGTTCGCGCTGGCTTCAACGCCGAAACCGCGCGGACCGCTCATCGACACGGGACCTCCGCCCGCGGAGCCCGTGGTCAGGGACGAAAGCGAGGTCCGGTGTGATCAGGACCGTTCGCGAGGTTCCGGCTTCGCCACCACAACAGCAGGTACGGCCGTTGCGGGCGAGTGTATCTGTCTCTCCGAGGATCGAGCCGAGCTGGCAGGCGCGTCGCCGTCGGCCCATCCCGCCATGAGGATCGGCGCAACAGGCGGCTTCAGCGAGCACGCCGCGACGCCGCGGAGGGAGCTCGACGAGGGAGGCTCCGCCGCCAGGGATGCGCGGACCGGCCGGGCTCGGAGGGCCGTAGGCTGCCGACCGCCTTGAGCTCCTCACCGCCTGCTGGAGACGATGGCACGACGGCGAGCCCGACGCCCCCGCAGCGCGACCTCCGAACCGCGGGAAGGGTTCAGACAGGCCGCAGCGGGCGCCGATGAGGGCCAATCCGAGCGTGGATCGGCCCGGCGTGACGGACTTGGTACCGCATACCGGATTCGAACCGGTGATCTCCGCCTTGAGAGGGCGGTGTCCTGGGCCTCTAGACGAATGCGGCGTCGGGGTCACGGCGAAGCCGCACCCGGTGCCGGAGGATACCAATTGGCCGCGGATCCCGCCAACCCGACGATCGTGGGTCAGGACCCGGGCGGCGGACGGGCACCGCCGCGGGACACCATGCGGTCAGAGCCGGTTCGACTCGAGGAATCGGCGCAGCGTCTCGGCGACCTGCAGGTAGCTCTGCTCGCCGAGCACCAGGCCGTAGTGCGAATGGGCCCCGAACGGCTCGTACGGCGCATCCAGCCACTCCGCCAGCCGTTCGACGTCCGGCTCGGGGACCCGGGTGTCGAGACCGGCTCCGATGACCAGCCTCGGCACGTCGGGCAGCGCGGCCCGGTCCACCGGCACGCCGAGCAGCACCTGGCGCCTGGCGCGGCCGGACTCGAACGGCTTCTGCCCCAGCAGGTGCTGGATGCGCAGCACGTCCGCAAGGGTCAGGTCTCGATGGTCGCGCAGCAGCTTCTCGGGCAGGGTCTCCCAGCCGAGCTCGGCCAGGCCGTACGCGTCGGGGATGTCGCGGATCACGTGCGGCCGCGCGGGCTCGCGTATCTCGCTCGGCAGCTCGGGCGCGATGAGCACGTACGCGGACACAGGCGCCCGCTCGATCGCCCGGAGCACGAGCAGCCCGCCCAGACCATGGCCGACCGCCACACTTGCGGGACCCAGGCGCTCGATCGCGGCAACGACGTCCTCGGTGTAGGTGTCGATGTCGAGCGTCGTGGGGTCGGCCGTCTGGCTCCAGAAATGGTTGCGCAGGTTGAGCGCATGCCCCTCCCAGCCGCGACCCGCGAAGTGCTGCAGATACCGCTCCCAGACCCACGAGCCGCCCAGCTCGCCGTGAACGAACAGGATCGGCTTCCGGCGCGAGCGGCGCTCGGGCAACCAGGACTCGATGTACAGGCCGCGGTCGACGATCTCGATCTCATCCTTGCGGACCGGCCGGCCGTTGGACGGTGCCGACCTGGCCAACAGGCGGTCCGAGGCGGTCAGGTCGGTCATGGGCAGCCCTCATTCAAGATTTCGTTCCCTCGCTCGCGCTCGGTCGCTCACCACTCGTGGGGATTGAGCACCAGGCCGGTCAACGCCTTGGGGTAGAAATACGTCGACTTCTGGGGCATGACGTCGCCGTCGCGCGCAACCGCCATGATCGACGACACCGGCGTGGGCTCGAGCAGGAAGGCGGTGTCCGCCCCATCCACGGCGCCGGCCACCAGCTTGGCCGCCTCGGCGGCGGACTTCGTGTAGCCGATCCGCTGCCCCGCGGCGACGGCGGCGTCATCGATGCCGGCCAGGGACTCCAGCGCCGCCCCGAGCAGGCTGACATCCAGCGACCGGATCGCCTCGCCGCCGGGCGGCAGCAGCCCGTGGAAGGCCGGCCTGCGAGCGGTCAGCTGCCAGGCGCCGTCGCGCGTCAGCAGGCCCATCCGCCCGCCACCGCCGGCGAGCTTGCCGGCCGCCTCGAACCGCTCGACGAGCTGCGCGCGGTCAACGGCCTCGACCGAGAACAGGCGGTCCAGACCGTCCCTGACGATCGCGAGGCCCTCGTCGCCCAGCCCCCGTATCACCCGGTGGGTCGGCAGCACCGTGAGCTGGTCGCCGGCGTCGAGCATCAGCACCAGCAGGAAGTCGAACGGCGGATCCGGCTCGCAGGAGCGCGTCATCCGCCGCTCGTCGCGGTACCGGAGGGCCGTCACGTAGCGGTGATGCCCGTCCGCGATGAACACCGGTCCGGCGCCGGCGATGCGGAGCAGCCCCAGCGCCGGGCTCTCGGGCGCATCAGGTTCGGGGGCCCGATCGGCCCCCTCCCCGCCGGTGCTGCCGTCGGGCGCGACCCACAGGCGGTGCCGGACCCCGTCGTCGTCGGTCACATCGGCGGCCGCCGGCGTGGCTGCGACGCCGGCCAGGATCGCCGCAGCCCCGCGCTGGGGATCCTCGAACATGCATACCACCGGTGACGTGTTCACGCCCGTCGCCCGGAGCAGCCGGTACCGGTCCTCCTTCGGGCCCGACATCGTGCGCTCGTGGGGCAGCACCGCCCCGCCGGCGCCGAACGGCTCCAGCCGCAGCCTGGCGAAGAAGCCGCGCTGGGTTCGCTCGAGCCGCGTGCCGGGAACCAGGTACGTCTGCTCGTAGACATAGACCGCGGGCCGGGGGTCCTTGCGCAGACTCCCATCAGATCGCCAGGCCGCGAACGTGCGGGCGACGCGCCGGTACCGCTCGTCTGGATCCTCGCCGGGCTCGGATCGAGGCAGGTCGAGTCGGACGGCGTTGAGCGGATGGCGCGCGAGCAGGGTCCGGTGCAGCTCGGGGCCGATGACATCGTAGGGTGGCGCGACGATCGGTGTCAGATCGCCCACCAGGGATGGGTCGAAGCGAAGCGCACGGAACGAGCGGAGGTCAGGCACGGGTTCCTCTGGGCACAGCGGTGCCGCGGGGCGCAGCGGGTCAGACCGTCGGACCCGGGGCGGAAGCATCGTACGATAGGCGCGGTCGGGCGGCCACTGCGACGGTGGCAACGGTGGCCGGCATGAGGGTCGGGGTGCAACCTTTCGAGCCGAGTGGACGTCGAAGGCTCGTCCAGCCCTCCGCCCACGGTCGAGGAGTGAGCGTGCCGTCGATGCCTGCCCCCGGTCCCTGGCGCGCCTGATGACCGTCGCGCGGTCCGTCGCCGCGGCGCGGTCGCTCGTCTCGGGCCTGGCGCTCGTCGCGGCCCTCGCGCTGTCCCTGACCATGCTTCTGCCGCCGGGGCCGGTCCGAGCGGCGGACGGCCCGACGATGAAGGCGCGGGCCCTGCTCCAGGGACATGTCCGGGCGGGGTCCTGGTTTGCCATCGCCGTGGATCTCGAGAACGCGGGCCCCACGGTCACCGGCGAGCTCCAGATCGCGGGTGGGACCGACTCACAGACCAGGTTCAGCACGCCTGTCGAGCTCGCGACCGGGTCGCGCAAGGAATACCTGCTGTACGCGCTGCCGCCCACGTTCGGCGGCAACCTGACCGTCCAGCTGGTGGACGGCGACCGGGTGCTGGGCAAGGCGCAGGTCGCGATCGCGCTCCACGACCAGTCCCAGCTCGTGGTGGGGGTCGTCTCGGATGATCCGGCGAAGCTCGTCGGCGAGCTCGACCTGCTGCCGGGACAGAACGGCCTGCAGCCGGTCATCGTCCCGCTCCAGCCCGGTGATCTGCCCGAGCGCCCGCAGGCCTGGGCGCCGCTCGATCGGCTCGTCTGGCAGGACGTGGACGCCGCGTCGCTGGCGCCTGGCCAGATCGCCGCGCTCCAGACCTGGGTCGCCGGTGGCGGGCGGCTGGTCATCGTGGGCGGAACCGCGGGCGCCGACGTCCTGACCGGCTTCCCCGACGACCTGCTTCCCTACCGTCCGACAGGGATGCTGGATGTCGATCCGGCCGTGCTGCGACCCGTGCTCGGCGATCTGCCCGACCAGGCGGCGCCCCTGACCGCCTATGCCGGTGAGCTGTCCCGGGGGCGGGCCCTGGCGACCTCGGGCGGCCGCGTGATCGCCGCCGACGAGCCGTACGGCTCGGGATCAGTGACCCTGCTCGGCTTCGACCCCACCACCTCGTGGATCGCGCAGGGCGACGCCCTGGACGCGCCGATGTGGCGCCGCCTGCTGCCGGCGCGGACCGGCGGCGCCGTGTCGCTGGCCGACGACCAGGGGATCGTGAGCACCCTGGCCAACCTGCCCAGCCTGGCGCTGCCGCCGATCGGCGGGCTGCTGGTGCTGCTGCTCGGCTACATCGTGCTGGTGGGACCCGTGAACTACCTCGTCCTGCGGTGGATCGACCGCCGGGAATGGGCGTGGGTCACGGTGCCGGCCCTGATCGCGGTGTTCACCGTGGGGTCGTTCGGCATCGGCGCGCTGCTGCGCGGATCGGATGTGATCGTCAACGAGGTGTCGATCGTCCGGGGAGCACCGGGCACCGACCAGGCCGTGGCCCAGTCCTACCTCGGGATCTTCAGCCCGTCGCGCGCCGTGTTCCAGGTCCGCGTCCCGGGCGACGCGCTGCTGGCAGCACCCATGAACGGCGATGCGCTCTTCACCCCCACCACCTCACTCGACGTCGTCCAGGGTGACCCCTCGAGGATCCGCAATCTCGATGTGGGGTACGGCTCGCTGCGCACGATCCGGGCCGACGCGAGCGCCCGCGGACCGATGGTGTCGGGGAGCCTGCGTCTCGAGAGCGGGAGCATCCGGGGCACCATCACCAACGAGGGCTCGATCCCGCTGCTGGCGCCCGCCCTGGTCCTGGGAACGTCGGCGGTCCGGTTGCCGGACATCCCGCCGGGTGGCTCGACGGATGTCCAGCTCGCCCTGTCCGGCAACCTGGTCAACCAGATGAACCTTTCCGACCGGGTCGTGGGGTCATTCCCGTTCGATGGTGGACCGGTGGATGAGGCAGCCCAGCGGACGATGGTCCGGCACAACGTGATCGACCAGCTCACCTACGATCCGAACACCGGCTACAGCGGCTCGCTCCCGGGCGACGCCGTGACGTTGCTGGCCTGGGGCACGGACCCCGTCGTCACGGCCGAGATCGAGGGCGCGCAGGTCCGCCGGGTCGCCAACGTGCTGTACGAGGTTCCGCTGCCGCTCACCATCCGGGGGCGCGTCACCTTCAGCAACGACCTCCTTCGCACCAACCCGATCGAGGTCAACGCCAGCTGGTTCAGCAAGGACCCCTGGACGATCACGATCGGGATCGGCGACGTGCGAATGGCCTACCGGCCGATCGCGTTCGATGGAGCGCTGGACCCCGGGTCGGTGGTCGTCGCGATGAACCAGGGGGGCGACGTCACCATGCCCGCGGGCAACCCCTCCCCGCTCCAGGAGACGGTGCGCTGCGATCCGTCCGCCCCTGGTTGCGCTCCGCCGCAGGATGGCCTGCCGGACCTCGAGGTGCTGGACATCGGCACCGGCGAATGGGTTCAGTTCGCGCACATGCAGGCCGGCCTCGCGTACGAGCTGCCCGATCCCGCCCGCTGGGTGGACCCCGCGACGGGTGAGGTACAGGTCAAGTTCGTCAACGAGCGGCAGGACAACATCGGGTTCCAGTTCGGCATGGCGCTCACGGGGACGGTGCGATGACGGCCATCGTTCGTGCCTCGGGTCTCGTGAAGCGCTTCGACCGGACGCTGGCCCTGGGTGGCCTGGATCTCGAGGTTGCCCAGGGTGAGATCTTCGGGCTGGTGGGGCCAAACGGGGCCGGCAAGACCACGACGCTCGGGATCCTGGCCACGCTCCTGGTCCCCGATGCCGGTGACGCCGAGATCGCCGGTGCCTCGATCCGGCGCGACCCCAACGCCGTGCGTCGCGCGCTCGGGTTCATGCCCGATTCGTTCGGCGTCTACGACGACATGAAGGTCTGGGAGTACCTCGACTTCTTCGCCCGCTGCTACGGCATCCCCGCGGATCGTCGGCGGCGGATGATCGGGGACCTGCTCGACCTGGTCGACCTCGGCCCCAAGCGCGAGACCTACGTGCAGGGCCTGTCACGAGGGATGCAGCAGCGGCTTTGCCTTGCCCATGCGCTGGTCCACGATCCTGCGGTGCTGCTGCTGGACGAGCCTGCGTCCGGCCTCGACCCGCGCGCGCGGGTCGAGCTTCGCGAGCTGCTCCGCGAGCTGCGCTCGCTGGGCAAGACGATCCTCGTCTCGTCGCACATCCTGCCAGAGCTCGAGGAGCTGTGCACGTCGGTCGCGATCATCGACCGTGGCCGGGTGCTGGCCCACGGCCGGGTTGCGGACATCGAGCGCCGGCTGCGCGTGGGCGCGGTGTTCCGGATGCACGTGCTGGGCGACGAGGGCGCGATCGAGAGCGCGCGGACATGGCTCGTGACCCAGCCAAGCGTTGTGTCCGCCGAGCTCGTCGCGGACGCGACGATCGAGATCGGGTTCCACGGCGACGACGAAGGAGCCGCACGATTGCTCGCCGCCGCAGTCGGGGCGGACCTGCGGGTGGCGACCTTCTCGAGAGCGGCCAGCGACCTCGAGGAGCTGTTCCTCCAGGTGACGGCGGAGGACGCGACGGAACCGGACGCGACGGCGGCGGCCGGCCCGGTTGCGACGGAGGCAGGGCGATGACCGGCCCGGCCGGCAGTCGGCGACGGCTCGGTGCCCTGCGTGACGTGGGCAGCGGGATCGCGGCGGTCGGGGCCAAGGAGCTACGCGGGCGGATGCGCGGGCGACGGACGTTCGTGGTCCTGACGGTCCATCTGCTGGTCGTTGCGGGCTTCGCCTGGATGATCGAGACGTTCGCGGAACGGACCTACACGAGCGGCTTCGGCGGCAGCCTGTCGGCCTCCGCGGACATCGGGCGTCAGCTGTTCAGCGCGCTGATCATGCTGCTCACCCTGATCGTGCTGGTGCTGGCGCCCGCGTCGACCGCCGGTGCGATCAGCCTCGAGCGCGAGAAGCAGACGCTCGACCTGCTGACGACGACCCCGATCTCGTCGCTCGCGATCATCCTGGGCAAGCTGCTCTCGGCGCTCAGCTGGCTGCTCCTGCTGCTGCTGGCGTCGGTCCCGGTCACGGCGCTGGTGTTCACATTCGGGGGTGTGGGCCCCGACGACATGATCCGCGCCTACGTCGTGCTCCTGGGCACGGCGATCGCCTTCGGCTCGATCGGGCTGTTCGTGTCGGCGCTCGTGAAGCGGACCCAGGCCGCCACGGTGATCAACCTGGTGACGACGATCGCGGTCACCGTCGGGGCAACGTTCCTGTTCGCATTCTGGTCGGTGATGACCCAGAACGGCCTGCTGCCGAACACGACCGCGACGCGCGATTCCTCGCCGCTGGCCGCCATCACAAGACGGCCGCCCGAGGCGCTCCTGTACCTCAACCCGTTCGTCACCCAGGTCGACGTGATCTGCGGGACAGAGTCGGGAGGCGGCGGCACCTGCTCCATCATCGATGCGGTGACAGGCGCGAACACCCTCGGCCAGGACGTCTCGAACGGCATCGTGAGCCAGCCCTTCGCGGGGCGGCGCGACTCGTACTGGCCGCGGGCCATGGCGGCCATGCTGATCGTGTCGGCAGTCCTTGTCATCCTGGCGGTCCAGCTCGTGTCACCCACCCGCCGATGGCGGCTCCGTCGCCGGCGGTCCGGGGTGGCGGGAGGCTCAACATGACGGCGATGATCGGGCGCTGGCCGTGGCGATCGTCGCGATCCGGAACGCGACCCGTGGACCTGGTGGTGCCGCCGGATCCGGGCTCGCTCGGCGTCGCGCTCGACCCCCGGCTGCAGGCGCTCCGGGCCGGGTTGCTCGCCCATCGCCGGCGGCTCTGGCTCCGGCGTGCCGTCAGACGCGCTCTGTACGCCCTCGCCCTCGGAACCCTGGTCGAGCTCGCGCTGGCGGTCGCGATGCGGCTCGAGCCGCTCGAGGCTGGCCCGCAGCTGGCGGCCGCCGTCCCGGTGGCATGCACGGTTGCCCTCCTGCTCCTGGTGGTGCGCGTCCGGCCAACGCTGGGCGAGACGGCGCTCGCCCTGGATGCCGAGGGTGGAACGGACGATGCCGTTGCCTCGGCGCTCGCGTTCGCACCGTCGGCGCCCGGCCCGGGGCCATCGTCGATGGAGGACGGGCCACCCATTGCCGTCGGGGACGCGTTCGACCTGGGGGACGCACGAGTGCGGTTCATCCGACGGCAGCGTGGCGACGCGCTGGCCAGGCTGCGGGCCGTGGATCCCGGCCTGTTCCGTCCGAGGCTGGCCGTCCGGCCCGTGCTGGTGACCCTGGCCGCCGCCGCATTGCTGGTCCCGGTGACCCTGCTGCCCAACCCCCAGGATGCCGTCATCGCCCAGCGCCGCCAGATCGGCGACGAGGCGCAGCGCCAGGCCGAGCGGATCGACCGGGTGGCGGCCGATCTCGAGACGAAGGGCGCCGACGTCAACGACCCCCGAACAAGGCTGGCGGACGAGCTGCATCAGCTCGCCGCGCAGCTGCGCGCTGACCCGACCGACCTCGACCTCAACCTGGCCAAGCTGGGCTCGGTCGAGGACACCGTGCGGTCCCAGCTGGATCCGGCCAACGAGCAACGGGCGGCCTCGCTCGCGTCGCTCGCCCGGTCCCTGTCACGAGCGGCGACCGGCGATCCGCAGGCGAACGCGGGTGGCGACCCGAAGGAGGCGAAGTCCAATCTCCAGGATCTCGCGGATCGTCTCGACACGATGACCCGCGACCAGCAGCAGGCGCTCGCCCGCGATCTGACGGCGCTCCAGGGTCAGGCCAGCCAGGCGGACGGGTCCGCGGGGCAGGCGCTGCAGGACGCGGCGGCGAGCCTCGCCCAGGGTGATGCCGCCGGCGCCAGGACGGCGCTCGACAGGCTCGGCCAGGCGCTGGACGCGGCGAGCAGCCGGGTCCAGGTCAACCGCGATCTGGCCGGCGCGGCGTCGAGCCTCCAGGATGCCCGGCGCAGCCTGGCCGATGCCGGCGGTCACCCGGGCCAGCTGACGGCCGGCCAGACCGGGCAGCAGGGGCAGGGCGGTCAAGGTGGCCAGGGCCCGTCACCGGGTCCCGGGCAGTCGCCAGGCGCGAGCGGCGGCGCGAGCGGCCAGCCGGGGCAGTCCGCCGGATCGGGACAGGGCCAGGGCGGTCAAAGTGGCCAGGGCGGTCAAAGTGGCCAGGGCGGTCAAAGTGGCCAGGGCGGTCAAAGTGGCCAGGGCGGTCAGGGGCAGAGCGCCGGCGGTGGCTCGCTCGGTGGCGGTGGCTCGAACGCGGCCTACCTCGGCAGCGGCACCTCCGCCGGCCGCGCGGCCGGACCGTCGAACCCCAACCGCCCCTATCAGCTGGGCGGAGACATCAGCTCCGTGTATGCGCCCTTCGACCGCCTGGGCAAGCCCGGTGATCCGTCGTATGTGGCCGGAACCGGGGGCGACGGCCAGACCCGGCAGGGCAACCAGCAGGGCCAGGGAACCGACAACGGCTCGTACGTCCCGTACCAGCAGGTGTTCGGCGACTTCTACCAGTACGCGCAGACGACGCTGGACCGCTCCTACGTCCCGCTCTCGATCAAGGACTACGTCCACGACTACTTCAGCTCGCTCGACCCCAGCCAGTGACCGACCTCTCGCCATCGACGCTCGCGCACCCGGAGGACCATATGGACGCATCGGCCGCCCCCGACGCCACCGCTGAAACGGGTCCTGCCCGGCTCGCGCCGGAAGGGTTCGCCGAGCGGGCCCAGCGCATCCAGGACGAGGTCGGCAAGGTCATCGTCGGCCAGCGCGAGCTGGTGCAGCAGACCCTGGTCGGCCTGCTCGCCAACAGCCACGTCCTGCTCGAGGGCGTGCCCGGCCTGGGCAAGACGATGCTGATCCGGACCATCGGCGACGTGATCGACTGCAGCTTCAGCCGGATCCAGTTCACGCCTGACCTGATGCCCGCCGACATCACCGGCACCAACATCCTGGTCGAGGAGGGCGGCAGCCGGGTCTTCCGGTTCCAGCCGGGGCCCGTGTTCGCCAACCTGGTGCTCGCCGACGAGATCAACCGGGCCACGCCCAAGACCCAGTCGTCGCTGCTCGAGGCGATGCAGGAGCACCAGGTCACGGTCGCTCGCAACCGCTATCCGCTCGATCCGCCGTTCTTCGTCCTCGCGACCCAGAACCCGCTCGAGATGGAGGGCACCTACCCGCTGCCCGAGGCACAGCTCGACCGCTTCCTGCTCAAGGTCATGGTCCCCTTCCCGTCCGAGGAGGACCTGGTCTCCATCCTGGACCGCACGACCGGATCGGAGACGCCGGTGGCTCGGCTCGCCGCCACCGCCGCCGACATCGTCGACATGCAGCGGCTTGCCCGCGCCGTCCCGATCGCGCCCCACGTCACCGCGTATGCCGTGTCGCTGCTCGCCGCCACCCATCCGGACAGCGGCCGGGCGCCGGGACTCGTGCGCCAGTACGTGCGCTACGGCGGCTCGCCGCGAGGCGCCCAGGCGCTGGTGACCGCGGGCAAGATCCTGGCCCTCATGGACGGCCGCTTCAACGTCGCGATCGACGATGTCCGGGCGGCGGCCATGCCGGCCCTCCGCCACCGGGTGATCCTCAACTTCGAGGGCGAGGCCGAGGGCATCACATCGGAAGCGATCGTCCGGACGATCCTCGACGAGGTGGCGCCGCCCGCCGTGGAGTAGGCGACGCGACGCGGGCGACCGACCATGACCCTGTCCCCCACCCCGCCGGCCGAGCCAGCGGGCGACGCAGACCGCACCCCGGCAC
>Ga0315556_1002108_pt1 | contig 11522 bp, 9 predicted proteins | sample SalMarSW160310MG_FD_202112 | JGI IMG/M metagenome (GOLD analysis project Ga0315556, IMG submission 202112) | Salt marsh sediment microbial communities from the Plum Island Ecosystem LTER, Massachusetts, United States - Salt Marsh Sediment SW1603-10 ...
CGGTACGACGCCGCGCGCTCTGCTGTATCCTTTTTCGCGAGAGCCTGGCTCACACGATCAGCTCCCGGGGGTACCAATTCGCGCCAAATCGGACAGCTGCGTAAAACCAACTCCCAATCCGCTACGGGGAGCGGAAAACGCATCTCAATACACAGCCTGCCCGACGTTGTGCGCTGCGCGCTTAGTGGGTGGTAAGGTTGCGACGCTTCCTGGTCTTCTTGGGGCTCTCACCGGCGCTCGGGGGCGGAGCCTCCTCGTCCGGATGTGCCGCCTCGGCCTCTTTCTCCTGCGGCAATGGCACACGCGTAAGTGCAATCTCCAACACCTGATCGATCCAACGCACGGGGCGGATATCGAGATTCTGCTTGATGTTCTTGGGGATCTCGACCAGATCGCGCTCGTTCTCCTCCGGAATGATGACGATCCGGATGCCGCCGCGGTGGGCCGCCAATAGCTTCTCCTTCAAACCCCCAATGGGCAGAACCTCCCCACGAAGAGTAATCTCGCCGGTCATGGCGACATCGGCGCGCACCGGGATCTTGGTCAGCGCCGACACGAGCGCGGTGCACATGCTCACACCCGCACTCGGACCGTCCTTCGGTGTCGCCCCTTCAGGCACGTGGATGTGCACGTCGAACTGCTGGTAGAAATCCGCGTCGATGCCAAGGAGCTGGGCGCGGCTACGAACGACGGTCATCGCCGCCTGTATCGACTCCTTCATCACGTCGCCGAGCTGGCCCGTCTGGGTCTGGCGCCCCTTCCCGGAAACCACGGCCGCCTCGATCCGCAGAAGCTCACCCCCAACCTCGGTCCAGGCGAGCCCGGTGACCTGGCCAACCTGATCATGCTCGTCGGCCATGCCGTAGCGGAAGCGCTTGACCCCGAGGTAGTGCTCGAGATTCTTCGGGCTCACCGTGATCTTCGGTTTACGGTCGGTCAGCAGGATCTCTTTCACCACTTTGCGGCAGATCTTGGCGATCTCCCGCTCGAGATTGCGTACACCGGCTTCTCGAGTGTAATAGCGGATGATGTCTCGCACCGCCTTGTCGCTCACCACCAGCTCCCGCTCCCCGAGGCCATTGTTGGCCATCTGCTTGGGGATCAGGTAACGCACTGCGATGTTGACCTTCTCGTCCTCGGTGTAGCCGGACAGACGGATGACTTCCACGCGGTCGAGTAGCGCCGGCGGGATATTCAGCGTATTGGCCGTCGCGACGAACATCACCTCGGAGAGGTCGAAATCCACCTCCAGATAATGGTCGTTGAAGGTGTTGTTCTGCTCCGGGTCTAGCACCTCCAGCAGGGCCGACGCCGGGTCACCCCGAAAATCCATGGCCATCTTGTCGATCTCGTCCAGGAGAAACAGCGGGTTGCGGGTCCCGACCTTGATCAGGTTCTGAATGATCTTCCCGGGCAATGCCCCGATGTAGGTGCGTCGGTGGCCGCGGATCTCGGCCTCGTCGCGCACCCCGCCGAGCGACATGCGGGTGAACTTGCGGTTCGTCGCCCTCGCGATCGAGTGGCCGAGTGATGTCTTGCCCACCCCGGGCGGACCGACCAGGCAGAGTATGGGGCCCTTGAGCTTGCGTACCCGCTGCTGCACCGCCAGATACTCGACGATCCGTTCCTTGACCTTGTCAAGCCCGTAATGGTCGGCCTCCAGCACCGTCTCGGCCGCGGCAATGTCGCTGCGGGTCCGCGTCCGCTTGTTCCAGGGGACGTTGGCGAGGGTGTCCACATAGTTGCGCACCACAGTCGCCTCGGCAGACATGGGAGACATCAGCTTGAGCTTGTTGAGCTCCCCGATCGCCTTGTTCTTGGCCTCCTTGGGCATCCCAGCCTTCTCGATGCGACTGGCGAGCTCCTCGATCTCGTTAGGCGTCTCCTCCAGCTCCCCGAGCTCCTTCTGAATCGCCTTCATCTGCTCGTTGAGGTAGTACTCCCGCTGGTTCTTCTCCATCTGACTCTTGACCCGGCCGCGAATCCGCTTCTCCATCTGCAGGATGTCGTTCTCGGCCTCCATCATTCCCATCAGGTGCTCGAGGCGCTCCCGAACGTCGGCCATCTCCAGCACACGCTGCTTTTCTTCCAGCTTCAGCGACATGTGTGCGGCCATGGTGTCGGCCAGCCGGCTAGGGTCGTCGATGCTCGACAGGGAGGTAAGAACCTCGGGCGGCACCTTCTTGTTGAGCTTCACGTATTGGTCGAACAGATTGGTCGCCGAGCGCATCAGGACCTCGATCTCCCGCTCGGCGACCCCCACAGACTCCACCATCGACCGAAGCTCTGCGGTAAAGAAGTCAACGGTGTCAACGAACCGGACGAGATGTGCGCGCTCCCCTCCTTCGACGAGCACCTTCACGGTACCGTCCGGGAGCTTGAGCAGCTGCAGGATATTCGCCAGGGTCCCGATCTCATGGATGTCACCGGGCGCCGGGTCGTCCACGTCCGCGCTCTTCTGGGCTACCAGCAGGATCTGCTTGTTGGCCTGCATCGCCGCATCCAAGGCCTTGATCGACTTTTCACGGCCCACGAACAAGGGGATGACCATGTGCGGGTAGACCACCACGTCGCGCAGCGGCAGCACGGGAACAACCTGGGGAGACTGGGGGACTGCTTCAGAAGTCATAGCACTCTTGGCCCTTGGCGAGACTCGCCTGTCATCGACGTCTCGGCAGGGGCATATCCGCCCCACCGTCGATGTCGGATGGACCCTCTGCGAGGGATGCGGCAGCCGGCGTGCTGTCGCAATGGTGATCGAGGCGTTGCTCTTGCATCGATCCGGCAGCCCGGCAATACGATGCGGGCCTTTCCCGCATCTTGGGGTGAATCACCACCGCTTTCAAGTCCGGCCGGCGCCCGGCGCACGGCGCGCAAAGCGCCCGAGCCGCCTTCAGGCCCCGGGGAAGCGAACGACTCAGTCCGACGAAGCGGCCAGTTGGCGCTCACCGCCCTCGTAGATCAGATAGGGGGTGGATTCGCCGGCGATCACGGCCTCGTCCACCACCACCTTGCTGACGCCCTCGATCGAGGGCAGATCGTACATCGTATCGAGCAGCACCTGCTCCATGATGGTGCGCAGACCCCGGGCGCCCGTCTTGCGCTCCATGGCCTTGCGCGCGATCGCCCTGAGCGCCTCTTCCCGGATCTCGAGCTCGCAGCCTTCCATGTCGAACAGGCGTATGTACTGCTTGACCAGAGCGTTCTTTGGCTCGGTCAGGATCTGTACGAGCGCGTCCTCGTCGAGCTCGTCCAGGGTCGCCACCACGGGCAGGCGGCCCACGAACTCGGGTATGAGCCCGTACTTGATGAGATCTTCCGGCTCCACCCCGACCAGCACCTCTCCGACGTTGCGCCGATCATCCCGGCTGTGCACCTCGGCCGAAAACCCGATTCCGCCCTTCTGCGAGCGCTCCCGGATGACCCGGTCCAATCCGGCGAAGGCGCCGCCGCAGATGAACAGAATGTTGGAGGTATTGACCTGGAGAAACTCCTGTTGGGGATGCTTGCGGCCCCCTTGGGGCGGCACCGACGCCACCGTGCCTTCGATCAGCTTGAGCAAGGCCTGCTGGACACCCTCGCCGGACACATCGCGCGTGATCGACGGGTTGTCGGACTTGCGCGAGATCTTGTCGATCTCGTCGATGTAGACGATGCCCGTCTGGGCCTTCTCGACGTCGTAATCGCACTTCTGGAGAAGCTTCTGAATGATGTTCTCGACGTCCTCTCCCACGTAGCCCGCCTCAGTCAGCGTCGTAGCGTCGGCAATCGTGAACGGGACGTTGAGAAGACGAGCGAGGGTCTCGGCCAGGAGGGTCTTCCCGGACCCGGTTGGGCCTATCAGGAGGATGTTGCTCTTGGCGAGCTCCACCTCCTCCTTCTTGCCGACGACCTCGAGGCGCTTGTAGTGGTTGTAAACGGCGACGGAGAGGACCTTCTTCGCCCGGTCCTGCCCTACTACGTACTGATCGACGGTGCCCTTGATCTCGTGGGGCTTCGGGAGATGGCTCGCCTTCTCGCCCGACCCTGTCTGCATCTCCTCCCGGATGATGTCGTTGCAGAGCTCGACGCACTCGTCGCAGATGAAGACCGACGGGCCTGCGATGAGCTTGCGCACCTCGTGCTGGCTCTTGCCGCAGAACGAGCAGTAGAGCAGCTTGCCGTCTCCGCCCTTGCCGTGCTTGTCTTCAGCCATCTTCTAACCTCTCCGGGCGCCTCGGCGCGTTGGACATCAGCCGCTGCCCAGGCGACCCCGTGGAAGGAAGCTCAGCCCCATCATATCCGATTACCAAGCGGTGACAAACGCCCCCTTCCACCAGAATTCCAAGGTTTCAGCGCGCCGGCCCCGGCGAGGCCAACGCCCCCCGTCTCACTTTTCGGACGGCTTGACCCGCTGGCTCAGCACCTGATCGATCAGGCCGTACTTCACAGACTCCTCCCCGCTCATGAAGAAGTCCCGCTCGGTGTCCCGGGCGATGGCCTCCAATGCCTGGCCGGTATGCTTGGCCAGTATCCGGTTGAGCTTGTCGCGAATCAACAGGATCTCCTTGGCGTGGATCTCGATGTCCGTCGCCTGGCCCTGAAAGCCCCCCAGCGGCTGATGGATCATGGACCGGGAATGGGGCAGACAGAAGCGCTTGCCGGGCGCTCCCGCCGCCAGCAGAACCGCGCCCATGCTCGCCGCTTGGCCGATGCACATGGTGCTGACGTCCGGTCGGATGAACTGCATGGTGTCGTAGATCGCCAGCCCTGCCGTTACCGATCCGCCGGGGGAGTTGATGTAGAGATGAACGTCCTTATCGGGGTTCTCGGACTCGAGGAACAACAGCTGGGCCACGATCAGGTTCGCCATGTGGTCTTCCACTGGGCCAACCACGAAGACCACCCGCTCCTTGAGCAGACGCGAGTAGATGTCGTAGGCCCGCTCACCCCGCGAGGTCTGCTCGACCACCATCGGGATCAGGCCCAGCCCCCTGGCGCCCAAAGCGCCGTCTTGCGGTCTTTCGGACATGCTGTGTCGACCTCCGCTGCTAAACCGTCGAGCCCATGACGGCATCGAAGGTCACGGGCTCATCCTCCACTTGCGCCTGGCCCATCGCCCAATCGACCACCTCGTCCTCCAGGACGAGATTTTCGACCGCGGCGAGCTGCTCCTTGTTCCCGTAGTACCAGTCGATGACCTCCTGGGGGTGCTCGTAGGCCTCGGCCAGCTCCTCGACGGTTGAGCGCACCCGCTTCGGATCGACCTTGATGGCGTTCTCCTTGACGATCTGGCCGAGAACCAGACCGAGGGCCACCCGCCGCCGAGCCTGATCGAGAAAGATGTCCCGAGGCAGATCGACCGCGCTTCGCCGGCCCGCGCCGGCCATCTCCCCTTTGGCCTGCTGCTTGAGCCGCTCGGCCTCCTGCTCGGCCAGGGCATTGGGGACGTCCACCTGGGCGTGCTGCAGCAGGGCGTCCATCACCCGGGCCTTGAGCAGGCCGCGCAGCTTCTGGCGCAGCTCCCGCTCCATGTTGCCGCGGATATCCGTTTTCAGGCGGTCGACATCGCCGCTCTCGACGCCGAAGATCTTGGCGAGCTCCCCGTCGAGCTCCGGCAGTCTGCCCGCCTTGACCTCGGCGATCTCGACGTCGAAATGCACGTCCTTGCCGGCAAGCTCCTTGGCGCGGTAATCCTCCGGGAACCGCAAGTCCAGCCCCCGGGTCTCGCCCACCGCGGCCCCAACCAGCCCCTCCTCGAAGCCCGGGATCATGCGACCGGAGCCGAGGATCACCGGAACCATTTCGGCAGTGCCGCCGGAGAACGGCTCGCCGTCGACGCTGCCCGTGAAGCTGATGGTGACCTGGTCGCCATCCTGGACCGGGCGATCCGCCGTCTCCCACGTGATCCGCTGCCTGCGCAGCTTCTCGACCATGTTGGCGACATCCTCGTCCGTGACCTCCACCGCCGGACGCTTGACTGCCAAGCCGGACAGCGGGCCCACTATCACCTCGGGCATCACCTCGAACACGGCGGTGTAGGAGAATCCGCCCCCGGACTCGTCGGCCACCTCTTCGATGCGGGGCTCGCCAGCCGGGCGCAGACGCTGCTGCTCGATAGCCTCGCCGAAGCTGGCGCGGATCAGCTCGCCGTAGACCTCCTGGCGCACCTGCCCGCCGAAGCGCTGGCGCACCACGTTGAGGGGCACCTTGCCAGGGCGAAACCCGTTCATGCGCACGGTGCGCGACAGGCTCTTGAGCCGCCGCTCGACCTCTGGCGCCACCCTCTCGCTCGGCAACTGCACGTGCATGCGTCGCTCCAGACCTGAACCCAATTCGACAGAAACTTGCATTCCAATCCCTCTCCGACGGTCGGCGCCACCTGCCCCCGCCCTGATGGACCCGAGTTAACGTCAGCGATCCCGGCCGGACCGCCCCTACGAAACCAACCTGGTGCGAAAGGAGAGACTCGAACTCTCACCCCTTGCGGGACTGGAACCTAAATCCAGCGCGTCTACCGATTCCGCCACTTTCGCCCGTCGGCCCGCGGCCGCACGGAACGGGGGATTATACAGACTCGGCCTGCGCCGTTGTAATCCCAGCCCTCCGGTCGCGGGTGGCCCGCCCCGTGGATTCCGGCTCGGCCAGGGCGCTAGAATGCCGGCCCGACCCTTTGCCGACTCGCAGCGGAGCCGATCGCACGGCCATGAAAGCCTTTGGAATCTTCGTTTTGTTTCTCGCCGGAGCCCTACTCGCCTCCGCGCTGCTGCTCTACCCGACCTGGCTGGCCCTCTCGTTCATCGCCGAGGTACCGCCCCATAAGCTGCTGCACCCGCTCGCGAAGGTCCTCGCCCTGATTTACTTCTTCGTGCTCATCCGCCAGCTCGGGATGAACGACCGGGCCGCCCTGGGCTTTGGGCTGCCGAGGCGACGGTTCCTGCGGGAGATGGGGCGGGGCTGGGTCCTCGGGGTGCTGATGCTGCTGGTGCTATCCGCAGCCTTGATGGGACTGGGCGTTCGCACCCCTGATCCGGCTCATTGGCACCTGCGCGACCTGTCCAAGGCCCTGCCCGAAGGCCTGTTCGCGGGGCTGGCCGTGGCACTCATCGAGGAAGCCTTTTTCCGCGGCGCCCTGTATGGGGCGATCCGCCGCGAGAGCAGCATGACGACAGCGGCCGTGTTGTCCAGCCTGTACTTCGCAGCCCTTCACTTCCTGCGCGCCCATGAGCTCCCAGCGGATCAACCGGTAGGGTGGGCGAGCGGCTTGCAGGTCCTGGCGACGAATTTCGAGCAGTTCACCAACACCGGGCTCCTGGACTCCTTCATCGCCTTGTTCGCGGTAGGGATACTGCTTGCGCTGGTACGGGAGCGCACCGGCAACATCGCGCTCTGCATCGGGCTGCACGCCGGCTGGGTGGTGGTGATCAAGGTCACGCGGACTCTCACCAACGCCCACGCCGGTGCAGACTTCGCATTCCTCGTAGGCACCTACGACGGAGTCACCGGCTGGCTGGCCACCGCCTGGGTGGCGCTGGTCGCGGGGGTCTATTGGAAGGTGTCGCGCAAGGCTTCTCCGACAACCTGAGATCAGACATCCCGGCGCGCATCGATGCCGCGCTCGATCTCACCGCCGCGGCGCAGCTCCCGCTTGAGCACCTTGCCGGCGCCGTTTTTCGGCAGCGCGTCGACAATCACGACGCGCCGCGGCACTTCATGGCGCCCGAGGCTCTCCCGGCAAAAAGCCTTGACGTCCGCGACATCGATCGCAGCCCCCGGCAGTGGCACGACGTAGGCTACCGGCACCTCGCCGTGCAGGGCATCCGGCTCACCCACCACCGCCGCCTCCGCCAGCCCCGGATGCTGGTAGAGGACCTCTTCGACGACGCGCGGGTAGACGTTCATTCCGTTGACGATGATCATGTCCTTCTTCCGGTCGACGATGAAGACATAGTCGTCCTCGTCCTTGTAACCCAGATCCCCGGTGCGCAGCCAGTCACCGAAGAAGGTCTCCGCGGTGGCATCCGGCAGCTTCCAATAGCCCTTCATTACGTTGGGCCCCCGCACGCAGATCTCGCCGATCTCACCGCGCGGTTGACGCCGTCCCTTTTCGTCCAGGATCTCGATTTCGACCTGCGGGATCGCAAGCCCCACCGAGCCGGGCTTGCGGGGACCCTCCAGCGGATTGACGCAGGTTACCGGCGAGCACTCGGTGGGACCGTCGCCCTCCAGCACCGGGATACCGAAGCGGTCCTCGAAGCGCCTCATCAGCTCAGCGGGCAGGGCCGCCCCGCCGGAGACGGCGAAACGAACCGAGCGCCACTGGGCGACGCGTTCCGCGCTCTGGCGCAACAAGACGTTGTACATGCTCGGAACGCCGAGGAAGATGGTCGCGTCGGTGGCCTCGATAGCGTCACAAACCAGACCCGGCTCGAATCGGGGCACCGGCGCGAAGCTCAGTCCATGCAACATGGGGGTAAGCATGCCCACGGTCGCGGCAAAGGCGTGGAACATGGGCAAAACGACGAGCAGGCGGTCGTGCTCGGGGCTCAGGCACAGCGCACGGACAATACCGCGCGTGTTGGCGACCAGATTGGCGTGGCTGAGCATTGCACCCTTGGGGCGACCAGTGGTCCCGGAGGTATACAAGATCGCCGCGAGGCTCTCCGTGGGATCGATGACCAGCTCCGGCACCGCGTCGCCGAGCGCCGACACCTCACCGAACGACACTCCAAAGCCCGCCGCCTCCTCATCACCGATGCGGACGCTGAGCTCCAGAGAGCCCACCTGCCCTCGGACAGCCTCGAAGCTCTGGGCAAGCGCCGCGTGGTAGAAGATACCGCGGGCCCCGGCGTCGTTGAGAATGAACGCCACCTCTCGCGGGTTGAGCAGAAGGTTGATGGGAACGACCACGGCGCCTGCCTTGAGGATCCCCAAGTAGGCGACCGCGAAGCCGTCGCCGTTGATGCAGTACAGGGCGAGCCGGTCTCCGCGGACGATGCCGCGCTGCGCCAGCCAGACGGCGACCGCGTCCGATCTGCGGTCCACTTCCGCGAAGCTCGCCGTCCGGCCGGCGAAAACCACCAGAGCCTGGCCCGCGCGCGCCTGCGCGGTCTCCCGAAACAGCTCGGGGATGCTCCGCATGGGCGATGCAATTCGTTCTACGTGATCGTCGAGACAGCGCCCGGAGCGAGACTCAGCCCGCGACGGCGTCCCGCACCCGCTCGAGCCGCGCCCTGACCTCGGCGGCCAACTCGTGAATACCTTCGATATCCACCAATGTCAGCACGGCGACGGGGTCCATGAACAGAACCGTGTTCTGGCCATCCTCATCCTCACGCACGACCACGTTGCACGGCAAGAGCGCTCCGATGTCCGGGTCCGCCTCCAGGGCTCGGCTTGCCAATACCGGATTGCAGGTACCCAGGATCTTGTATGGCCTCTTCTCGAGATTGAGCTTCTTCTTCATCACGGCCTTGACGTCGATCTCGGTGAGCACACCGAAACCCTCCGCTTGCAGGGCCTGGGTCACCCGCGCAACCAGATCATCGAAGCCACCGCCGACTTGGAAACCGAAAGCATACATCGCATCTCTCTCCTCGATCCCGGGAAGCCACCTAGGCCTCGCCGAGGAAACCGAAATCTTGAGCCCGGAAGTCATTTCGGGGCTCGCCATCAGCGCCCGGTCGGACGCAGGCTCCCAGTCAGAGCCGGAAGGTCTGTCTGGCCGACACCAAGCCCCGGAACCCATCTCCGACGGCGTCCGGACGTTCACCGTCGTTGTAGTGATAGAGCCAGGTCTTGGCCTTGACCGGTGCGGGCAATCCGACCAGCTCGCGGTAATGGGCGTGCACCCCAGTGGGTTGGGCGATGGTCTCGCAGTCGTGGAAGACGATGTCGGCCCGCTCGATGAACGGCGCCAGATCATCGGGCGCGAACACCGTGTCCGTCGTCAAGAATACCCGAGTCGAGCCAGCCTGGAAGAACAGACCGTAGCTGTACATGATCTCGTGCTTGCCTTCTACGTGACGCGTGGGCACCAGCTCGAGCTCGATCCCCTCCCACAGGAACCGGTTCGACGCGCCCACCGGAGCGGGCGTGAAAAAGTCCGCGAGCACGCAGTCGTCACCAGCGGTCATACTCATGCCGCCGTAAAGGGAATGGACCCAGAGGTCGTCCATCACCTTTTCGGTCGCGACGAGATTCATCGAGAACGGCGGTGAGCCGAAGCGAGACGAGAAGCCCATGTACTCGAGCCCGCCCACATGGTCGGCGTGGAGGTGGCTGATGTAGATGTCGCTGATGTCGCGAGGGCCGAGCCCGGCGGCGGCAAGCGAGAACCGGACGTCCGATCCGCAATCGATCAGCAGTCGCCGACCCGAAGGGCTGGTGAGGACCATATTCGACTGATAGCAGCCGGGCGTCAAACAGAAAGCAGATCCCGCCCCCAAGAACATTAGTTCCATTCGAAGACCTTTTCGGGTTCTGTTTCTGTTCGCTCTCCGGTCGGTGCCGGCGGGTTGGCGCCCCGACGGTACCGCCGGGCGGCCAGCGGCTGTCCCGGCGTGGGCCCGTACGGCTCGGCCACCCGAGCTTATCCGCGAAAAGTACGACGCCGATCCGAAGGCGTCAACGACTTCCACTGCGGGGGGCGAGGCCAGAGCGCGCTAGAGGCTCGCCCCAGGGCGTAAGACCGCGGCGACGGCGACGCCCCCGGATTCGCGGGTTGACGGGCTCAGACTGACTCCTTGAGCATCAGCGCCTTGATGTGGCCGATAGCTTTGGTCGGATTCAGCCCCTTCGGGCAGGATTCCACGCAATTCATGATGGTATGACAGCGGAACAGCTTGTACGGCCCCTCCAACGCGTCCAAGCGCTCCTCGCGGGCCTGGTCGCGGCTGTCGGCGAGGAAGCGGCAGGCCGTGAGCAACGCCTGGGGTCCGAGAAACTTCTCCGGGTTCCACCAGAACGAGGGACAGGCGGTGGAGCAGCAGGCACACAGGATGCACTCGTAGAGCCCATCGAGCCGGTCGCGCTCCTCGGGTGACTGCAGCAATTCCTGCTCGGGAAAGGGCTCCTTGCGCACCACCCAGGGCGTGACGTTCTTGTACTGGCGGTAGAACTGCTGCATGTCGACCACCAGGTCTCGGATCACGGGGCGTCCGGGAAGCGGTCGTACGTCCACCGGCTCCTTGAGCTCGCTCACCGGGGTGATGCACGCCAGGCGGTTGCGCCCGTTGACGTTGACCCCGTCCGATCCGCACACCCCCTCGCCGCAGGAATGGCGGAAGGCGAAGGACTCGTCCTGATCCTGCACCGCAAGCAACGCATCGCGCAGCATCATCCCGCGGGATATCTCGATCTCGAAGGGCTGCATGCGCGGGGCGCTGTCGGTCTCTGGGTTGAAGCGAAAGACGCGGAATTTCATGTCGGCGAGCCTCGAAGAAAACTGCGTGGCCTGAGTCGGTCCGAATCAGTACACCCTGGCCTTGGGCGGGAAGCTCGGCACCGTCAATGGACGGGTACGCACGGGCTTGTAGTCCATG
>Ga0315556_1002109_pt1 | contig 11518 bp, 9 predicted proteins | sample SalMarSW160310MG_FD_202112 | JGI IMG/M metagenome (GOLD analysis project Ga0315556, IMG submission 202112) | Salt marsh sediment microbial communities from the Plum Island Ecosystem LTER, Massachusetts, United States - Salt Marsh Sediment SW1603-10 ...
TGGATCGGATAACCGTCGTCGTCGTAATGCGACGGTTTGATCAATATAAGCGAAAAGACAGCCTTGCCTTCACCTGCCATGACGGTCCCTTGTTGTCCGCCGCCCGCTCACCCGCTGCGCAATGACCTAACGGCAACTGCCGGCACAACTTGCCCTTAAGTTATAGCCGATGTCAATTATGCGCAAACAGCAGACGATCCGGAAGAGCGTTCAGGCGCGATCGCCGGGGACGGCATTCGGTTTGAGCCAGCGCAGCACCAGTGGCCCGAACATCACGACGAGGCCCAGATGGGCATACGCAAGGCCCCAGCCGATGGCCGACTGGCGGCCGGTGAAGTCGACGATGCCGCCGAAGATCAGCGGGCCGAACATCGAGCCGCCGAAGCCGATGACCGAGTGCACCGCCATGGTGATGCCGCGTTGCGTCGGCAGCGCCGAACCGAAGGCGCCGGCGGTGAGAGCCGCTGAATCGAACATGATGAAGCAGCCATGGATGACGGCGAGGCCGGCGGCCAGCCAGTAGGAATAAAGCGAGGCCACCGCCACCGTGAACGCCATCAACCCCGACGACACCATGATGAAGCCGATGGTCCTGGGCCGCCCGCGGCGCAGCGCCACCTCGTTGCCGGAAATACTGGCGGCCATGCCGATAAGGGTGAGGAAGGCGGCGATGGCGGCAGGCGTCATAAAGCCGGTGACGGTGCCCTGGCGCAGGGCGATCGCCGCCAGGAACGCCACCACCCACGAGCGCACCGTGAACAGTTCCAGCGAATGCAGGCCGTAGCAGATGGAATAGGCCATGGCCGAGCGGTTCCTGAAAACCGGGCGCGGATCGATCACCGCAAGCCACGGCCGGTCGGGGGCGTGCGGCTGGCTTGAGGGGGCGGCAAACCACACGATGATCGCAGCAATGCCCGAACACACCGCCGCCACCACATAGACCCCGTGCCAGTCGACCAGGCGGGCAAGTTCGGCCGTCGCCACATAAGAGAGCGCCGCCCCGAGGCTGAAGGCGGAGGTATAAAAACTGGTGGCCCGCGCCATGGAACCTTGCGGCAACGCCTCGCCCATCACTCGCAAGCCGGGCATGTAGGTGCCGGCAAGCGAGACACCAAAGAGCGCGGAGAAGATGCTGGCGTGCAGCGGTCCGTCGGCGAACAGCGCAAATCCGCTGTGCGCCACCACCGCCAGCAGCAGCGATGACAGGTAGATGCGGCGCGGGTCGATGCGGTCGGTGATGGAGACGAGGATCGGCACCGCCAGCGTATAACCGCCGAAGAAGGCCGAGTTCACCGCCCCCGCCTCGGTGCCCGACATGCCCCACAGATGCGTGAGCTTCGGCAGCAGCGTGGCGAACGAGGAAAAGCCCAGCATGGTCAGCACATGCGCTGCGCACATGAAGACGATGAAGGCCCCCGGACGCCCCGCCGCCACCTTCATGGCACCATGGCCCGCACCCGCCAACGCCTGCCGAGCGGCACTTGCGCCAGCACCGCGCCCGAGATGACCAGCAGGGCGCCGATGAAGTGTTGAGCCGTAACCGCCGCGCCGGCGAGCGCTGCCATGACGATCACATAGAACGGCACCATGTTGTGGTGCATGGCGGTGATCGTCACCCCGAGGCGGCGCCCCGCCGCGAACCACAGGACCGAAGAACCTCCCACCGCCATCACCCCGAGCCAGGCCAGCAGCATCAGACCGCGCGGGGAGGCGTTGGCGGCCGGGTCGATCTGGCCCATGGCGACCAGCAACGCCGCGATGAGCGCCGCCGCCGCACCGGCGATGATCATGCTCATGGCGGTCTTGGCCATGTCCGGTACATCGTGCAGGGCATCGATCATTACCCGCGTGTACCAGACATAGGCGACAACCCCGCCCAGCATGGCCAGGGAGCCCAGATAGGACGGTTCGGCCACACCGCCCGGAGCCGCGACAAGGCTGGTGACGATGCCACCCGCCACCGCCAGCGCGATCGCCAGGGCCAGCCTCGGGGTCAGCCGCTCGATGCCCTGCAACCAGCCCATGAAGACGGAAAAGATCGGCATCGACGAGACGATCACCGCCGCGGCGACGGGATCGATGAGTTTCTGGCCGAAGACAAACAGCAGGGTCGAGATGATGAGGGCGAACGAGGCGATGTACATGGCGCGGCGGCCGGCCAGGCGCACCATGTGCCGGGTCTGGCCGAGCAGCGCGGCTGCCAGCCCCACGACGACCGCCGCCACCAGCAGGCGGGCAGCGGTCAGCGTCGGCGGCGACCATATCCTGAGCAATTCCGATGCCACCGGAAAGTTGGTCGCCCACAGCAGCATGCACGCCACCGCCGCCAGATTGCCCTTGATCGCGCCCTGTGCTGCCATCGCTCTCATCGCCCCAAACGGCGGCGAGTTAGATCATGTTTGGGAAGCCTTGAACAGGGCGCAAAAATGCCGCGCTCGCCCCGTGCGCACGTCACCCGAGGACTTGATCCCGGGGGGTCCATTCCGTTGGCCTCTCGCCTTGCCGCGAGACCGGCGGAATGGCTGCCGGCAGCAAGTGCCGGCGTGACGATGCAGAGATGCGGGGCGTTCTTGCCTCTGCGTGTCATCGTCGGGCCTGACCCGACGACCCAGGGGCCATATGGCATGCCTTGCCTTGGGGCTCTGGCTCCTCGGGTCAAGCCCGAGGATGACACTTGAGGTGGAGGCATTACACAACATGGCCAGCGCTGGCCGATTGGTTTAAAACGCCGCTAGCGACCCGCCCCGCAGGAGCACGTGATGTCCGCCACGCCTCAAGCCACCCTCCCCCTGCCCGGTGCCGACCCTTGCCTCGCCACCCTCGGCGAACTGGAAAGGATCGTGCTGCGACTGGCCGCCCAGACCATCCACAATGCCAATCACGGCCGCGACAATGCAGACGGCGTCAAGGTCGGCGGCCACCAGGCATCGTCGGCCTCGCTCGTCACCATCATGACGGCGCTCTATTTCGCCGTTCTCGATCCCCAGGACCGGGTGGCAGTCAAGCCGCATGCCTCGCCGGTGTTTCACGCCATCCAGTACCTGTTCGGCAACCAGAGCCTGGAAAAGCTGAAAAATTTCCGTGCCTTCGGCGGCGCCCAGTCCTACCCCTCGCGCACCAAGGACGTGGACGATGTGGATTTTTCCACCGGTTCCGTCGGCCTTGGCGTCGCCATGACCTCGTTCGCCAGCCTGGTGCAGGACTATATCCACGCCAAGAACTGGCAGACGCCATGGCCCATGGGCCGCATGGTGGCCCTCATCGGCGATGCCGAACTGGACGAGGGCAACATCTACGAGGCCCTCATCGAGGGCTGGAAGCATGGCCTGCGCAACACCTGGTGGATCGTCGACTACAACCGCCAGAGCCTCGATGCGGTGATCGCCCACCTGCTCACCCCCAAGCTCGTCTCGACCTTCGAGAACATGGGCTGGGCCGTGGTGACGGTGAAATTCGGCAAGCGCCTCGAAGCCCTGAAACGCCAGCCCGGCGGGCCCGCCATTCTCGCGTGGATCGATGATTGCGACAACGCGCTCTATTCGGCGCTCACCTTCGAGGGCGGCGCGGCATGGCGGCGACAGTTGAATCAGGACCTCAAAGGCAACGCGCAAAGCCTTGAACTGATTCGCTCTCTCGACGATGACGAACTGGCAGCCGTCATCACCGACCTGGGTGGCCATTGCCTCGAAACCCTCCTGCAAGCCTTCGCTGCCGCCCCGACCGATAAACCGGTGTGCTTCATCTGCTACACCATCAAGGGGCGCGGACTGCCGCTGGCCGGCCACAAGGACAACCACGCCGGTCTGATGACCCCCGACCAGATGGCGGCCTTCCTGAAAGGTCAGGGCGTCGCCCCGGGCGATGCCTGGTCGAAGACCGCCGGCACACGCATGTCGCCGGCCGATCTCGATCGCATCCTGGCGGACGTGCCGTTCGCCGCCCGCGGCCGCCGCCGGCTCACCGCCCCTGCGGTCCCGGTGGGCGAACTGCCGCTGCCGCCGATCCGCGGATCCATGTCGACGCAACAGGGTTTCGGCCAGATCCTCGCCGAGATCGCCCGCAGCGACAGCCCACTGGCGCAGCGCATCGTCACCACCTCCCCGGACGTCACCGTCTCCACCAATCTCGGGCCGTGGGTCAACCGGCGCGGCGTCTTCTCGCGCATCGAGGTCGAGGACGTGTTCCACACAAGGAAATTGATGTCGGCGCAGCGCTGGTCCATGGGTCCCGCCGGCCAGCACCTGGAACTGGGGATTGCCGAAAACAACCTGTTCATCGTGCTGGCGGCGCTGGGCCTGGCGCACGAACTGTTCGGCGAGCGCCTCTTGCCCATCGGCACCCTCTATGATCCTTTCATTGCCCGCGGCCTCGATGCCTTGAACTACGCCTGCTACCAGGACGCCCGTTTCATCCTCGCCGCCACCCCCTCGGGGATAACGCTGGCGCCGGAAGGCGGGGCGCATCAATCGGTCGGCACCCCGCTCATCGGCATGGCCCAGGATGGCATCGCCGCTTTCGAACCGGCCTTCGTCGACGAACTGGCGGTGATCCTCGAATGGGCGCTCGAATATATCCAGCGCGCCCCGAAGACGGCCAAAAAGGACGACTGGGTGCATGAGCGCGAAGGCGGTTCGGTCTACTTGCGCCTGTCGACCAAACCGCTCGACCAGCCTGCGCGCAGCCTTTCCGAGGAACGCCACCGCGATATCATCGACGGCGGCTACTGGCTGCGGCCGCCGGCCGAAGGCGCAAGCCTTGCCGTCGCCTATCAAGGCGTGGTGGCCGAAGAGGCGGCCAGCGCCATGGGCGATCTGTTACAGCACTTTCCCGGCGCCGGGCTCCTGGCGGTCACCTCCGCCGACCGCCTGAACGCCGGCTGGAAGGCCGCCCAGACGGCGCGCCAGCACGGCAAGAAGGCCGAAGCCCACGTGGAAAGCCTGCTTCAGCCGCTCGACGCCAATGCTCGCCTGGTCACCGTTCTCGACGGCCATCCGGCAACGCTCGCCTGGCTGGGCAGCGTCTTCGGCCACCGCGTCGAGGCCCTCGGAGTCGAGCATTTCGGCCAGTCAGGCTCGGTCGCGGCGCTTTATGGCCATTACCGCATCGACGCCGCCGCCATCCTCGAGGCGGCCTTCGCCAGCCACCGTCGGCAGTCGCAGATATGACTTCTCAGCCCCTTCAAACACGTCGCACCCGCACCGCTTGTCTTTCGTCGAAGTCGAGGTTAAGGATGAATCCAAGAAGAATTTGGGGGCAGTAGAAAGTCGCTGCATCTTACATATCGGGTGAGGCTCTGAGGTAAGGGGGGGGCATGGAGTATTTTCTCCAGCAGCTCATAAATGGTGTGACCCTGGGCTCGATCTACGGGCTCATCGCTATCGGCTACACCATGGTCTACGGCATCATCGGCATGATCAATTTCGCCCATGGTGACGTCTTCATGATCGGCTCTTTCGTCTCGCTGATCGTCATCGTGGCGCTGGGCATCACGGCTTCCACCAGTTTCATCGTACTGATCCTGGCGCTGATCCTGGTGCTCGTCATCGCCATGGTATTTGCCGGCATCTACAACTGGACGGTGGAGCGGGTGGCCTACCGGCCGTTGCGCGGATCGTTCCGACTGGCGCCGCTGATCTCGGCCATCGGCATGTCGATCACCCTGGAGGAATACACCCGCATCGCCCAGGACGCTCGCCCCAAGCCGCTGCAACCCATCGTCAACGGTGGCTTCGAAGTGGCGAAAAGGGTGAACGAGGCGGGTACCTTCGTGGTGTCGCTTTCCTATATCCAGATCATCATCGTGGTGACGACGCTGATCCTGATGACGATCTTCACGCTGCTCATCACCCGCACCTCGTTGGGGCGGGCGCAGCGCGCCTGCGAGCAGGACACCCGCATGGCCGCCCTGCTCGGCATCGACGTCGACCGCACCATCTCGCTGACCTTCGTCATGGGCGCAGCGATGGCGGCCGTCGCCGGCTTGATGTTCCTGCTCTATTACGGGGTGATCGATTTCTATATCGGCTTCCTGGCCGGCGTCAAAGCCTTCACGGCGGCCGTCCTCGGCGGCATCGGCTCGCTGCCGGGCGCCATGCTGGGCGGCCTGGTCATCGGCCTCATCGAAGTGTTCTGGTCAGCCTATTTCTCGGTCGAATACAAGGACGTGGCGGCCTTTTCGATGCTTGCACTGGTGCTGATCTTCCTGCCCCAGGGGCTCCTCGGCAAGCCGGAAATCGAGAAGGTCTGATTGCCATGGCAGAAAAAGCGCAAAACACCGCCCATGCGGGCAATGACGTGGGGGCGATCCTCAAGGACTGCGTCTTCGCCTCGCTCATCGCCCTGGCGATCTTCGCACCCATCATCGGCCTCAAGACCGAATCGGCGCCGGGCGGGCTGATCCTCAATCAGCGCTGGGGCGCGGTGTTCATCGCCACCGCCATCATTTTCTTCGGCCGCCTGGCGCTGCATATCCTGTTCTGGTCGCGGGCCGGCGAGACCAAGAAGAAGGCCAGCGCCGCCTCGCGCCTGGGCACCAAGCTCGAGCCGCTTATTCCGTTCATCGGCGTGGCGATGTTCACCGCCGCCGTCATCCTGCCGTGGCTGCCTTCCACCGACCGCTATATTCTCGATCTCGGCACCCTCATCCTCACCTACATGATGCTCGGGTGGGGCCTCAACATCGTGGTCGGCCTCGCCGGCCTGCTTGATCTCGGCTATGTCGCCTTCTATGCGGTCGGGGCCTATTCCTACGCCCTGATATCGACGTCCGTCTTCCCGATGATCCTGCCGCACTGGATGATGGCCTGGGCATTCTGGCTGGCGCTGCCGATGGCCGGAATGCTGGCGGCGTGCTGGGGCCTCATCCTCGGCTTTCCGGTGCTGCGCCTGAGGGGCGACTACCTCGCCATCGTCACCCTGGCCTTCGGTGAAATCATCCGTGTGGTGCTGACCAACTGGATATCGCTGACCAATGGTCCCAATGGCATTCCCGGCATCCCGCGCCCCAGCTTCTTCGGTATCGAGTTCACCCGCGGCGACAACGGCTTTGCCCATACCTTCGGGCTGCAATATGCATCTATCCAGCGCATCATCTTCCTCTACTACGTCATCCTGGCGTTGGCGCTGTTCACCAACTTCTTCACCATGCGTCTGCGCCGCCTGCCCATCGGACGCGCCTGGGAAGCGCTGCGCGAGGACGAAATTGCCTGCCGCTCGCTCGGCATCAACACCACCAACACCAAGCTCACCGCCTTTGCCATGGGCGCCATGTTCGGCGGCTTTGCCGGTGCCTTCTTCGCGACCCGGCAGGGCTTCATCTCGCCGGAATCCTTCGTCTTCATGGAATCGGCCCTGGTGCTCGCCATTGTCGTGCTCGGCGGTCTCGGCTCGAACATCGGTGTCGCCATCTCCTCGGTGGTGATGATTGGCGGCTTCGAACTGTTCCGCAATCTCGACTTCCTCAAGCAGGTTTTCGGCCCCGATTTCGACCCCAGCCAATACCGCATGCTGATCTTCGGCATGGCCATGGTGCTGATCATGGTCTGGCGGCCGCGCGGCCTCATGACGAGACGCAACCCGACCATCTTCCTCAAGGAGAAGAAGGCCGTGTCCGGCGACCTAGTGGCACAGGGGCGCGGATGATGGCGGCTATGGCAGGAGACGGTGTACTGACCATCGAGCACCTGACCATGCGGTTCGGGGGGCTCTTGGCCATCAACGATCTGTCGTTCTCGGTCGGGCGCAACGACATCACAGCCCTCATCGGCCCCAACGGCGCCGGCAAGACCACCGTGTTCAACTGCCTCACCGGCTTCTACAAGCCGACCGAGGGACGCATCACCATGCGCCGCGCCAACGGCGAGAGTTACCTGCTCGAGCGCATGGACGACTTCCGCATCTCGCGTTTTGCCCGCGTAGCCCGCACCTTCCAGAACATCCGCCTGTTCGCCGGCATGACCGTGCTTGAAAATCTCGTGGTCGCCCAGCACAACACCTTGATGCGGGCATCGAGCATGACGGTTGGCGGTCTCCTCGGCCTCGCCGGCTACCGCAACGCCGAAAAGCAGGCAGTGGAGACGACGAAATACTGGCTGGAGAAAGTGCAACTCACTGACCGCGCCGATGATCCGGCTGGCGATCTGCCCTATGGCGCCCAGCGCCGCCTGGAGATTGCCCGCGCCATGTGTACCGGCCCAGAACTCTTGTGTCTGGACGAGCCGGCCGCCGGCCTCAACCCGCGCGAGTCCGATGAACTCAACAGCCTCCTCACCTTCATCCGTCGCGAACACGGCATCGGCATTCTCTTGATCGAGCACGACATGCATGTGGTCATGGAGATTTCCGACCATGTCGTGGTGCTCGATTATGGCGAGAAGATATCCGACGGCTCGGCCGCCGAGGTGCGCGCCGACCCGGCAGTCATCCGCGCCTATCTCGGCGTCGAAGAGGATGAAGACGCGCCCGAGGTCGAAGAACTGGTGAGCGAGGCTGTGCCGGTCACCGCGCCGAAGGCCAAAGCCGCCCGTTCGGCCTCCAAACCCAAATCGAACCGGCGCAAGCCCAAGGCTAAGGGGGCACGCAAATGAGCACTCCCCTGCTCTCGGTGCGCGGCGTCGAAACCTTCTATGGCAAGATCCAAGCCCTGCGCGGCATCGACCTCGACGTCAACAAGGGCGAGATCGTCACCCTGATCGGCGCCAACGGTGCCGGCAAGTCGACCCTGATGATGACCATATGCGGCTCGCCGCGCTGCCGCACCGGCTCGATCACCCTCGACGGCACCGAAATCTCCGAACGGCCCACCCACGAGATCGCCCGCATGGGGCTCGCCCAGGCGCCCGAGGGCCGGCGGATTTTCCCGCGCATGACGGTGCTGGAAAACCTGCAGATGGGCGCCTCCATCACCGACGACAAGTATTTTGACGAAGACGCCGCCAAGGTGTTCAAGCTCTTCCCGATTCTGGAAAAGCGCCAGAGCCAGCGCGGCGGCACCCTGTCGGGCGGCGAACAGCAGATGCTGGCCATTGCCCGCGCCCTCATGGCCCGCCCTCGGCTCTTGCTGCTTGATGAACCGTCGCTAGGCCTTGCCCCGTTGATCGTGCGCCAGATCTTCGAGGTCATCCGTGAACTCAACGCCACTGAAGGGCTGACCGTGTTCCTGGTGGAGCAGAACGCCTTCCATGCCCTCAAGCTGGCGCATCGCGGCCATGTCATGGTCAACGGCCGGATCACCTTGTCGGGGACCGGGCGCGAATTGCTGGCCAAGCCGGAGGTTCGCGCCGCCTATCTCGAAGGGGGGGCCCACTGAGGTAAATTGCCCGATGTCGCTGTTCATCGAAAACGATCCCCTGGTATTCCTGTTCCTGACCGTCATCATCGGCGGCGGCGCAGCCTTTCTGGCCGGCCGCGCACTGGCCTCGAAGTGGCGGCCGATGTGGATGCCGGTCGCCTACATGCTGCCGCTCACCCTGGCGGTGCGGTTTTTCCATTACGCCCTGTTTCAGGGCAACCTGTTATCGCTGCACTACTTCATCGCCGATGCCGCCGTACTGGTCGTGGCGACCTTACTGGGATATAGATTGACACAGGTGGCGCACATGGTCGGGCAGTATCCTTGGTTATATAAGCGTGCCGGGCCATTTGCATGGCGCAACAAGACCGGTGACGCCTGAGAATTGCGCGAAGGGGCCACAGAGCCGCAGTTTGCCGATTACCCCTTCCCAATGGCCTCAACTTGCGCGAAGAATTCCGCAAGGGGAGGCTTCAACCCCGATGGCTCGAAGGGCCTAGTAATAATGAGGGAGATCCAGATGAAGAAGTACGTATTGTCGGGCATTGCATTGAGCTTTGCCGCCGCCCTGACGGCGACCACCGCGTGGTCTGCCGACATTCAGGTCGCAACCGCCGGGCCGATCACAGGCCAGTATGCCGCCTTCGGCGAGCAGATGAAGAAGGGCGCTGAGATGGCCGTCAAGGACATCAACGCCGCCGGCGGCGTGCTCGGCCAGAAGCTGGTGCTGAGCATCGGCGACGATGCCTGCGACGCCAAGCAGGCGGTGTCGGTCGCCAACCAGATGGCCGCCAAGGGCATCGTGTTCATGGACGGTCACTTCTGCTCGTCGACCTCCATCCCCGCCTCCAAGGTCTATCTGGAAGAAGGTATCCTGGAGATCACCCCGGCCTCCACCAACCCGGCCTTTACCGATGACGGCGGCTGGAACGTGGCGCGCACCTGCGGGCGTGACGATGCCCAGGGCAAGGTGGCGGGCGAGTTCCTCGCCAAGAAGTATGCCGGCAAGCGGGTGGCGATCATCCACGACAAGACCGCCTATAGCGTCGGCCTTGCCTCCGAGACCAAGAAGAACATGAACGCCAACGGCCTGATGGAAGTCATGGATGAGGCCTACACCCAGGGCGAAAAGGACTATACCGCCCTCGTCTCCAAGATGAAGGAGGCCAACATCGATGCCGTCTATGTCGGCGGTTATCACACCGAGGCCGGCCTCATCCTGCGCCAGATGCGCGAGCAGGGCATGAAGGCCCAGATGATCTCCGGCGACGCGCTGGTCACCGACGAGTTCTGGTCGATCACCGGTGATGCCGGCGAAGGCACGATCATGACCTTCGCGCCCGATCCGCAGAAATACCCCGAAGCTAAGAAGGTGGTGGATGAGTTCAAGGCCGAAGGCTACAACCCGGAAGGCTATACCCTCTACACCTACGCCGCCATGCAGGTCTTCGCCCAGGCGGCGACCAAGGCCGGCACCACCGACCCCATGAAGGTGGCCAAGGTGGTGCGCTCGGGCATGCCGTTCGACACCGTGCTCGGCAAGCTGTCGATGAACTCAAAAGGCGACATCAAGAACGCCAAGTACGTCTGGTACAAGTGGCACGCCGGCCATTACGCCGAGACCAGCAATCCTTGATCGGCTCGCCTGATCGGGCTTGAAACCCAAAAAACAGCGCCCCGCGTGGAGGAACCTTCCACGCGGGGCGTTTGCATTCCACCACCGCTATCCAGATGTCACGAGGACACCGCAGGATTCGGACCGCGGTAGCCGCTGTCTTGCCTGGCCAGCAACGCAAGCAGTTGCGTCAAGGCGCTTTCGTAGAATTCGGGTGAAGCGTGAACGTTGGACATCCTGTCTGGCCGCGCGGCAAACCTGTTGTCGGTGAATCCGGTTCCAGTGAGATAGCTGCGCGGATGCCGGATCAGCCATTCCGACAGACCCACATCTTCGAATATCCCAGCAAAGCTCTCTTCTGCCAGTTCTTGATGACGGCATTGCGATCCGCTGTCTACGTAGGCATCGCCGAAGCGCGCGCGTGCCGAAGCCTCCGGGGCGTCCGGTGCGGCTATCCACACAATCTTGCTGAACGGGGAATGCGCCCTTAGAGCGGATTCGGCTTAATCCGGATCGTATCCGGCGGCGGCGAAGTAGTTTGCGCATTCCTGCGGTGTGAAGAGGTCGATGAGGCCGCCGATGGTGCTCCACAGGCCATCGACGGTGCGCTCGGC
>Ga0315556_1002110_pt1 | contig 11517 bp, 7 predicted proteins | sample SalMarSW160310MG_FD_202112 | JGI IMG/M metagenome (GOLD analysis project Ga0315556, IMG submission 202112) | Salt marsh sediment microbial communities from the Plum Island Ecosystem LTER, Massachusetts, United States - Salt Marsh Sediment SW1603-10 ...
CTGTCCCCTTCCCGCGCACATCGGGCGGGCGGTCCGGCAGGCCATCGAGGACGGCTACACCACTTACTGCGACGCCCAGGGGCTCCTCGAGCTGCGCCGGGCGGTGGCCCGGGACGTGGCCGCGCGCAGAGGGCTCTCCGAGATCGACCCGGACCGGGTGGTGATTTACCCGGGTGCGCGGGCGCCCATCGGCTTCGCCCAGCAGACCTACTGCCAGCCCGGCGATGAGGTCGTGTACCCCACCCCCGGCTACCCACTGTTCGAGTCGTTCATCGACTACGTGGGCGCGGTGCCCAGGCCGATCCGTCTCCGGGAGGACGCCGGGTTCGCGTTCTCGGGTGATGACCTGGCACAGGTGGTGAGCGCGAGGACGAAGCTGGTGTTCCTCAACTTCCCCTCCAATCCCACGGGCGGCGTCGCCACGCCGGAGCAGCTGGCTTCGGTGGCCGAGGTCCTGCGGCCGCTGGCGGACCATGGCCTGCGCGTGTACTCCGACGAATCGTACGAGTGCATCGTGTTCGACGGGCGAGCGCACCGCTCCATCGCCTCTCTGCCGGGCATGGAGGCGTGCACGATCATCGTGTCGGGGGTGAGCAAGACCTACTCGTGGACGGGCGGCCGGGTGGGCTGGGCCGTGTACCCGACCGTGGAGGAAGCCAGGATTCACCGGAACCTCAACATCAACTACTTCGCGTCGATCTCCCCCTACAATCAGATCGGCGCCCGCGAGGCCCTCGAGAGCCCGGAGAGCGGGCCGGCGGTCGAGCGGATGGTCACGGCGTTCCAGGAGCGACGGGACGTTACCGTGGCGCTCCTGAACGAGGTGGAAGGGGTTCGGTGCCTGAAGCCCCAGGGGGCTTTCTACGTCTTCCCGAACGTGGAAGGGCTGCTCGAGCGGCTGGGGGCTCTCGAGGCGTACGGGGCGCTCGAGCCGGGGATCCGGGAGCGCACGAGCCCGGCGACGCTCTTCCAGCTCTTCCTCCTGTTCCGTCACGGCGTGGCGACCATGGACCGGCGCTCGTTCGGGATCCTGGAGAGCGAGGGACAGCACTTCCTCCGGGTGTCCGTCGCCACGGGCCGCGAGGACCTGGAACGGGCCGTGGGGCTGATCGACCGGGCGGGGCGGGACGTAGATGGTTTCGGGGCCTTCATCCGTGAGGAGGGGCACCTGTGGCTCTGAGACGGGACTGGCGGTTTCGGACCCGGGGCGGGTCCCGAACGCGTATGACATGGGGGAACGCATGAGCGTCCAGTTCGGAACCCGGCGGGGGGAGTGGCTCGACGTCGGTGAGGTCGGGACGGAGGGGCTGGCTCCCTGGGAGCAGGACGCGCGCGCCCGATTCGACCTGGTCTACCGGACCCTGTGCGCGATTCTGTACAACTATGCTCCCACGAGCGGCCATCCCGGGGGATCGATCTCGTCGGGCCGGTTCGTGGCGTCGGTCCTGTTCGGGGCGATGGAGTACGACCTCACGCACCCCCGGCGAGCGGACGCCGACCTCATCAGCTACGCGGCGGGCCACAAGGCGCTGGGCCTGTACGCGATGTGGGCCCTTCGGGACGAGGTGGCCCGCCTCTCGGCTCCCGAGCTCCTGCCGGACGAAGTCGGACTTCGCCTCCGTCTGGAGGATCTGCTCGGCTTTCGCAGGAATCCCTCCAACCGGACCCCGCTGTTCGTGGAGCTCGGTGCCAAACCGCTCGACGGCCACCCGACGCCCGCGACCCCGTTCGTGCCACTGGCCACGGGCGCATCGGGCGTCGGCATGGCGAGCTCGCTCGGGCTCGCACTGGCGGCGGCGGACCGCTACGGACGGAACGCTCCCCGCGTGCACATCGTGGAGGGGGAGGGCGGGCTGACCCCGGGGCGGGTGTCCGAGGCGCTGGCCTTCGCGGGCACCGCGTCGCTGGACAACGTCATCGTCCACCTGGACTGGAACCAGTCCTCCATCGACTCCGACCGTGTGTGCCGCGAAGACGGCATCCCCGGCGACTACGTTCAGTGGACTCCCGCCGAGCTCTTCTACCTGCATGACTGGAACGTCGTGGAGGTGCCCGACGGCACCGACCTGGCCCAGATCCGCACGGCCCAGCGGCTGGCCCTCGAGCTGGAGAACGGCCAGCCCACGGCCATCGTGTACCGGACCACGAAGGGATGGCGCTACGGGATCGAGGGTAGGAAATCCCACGGCGCCGGTCACAAGCTGTGCTCGGGGTCCTTCTACGAGGTGCTGTCCCCGTTGCTGGGGTCGGACTCGGTGGCGGCCCCGACGACTCTGTCCAGTCCGATGGACGTTCCCGCGGGCGTGCCCCGCTGCGAGCCCGGAGAGAGCGTCTGTCATCTGGGGGGCGACGCCGCCCAGGTGGAGCGGTGCTACTGGACCGCGCTCCAGTACGTGCGCCGCACCCTGTCCGAGAATCCGGAGCTGACGAATTTTCTGGCCGGGGCCCTCCGGGAGGCCCGCCGACGCCTGGATGCCCGGGAACGAGCCCCGCGCGAGGACGGTCCCGACGTCGAGGCGATCTTCCTGGCCGCGGCTGCCGGGGCGGAGGGCGCGGGTGCGCTTCAGCCGGAGGACGTCGCCCTCGAGCCGGGAACGGCCCTCCCGCTGCGCAAGCAGCTCGGTCGGGTCCTCGGCCACCTGAATCGGGTCAGCCGGGGAGCGCTCCTCATCGGGGCGGCCGACCTCCTGGACTCCACCGCGGTGTCGCTGGGAGCCGAGGGCTTCCCGGACGGCTATTTCAACCGCCGTACGAATCCCGACTCGCGCCTCCTGTCGGTGGGCGGCATCGCCGAGGACGCCCTCAGCGGCGTGCTCTCCGGGATCGCGAGCTTCGGCGCGCACCTGGGGGCGGGCGCCTCCTACGGCGCCTTCATCGCTCCCCTGGGTCACATCGCTTCGAGGCTCCACGCCATAGGCCAGCAGGCGCGGGCGTCGGTCGATGGAGGCCCGTACCGGCCCTTCTTCCTGGTGTGTGGCCACGCGGGATTGAAGACGGGGGAGGATGGCCCGACCCACGCCGACCCGCAGGCGCTGCAGCTCCTGCAGGAGAACTTCCCGCCGGGCACCATGATCACGCTGACGCCGTGGGAGCCCGGCGAGATCTGGACGCTGGTGGCGGCGGGGCTCTCCGCCCGGCCCGCGGTGCTGGCGCCCTTCGTCACCCGGCCCGCCGAGCCGATCCTGGATCGCGAGGCGCTCGGCCTCGCCCCCGCCTCCGCCGCGGCCGCCGGCGTCTACCGGCTCCGGGCCGCCAGGGGTGAGAGAGACGGAACCGTGATCCTGCAGGGATCCGGCGTCACCTATGCCTTCGTACGGGAGACCCTGCCGCTCCTCGAGGACGAAGGGATCGACGTGGACGTCTACCACGTCTCCAGCGTCGAGCTCTTCGATCGCCTCACGGCCGCGGAGCGGGACACCATCTTCTCCGAGGCGCGGGCCGCGGAGGCCATGGGGATCACGGGCTTCACGATGCCGACGATGTACCGGTGGGTCACCTCCGACCTGGGCCGCCGGCACACCCTCCACCCCTTCCGGGCCGGCCACTTCCTGGGGAGCGGCCCCGGCCCCGAGGTCATCCACGAGGCCGGACTGGACGGCGAGGGTCAGCTCCGGGCCATCGAGGCCTACGTGAACGAGCGGGCCCGGCAGCCGGCCGGCGTGGGAGGCTGAGGGGCGCGGCTCCTCTCTCCCCGCCATTGTCGATCGCCGGTCGTCCATCCACAGCCGAGGAGGGCCGCGTGGACGCGCCAGCGCCCGCCGAAACCACCATCCGCCTGGCCGATCCGGCGGACACCGACACGGTCCTCTCGCTGATCCGCGAGAAGGCGGAGAACGACGGAAGCTCCGCGATGCTGGATCTGGACCACGGCCGCTTGCGGAGCGCGCTGTCCGGGCCGTCCCCCGCGGTGGCGGCACTCCTCGCCGAGCAGGATGGCTCGGCGGTCGGCGTCGCCATCTTCCTGAGGGCGTTCTCGACCTACCTCACGCGGCCCGCCCTGTGGCTCGAGGACCTGTTCGTGCGCGATACCTCGCGGAGGCAGGGGGTCGGGTCGATGCTCGTGGCCGAATTGTGCCGGGTGGCGCGGGCGGAGGGGGCCGTCCGGGTCGATTGGGCCGTCCGGGTGACGAACGAGCGAGCGATCGAGCTGTACGCGAGCCTGGGCGCCGAGCTTCGTGACGACTTCACCCTGTGCCGCCTCGACGCGGGCGGCGTCGCGGCGCTGGCGCGGCCGGATCGTTCCTGAAGGTCGGCCGCCGGCTCACGGCCGGCGCTCCACCCGCCTCATGGCTCGACCGGACCCTCCACCCGGGGCCACTCCGGCCCGTGCAGGCGCCGGAGGAAGTCGTGGGCGAGCCAGCCGATCCGGACCGCCGCGGCCATGGCACCCTCGGCTTCAGCGTCCGTCGCCCGCCCGTGCCGACCTCCCATGTGGTTGTTCACCACGTAGGGCCTCGGGTCGGCGACCGGACCCTCCGCGAGCGCCTCCGGGACCGGGGCCCCTCCGATGCCCTTGGAGGCATAGGTGCACAGGGGGCCGTCCGGGGTGATGAAGGTATTGATGCGGTACTTGACCGCGTACTCTCCCTTCATTCGGTCCTCGTCCTCGTCCACGGTCTCGAGTTCGGGCGTCACGAACTCGTAGGCCACGTAGGGCGGCTCCAGGAGGCCGGGGTCCAGCCGGGACGTCCTGTACATGCGGACATCGCGGGCCTCGTTCAGCAACGCGTGCTTGACCACGATGTTGGGGAAGCGGCCGCCCGGGTCCGCGTCGGGAACCTCGTCCGAGGAATGGATGCGGCGCGGAACCGGGATGCGCTCCTCCTCCGCGGCACGGGCGTTGTGGCGCTCGATCTCGGCCTCGAACAGGCCCTTCTCGTCGAGGAGAACGTTCACCGGGTGCGGCAGCGTGCGGACGTTGACGAACAGGGTGCGCTTCGTGTCGGGCGCCATGATCTGCTCCGTCTCGCGCCGACACTGGGATCGGGCGCGCGGGTCGTCGCGGAGCTCGAGCTGCAGGCCGGCCGCCGAGACCTGCGCGCGCCACCACGCCTCGAGGCGGCTCGACGGACCGCCCACGCTGGAGGGATAGAAGACGATCCGCTCGCACCCCTCCCGCCGTGCGCCCTCGATCATCACCTCGATAAGCGGGTCGCCCTCCGGATGATGGCGCTCGCGTCCGTGCGAGAAGAAGCCGGCGATGATGTTGGATTCGATGTAGTAGAACTGACCGTCGGACGGGAGGATGTCGAACCCGATCATCATCCAGCTGCACACTTTGCGAACCGGATCCCGGTAGACGGGGCTCAGGCGGGGGTCGCAGGGGACGTCCCGCACGTAGTCGACGGCCGCGTGCATGGGGTCGACTCCCGCCCACTTCCACAGCGCGTGGAAGCCCGACCGGGGCCAGGGGCCCGCGTAGCGCGTGACGCCGAGCCAGCCACGCCCCGCCTGCTCGCTCGCCGCGCACAGCAGTCGACCAAGCAGGTAGATGGACCGGCCGAGCCGGCGCCAGCGTCGTGCACGGCCGCTGAGCCGGCGGCCCCGAAGGGAGATCTCGCTCCCCAGCCGGAAGATGGGGCCGTACACGCGGCGGTGGATCCGCTCGCCGGTCGTGAAGCTCTTCTCTCGCATCTCCCAGATCACGCCATCGGCGAGGGCCTCGCGCAGGCGGACCGGCAGCGCTCCGAAGGGCCCGAACGACGCCTCCGGGTCGCTCCACAGGCGGCTGTACTCCTCCGGGGCCCAGCCGGCGCGCCGGCGCAGCCAGCGGATCATCCGGCGGACTTCGGCACCGGTCACCCGGAAAGGGAACGCCTCGGCCAGCTCGGCCAGGCGTCGTGCGGGCGCGGGAAGGGCCTCAGCGGAGGCGGAAGCGGCTTCGGCAGCCTGGCCTCGGACCATGGGCAGCACCGGGACGGGGGGAACGCCGCTGGCGATCGCCCGCGTGGAAGGTTCGGACGGGGAGCGTCGCCTGCGAGCCCGCGTGGATCGCGCGGGAAGCCACCCCTCCTACTTGGGTCCTCGCCTCGATGTGCGCAAGGTCAGCGGGACGCCGCGGCCCGCAGCCTCCGCAGCCGAACCCGGGCCGCGTCGAGGCGCTCGATCTCGGCCTCGGCCTCCCGCTGACCCGTCCGTCGGCTCTCCAGGGCCCGGGCGAGGGCTCCCTCGAGCGAGGCGCGGGCGGCCCGGGCGTGGTCCCGCAGGTCCGACGCGAAGGCGCGTGCCGTGTCGTGGTAGCGGTACTGGAGGTCTCCCCGCAGCCGGCCCGCGTTCCGCTCGACGTCCTCCGCGGCCAGCTCCTCGGCCCGCCGTGCCAGCCACCGTCGGAAGAGAGGCCTCGGGAGCCAGAAGCGCGGCTGGTCGAGCATCCGGTACTGGCTGACGCCCTCGACCCGGTAGTAGAAGTCCCGCGACTCCGCGAGCTCGCGGGCGGGCACCAGGTCCGGCAGGTCGATGCCGAACTGTTCGGACACCCACCCCCGGACTCCCGCGAGCTCCTCGTCCAGACGTTCCGCCACCCGCCCCAGATCGGCGCGGAAGGTCTCCGAGACGCGTCGCCCCTCCTCCCCCTGCCAGGCGTCGAACCGCCGGGCCACGAAGTCGCCCGCCATGCGGCGCACGTCGTCCGCCAGGGCGCGGTTGGCTCCCCCGCCCTCCTGCGCCCGGCGCCGGATCTCGTCGGCGAGATCCGGGGCAGAGGCACGCGCCCGCTCGTACAGCGAGCGCCCGGCCGCCTCCGTCGCCCGGTCGGCGGCCGATCGACAGAGCGCGGGCACCTCGTCGAGCAGATGGTCGAGCTCGCGGGCGTGCTCCCGGACGGCCGCCGTGCGCTCCTCGAGCTCGGACAGGGGCGTGCGGAGGGCCGCCTCCTCCAGGTCCAGGAGCCCGAGCCCTTCGGACGTGAGCCGGGACAGTCGGCGGGAGGCGACGTCGCGGGCGATGGCCTCCCCGCGCTCCCGGCCCAGATGGCGCAGCATGCGGCCCAGGGCTTCAATGCCCTCCCCGGACGGGACGCCGGTCCGTGCCCCGGCTTCGTCCTCGAGCGCCCGGCGCGCGGACAGGGGAAAGAACGGGAGGTCCCCCGGGCTCCGGCCGAGGGCGTCGGCCAGCCGGCGGCGGCAGTAGTCGAGCGCCTCGCGCCATGCGCCCTCGGGATGAAGGTCCACCTTGTTGAAGGCGAAGAACAGGTGGGGCGTGAGCTCGGCCGTCCTCCGGACCAGCTCGAGCTCCAGCTCGCCGATCGGGGGGTCGGCCGAGAGGACGACGAGCCCCGCGTCCACGCGGGGAAGGAACCCGAACGCGCGCTCGGTGGCGTCGCGCTCCGCCGACCCGACGCCGGGCGTGTCCACGAGCACGAGCCCGTCGATCAGGTGACGTGCCGGGCAGGTGACCTCGACGCGCTCGACGCCCTTCTCGTTCCCGGGGTTGCCACGCTCGGTCACGTAGGCGTCCAGGGACTCCGGCGCGACCTCCTCGTCTCTGCCGTCCTCGAATCGGATCGTAGCCTTCGCCGGGCGGCCGGTGCGGAGGAAGGTGGGGACCGTCGTGAGGGGCACGACGCCCGTGGGCAGGACGTCCCGACCCAGGAGCGCGTTCACCACCGAGGACTTGCCGCGCTTGAACTGGCCGAGCACCACGACGCGGAGCTCACCGGCCTCCAGGGGCTCGGCCGCCCGGCGGGCTTCCTCGGCCAGATCGACGAAGCCCCGCTCGCCGGCCAGCTCGGACAGCTCCTCCAGGGCCGAGCGGAGCTCGTCGGCGTCGGCGGACGTGCGGACGGCGGACACGCGGTTGCGGCTCCTCGCCTGGTCGCTCGACACAAGAAGACTCCTGCCCGGCGGAATCTCGAACAGGAGTCATCAGCCGGCCCGGCGGCCGGCACGCTCGGCGAACTCCATCGCCGTTCTGCTTCGTGAGTCTACGACGCCGGCTCGGAACCGGTCAAGCCGCGATCCGGGGCCTTCCCCGCGGATGCCTGCATGGCTCTCCGGTCGACCCGGGAGGGAGGGGCGAGGAGTTTTAGCCGGCCATCACGAGCTCCGGGTCGAGGCGGCCCCCGGCCCGGAGCCCCTCTCCGGCGCGCTAGCCGACCGGAGTCCCGTGCCGGTAGACGCTCCGGGACACGACGGCCGTGTGCACGGTCAGTCCGAGGTCGAAGTCGGCCGCATCTCCTCGAGCCACGGCAGCCCGCACTTCAGCTTCGGTGGTCAGGTGGTCGTTCTCCGCGCCGTGGTTCACACCCGCGGGCGTGAACAGGACCTCGTGCACCTCGTGAATCACGCCCGACGCTCCGGGATTCCCCGGTGCCGCGAGCAGGTGATCGTGGCCGAGAACTCCGTCGCCGTAGACGACCGGCTCCAGCGCGTCGGCCGCTCCCGCGAAGGTACCATCGTGATCGGGGCAATTCCCGGGCACTCCCATGCAGTCCAGCGTTCCGACGGTCGCATTCGCCGGGTACTCCACGATGTAGAGCGGAACGGCGGCCCACCCGCTGGCGTGCGTCGGTAGCGGAGTGTTCTCGGGGGTCAGGATGTAGATGACTTGCCCGCTCGCGTCATCGTACGCGGGCTCGGTGGCCACTCTTCCGAACCGCCGTTCGCCGCTGGGTGGTGCGGCCGGGTCGGCCCGGAGCGTCGAGGCGCTCCGGCCGATCGCGGGCGAGGCGCTCAGGGCCGCGAGCGGGGCCGTGGGCGTGCGGTTGCATCCCGCCAGAAGGACGAGCCCGGCCAGCGAGCCGAGCGCCGCGAGCGACTGTCGTGTGACGGACATGATGATCTCCTCGGGCTGGAGTGAGACAGTAGATTCGATTCCTGCGTTCGGGGCCGACGCGTGGACGGGTCTCGAGCGCTCGACCAGAGAGTTCGTGGATCGCGCTCAGCCGCTGGCGCGACCCTCGTCCAGGGGGGACTCCGGTGCGTGCTTCCGGCCTCTTGGAACCGGGAGAAGCATCCCCACGCGGTTCCGATACCGCCGGTAGGCGTCGCCGTGCTCGCGGACCAGGTCCCGCTCCTCGAGCTGGATCGCCAGCAGCATCCACCCGGTCGTCAACACGGCGAAAAGCAGGTGTCCGGCGCTCATTTCGGGGGTGGCCCAGAAGGCGAGAATGAACCCCAGGTAGAGGGGGTGGCGAACGTAGCGATACAGGAGCGGCGTCTGAAACCGCGGCGACTCGCGTTCCCGGCCCCGAAGATGGGACCACACCTGCCGCAACCCGAACAGGTGAAAGTGGTCGATGAGGAAAGTCGACAGGAGGACCGTCAGCCAGCCGACCGCCGAGATGGCGAACAGGAACGCCGAGAATCGTGGATCGACGACGCGCCATACGGTCGCCGGAAGCGGCTTCCAGCCCCACATGACCGCGGCGAGGAGCAGCGTCGCCACCAGCACGTAGGTGCTCCGTTCCACGTGCCACGGGACGAGCTTCGTCCAGCGGCGCTTGAAGCCGCGGCGCGCCATGCCACTGTGCTGTAGCGCGAACAGGCCGAGCAGGGCCAGGTCCGCCACGAGCGGCGGCCCCGGAAGCGGCGAGAGCCCGGCGTCCAGGGTCTTGGGCACGACCACGTTCCAGACGAAGCCGATGGCGTACAGGAACACGCCCAGGAAGAGGACGTAGGCCAGCACGCCGTAGATGAAGGCGAACGTTTTGCGCATGGGAGCCCTCCGGCAGTTGAAGCCTCGAAGTCGCCGGTAAGGTCTCGAATGGGGACGGCGTCGGCATGAGTCGCGGGTCCCACGTTACGGGACCCGGGGACGCCGACCGTGGGACCGGGGTCCCGGATCAGGCCTCGTGCGCCCGTCCTGGCGGACCGGCGGAGCGCCCCAGACCGGCTTCCCTGGCAAGGATGACGGCCCTGGTACGGGTGTCGACGCCCAGCTTGGAGAAGATCCGGGTTACGTGGTTCTTCACCGTCTTCGTCTTGATGCCGAGGCCCTGCGCGATCTGGGGATTCGTCCACCCCGCTGCGACCAGGTCCAGGACTTCCGACTCCCGGGGCGTCAGGTTCTCGAAGGGCGGAGCATCGAGGGTCGCGTCCATCCCGTCCACTCCCAGGAAGGACTGCACCTCTTCCAGGAATCGCTGCCAGGCCGGCTCGTCCTCGAGCAGCACGTGGTTCGCGCTGTCCAGCGCCACGAATCGGGCGTCCCCGAGGGCGGCAGCCAGGTCGCGCCCGGCCTCGAACGGAATCACTTCGTCGCGGCGGCTATGGAGAACGAGAACGGGGCAGCGGATCTTGCCGACGAGGGGGCGCACGTCGATGTCGCCGCACGACTCCTCCAGCCGAACCGCGATGTGGGGCGACGTGGTCCGCCGCTGGAGCTCGTTGAACCATTGGACCTGCTCCAACGAGCCGCCCGGAATGAACATCGAGGTGAACACCTGGCGGAAGGCAGGGTTCGCCCGACCCCACCCGTCCGCCATGAGCCTCATGAGCGCTTCTTCGCGACGCCGGAAGTCGGCCGTGCCGCGGTGCTTCCAGCCGACCATGTAGCTGCCGTACAGCACCAGGCGCGTGACCCGCTCCGGGTGGCGCGCGGCGTACGCGAGGGCGACCGGTCCACCCTGCGACATGCCGAACAGCGTGAATCGCTCCAGGTCGGCAGCCTCCACGACGGCCTCGAGATCCTCCACCCACGTCCCGAACGAGAGGTCCTCGACCTCGCGGTCGGAGAGTCCGCAGCCTCGCTCGTCGTAGCGCAACAGGGTGTGATGGCGCGACAGTCCGTCGAGCCAGTGCCTCCATACGGGGCTCTGTCCATCGAACTCGAGGTGGGTCAGCCAGTTCGCCGTCTTCACCAGGGGAGGCCCGGACCCGGAGAGGGCGTAGGCGATGAGGGTCCCGTCGCGTGAACGGGCGAAACGGGTGGACGATCTCACAGGAACGTGGGTCTCGGGACGGGCGCCGGCCGCGGCGTCGTCGTGGCCCGCCGATCGATGGAGCGGAGCGGGTTTCCGAATCTGCGGGATCCGGTCATGGGGTGAAGCTGGGCCCGGGGCTGTGTCCGGGTCAACCGCTGAATCCTGCCGGCCCTGACCTGGATCCCCCGCAAAGGTCCATCGCACGACGGCTGGCGGGCTGAGGGGCCGACTGGTGGTCGGTCCTCCTCACCTTGCCGGAGCGATGTTCTGGTTCAGGTGGAACAGGTTGTCGGGGTCCCATTCGGCCTTGACCCGGGCCAGGCGGTCGTAGGTCGCGCCGTAGTTCTCCCGGACCCGTGCCTGGTCCTCGACGTCCATGAAGTTGGTGTAGCCGCCCTCCAGGCCGGAATACGGGTGGATGGCGTCGTAGTAGTCCCGGACCCAGCTCCGGTAGGCGTCGGTGTCGGCGGGGTCCTGCCAGAAGCCGACGATGTTGACCGCGAACTCGGCGTCCCTCGACCCGAACGCCGTCTCCTCGGGCCCCACGTCCCGCACGGCCCCGCCGAGCGGATAAATGTGCGCGGCCGAGTGGACGTTGGGCACCAGGGCGCCGTGCTCGAGGTGCGCGGGGATGGCGTCGTCGGCCACGTCGAGCG
>Ga0315556_1002113_pt1 | contig 11507 bp, 10 predicted proteins | sample SalMarSW160310MG_FD_202112 | JGI IMG/M metagenome (GOLD analysis project Ga0315556, IMG submission 202112) | Salt marsh sediment microbial communities from the Plum Island Ecosystem LTER, Massachusetts, United States - Salt Marsh Sediment SW1603-10 ...
GCTGGGGCGTCGGCGGCATCGAGGCCGAGGCCGTGATGCTGGGCCAACCGGTCTCCATGCGGATTCCGGAGGTCGTGGGCTACAGGCTGACCGGGCGGCTTCGCGAGGGGGTCAGTGCCACTGATCTGGTTCTGACCGTCACCGAGAACCTCCGCGAGCTCGGTGTCGTCGGCAAGTTCGTCGAGTTCCACGGCGCGGGACTGTCGCAGCTCTCCCTGCCCGACCGGGCCACCATCGCCAACATGGCGCCGGAATACGGGGCCACTTGCGGCATCTTCCCCATCGACGCGGAGACCGTCCGGTACCTGAGCTTCACCAACCGCAACGGCGCTCTGGTCGAAACCTATGCAAGAGCCAACGGGCTTTGGCACGACCACGATAGCCCCACGCCCATCTTCTCCGCCGAGATCGAGCTGGACCTGTCGACGGTCGAGCCTTCTCTGGCCGGACCCAAACGTCCGCAGGACCGGGTTTCCTTTTCACAGGCCAAGGAATCCATGGAATGGCTCTTGGCGGAGGATCCTTCGCGCAAAGACCGCGCCGTGCCCATTGCCGCGCAAGACTACAGCCTGCACGACGGGGACCTGGTCATCGCCGCCATCACCTCATGCACCAACACGTCCAACCCCGACGCGCTGGTCGGCGCCGGTCTGTTGGCGCAAAACGCCCGGCGCAAGGGGTTGCAGACCAAGCCCTGGGTCAAGACGTCGCTGGCGCCGGGCTCGCAGGTGGTGGCCGATTATCTGGAGGCGGCCGGGCTGCAGACCCACCTCGACGCGTTGGGATTCACCATCGCCGGCTTCGGCTGTACCACCTGCATCGGCAATTCGGGGCCGCTGAAGCCGGAGATCGCCGCCGCTGTCGACGCCAACGAGATGACGGTCGTTGCGGTGCTTTCGGGAAACCGCAACTTCGAAGGCCGCATTTCGCCGCACGTGAAAGCCAGCTATCTCGCTTCGCCCGCCCTGGTAGTGGTCTATGCTCTGGCCGGCACCATGCGGATCGACCTGACGACCGATCCGATCGGAGCCGACCGGGACGGCACCCCGGTTTACCTGAAGGACATCTGGCCCTCGAACGACGAGATCTCCGATCTGGTCCGCAAAACCCTCAAATCGGAGATGTTCGCACGGCGCTACCTGGACGTGTTCAAGGGTCCGCCCGCGTGGCGGAACATCGAAATCGCCGCGGGCAAGACCTATCGCTGGGAGGAAGACTCCACATACGTGCGGCGACCGCCGTTCTTCGCGGACCTGTCGAGCAATGTTCCGATCCTAGACGACATCCGCAACGCCAGAGTCTTGGCCATCTTCGGGGACAGTCTGACCACGGATCACATCTCCCCTGCCGGATCGATCAAGGAGGATTCCCCGGCCGGGGTCTACCTGAAATCCAAGGGCGTCAACGTGGCGGACTTCAACAGCTATGGCGCCCGCCGGGGCAATCACGAGGTGATGATGCGGGGGACCTTCGCGAACATCCGCATCAAGAACCTGATGCTCCGGGACAAGCAAGGCGGCTTCACCCGTCACTACCCGTCCGGCTCGGTGCTCAGCATCTACGACGCCGCGATGCGGTATCAGGCCGACGGCATTCCGCTCGTCGTCATCGGCGGAACCGAGTACGGCACCGGGTCGTCGCGGGATTGGGCCGCCAAGGGGCCGCTCCTACTGGGAGTAAGGGCCGTCATCGCCGAGAGCTTCGAGCGCATCCACCGGACCAATCTCGTCTGCATGGGCGTGTTGCCGTTGCAGTTCGAGGACGGCGTTTCGGCGCAATCCCTTCAGCTTACCGGCGAAGAGACCATCACAATCACCGGGGTTGCGTCGCTGGACAAACCGGGCCAGAGGTGCGAGCTGGAGATCGTCCGCCCGGACGGATCGATGCAGACAGCCGCCGCGATCTCCCGCATCGATACCGACAACGAATTGGCGTATTTCAAGAACGGCGGGATCTTGAATTATGTTCTGCGAGGCATGACTGCGTAGTGACGGACTCTGAAAATAGAGTGCCCCGTCAGCGTCGGGCCGAGTGCGAATGGAATGGTCCGCGGGCCTTGGAAAACAACCGCAGACCCCTGATGTGCTCACGCCGCGGTACTCGGCGTAGCGCCGAAGTGACAGCCAAAGCGACGACTGTTTGTACGTCGCCGCACAGACGATGCCCAACGGCTTGACTTATCTTTTGCTCCCGACGGGCTTTGCTATGGAGTCGGTCGACCCTGAAGAAACCTTCCTCTTAACTTGTGACGGACTTCGCCATGAAACCAGTCGACCATGAAAGAACCATGCCTATCCGGATACTGCACATGCCATCGCGTGCCGCTCGCATGATCCGCAGATCTCGCGCGAAACGCACTGGGCAAGCAGACTGGACCATCGTAAAAGCGATAAAGGCATGGTTCCTTAACACAAGAGACGCTGGTGCGAGCCGGTGGACCACGTTTTGTGCATCATCCGGATAGGCATGGAAAGAACCTCCCCCTTCACCGACGTCAATGGTCTTGTCGGCGACTTTCTCAATGACGTATCCGAACGGCCGGTCCCACGCGGCGCCAAGACCCGCCTCTCGCAGATCCGCGCGGCAGTCGCCAGTGGAAACGCGACGGTCGAGATGGCTCTGGAAATCATCGCCTTGTTTCCCAGGTAGCTTTGACTCTGGCCCGCTTTATTGCGGTGACTGTCGCCGTCTCGGGTGCTGCGACATCGCCGCGCAACACGCAAGCGAGTGAATCATCATGTTGGTAACCTTTTCCTGCCCGGCTTACGCGGACATAACGATGTTCGGCAACGTGGCAGTCCGACTGCTCAAACTGATGGGGCACAGCGGTGCGGTGCCGGGCGCTCTCCTCGCGGAAGATGTCGAAGCGGCGCTGGCGCGTCTGGAGGCTGCGGTCGAGGCGGACGAGCAGTTGCCGCAGCCGGACGAGTCTGTGCAAGGAGAGGACGACGAGCCAGCGGTAAGTCTCGCGCACCGCGCCTTGCCTCTGATCGAATTGCTCCGGGCTGCGGCAAAGGCGAAGTGCAACCTGATGTGGGACGGCAACTAATCCAGGACTGGCGTGCGATGCGGTAGTGTGCGATGGAATACAAGGACTATTACGAGACCATGGGCGTCGCCCGCGACGCCACGCAGGACGAGATCAAGCGTGCCTATCGCAAGCTCGCCAGGAAGTATCACCCGGACGTGAGCAAGGAGCCCGACGCCGAAGCGCACTTCAAAGAGGTGGGCGAGGCCAACGAGGTGCTCAAGGACCCGGAAAAGCGCGCGGCCTACGATCGGCTCGGCAAGCAGTGGAAGGCCGGAGAGGACTTCCGTCCGCCGCCGGATTGGGACGCGGGTTTCGAGTTTCGCGGCGGTGGTTACACGGCGGGCGACGCCGGCGTATTCAGCAAATTCTTCGAGGAGTTGTTCGGCGGTGGCTCTGCGCGCCCCGCCGGCACGGCGGATCGGCGGGCCTTCCGCGTGGGCGGAGAGCACCATCATGCCAAGGTGTTGATCGATCTCGAAGACAGCTTCAGCGGAGCGACGCGCTCCTTCTCGTTGCGCGTGCCCGAGCTGAGCGAGGACGGGCATCTTACCAACCGCAACCGTACACTGAGCGTGCGCATCCCCAAGGGTATCCGTCCCGGTCAACAGATCCGCCTTGCCGGCCAGGGAGGCCCCGGACTCGGGGGTGCCGAGGCGGGCGATCTTTATCTGGCGGTGGAATTCCGCGACCACCCCCTCTACAGCGTCGAGGGCGCGGACATCTACCTCGATTTGCCTGTCACACCCTGGGAGGCGGCGCTCGGTGCGAGCATCGAGGCGCCGACTCCGTCCGGGGTCGTCGACATCAAGATTCCGGCCAACTCCACGCAGGGACGCAAGCTGCGTCTCGAGGGTCGGGGCCTGATCGGTAAGCAGCCTGGCGATATGTATGTGGTTCTGCAGGTGGCCTTGCCGCCGGCTGACAGCGACGCCGCCAAGACCCTGTATAAGCAAATGGAAGACCAACTCGGGTTCAATCCGCGCGCAGCAATGGGGGTGTCCTGATCCCATGGACGAGAAAGACCAATCGGCACCCCCCGTCGAGCTGATCGACGAACAAAGGACTTTCACCCTGGCCGAGCTATGCCGCTGCTTTGCCATCGAGGCTGAGCTCGTCGAGGCCCTGGTGGAGCAGGGGATCCTGGAGCCCGCCGGCAGACGTGGCTACCACTGGTGCTTTCCCGCCAGCAGCCTGCGACGCACTCGCATCACGCTTCATCTGCAGCGCGACCTCGGGGTCAACCTTGCCGGCGCCGCTCTCGCACTCGAGCTCCTCGAGCGCATCGAGGAGCTCGACGCGCGATTGCGCGTGATGAAAGGCGGTCGGTTGCGCTGAGTAAAGACGGTCGCGACGATGTTCGCACCGACGTTGATCGGTGGGTAGGTGCCACGCGCAACGGACCGGATACCTGCCGGCTACACCCGCGGGCCGTACATCTCCTCCATCTCGTGCTGCATACGCCTGAGGTCGCCGAACAGGCTGCCTTCGAGGTTGGTCAGACTTCCAAACATCTTCATCCCTCCATACGGCTGGTTGTGCGGGCCGGAGCCCGCGTCGGATCCTCGCTGGCGATCAGTAGTCCATGTCGCCCATTCCTCCCATGCCACCCATGCCACCCATGCCGGCGCCGTGGCCATGCTTTTCGTCTTTCGGCTCCTCCGCCACCATGGCCTCGGTGGTGATCATGAGGCCGGCGATGGAAGATGCGTGCTGCAGTGCTATGCGGGCAACCTTGGTGGGGTCCAGGATACCCATCGCCACCAGATCGCCATACTCACCGGTGGCGGCGTTGTAGCCGAAATTGCCCGTGCCGTCGGCGACCTTGTGCAGCACCACGGAGGCTTCGACTCCAGCGTTGGCAACGATCTGGCGCAGGGGCTCCTCCATGGCGCGGCGGGCGATGCCGATACCCACGTCCTGGTCGTGATTGGCACCCTCGAGGCCACCGAGCTTGGCCAGGGCGCGGACCAATGCCACGCCTCCGCCGGGAACGACGCCCTCTTCGACGGCCGCCCGGGTGGCGTGCAGGGCGTCCTCGACTCGCGCCTTCTTCTCCTTCATCTCCACCTCGGTGGCGGCACCGACCTTGATCAGGGCCACGCCGCCCGCGAGCTTCGCCAGGCGCTCCTGGAGCTTCTCCTTGTCGTAGTCGGAGGTGGTCTCCTCGATCTGCTGGCGGATCTGCTCGCAGCGCCCCTTGATGTCGGTATTGGAGCCGGCACCGTCGATGATGGTGGTCTCCTCCTTGCTGATCTGGATCCTCTTGGCGGTGCCCAGCTCATTGAGGGTCGCCTTCTCGAGCTTCAGGCCTACTTCTTCGGAGATTACGGTGGCACCGGTGAGGATGGCGATATCCTGCAGCATCGCCTTGCGCCGATCTCCGAAGCCAGGCGCCTTGACGGCGCACACCTTGACGATGCCGCGCAGGCTGTTGACGACCAGAGTGGCCAATGCCTCGCCCTCGACATCCTCGGCCACCAGAAGCAGGGGCTTGCCGGACTTGGCCACGGCCTCGAGGACCGGCAGCAGGTCGCGTACGTTGGAGATCTTCTTCTCGTTAAGGAGGATATAAGGATCCTCCAGCTCGACGCGCTGGGTGTCCTGATTGTTGATGAAGTAGGGGGAGAGGTAGCCGCGGTCGAACTGCATGCCCTCCACCACCTCGAGCTCGTTCTGCAGGGACTTCCCCTCCTCCACCGTGATGACGCCCTCCTTGCCGACCTTCTCCATGGCCTCGGCGATGATGTTGCCGATGGATTCGTCGGCGTTGGCGGAGATGGTGCCGACCTGGGCGATCTCCCTGTTGTCGGAGCAGGGCCTGGAGAACTGTTTGAGCTCCTCGACCGCGGCCTCGACCGCCTGGTCGATACCGCGCTTCAGATCCATGGGGTTCATGCCAGCGGCAACGGCCTTCAGGCCCTCGCGGACCATGGCCTGGGCCAGCACGGTGGCGGTGGTGGTGCCATCGCCCGCGACATCGGAGGTCTTGGATGCGACCTGCTTGACCATCTGCGCGCCCATGTTCTCGAACTTGTCCTTGAGCTCGATCTCCTTGGCTACGGAGACGCCGTCCTTGGTCACGGTGGGAGCGCCGAAGCTCTTGTCGAGCACCACGTTGCGGCCCTTGGGGCCGAGGGTGACCTTCACGGCGTTGGCCAGGAGGTTGACGCCGCGCAGCATGCGCTGTCGCGAATCGTCACCGAAATGAATTTCCTTTGCAGTCATTGTTTGTTACCTTGTCGAAAGCTCGAGCGATTTGGGTACCGGGAAGCGGGGCGGCGCCTACTCGATGACACCCATGATGTCGTCCTCGCGCATCACCACGACTTCCTCTCCGGAGACCTTCACCTCGTTCCCGGAGTACTTGCCGAACAACACGCGATCGCCGACCTTGACGTCCAGGGCGCGAACGTCGCCATTGTCGAGTAGCTTGCCCTTGCCCACGGCGATCACCTCCCCCTGGATCGGCTTTTCGGCCGCGGAATCCGGGATCACGATGCCGCCCGAGGAGGTGCGCTCTTCCTCCATGCGACGGATGACGACACGGTCATGCAGCGGACGTATATTCATGGATCTATCTCCTTGGTGAGACCAGTCCAAACGAGCCGATGCGTTGGACCTTGTTAGCACTCATCATAGCCGAGTGCCAATAAACTTATTCATTTTTTTTCGCCAGGCACGCCCTGTTTCCACTGCGGTGTCTGTGGTTAGGATCGGTCACGACATCGAGCGCGACCGTCAACGCTATCAGGTTAGCGAGTCCGGGATGTCGTTGTGGAATGCGGCAGGCGGTGCGAAACCGACTGTCAGGAATCGTCGTAGATCCTTTTGCGCCTACCTTTCTCTGCGCTGTGCCTCGCGGAAGCTCGGCCACCCATTTCTGGGCCGGCGGACCAGCGCTATCGATGGTCAAGGCGATCCTCACAGCACCTTTCAGCCCTTCGTTTTGAAGCACATCATCGGTCATTCTGACTGATGTTGTTTCCAACGGTATTTCGTTACACGCTTCTAAGATTCGCCCACCTCGCCACCGGCCTGTTTGCCCACACTGCGACACCGTCAACGAGCCGGTAGAAAGGTCTGGTATCGACCCAATCCGGCTACTGGCCTCTTTGTCGTGAATGTCTGCAGAGGCACGCAGACCAGCCACTCCCGCCAGATACTTGTGGAGCCAGCATGCGTGTCGACAAATCTTCCGCGGTTCAAGATGCATCCGCTGAAGCAGAGTGCATACCCGTGGGCGAACGCGGCCTTTGCGGCTCCTATTCGACGGTCTTACCCTTCTGCAAAGACGGTCTGTCTCCGCTTACGTAGCGTCAAACACATCCAAGAGATCTGGCGGTGATCTGGAGGACCTCCGCCCAATTGATAAACGGCGAGCTGCTAGGAATGCCTGGAGTTCACCGCGGCGCTTTGCCAATCGTCTGGATCTTTGAGAAGAAGACGTCCGGAACGCCGTTGCGCCCATCTGCCCAGGTGGTGTACACCCGGTTTCCAGTGCTCACCGCCGTGTTGTAGTCGCCGAAGTTGGGGATGAGGTTCGAGGCCGTAGCACCCCAATCTGTCGGGACCTCACTCACTCGCACCGGCGACTCCCACGAGGCTCCGCCGTCGATCGACTGTGCCCAGTACAGATCGACAAGGGATGTCCCATCCACCTCGTTGCTTTCGTAGTAGGTGACGTCGATATTGCCGCCCGGCTGGATGCTGATCGTCGGCCAGAACTGGATATACCCATCACCACCGCCCGCTACCAGCGTCGTAGTCCACGTGGCACCTGCATCGTCTGAGTAGGCGACGTAGATGTCCGTGTCGAAACTGCCAACACCTCCGGTCACCGACTGCGGGCCGTTATTGGCTATGCGGCAGTCCTGGTAGGCCACATAGACCCGACTTCGATCCGGACCGCTTTGCGCGACTGCAATGCGCGGAAAGTCATTCGTGTTGTCCCGGTTGTAGCCTGCGGGTGGAAACAGGGCACCCGAGCAGATGTCAGAGACCACAGCGCGTGGACCCCACGTCGAGCCACCATCTGTCGACGTCGAGATCACGATCTGCGGAGCCTGGGCACTCCCAGTTAATGGGTACAAAAAACCGCGCTCCCAGATAACGTAGACATTACCTTGAGGACCAACTGCGGGCATCGAACCCTGGTTTATTATGCCTTGGTTTAAGGGCACCGAGATCGTCTCATCCGCTTGGACGATCGATGCCGGTCCGAAGCTCGCCCCTCCATCGTTCGACGTGTACACCTCGATCTGTCCGAAACCAAAGAACGGGATGCCGCCGACTTCCATGAAGTTGGTGGCCGACACGTGGACGTCGCCCGAGCCGCCACGTTTGTCAGCCGCAATATGCTCCTTGTCGAGGAAGTCCGTGTCCCTCGGTGCCGCGATGAACGTCCCATTAGTCCAGCTGAAGGAATTACCTTTGAACGAACCCGAGTGCACCGTCATCCCTGCCCCGCTGAGATCGAAGGAAGGGTCGGTCTGGTCAACAGACAGATTGGCGTAGTAGATCGTGTCGTTCCCCCGGCCTCCGACATCGAGCGAAGGATCTCCAAGGGTGATCTTGTTTCCCTCGGCGGTCCCCACGACGAACGGTGCTCCCTCGTCAGTCCAAGTTCGCCCACCATCAGCCGACCAGCCGTAGCCGGACCCTCCAGGAGTAGCTGGCGGTGTACACGGGGCTCCGAAGGGGGGGCCACAGAATCCATCGGCATCGTTCCAACCCGCCACGAGGTATTTCCCGTTGCTCGCCGCCGCGATGCTGGTCTCGCTGCGACCGAGTAATCCATCAGGGAGCGGAAGCTGCGGATCGTTGACCTGAATGTTGAGCCCGACTCTCGGCGGTCTCCCGGTACCTGTATCCGACGAGTGAGGACCGGGTGCGACGTAGTTCGGATCGAGCCCGAAAAGCGCGCCGTAGGATGCTCCGCCCAGGAAGTCTTTGTGCGACTCCGGAAACTGAGGCGGTTCTTCTTCGGCGAAGCTAGTTACGGGAGTTCCCATGGTAAGAACTTAGTGCCACCAGACCGACAACACCTGCCTGCATAAGCCTATTCATCTACTTGTCTCCAGTCTCGAGGATGGTTCGCCTGGGTTCGGCCAACTCTGTCAGCAGCGCTTACAAACGCGGACTGCTAAGCGTTCAGACTTAACGCACCGCCGAGAGCCGCTTCACGGATTTCAGGGTCGTTTACTTCGTGATTGATATCCCCCGATACGGTTAGGGTGCTGCCCTTAGCAAACATGTAACACGACTTGGGGAAACGCTAGGGCGGCAAAGAAAATATAGCCTGCTATAAAAAGGTTTTTTGCGTATTATCCTTGGAACAAATATTGTTTTTGAGTTTTGCCTGCGCAGCGGTATCACCAGCTTTACGCTGATCACCTGAAGCAAGGCGGTTACGCGACGGCCACCATCCACGAGCACATGCTGTGTCTCGTACATCTCGCGCAGTGGATGTGCCGAAGCGGTTGCGACGTCTCGGAACTGGACGAAAGTGCCGTCGACCGCTTCCACAACGAGCACCTACCAGGTTGCGACTGTCCGGAACCGGTCTGCCGAAACCGCCATGCTCTGAAAGCCACCTGCAGTCATTTGCTGCGCCTACTGCGCGACAAGGGCGTCATTGCCGGGCCAGCGACCGAGGATGGCCCGATTGAAGAAGAACTACAGGGTTTCGACCAGTACATGCACTGTGTGCGAGGCTTGGCCGAAGGGACGCGCCGGGATCGCATTCGTATTGTGCGGCGCCTGCTCAGGGCATGCTTCGCCGACCAGCCGGTAGTGATCTCCACGCTGCAGCCGGCCCACGTGCGTCAATTCCTCGCCACGGAGCTGAAACGCCACGACAGCATCTCCCATGCCAGTGCGTTGGCCTCAGCCCTGCGTGCCTACTTCGGTTTCCGCACGGCCTGCGGGGACCGGATCGGCCCCCTCCTCGGCGTGATCGCATCGCCGGCCCACTGGAGCTTGGCCTCCCTGCCAGGGTCCCTCTCCGAGGAGGAAATCGAGCGGCTACTCGCCTCCTTCACCCCGGATCTGCCCTCCTACCGCAGAGGTTACGCCATGGTCCGCTGTGCCCTCGACCTGGGATTGCGCAGCTGCGAGATCGCCAATCTTGCACTGGCCGATATCGATTGGCAGGCGGGCACGGTGCGGCTGCAGCACACCAAATCGCGACGCGAAGACCTTCTGCCGTTACCGCCCACCACCGGCAAGGCGATTGCTGAGTACCTGCGCTTCGAACGTCCGGCGAGCACCAACCCGGCCGTCTTCGTACGCCACATGCCACCCTACGATGTGCCCATCGGCGCGGACGCGGTGCGCAAGGTCATCCGCGTGGCTTACCTGCGCATCGGCCTGACGCACGGGCGGACACACGCGTTGCGCCATACCCTGGCCCGTCATCTGGTGGAATCCAGGGGCTCGATCAAGGCGGTGGCCGATGTGCTGCGGCACCGATCGTTGAACACTTCCCTCATCTACGCCAAGCTCGATAGCCGCCGCCTGGGTGCCGTCGCACTGCCCTGGCCCGGGAGTGCGACATGAGCGCCCCGACCGCGATGCAGACGATGGTCTGCAACTACCTGGCCGAACGACGCCGTTTGGGTTTCGAGCTGATTTCCAGCGGCCGTCTCCTGATGAGTTTCGCTCGTTACCTCGATGCGCGCGAGCATCAGGGGCCACTGACGGTGGAGATCATGGCCCGATGGGCCAAGCAAGACAAATGGCAGCGGGGCGATCCCACGACTTGGGCGCGCCGACTCAAGCAGCTGCGGCCCTTCACCCGCTACCTGCGCCAGTTCGAGCCGCGCACCGAAGTGCCGGATGAATCGGTTTTCGGTCCCATCCAGGAGCGACTGACGCCGCATATCTACACCGAGCAGGAGATTGTCGATCTGCTGGCCGCCGCCCGTGAGCTCAAACCACCAGAGGGTCTGCGCCCAGCGACCTACGAAACCTTGTTCGGGCTCATCGCGGCGGCCGGATTGCGCCTCTCCGAGGCCGTCCATCTGCTGGAGGCCGATGTCGACCTCAAACGAGGCCTGTTGACGGTTCGTCAGACGAAATTCGCCAAATCCCGGCAACTGCCCTTGCATCCGAGCACGGTGGAGGTATTGCGCCGTTATCGCCAAAAACACAATCGCCATGTCGCAGTTACCCCAGAGATGCCGTTCTTCCTCTCCAACAAAGGCAAAGGGCTGAGTTTGCGCCAGGTCGCGCGGATCTTTGCCAACCTGCGACAACAGCTGGGATGGGCGAGCCGCAGCGCACACGATCAGCCACGCATTCAGGATCTGAGGCACACCTTTGCAGTGCGGCGCGTGACGCTCTGGGAGGCCAACGGTGTCGATATCGATCAGGCGATGCTGGCGTTGTCCACCTACATGGGGCACGCGAAGATTTCCAACACCTATTGGTACCTCACCGCGGTGCCCGAGTTGATGGCTGCGGCCGCCGGCAAGTT
>Ga0315556_1002114_pt1 | contig 11506 bp, 9 predicted proteins | sample SalMarSW160310MG_FD_202112 | JGI IMG/M metagenome (GOLD analysis project Ga0315556, IMG submission 202112) | Salt marsh sediment microbial communities from the Plum Island Ecosystem LTER, Massachusetts, United States - Salt Marsh Sediment SW1603-10 ...
ACTGAGAGCTTCAAGATTTCCTGAGCGGGGTGAGGGATAAGCACACATGCTTTTTTCTTGACATTTGGAGACTGCTTCAGTAGGGATTTAACATAGCTAGATTATAGCTGTTTTCGGCTTTCGGAAGTTTATTCCGATCTATTTAGTGTTCATCCATTAATGAGATAGTTTGTTCGAGATCAAGTCGAAGATCCCGGACTTTGAGCGGGGGCATGGGATCCCGCCATGGCGGGATTGACCACAGGAATACATTGACGTATTTCGAGGATCAAAATTTGAGCATAACGACGATATCGGGCAAAATAGCCATTTATGGATGGACACTATTTAACTTTCAAAAATCGGGGGGGAATCATGCATAAACTATTAACAGACTCGCCAGGGAAGGAAATGCTCCTGCTGGGAAACGAGGCCATTGCCCGGGGGGCAATGGAGGCCGGGTTGGCATTTGCCACCTGCTATCCGGGGACACCTTCATCGGAGATTCCTGAACAATTTTTCAAGATCAGCCAGGAATCGGATCTCTATTTCGAATATTCTACCAATGAAAAGGTTGCCCTGGAAGTAGGAGCGGGTGCGGCTGTCTGCGGACTCAGGACCATGGTAACCATGAAACACGTGGGGGTCAATGTCGCGGCCGACCCACTCATGACCCTTGCCTACGTAGGGACAAAGGGCGGGATGGTGATTATCACCGCAGATGACCCCTTCCTTTTCTCCAGCCAGAACGAACAGGACAACCGCTTCTACGCGCGGCTTTCCGGTCTGCCCATGCTCGAACCCACAAACCCCCAGGAGATGAAGGATATCACGATCCATGCGTTGGAACTGTCCGAAGAATTGGAATCACCCGTATTCATCAGGACCACGACCAGGCTCAATCATATCCGCGGGAGCGTGAAACTGGGTAAAATGACACCCATCAAGACAAAGGGTTCTTTTCAAAAAAATCCATTCCATTTTGTTACGGTCCCCGCAGTGGGCCGCAACCTGCATAAGCTGCTCCTCCAGAAGTATGACCAGGCAACCGAAAAAAGTGAAAAATCGCCCTACAATGAAATCATCGGATCAGGCAAATGGGGTATTGTGACCAACGGCGTCAGTTATAACTACGTGAGGGACGCGGTGGAGGACCTCGGTCTTGCCGACAAGGTCAGCGTCTTGAAAATCGGGTTCTCATGGCCCCTGCCGAAGGAACTCATCGTCCGTTTCCTGCAACAGGTGGAAAAAGTCCTGGTGGTGGAAGAACTGGAACCCATCATGGAAAACGACATCAAGGCCATAGCCCAGGAAAACGGGCTCATCCTTCCCATAAAGGGAAAAGGAGTAGGAAGGCTCTCCAGGCTGTTCGAATACGATCCCGGGATGGTCCGTGAAGCTGTCGCCCAGTATTTTGGAGTGGAATACGAGGGAACGGCAGGGTTGGATCTCTCCGGCATTCCCGATCTTCCGGGAAGGCCGCCCAACCTGTGCCCGGGATGCCCTCACCGTGCCACGTACTATTCGGTCAAACAGGTTTACGGTCCTGAGGCAATCCATCCCACGGATATCGGCTGTTACACCCTCGGGCTTCTGCCGCCCATTTCCATGGCCGATTTTCTGATCTGCATGGGATCTTCGGTCAGCTCCTCCTGTGGATTTTCAGAGGCATCAGACCAAAAAGTAGTTTCCTTCATCGGGGATTCCACCTTCTTTCATTCCGGCATTACGGGCCTCATCAACGCGGTCCACAACAACCATAAATTCACCCTGGTGATCCTGGACAACGGCACTACGGCCATGACCGGTCATCAGCCTCATCCCGGCGTTGATACCGTTCCTCTTGGGGTTAATTTGACCCAGGTTTCCCTTGAAAACGTGGTGCGGGGATGCGGTGTGAAAGATGTCCATGTGGTCAAACCGTTCAAGGTCAATAAGACAATGGAAGCTGTAAAGGCGGCAATGGAATACGACGGCCTGTCGGTGATTATCTCCAGGGAGATATGCCCGCTTTTCGAAAAGGCCATCGGCCAAGGCAAAAAAAAGCGGTCTTTTTACGTGAACCTCGACAAATGCAAGAACCACCGGGACTGCATTGATAAGCTGGCGTGCCCGGCCATGTATCTGGAGGGGGAGCAGGTGAAAATCAACAAGTATCTGTGCATCGGATGCTCGGTCTGTGCACAGGTCTGTCCGGAAAACGCTATACTGCCACTAAAGGGATAAGGGAGGCATCTATGGAAACGAAAAGGTTGGTATTTGTCGGAGTAGGCGGCCAGGGCAACCTGCTCGCCTCGCGCCTCTTGGGCGAGGCCGCCCTTACTGAGGGGGTTCCGGCTGTCGTAAGTGAGATTCACGGCATGGCACAACGAGGAGGAATCGTGGAGTCTGCGGTCCTGATGGGCAACGTCACCAGTCCCATCGTCTCCCCCGCCGAGGCGGACGTCCTCATAAGCTTTGAACCGGTGGAAACGTTGCGTTCCTTGGGCAAGTGTAATAAAGATACGGTTATCATCACGAACACCCATCCGCTTCCGCCCTTTACGGTGGCTGTGGGACAGGGCACCTATCCGGATGTGGAAGAGATATTGTCCCTCATTCGCGAAAAGGCGGGAAAAGTAATCGCCCTGGATGGAGATACCATTGCCGAAGAAGTGGGAAATCCCCTGGCCCTCAACATGGTTATGCTGGGCGCCCTCATAGGATCGGGGACCATCCCCATCACGGCTGAGGATATGAAGAATACCATTTCCACCTCAACGAAAAAGGCATTCCTGGAATCGAATCTCGCGGCATTCGACAAAGGATTTGAAGCGGCAAAGGCTAATTGATCTGGAAAGTGCCCATCCATAAATGAGATAGTTTGTTCGAGATTTAGGCATGCGAAAATTTTAGCCACAGGAATACAGTGAGGTATTTCGAGGATTAAAATTTGAGCATAACGACGATGTCGGGCAAAATAGCCATTTATGGACGGGCACTGGAGAGGGGGTGCTGAAACTGGGGAACAAGCAAGCCATTGCCCTGGTGTCAGCCCCCTGGCCTCTCTTTAACCGCCCTTCCATCCAGCTTGGATCTCTCAAGGCATTTCTCCGGAAAGATCTTCCAGCCATACCGGTCCTGGCCCACCATCTCTATCTGGATATTGCTGAATCTCTTGGGTATGAGCTGTACAGGAACATCTCTGAGAGGAACTGGTTGGCTGAATCGGTCTACGGGGCGCTTCTCTATCCGGAACAATTCAATACCATAGAGAGGTCCTGGTGGCGCAGTTCTTTTGCGTCGTCTCTTTTTCCCTCCGGCCGCAATTTTCAGTGGCTCTGCCGCGAGGTGGAGAAAGTAACCCATCGTTCTATGAATTGTTTGGATTGGAGCACCTGCTTCTTGGCGGGATTTTCAATCTGCTTCGGACAGCTTACCAGCAGTCTTTACCTGATCCGGCACCTCAAGGGCCTGGCGCCCCACGTAAAGATAGTGGTCGGGGGACCATCCTGCGCCGGCGACATGGGCGAATCTCTGCTCGAGACTTTTCCTGAAATTGATTTTGTTGCCCAGGGGGAAGGGGAACTACCCCTCGCGCGGTTGGCCTGTTCACTGAAACAAGGGTATTCGAACCCCGATCAGTCTTCTTTCGAGGGAGTCCTTGCCAGGGGATCTTCAGGGTCTTCACGGCAAGGCCGAATGGTACAAGTTCCATCTCTCGATGACCTCCCTATCCCTGACTATGACGACTACTTCCAGATGCTCCGCAGGCTCCCGCCCGAAAAACGCTTCTTCCCGAAGATCCCCATGGAAATCTCCCGAGGGTGCTGGTGGAGAAAAAAATCCCCTGTGGGGGAGCAGAGCGGATGCGCCTTTTGTAACCTGAATCTCCAGTGGGATGGATATCGGTCCAAGACTCGTGCCCGTGTTGTGTCGGAACTGCATACCTTATCGGCAAAGCACCAGTCCCTGGCCCTCTCCTTCATGGACAATCTCCTACCTGCAAAGGGGCTTGAAGAGCTTTTCACCGAAATAGCCGCCTGCGGGAGGCAGTTCCAGTTATTTGCTGAAATCCGTGCCACCACTCCCGCCCCGGTCCTGGCGGCCATGGGAGCCGCCGGAACCGAAACGGTCCAGGTGGGCGTGGAGGCCCTGAGCACATCCCTCCTCAAGAAACTCAACAAGGGAACCACCGCCATACAAAACCTTCAGATCATGCGAGACTGTGAAACACCGGGCCTGCCCAACCTTACCGGGAATCTCATCATGCACTTTCCATCAAGTGATGAGCAGGATGTGGCTGAAACCCTAGCGAACCTTGCATTTGCGTCCCCATTCCGCCCTTTAAAACCGGCGGCGTTCTGGCTTGGCTATGAAAGCCCGGTTTTCCGGAATCCTCGGGCTTACGGCATCAGAAAACGCGGGAACCACCCTTTCTATAAGCGATTTTTTCCAGGACCGGTCGTCAGGAACCTCACCCTCATGATGCAGGATTATTCCGGGCAAAAGCGGTACCAGCGTCGAATCTGGAAAAGAGTTGAGGAAGAAGTGCATCACTGGCAGGAAACGTACGAGAAACTGCATAGATCCCCGGGGAGCGGTCCGATTCTGTCGTTTCTTGACGGAAAAAAGTTCATGATCATCCGGCAGCGGCATCCGGGGCAGGATGACATGACCCATCGGCTGACCGGGACCTCAAGGGCGATCTATCTCTTCTGTCAGGCCCACCGATCGCTCCGCGCAATCCTGGCACATTTCTCTCCATTGCAGGAAGATAAATTTCTGCCCTTTTTGAAGATGATGGTGGCGAAGCGGCTCATGTTCAATGAAGGCGATCGGTACCTGAGCCTCGCGGTACCGGCACGTCATACCTTCTCATAGACGCCCAGGATTCCTTCCAGTGGGCTCAAGTCCTCTCGCAGTCGAAGCCCTTCATAGCGGGGCATAATCTTGTCCAACCCGTAGACAAGAAAGACCGCCCCCTTTGCCGCCCGCTCCGCGATCAGTGCCGCAAACTCCTCGTGCATAATCAGGTAGGTATAGAAGACGTTGAAATCCTCAAGGGTAAGGCCGGTCTGTTGTGCAATCTTTCGGTGAACCAGGGGATCAAGAGAATCGCCCTCAAAAAGGTGGATATTTTCCGGCGGCAGCATGAAGGCCGCTTTTTGCAGCTCACGCTTCAGTGCTTGCCGTAACGGGCGGTATTCATCAAGAGTCCAGGGGTCCAGTTCTATCCCGACGGATGTTTGCACAACATAACTGAAGAGAATGTTTACCCGACCGTCGGCGCATCCCAGGTCAAGAAAACGCGATTGCCGGGGAACAATCAGGTGCTCCTGCAAAAGACGCTCGACACAGCCCACCAGCACAGCCAGGTCGCTCGATCTCCTGAACCCCAGGGAACCCACATCGCCGACTTTTCTCAGGTCATAAAACCGTGCCACTTGGAGAAGGGTTTCTCTCAGCTTCTTATCCATTGCCTTGTTTCAAGAACGACGTATCGCTTGAGGCCCGGATAACTTTCTTGATCCGTTCGTGAAGCTGAAACAGCAGATCAATCTCCTCCCCCTCCAGCACCTGGAGTTTTTTCAGAGCGGCAGGATCCACGTGATCCAGGGCATCCTTGCACAGGTAATTAATGCAGATAACATGCCGGGCCTCCAGACAACATCCTCCCGGCGAAAGGAAAAAACAACTCTTCTTGTCCCACGGTTCTGCGGGAAGGTCAGCACTCAAGGCAAGGTTGATGATCAGCAGATATCCATCGTAGCGGTTTTCAATCCCTTTTCCACAGCAGGACCCGCCCTCCAGTTCGTCACAGATCCTGCACCGCTCAAGCACGCCTGCTTCCTCCATTGCCTCTCTGGCTCTGATTACAGCCTGCTGTAAAGAAGAAAGAAGCCGAACGGTTTCTTCGTCACGGTGGAGACGTTTCCCCGTCTTCCCATAGATTTTCCTCGCCCACGAGATTTTTTCCTTTATGGCCCCGGAAATGGCAATGTCAGCCATGGATATCGCTATCCCTTTTTTCCACTGCCCCGTTTCTTCCCGCGCGTATTTTTCTTGTTTTCCTTTTCCTCCTTTTCACTGAAGCTTTTCAAACCTTCCGCCAGTTCTTTCAGCTTCCGGTCAACGAGCTCATTAATGCTCCCTTTGGGATAGGTTCCATTGGCCCGTTTTTCTCCGGCCTTTTTTCCCGTCAGGATCTCAATGCCCTCGTCTATGGTGCGGACGGCATAGATGTGAAATGTTCCCTTTTCCACCGCTTCCACCACGTCTTTTCGGAGCATGAGGTCTTTGACATTTGCCTCGGGGATCATGACACCCTGATCCCCGCTGAACCCCAGATTCTTACAGCAGTCGAAAAAACCTTCGATCTTCTGGTTCACCCCACCGATGGGTTGCACTTCCCCTTTCTGATTGACCGACCCGGTGACCGCGATATTCTGCTTTATGGGGACTTCCGAAAGGCTGGAAAGGAGGGCGTAAATTTCCGTACTTGAAGCACTGTCCCCGTCCACTCCGCCGTAGGATTGCTCAAAGGCGATACTTGCGCTCATGGTAAGGGGTTTATCCTGGGCATACTTTTTTCTGAGATACCCCCCAAGAATCAGGACACCCTTGTTGTGGGTGCTGCCGGAGAGATCCGCTTCACGCTCGATGTTGATGATGCCAGCACGACCCATGGCTGTGGAGACCGTGATCCGGGACGGTTTCCCGAACATATAATCTCCCAGATCATAGACCGCAAGGCCATTCACCTGCCCCACGGCTGAACCCGAAACATCAATCATGAGGGTTCCCCGATCGATCATTTCCTGGATGCGCTCCTCAATGAGGTTGGACCGATATATGCGTGCCTCAAGGGCCTTTCGCACATGTTCTTCGCGAACGATATCCTGCTTTTCCTGTCCGGCCCAGAAATCTGTTTCCCGCAGGAGATCCGTGATGGCTGGAAAACTCGTGGAGATCTTCTCCTGCCTCCCGGTCATACGAACAGCCTCTTCCACCAGGGCCGCCACTGCATCTCGACCAAAGGGCTTCAGATTTTCGTTATCACATTTCATTCGAATAAACTGGGCAAATTGTTGAATTGACTCCTGGTTCTTGTCCATCGAGGTATCAAAATCGGCCCTCACCTTGAATATCTTCTTCATATCTTCATCATAGTGAAGGAGGAGGTGGTAGAGATAACTGTCTGAAATAATAACAATCTTCACATTCAATTCGATCGGTTCAGGCTTCAGGCCTGAGGTGGTGAACAAATAAAAAGGATCATAGGTCTCGATTTCCAGCTTTTTGGATTTGAGCGCCCGCTTGAGGGCCTGCCAGACACCCGCTTCAACAATGGCATCCATCAGGTTGAAGACCAGGTATCCGCCGTTCGCTTTTATGAAAGATCCCGCCTTGATCTTGCTGAAATCGGTCCGCCATACACCGCTCCGATCGACGATCCGTTCAATGCTCCCAAAGAGATTGCGGTAGGTGGGATAGGCCTCAACAATGACGGGGGACCCTTTCTGCTCACTGTTGTCCACCAGGAGGTTCACCTGATACGGCTGAAAGGAGTCACCCTCGGAGAGCAGCATGGGCATTCCTGCAATGGCCGGCTGTTGCTGTGGTCTGAAAATCTGCAGATTGTCCGCCATGTCATCCAGCGATGCCTCAATATACCGCCGGACAGCCTTTCCCTTGTACTTTTTGATCAGGGGACTGGCGACCTCCGAGGCGTTTTTCATGAACATGACACGGTCCATTTTTTCGATTTTTTCCTGCACCTCTTTCTGGAGGTCACGCAGTTCCAGAAAAATCTGGTCGATCTGGCCCCGCAGTTTCGCCTGTTTTTCCCGCATTGCCTCAAATTTATCTTTCGGAAAGCGCTCCCGTGCAACCATCTCTTCCACCTGGTCAATAGTCATGGGCTTTTCATCTATAATCGGCATTACTTCCGGTCGCTTATACTGCCCCACCTGAACGTCTACCAGCGCAAAGCCCTCTTCCTTGACCTTCTGGTCCAGCCCCTTGAAGAAGCTCTTGCCCTTGGCCTCATAAGTTTCCATGATCTCTTTCTTGAGATTGATGTATTCCTGGCTTTCAAAAAGTTGCGGAATATCCTTCTTCAGGGTTTCCACGAGGTCATGCACTTCCTTTTTGAAGCCCGCCCCGGTCCCCCCTTTCAGTTTCAGCAATATTGGGGCTTCAGGGTTCTTGAAGTTATTCACATAGCAGAGATCCTCAGGAACTTTTGACTCCTTTGTCATTTCTTCAAGGAGTTTCTTAACCGTTGACATCCGTCCGGTTCCTGACATCCCCGTGACGAATACGTTGTATCCTGATTTGTTCATGCCCATCCCAAACCGGAACGCCTCAACGCCCCTCTCCTGTCCGACTATCTCTTTCAGGGGTTCAAGATCCCCGGTCGTTTCAAAAGGTAGGGTTGCGGGGTCTAGCCGCCATCTGAGCTTCTCCACTGGTATACCATCACTTTTCTTTTTCCTGGGCATTGAATCCCTCCTCTGTTCAGTTCTCTCTCTTCATCCGATTAATAACTGGTTCAACACACACTGCAGGTGGCCAATTTCCGGGCACCATCACTATTTCCGTGGAGAGGGCGCCGCCTGAATATCTTATTACGTTACCTGTAGTTTCACGGCTTCTCTTTCCTTCTTGTCTCTGCGCTTTGGCATGACAATCATCAGGACGCCCTTCTCATAGGTTGCCTCGATTTCTTCCACTTCTACCGGGCACGGAAGATCGACCGTCCGTGAAAAAGACCCGAAACGACGTTCCACTCGATGGAAATGTACTCCGCTCGTCACATGCTCCAGCTTCTTCTCGCCCCGTAGGTACAACGTTTGGTCCGTTACCGAAATCTGCACATCATCGGGGTCCACACCGGGGAGTTCTACACGCACAACCACGGTATCTTCCGTCTCGGAAACGTCAAGGGAAGGTCCCAGTGTTGACAAACCAGAAGAGAGTGTGGAACCAAACTCCATCCGCATGCGATCAAAGAGACGTTCCACATCTCTTTTCATTTTATCCATCTCTTTGTTTTTCCAGATGATCAGTTCGGTCATACCACAACCTCCTTACATCCCCAATAAGGTCCAAATGATTGCCGGCGAATCAATTCGTTGGCTTTTCTCTAATATTAGGAATCGGTTTCCCCCAATGCAAGCGAATTCTCAAGACAAGGACCCTCTTTTCAACAAAAACCTTAAAGTTTTTACCCTTTTGCGTCGATCTAGGACTTGTCACACATCCATTTCCTGGAAAAACTGCGTAATGCAATAACACGAACGCTTCAGAAATTTGCGAACGTGCGTGTAGCTCCAGATATAGGACCATGGAGGTATTTGATGAACAGCCAAATGAACGGGACGCTTATCCTCAACGCCATACCCAATCCCGAAGTGGAAGAAAAGGTCAAGGTTTTTCTTTCGCGCTATGCCAAGAATGTCCCTGGGGAAAAGCTGGACGATTTGATCAAGAAAACACCCCTCATTTTGAGCAGACATACCAATGAAAAGATCGGTGAGACATTCGCTTCAAGGCTTCAAATGTTGGGTGCATCGGCGAGCTACGTCCCGAAGATCAAACCGGCCGATGCAACTTTCGCGGAAAACGGGACGGATCAGGCAATTGGTACAGATGTGGTCGCAGAGGATTTGGACACCGACCCCGTGGGAACCTCTTCCATCAATGACCGGCCACAGAAACAGGGATGGCAGCAGAAACTCCTTGAGAAACTCATAGAAGTAAATAAGGAACTGTGGGTGATTTTTTCCTTGATCCTTATTGTGGGCGCCATGAATTATCTCCTAGCCTCCCAGCGCATGCTGCTGGGCCTTTATACGCTGCCCACGTTGTTTTCTGCTTACTTCTATGGACGCCGTCATGCAACTCTCACTGCTTTTCTCAGCGTAATCTTAGTAGGGACCGCAATTTATTACAATCCCGCATGGCTTGTCGAGGCGAAAAACACATCATTCATGGCGGCAAAATGGTATGAACTCATGGCCTGGGGAGGAATCCTGATGGTCACCGCTTACGCCATGGGCACTCTTTATGACCGCGACAAGAAAAAGGTCAATGAACTGCGGGAAGCCTACCAGGGGATCCTGGTAATCCTGCGCCGTTTCATCTCCAATGATCAGTATACTGAAAATCACTGTTACCGTGTTTCCGTCTATGCTGCCAAAATAGCCGCCTATCTTGGATTCAATACGGAACGAATCGAGGACATCCGCTCGGCGGCACTGCTCCATGATATCGGAAAATTGGAAATCAGCAGGAAGCTGCTCCACAAGGCTGCCCACCTGACCCAAAAGGAGTACGGCAACATGAAGCTGCACGTGCAAAAAAGCAGTGATATACTCCAGCCGGTACAAGGTCCCTTGGGCCGAATCCTGCCCATTATTCTCGCCCATCACGAAAAATACGACGGATCAGGGTATAATCAGACTCAGGGAAACAAAATTCCCCTCGAAGCGCGGGTCCTCAGCGTTGCAGATGTCTATGATTCTCTCACCAGTGACAGGCCTTACAGGAAGGCCATGTCGCCTTTTGAGGCAAAGGATGTCATAGAAAACGGGGTCGGAAAAGAATTTGACCCCAAGGTGGTCAAGGCATTTCTCAAGGCATTTTCCCGGGGAGAAATGGAAGTTCCCAACGTCGTCGTATAGCTCCGCTTCCCTCTTTAGCCCATCACCCTTATTGCTATTTTTTGTCAAATATCCTAGATTCAATAAAGCTGTCTGCTTGTTCAAAAAGGATTGACGGCGGCATCGGTTTTCTGCAATCTGAAAAAGTCAACCTAGGGAGAGACAACATGGAAAGAGAACATCTTGAAAAACGCTTCGGTCTCATTGCGGTCGAAAAGGGATATGTCAAACCTGAAAACTTGATAGAAGCCCTCAAGACCCAGGTTGTTGAAGACATGGAAAAAGGTGAACATCGTCTCGTCGGCAGGATCCTTCTGGAGCAGGGTCTTCTCAGTACTGAGCAGATTGAAAATATTCTGGATATCCTGGGGAAAGGACTTCCCCTGCTCAAAGAAATCTGAAGGTAACTGCTCAGGTAAAGGGAGGAAAGTAGCATGAGACGATGGAACGGATGGGGAGACGACACCATTGACTTTCCCCTGCCGGCGAGCGCGCAACCCTTCCTGGAACAACGATTGGGCAAACCCACCCCCCTGCCCGACGCCTCTTTCAAGGATGTCATGGCCGTGGTCCCACCGTCACGTCTCCCCGATCATCCTCTTGTTATCAAGGCCCCAAGAGATCGCATCCTCCATGCCCGAGGTCAGAGTCTTCCTGACTGGCTCGCTCTTCGCAGCGGAAAATTGGGTGCTTTTCCCGATGGGGTTGCTTATCCCGTAAGTGCGGAACAGGTTCGTGCACTTATCACATTCGTGAAGGACCAGGACGGGATCCTCATCCCGTACGGCGGAGGGACCAGTGTCGTGGGGCACATCAATCCACCGGCTACCGATCGTCCCATCCTCACCGTTAATTTGAGCAGGATGAACAGGCTCCTG
>Ga0315556_1002115_pt1 | contig 11504 bp, 7 predicted proteins | sample SalMarSW160310MG_FD_202112 | JGI IMG/M metagenome (GOLD analysis project Ga0315556, IMG submission 202112) | Salt marsh sediment microbial communities from the Plum Island Ecosystem LTER, Massachusetts, United States - Salt Marsh Sediment SW1603-10 ...
TGCCTGTCCCAGCCCGCTCCCGTCGCGTGGCCGGTGGTTGCCGTCGGCGTCGACGGTGGCCGCATTGGCATTGTCACCACTGTCGATGGCCGGCGAATCCGGCATGATGTGAAAATCACCCGCAGCCGGATCTGCCAGCCTGGGATCGGCGTTCAGGTACTGCAGGTTTTCCGGCCAGGTATACAGCCAGTTACCGCCCTGCACGAGGTTGTGTACAAACGTGTTCCCCGTGCCGTACTTCATGGCAAGACCCAGTCGCCCCGGTCGCGGTACGGTGATGTTGTTGTAAATGGCGTGATTGTCATCACCGATGATGATTTCACCCGTGTCGGCGCGACCGTTGCCGTTCATCCAGCAGGTGTTGTTGCGCACCACGCTGTTGTCCGACCAGTTGGCCACGAAGCACCAGCCCTCGTTGTCCCAGATGACATTGTCCTCGATGAGTGCGCTCCCGCCGTAGTCCTTGCAGACATCCATGATGATCCCGTGACCCTCGCTTTCGGCGGGATCGGTATCCGTGTTTGCCCAGATGCGGTTGCGGCGGATGACGTTGTTCTCCCTGCACTTGTACAGGTCGATGGCGCTGGTCCAGCCACTCATCGCGTTATCATGGATACGGCTGTCCTCCACGGTGACGCGCGCGGTATCGTGCAGTTCGACCGCACCCAGGGTGCAGCCGTGAACGTCCAGGTTTTTCAGCACCACGTCCGAGGTGGACCTCACCCAGGCGCAGAAACCATCGGGGCCGAAGTCGCGTACCTCGAAGCCCTCGATGGAGATGAAGCGGGGCTGCACGCCGAAGTTGCGGTCCTGCAGTACCCCGATGCCATGGGGAACGCCACCATCGCCGGAGATCGTCACGTGCTCGCCCGGCTGGGCGCGGAAGGTGATCCAGGCGGAACTCGTGCCGCTGTTGACGATTTCAAACACGAAGCTGTCGTAGCACTGGTAGCAGGTATGCAGCCGGGTGTAATTGCCCTGTCGAACGGTGACAACGTCTCCGGCAATGGCCTGGTCACCGGCCGGGCCGAGGCTGCACCACGGGGTGGCAGGCCCGACCTCGCTGCGGGTGCGTGCGTCCGAGCAGGGACCTCCCAGCGAATTGATGTCCACCCACAGGTCCCTGGCGGCGGCTGAATTGCCAGCGGCCAGCAGCAGGGCAGCGGCAACGCAGTGGATCAGCAGGCGGATCGGGTAACTGTCTGGATTGAAGATCATCGGGTGTGGTTCTGCGCTGGAGTTCCGGGCGCCGGGCGAGCAATGCGACATCACGCTGCCGCTCGGCCGGTGCGGCCGGGGACGACAGCAACCTTGTCCTGCGTGCCCGGGCATGCATCACAGGAAGCAAGCGCCGTGCCGGAATCAGTGGATCGTTGTTAAGTTGCGGACATACCGGGCATGTTGGTCATTTTGTGCGGGGTGGAACGCAGCCCGCAGCCGGCCCGGGTGTTGCCATATTCCGTGATTTTTCCGTTCTGGATTTATAACTGACTGAGAAACGGGCGGTTAGCAGGTCGCCGATTTGCGACAGCCGGTGCCTGTGCCCGTGTGCTGTCCAACGTCCAGCGCATGGTACAGGAAAGCCGCTCTCCATTTCCGCTACTTTCGGCCAATCGCCCGATTCCGTCCCACCGACCCGTAGTACAGGTGCGCGATCACAGCGGGTGAATTTCCGTTCCAGCCCCGGTGCGGACACGGGGTCGTCAGCTATCACGGTTCCCGTTTCGAGATCTGCCGACAGGTCCCGGTCGATGACGGGTCGTTGCCCGGGGAGGAGGACGAGTTCGCCGCATCGGCGGCCACGCGGGTCAGCGTGGACACGGTCCGCACCAGGGCCGCAAGACCTTCAGTCCGCAGATCCTCCCTGCACGGGGCGGCCTCGAGGAGTCCAGTGCCCGGGAGGCTTCTCACGAAATACGCGGGATACTCTTCCTGTACCCGGAACCGGGTACAGGTGGCGGGTCGATGCTCGATGCAATTCAACAGGCCCGTCTTTCCTCTATACCTGCACCTCGCTGAATTGTTGGGAGGTAGTACTGATGAACCGGATCAGCCATGCAGCACGACGAGACATCCCGGTGCTGCTGGCGCGGCGCTTGCCTCTGATCTCAGGCAAGCGCCGGCCGCGGGCCTGCACTGGACAGGGTGAAGCACGAGTGCCTCGCAACCGGCCGTGGCTTGATGGTATCCCCATGTTTCGGTCGTGGGAAAAGACGTGGTGCTCCCTCTGCGGACCCGGCTCAGGCAAGCCGAGGCATCTCCCCTCTGTTACGGGCGCCGGTTTCTGCAACCCCATGTCTGGATTAAAGAATTCACGAGTCAGGTCGATATGGACGGCATCTCCTGAACCGAAGCTTCACCATGCTGGATGAAACCGACGGTCCCCGCGCTACCATTGACTTTGCCGAACATCTGTTCGAGCTGGCCGAGGTCATTATGCTGGTGCTTGACGTGCACGGACGCGTGGTGCGGGTCAACCCGAAAGGTTGCCGGGCCCTGGGCTATCGGCGCGAAGACATGCTCGGCAAGGACTGGATCGACAACTTTCTTCCCCCGGACGTCCGGCAGGACACACGGCGCGTCTTTCACGCACTGTTGAGCGGGGGAGATGCACCCGAAAGACATCATGACAATCCGGTGCTGACTGCAGCGGGTGAGATTCGCTTCATCGAATGGCACAACGCCAACCTGCGCGACGTACGAGGTCGCATCTCGCATGTCCTCAGCTCGGGACTGGACGTAACCGAACGCTGCCGGGCCGAACAGGCGCTGCGCGATAACGGGGCTTTTTACAAGGCATTGTTCGATGGCAACAGCGATGCCATCTTCCTGCAACGCATTCTGCCTTCGGGCGAGCCCGACCATTTCCTGAAGGTGAACGAAGCGGCCTGCCGGCGTCTCGGTTACACCGAGGCGGAATTTCTGAACCTGTCGCCGCAGGACATCGATGCCGCCGCCGCGGGCAAGCAACGTCATGCCACCGTGCGTACGCTCATGGCGGAAGGACAGGTGGTGTTCGAGACGGAACACGTGGCCAGGGACGGCAGGGTGATTCCCGTGGAGGTCAGCGCCAGGATCATCGATATACAGGGCCGTCCCATGATGCTCTCCATGGCCCGGGACCTCACCGAGCGCAAGCAGTCCCTGCAGGCACTCAGGGCGCACCAGCAGCACATCCAGATGCTGCTGGATACGATGGCCGAGGGGATGTACGGCGTGGATACGCATGGCGTGTGCACCTTCGTCAACCAGTCCTTCCTCAGGCTGCTGGGCTATGACCGCGTGGAAGACCTGCTGGGCCGCCACATCCACGAACTGATCCACCACAGCCACGCCGACGGCAAGCCCTATCCCCACGATCAATGCCGCGCCTATCAGGCCTACCTGGAGAACCGCGACTGTCACGTGGACGATGAGGTGTTCTGGCGCCGCGATGGCACCTCCTTCCCGGTGGAATACTGGTCATACCCCATGCTCGGGAACGGATCGGTCGTCGGCGCGGTGGTGACCTTCCAGAACATCAGCGAGCGGCGGCAGGCGAGGGAAAAACTCCTGAATGCACGCCAGATGCTCCAGCACGTGATCGATACCGTGCCCAACGTCGTGTTCTGGAAGGATCGCGATTCCACGTACCTGGGCTGCAACGAGGCCTTCGCCCAGCTGGCCGGCCTGCAGCACCCCGAGGATGTCATCGGCAAGGATGACCGCGCACTCGTATGGGGCGAGTACGCCGAGCTTTACCAGCGCGATGATGCCCAGGTGATCTCGTCCGGCACGCCCCGGTACAACATCATCGAGCCGCTCATTATCAAGGACGGCAGCACCCGCTGGCTGGAAACCAGCAAGGTGCCCCTGCGGGACACCCGGGGAGAGATCATCGGGATGCTGGGGGTATTCCAGGACGTCACCGAACGGCTGCGTTCGGAGGAGAAACTACGCCAGGCCGCCAAGGTGTTCGAGAGCACCATGGAGGGTGTCGTCATCACCGACGCCGAGAGTGCCATCCTCGCCGTCAACCAGGCCTTTACCGACATTACCGGCTACACCGAGGCGGAAGTCCTCGGCAAGAACCCGCGCCTGCGTTCGTCCGGTCGCCATGACAGGACCTTCTACCAGGCGATGTGGGCCTCCATCCAGCAGAACGGCAGCTGGCGCGGCGAGATCTGGAACCGGCGCAAGACCGGTGAAACCTACCCCGAATGGCTGACCATCAATACCGTCAAGGACGAAGCGGGGGGTATCGTCAACTACGTAGGGGTGTTCACCGATATCAGCCAGCTGAAACGTTCCGAGGAGGAACTGGACTACCTGGCACACCACGACCCTCTCACCAAACTGCCCAATCGCCTGCTCTTCAATGCCAGGCTGGAATACGCCATTCAGCGTGCCCAACGCGAGGGCTCATCGCTGTCATTACTGTTCATTGACCTGGACCGCTTCAAGACGGTGAATGACAGTCTGGGTCATCCGGTCGGCGACCAGCTGCTCAGGAACGTAGCGACCTTGCTGACCGCCACGGTACGGCGCGAGGACACCGTGGCCCGCCTGGGGGGCGATGAATTCGTCATCGTACTGGAGGGGGTCGGGAACACCGCGCAGGCCTCTGTGGTGGCGAAGAAGCTGCTGAGAACTCTGAATATACGCTATGACCTGGATGGACAGGCCGTGTTCATCAGCGCCAGTATCGGCATCAGCATCTATCCGGCGGACGGCCAGGACGGCACGACCCTGCTGAAGAACGCCGACGCCGCCATGTATCAGTCCAAGGAGGATGGTCGCAACACATTCCGTTTCTACAGCGCCGGTCTCACCCGCACGGCGCGCGAGCGCCTGGCCATGGAAACCGAACTGCGGCGCGCCATCGATAAGCGGGAATTCGTTCTGCATTTCCAGCCCCAGATGGATGTCTCGAGTGGCGCCATCATCGGGGTCGAGGCCCTGGTGCGCTGGCAGCACCCCCAGGCCGGGCTCATTTCACCCCTGCGTTTCATACCCCTGGCGGAAGAAACCGGCCTGATCCTGCCCATGGGGGACTGGGTGCTGACCCACGCCTGCGAACAGCTGCAGGCGTGGCTGGCGAGCGGCCTGCCGCCCATCACGCTGGCGGTGAACCTCTCGCCGCGCCAGTTCCAGCATCAGGGCCTGATCCGGCAGCTGCGTGCGGTCTTCGACGCGACCGGCCTCCCGCCCCGGTTGCTGGAACTGGAGATTACCGAGGGCGCCATCATGGAGCGCGGGCAAGGTGCCGTCACGACCCTGCGGGCACTGAAGGATCTGGGTGTGAAGCTCGCTATCGACGACTTCGGTACCGGCTACTCTTCCCTGGCGTATCTTCGGGACTTCCCGATCGATACCCTGAAGATCGATCAGAGCTTTATGCACGACATTCCGCACGACACCGGCGCCATGGAGATCGCGGCCACCATTATCGCCATGGCGCGCAACCTGCACCTGCAGGTACTTGCTGAGGGTGTGGAAACAGTGGAGCAGCTGGCTTTCCTGAAACGTCATGACTGCGACGCCTACCAGGGCTACTTCAGCAGCCCGCCGGTTACGGCCGAGGCATTTGCAACTCTGTTCCGCACCAGCATCGAGAGCGCAAAAGTGTCCCGTTTCGGCCGTTAGTCAGCACGGCAGGCTTGGTAAGAAAGGCTGGCTGATGTCGGCACCGCGCATGGTGCATTATTCCCGACAGATTGACTGGCGTGATTTTATCATGCAGCGCGCGCTCGACAGGGGTTCTTCAGCAGGCTGCTAATCTGCGTCTGCGCCCGCGCCGCACTCACCCGGTCCCGCCTGCCGGTCCATCTCCTTGTATTGAACCGGCGTCATGTCGGGCAACTTCTGCAGAAAAGCGACCATCGACCAGATCTTCTCGGCGCTGTGCGTTGGACCCCAGGCCGGCATGGCGGTCATCTTCACACCGTTCTTGATGATCCAGAACAGCTCAGACGGCGTCCACCGCCTGGCTGACTTCTGCAGTTTGGGCGGCTGAGGCACCAGGCCTTTACGGATTTCCGACGACTCCATACCCGGGGCAAGATGGCAACCTGCGCACATCTCCCGGTAGTGGCGGAATCCCGTCATCACCATCTCCGGCTTATCCAGCGGCGGCGCCTTGATATCGCGGGCATGATACGCCACCGAACGCTGCATGGCGGTATGCATCAGCCAGCGGGCAGATGCGCTGTGCGGGCTGGTCGCCCCCACATCGATGATGCCCGAATAGATGACGCCCAGGCCGATGCCGAAAGTCACCACAACCAGTCCTGCAAACACCTTGAAACCACTCATACCTGCTCCTTTATTCGCTCGATCTTCACAACATGGCTGCAAATGGCCGATCACGGTCCTGACCCGACGGCATCCTCCGCGCGCGTAAGGATACGATAAAGTTTCCCGATCGGCTGGACCGCGCCTTCTTCTCTACCTTCACCATGAAGTGATGACTGCCACCATGCCGCATACCCTCAGAGGCCGGCATGACCTGGAAGCTGACCGTATCGCCATCAATCGGCTGCTTTTCCAGGAACATGTTTTCGTGCAGCATGCCGATCATGCCGCTGCCGCGGGCAATCTGACCCGCTACCACGGGCAGGTTTGCACATTATGCCCTTTGGGTACATCAGCAGACACCGGGCCCTGGTGACGCCGGCAAGGCGGGGCAAACGCGCCACACACGGGGTGTTCGATGTGGAACAGGAGAAAGCGCCGGCAGAGGGTCGGGCGGCCATGACCTGCACCCAAAGGGCTGAAAGGCGCAACGTCAGCAACGGGCATCTGGCATTGACATCGAGACTGACTGGCCTGCGGTGGTGCGGTGCGGATCGTGCCCAGGGCACTCGCTGCGCTGGCTCTCGCCCGTATCGAAGACCCTGTGGTGATCCGGTAGATGCCGGCACATCGGGGGGGCGGAGACGGGCAGTGAGAGGTTGCGGCCTGCCCGGACCGCGCGCACCGCCGGACGGGCGGGACTGACGGCGCATAAACGGGAATCCACATACAGGCAGGGATGTCAGCCGGGGTCGTGGTGACCGGCAGGCAGGGGTGGCTGCGGGCGGTTGGCGGGACCACCGCCGTTGTGCAGGCGCCATGGCCGGCGCAAGCCGGTGCGGACGGTCGTGAGCGGCCGGTCGTGGCCGGAGCGCCGGGGGGGCGGCGGCAGGGAGTCCGGTGCGACGGCCGGTTCCCGGGTGGATTCTTCCGAAATGCGTGGGTTATGCTTCCCGCAAGCTGCACGGTAGTTTTACCGGTAAGCCATTCATGCGAGGGCAAGCGGGTGTCCCAGAGCCTGGCACGGTATTCGAACATTCTTGCAATCGTCGGCGACATCCTCAAGGTGCGGGTTCCCGAGCATGGCGACGGCGGCTTCTCGGTCGCCTTCGATGACCTGGCTCTGGTGGAGGATCGCGGTGGCTTCCGTTCGCTGGCGCACGTGATCCGGCTGGATCGGGAAGTCGTGTCCTTGCAGGTATTCGCGGGCACCAAAGGACTTTCGACCGAGGCCACCGTGCAGTTCCTCGGTCACCCCATGCGGGTCACCTATTCCACGAATATCCTCGGCCGCGTCTTTCGGGGTGACGGCGTACCCCTGGACAACGGCCCGGATCTGTCCCAGGACCCGCAGTTGCCCATTGGCGGGCCGTCTGCAAACCCGTCCCGGCGGCTGCTGGCGTCGAAGATGATCCGCACGGATGTACCGATGATCGACGTCTTCAACTCCCTGGTGGAGAGCCAGAAGATTCCCATCTTCTCGGTGGCGGGCGAACCCTACAACGCATTGCTGGCGCGCATTGGTATACAGGCCGACGCCGACATCGTGGTGTTCGGCGGCCTGGGGCTGATCTTCGACGACTATCACTTTTTCCGCTGCCGGTTCGAGGATGCAGGCGTGTTTGCCCGCACGGTGATGTACGTCAACCTGGCCTCGGATCCCATCGTCGAGCGTCTGCTGGTGCCGGACATGGCGCTGGCTGTGGCGGAGCGGTTCGCGGTCGAGGAGGGCAAGCGCGTACTCGTGCTGCTCACGGACATGACCGCCTACGCCGATGCCATGAAAGAGGTGGGGATTGCCATGGAGACCGTGCCCTCGAACCGCGGCTATATGGGCGATTTGTACTCGCAGCTGGCGCGCCGCTATGAAAAGGCCGCTGACTTCAAGGAAGGGGGCTCCGTGACCATCATCAGCGTCACCACCATGCCCGGCGACGACGTCACCCACCCGGTGCCCGATAACACCGGATACATCACCGAAGGCCAGTTCTATCTCCACGGCGGAATGCTGGATCCCTTCGGTTCCCTGTCCCGGCTCAAGCAGCACGTTATCGGTAAAGTCACCCGCGAGGACCACGGCCAGGTCATGAATACCATGATTCGCCTTTTTTCCGGCGCTACCGATGCGGAGCAGAAGCAGGCCATGGCCTTTGAACTGTCCGGATTCGACCGCAAGCTCCTGAAGTTCGGCCGGCTGTTCCGCGAACGGTTCATGGCCATCGATGTTTCGATGTCCCTGGAGGATGCCCTCGACCTGTGCTGGAAGACCATGGCCGAGTGCTTCACACCGGAAGAACTGCTCATGAAACAGCACCTCATCGACAAATATTATCCGCGCGCGGATGCTGCCGCGGGCGGTGTGGAGGCGGCCTGACATGCGCACCGTTGTGGAACCGGGCGCCGGGTGTTGAAGCGTGGCGCGTCTCGCCCTGAACAAGGCTTCGCTGTCGCAACAGACGCGACAGCTCAGGACCTTCGAGCGCTTCCTTCCGTCCCTGGACCTGAAGCGCAGGCACCTGATGGCCGAGCGGATCCGGGAGCGGGTCGCGATGAGTCGCACCAGGCGCGCAATGGAGGAACTGCGCGAGCGCGTCGCTGCGCAGATTCCCATGCTGGCGAATCGGGAAATCGACCTGGCGGAACTGGTCGGCGTCAGGGCCGTGCGGCTGGGTGAGCACAACGTCGTGGGTGTACGTCTGCCCAGTCTGGAAGGCATCGAGGTGCGGGTGCGCGACTACGGCTATCTGGCCAGGCCGCACTGGGTGGATCGGCTGGCCGACGAACTGACCCGCATGCTGGAATTGCAGGTACGTCTCGCCGTGCAGGAGCGCCGCGCCGCCTTGCTGGACGATGCCGTGCGCAAGGTTACGCAACGGGTGAACCTGTTCGGGAAAGTGCTCATTCCGAAGGCCACGGAGAATATCAGGAAGATCAGGATTTATCTTGCCGACGCCGAGCGTGCAGCGGTGGTGCGTTCCAAGATCGCCAAGCGCAAGCGGGCAGCGGAAGGGATGGCATGAGTATTGTCCACCTCGAGAAACTTACCCTCGCCGGTCTGCTCAAGGAAAGAATGGCGGTCCTGGAGCAGCTGCAGAGCCTGGGTTGCCTGCACCTGGTATCGCTGGTCGAGAGCCCGCGGGAGCCGGAGACCGTACCGCCGCCGTATGCCGTGGACGCCCGCAAGGCCTTGCGTTACCTCGGTGACGTACCCGACAAGCGTCATCAGGTGCGCGCCGATCAGGACTTCGACATGCACGAAACCGTGGCCAGCGTGCTCGCCAACCAGGACCGGCTGCGCCAGGCCAGCGACCGGCGCGACACCCTGATCCAGCACATCGAGGCGCTGGCGCCCTGGGGCGATTTCCGGCTGCCGGGCAGCGCGGGGCTGGCCGGCCACAGGCTGTGGTTCTATATCGTTCCCGAGCGACAGATGCATTTGCTGGACGAGCTGGCGTTGCCCTGGCAGGTGGTGCATAAGGACAACCGCCAGTCCTGGGTGGTGGTCATCGACCGGCAGGAACCGCCCGGCCAGGCCTTGCCTGTGCCCCGTGCCCACACGGGGGCACTCAGTCTGCGCGAGCTGCAGCAACGCCTGGAGGAGGCCGAGCTGGAACTGGAGGATGCGGTGGCCGAGCGTCAGGCGCTGACCCGCTGGATCTATCTCATGACCCGACACCTGGCTCGGGCCGAGGACCAGGCCGCGCTGAGCCACGCGGCGGCCGAGACCCTGGTTGCCGAAGCGCTGTTCCTGGTGCAGGGCTGGGTGCCTGGGCCGGCCGTTGCGGGTGTACTGGCCCTCGCCGAGCGGCAAGGTCTTGCGGTGCTGCTGGAGGAGCCGGAGCCCGCCGACCGTCCACCGACGCTGCTCGAAAACCCCGAGCTGCTTGCGGCCGGCCAGGATCTGGTCGGGTTTTACCAGATGCCCGCCTACGGCACCTGGGACCCCTCGCGCGTCGTATTCTTCTCGTTTGCCGTTTTTTTCGCCATGATCCTCTCGGATGCCGGCTACGCGCTGCTGCTGGGTCTGCTGCTGGCGGCGTTCTGGATGCACCTGGGGCGCAGCGCCAGCGGCCGGCGCCTGCGCACCCTGTGCACGGTACTTGTGGGTGGCTCGCTGGTCTGGGGCGTACTGGCGGGAAGCTATTTCGCTGTTACATTGTCGCCGGAGAGCGTCCTGGGGCGTCTCAGGCTGCTGGACTTGCACGATTTCGACACCATGACGAAGCTGTCCGTGGGTATCGGCGTGCTGCATCTCGTGCTGGCCAACCTGGAACAGGCGTGGCTCAAACGGGACCGGGGTGCGGCCTGGGCGCACCTTGGCTGGAGCGCGGCGCTGCCGGGTGCGTTCGCCATGTGGCTGGGTGGCATGCCGGCTGCGCCATACTGGTTGGGCGCAACCGGTCGCTGGGCACTGGGGCTGGGTCTCCTGGCCGTGTTCGGATACTCCAGCGAGCGGACGGTGCGCGATCTGCCGAGTGCGATTTTCAGGCTGCTGGACGGCATGCGGGCGCTCACCGGCGTCACCCGTGCGTTTGGCGACGTGTTGTCCTACCTGCGCCTGTTCGCCCTGGGGCTGGCATCCGCCTCCCTCGCGCTGACCTTCAATAACCTGGCCCAGCAGGCCAGCCAGGTGCAGGGCATGGGCCTGCTGTTCGCCATCCTGATTCTGCTCGTCGGCCATCTGCTCAATCTGCTGCTGGCCTTGATGAGCGGCGTGCTCCACGGGCTGCGACTGAATTACATCGAGTTCTACAACTGGGCCCTTTCCGGCGAGGGCTATGCCTTTCAACCATTCAGGAAGAAGGAGTCGCGGGAATGAACGAGTTCGTTATCGCACTGGGCTGGGCGGGCATGTACGGTGTCATGGCGCTCGGTGCCATCGGCAGCATCATCGGCTGCGCGGTGGCCGGTCAGGCCGCCATTGGCGCCATGGTGGACACGGAATCCGGTCACGGCCGCTTCATCGGTGTCTCGGTGATGCCGTCGTCACAGGTCATCTACGGTATTGTGGTCATGTTCACCCTGCAGCGGACCGTGACACCCGGCAACGCCCCGGCCCTGTTCGGCATCGGCATTTTCGCCGGGCTGGCACTGATGTTTTCCGCCATCCGCCAGGGCCAGACCTGTGCCTCGGCGATTCACGCCAGCAAGACCAAGCCGGAAATCTTCGGCCTGTCGCTGGCGCCGGCCGCCATCGTCGAGGGCTTCGCGGTATTTGCCTTCGTGTTCGC
>Ga0315556_1002117_pt1 | contig 11501 bp, 10 predicted proteins | sample SalMarSW160310MG_FD_202112 | JGI IMG/M metagenome (GOLD analysis project Ga0315556, IMG submission 202112) | Salt marsh sediment microbial communities from the Plum Island Ecosystem LTER, Massachusetts, United States - Salt Marsh Sediment SW1603-10 ...
CCCGCTCTTCGGCTTCCTTTACGGCTGGACACTCTTCCTGGTGATTCAGACGGGAACCATTGCCGCCGTTGCCGTTGCTTTCGGCAAGTTCCTGGGTTTCTTTTTTCCCTGGCTTTCTGAAGCGAACTATCTGCTGAATTTGGGCAGGCTGACGATTCTCGGACATCCAGTGGCCCTGACGGTCTCGACGCAGCAGGGTCTTGCCATCATGGTTCTTCTGGGCCTGGGCGTCGTCAACATTTTTGGTTTGCGGACCGGCGCCTGGATTCAGAACATATTTACCGTTCTCAAAGTGGGGGCACTGGTGGGGCTGGTGGCCGCAGGAATCTGGTGGGAGGCGAGCCACGCCCAGACCCGGGTGGTCCATACAAATTTCTGGGGAAATGCGCACTGGGATACGGCGACGCTGACCGTTCTGGCCGTGGCGCTTGTGGGTCCGTTGTTTTCCTCCGACGCTTGGAACAACGTCACCTTTACGGGCGGCGAGGTCAAGAATGCCAAACGCAATCTTCCCCTGGCTTTGCTGATCGGCACGGGCGTCGTGTGCAGCATCTACTTCTTTACCAATGTGATTTACGTCCGAGCACTGCCGTTTGCCGCGGTTCAGCACGCACCCTCAGACCGTGTGGCAACGGCGGTCATGGAAGCCATTGTGGGTTCCAAAGGGGCCGGATTGATGGCTGCCGCGATCGTGATCTCCACGTTTGGTTGCATGAATGGAATGAGCCTGGCAGGCGCGCGCGTCTACTACGCCATGGCGAAAGACCGGCTGTTCTTTGCCAAAGTAGCCAAAGTTCACCCGAAGTACCACACACCAGGCGTCTCCCTGATGGTCCAGGCGGTGTGGGCCTCCCTGCTGACGCTGAGCGGAACCTACAACCAATTGCTGGATTACGTGATTTTTGCCGTGCTCTTATTCTATATTTTGACTATCCTTGGTCTTTTCCGGTTGCGCCGCACGCGCCCGGACGCTCCACGTCCATACCGTGCATGGGGATATCCGGTGGTGCCGATTCTTTACATTGTGCTTGCTTTGATTATTGAATGGGCCTTATTGATGCACCGGACGGGGCAGAGCCTGGCGGGCCTTGGGATTGTAGCGGTAGGAATTCCAATCTATTTTCTCTGGCATAAGCGGAGCTTGCCGGCTGACCGTTAAGAACTATCTGGAGGCGGGATGTCTGATTTGTGGGTGAAGAAGAGTATCGAACAGTTGCGGCAAGAATCCGCAGACGCTGAGCATGGGCTGCGCCGCGTGCTGGGGCCCGTTGCGCTGATCTCTCTGGGTATCGGAGCCATCGTCGGAGCCGGGATCTTTGTCATCAGCGGCGTCGCCGTGCAGCACACGGGGCCGGCGCTGGTGCTCTCCGTCATCCTTTCCGGTATCGGGTGCGCCTTTGCGGGCCTCTGCTATTCGGAATTTGCTGCCATGATCCCGATTGCAGGCAGCGCCTACACCTACGCTTACGCGACCATCGGCGAGTTCCTGGCGTGGATTATTGGCTGGGACCTGATCCTTGAATATGCCGTGGGCTCTACAACCGTTTCCATTGGGTGGTCGGGGTACACGCTCTCTTTCCTGAGGACGCTGCATATTCCTTTCCCGGCGTCCCTGGCCCGCAGCCCCTGGGATCCTGCCATTAACATCGATGGGACCATGGTCCACTCCTATTTCAACCTTCCGGCGTTTTTTATTATTTGCGTGATTACTGTTTTGCTGATTCTTGGCATCCGGGAATCTGCAAGATTCAACAACGTGGTCGTCATTGTCAAGGTGGGCGTGCTGTTGCTGTTTATCGGTGTGTGCGCCCTCTATGTTACCAGAGGCAACTGGGTTCCCTTTCTACCGGCGAACACGGGAACCTTTGGAGAGTTTGGATGGAGCGGCGTCTTGCGAGGCGCGGGCCTCATCTTTTTTGCCTATATTGGTTTCGATGCCGTCTCAACGGCTGCGCAGGAAGCGCGCAATCCGGAGCGCGATATGCCCATCGGTATCCTGGGATCTCTGGGGATTTCCACTGTGCTCTACATCGGCGTTGTCCTGGTTTTGACCGGGGTCACGTCCTACACCAACCTGAATGTTCCAGATCCTCTTGCCGTTGCGGTTGACGCCACTTCCGCGCACTGGCTCTCGCCGATTGTCAAGCTGGGAGCCATCCTGGGGACAACGGCGGTGATTCTGGTGATGATGCTGGGCCAGACCCGTGTTTTTTATACGATGGCATTCGACGGTCTGCTGCCCAAGGTTTTCGGTGCGCTCCATCCGCGGTTCCGCACGCCTTATAAAAGCACGGCTCTGGTCGGGTTCTTAGTGGCCCTGGGTGGAGGACTGATCCCACTGCGGATTGTGGGGGAACTGGTCAGCATTGGGACCCTGCTCGCCTTCGTCATTGTTTGCGGATCGGTAATGGCGATGCGCCGAATGCGTCCTGATATCAGGCGACCCTTCCGGACGCCGGCCGTCTGGTTTGTTGCCCCGATGGGAATGCTTGTTTGCCTGGCGCAGATGGTGGGCCTGCCCCTTGACACCTGGATTCGGCTCTTCGTCTGGATGGCCGTTGGCTTCGTCATCTATTTCGGTTACAGCCGCCGCCACAGTCGCCTTCGCCGGGCGAAGAAATAGTCTTCAACAACCGTCGTTGCGAAGACGGAAAGCTGATGCGGCAGGGCTGCCTTGAACCGAGCGAATCTGCAAGGATGGTCTTTTCGTCGTAGCCCTTGTTTTCTGCGTGGCGTCAAAGAAACATTATGTTTTCCCTCGCCTGACGCGCCCGGGAGGGTAAATGCTTGCTTCAGTGTTTGAAGTGCTTATCCGGGAATACCGAGAGCGGCCGATGGCGCGCTTTACGGCCTGGCTGATTGCCTTTGGGGCAGCCATATGGGTGGAGGGCATCATCTCTGGCGGCGCTCCCGGCCTGCTGTGGGGTTTGTTCTTTGCCGGACTGGCCGCTTCTGCCGGCTACTATGTTGTCCGGCTTGTCGGCGCCTTCAAACACCACGTCCTGTGGCACCTTCGCCGAAGGCTGGTTGTTACCTACATCTTTATTGCTGTCGTTCCTATCGTTCTGATCCTGGTTCTGGTGGGGCTGGGTACCGTCATCGCTAACGGCCAGTTTGCTGCATTTCTCGTGACCCTGAACGTCAATAACCAGGTTGAGAAGATGGAGCAGTTGAACCGCATTGTTGCCCACGAAGCCTACGTGAGCCCTGCGCAGACTCCAGAGCAGTTGCTGGACCACTTACAGCAGTTCTACGTGCAGCAACTTTCCCAGCATGCGGCAAGCTACCCGGGACTTGAGATTGTGGTTCGTGTGGACGATCGGGAGCGGGCGTATTATCTCAACGGCAATCCGGTCTCCAAGGTGCCGGGCATTCCCCCCTGGTTCAAATCGGAAGAATTTTCAGGAGTTGTTGTGGATGGCGGCAGGCTGCTTCTGCGGGCCGCCGACCAGGGTGACACGCGCGCCGGGAAAATCACCATGATTTTGTCCGAACCGTTCAGCCCGCAACTGCTGGACCAGTTGGGGCAGGGCATCGGGCCGCTTGGAGTTATTGAGGCAAAAGTGGGCGAGATCGTTCCGATCCAGCCTCTTGCGGGAAGTCTGCCTGCAACCACGGGCATTGAGCCTCAGGAACAGGTCATCGTGCGCTCGAATTCTCTGCACCTTCCACCGGCAGCCAGTTTTCTTGATATCGACGTTTTCGGGACCTCTTCGTTGAAAGTTCTCCGGTGGGATGCGACTCCCATGCAGTATCTTTCTGAGCCCGTTTTTGTCTACGTGACTTCCAGGCTGTCCATTCTCAGTCGCCATTTGCTGGCTACATTGGGTCGATATTCCCGGATCTATCTCACTCTATTTCTGGTGATAGGAGTTGTTTTCCTTACGATTGAGCTGATTTCGCTGATTGCCGGAATCCGGCTGACGCGGACGATTACAGGGACGGTCGACAGATTGTACGAGGCAACGGAGCATGTCCGGGCGGGCGACCTTTACCACCGGATCAACATGCCGGCGCGGGACCAGCTCAGTTCACTGGGTGGAGCTTTTGACGACATGACGGAATCGCTGCAGAGCCTTCTGCGCGAGTCTCGGGAAAAGACGCGCCTGGAGCATGACATCCATCTTGCACGCGAGGTCCAGGAACAATTGTTTCCTACAGCCGCGCCGGAGGTGCCAGGTCTGGAACTTTACGGTATCTGCCGGCCAGCGCGGGGTGTCAGCGGTGATTATTACGATTTCCTGCCTGTGGGGGAAGAAAGGGTCGGATTGGTGCTGGGGGACGTCAGCGGCAAAGGAGTTTCGGCAGCACTGATCATGGCCGCCATCCAGTCGTTGATTCGGACCCGGCTCTACAAAGACTCGTCAGACGGAGAAGCTGATTCTGAGCGCTTCTCGACGGCCCGCTTCTTCGATGTGTTGAATCAGCAGATGGTTGAAAATACGCCCGAAGAAAAATATGCGACCTGCTTTTACGCCCTTTATGATTCGGCCACCCGCCAGCTTGTCTATACCAATGCCGGCCACCCCGCGCCGGTTCTTCTCCGGAATGGAAACGTTGATCGTCTGGACGCGGGGGGCACGCCGCTGGGACTGATTTTGCCTGCTTCCTACCGCGAAGCGAAGGTTGCACTGGAGCCTGGGGACACTCTGATCGCTTTTACGGATGGCTTTACGGAGAGCGAAAACAACTTCGAAGACCAGTTTGGCGAAAACCGCCTGATCGAAGCTGTGCAGCGGTCCCGGGGTGGTCCGCTACCCGCGCTGGTGGATGAAATATACAGGAGCGTGGAGGAATGGACCGGTGGCGGCGAACCGCAGGACGATATGACTCTGATTATTGCCCGGGCGACGCCTGCCTGATGGCCCCTGCCGCTGTTGTCCATTCACCGATTGTTCAGTAAACTGAAGTTACTGCCCCGCTGGTTGACAGTTTTTCTACTACAGGGAAGTGAGGGCCTGGCCGATGCTTAGTGGGATCGGCGACCCGCGCCGGCTGTCCATGCGGCCCCGGGAGGAATGAGACAGTGAAAGGCATTCGAACCGCCGGCCTGATTTTTGCGGCCCTCATCGCTCTGATCGGCGTTGGGACAGCGGGTTTCCATTTCGTGCAGGGATGGGGCTGGTTCAAGTCCCTTTACACCACGCTCATGACCGTTTCCACCATTGGGGCGGGCCCGGAAAATGAGCTGAGCGGCCGGGGTGAGGTTTTCAACGTTATTCTGATCCTGCTGGGTGTCGCCACCGTCGGCTTCGCGATTGGAACCCTCACAAAGGCGGTGGTAGAATTCGAGTTGGGTTCATTCTTCGGACGGCGCCGCATGGAAAAAGAACTTTCAGCCCTGAAAAATCATTTCATCGTTTGCGGCGTGGGCCGCGTGGGGCGCCGGGTCGCGTCTGAAGTTGTGGCCCGTAAATACCCGCTCGTCATCATTGAGCGAGACACGGAGAGAGCTTCATGGGCCCTGGAGCGGGGATACCCCGTCATTATTGGCGATGCCGCAAGCGAGGCCGTTTTGCGAAAGGCGCGCATTGAAGCCGCACGCGCCCTGGCCAGCGCCGTTACTTCAGACGCGCAGAACGTCTACATTGTCCTCACGGCGCGCGGTATTGCGCCGCAAATCCCAATTGTGGCTCGCGCCAGCGAGGAGGATGCGGAATCAAAGCTGCTCAGGGCCGGCGCGACGACGGTGGTTTCTCCTTACAGTTACGCCGGCCAGCGCATGGCACGCACCCTGACCAGCCCTCATGTTCAACGGTTCATTGATATGGCGCTTTCCTCTCTCGGCGAAACCAACCTGGAGATTGAAGAAGTCCAGGTGGGAAATACTTCCCGGCTCGCGGGGAAGAATCTGGAGGGAGCCAATATTCGTAAACGGTTTGGCCTTATCGTGCTGGCAATCCGCCATCAGGATGGGCAATTGGATTTCAATCCAGATCCAACCTATGAGATCATCGCCGGCGACTATCTCATCGTCATGGGTAATCTGCAAAACTTAAGGCAACTTGAATCCCAGGCAGGCGTTAAGGAATGAAGATCCTCACAGCCGCCCAAATGCAGGATGTCGACCGGGCAACGACAGAGCGCTATGGGGTGCCCAGCCTGACGTTGATGGAGAACGCCGGTCGCAGCGTGGTGAAATTTGTGCACCAGCGATTCTCCCCGCTTGAGGCGCAGGAGATTGTGATCCTGTGCGGCCATGGAAACAACGGGGGCGACGGCATGGTGGTGGCGCGTATGCTGCGTGAACTGGGCGTGGAGCCGCGTGTGCTGCTGCTGGCCGACCCGGAACGCCTGAAAGGTGATGCTGAGGTCAACTATAAACGCCTTGCCAAGACCGGCTTGCCTTTAACCGTGCCGGACCACGCTTCCTGGGAGGAACTCAAGGGCAAATTGGGCAATGCGTCCCTGGTGATTGATGCGATCCTGGGAACCGGGCTCTCCAAGCCGCTGGGCGGATTTCTGCTTGAAGTGGTCAGGGATATCCCTGGTGTATTCCCCAAGGCCAGGGTTGTCGCGGTTGATCTGCCCACCGGAGTTGCCGCCGACAGCGGCGAGCTGATGGGTGAGTGTGTGCGGGCGGATGCATCGGTAACTTTTACGGCTCCGAAGATTGCGCACGTTTTCCCTCCTGCTTGTGAAAAAGTGGGCGAATGGGTAGTGAGGGCTATCGGCACGCCGGCGGAGGCGCTGGAGACCCATCCGGACTTTTTTCTCAACCTTCTTGAGCCGCACGATCTGGAGTGGCTTGTCCGGCCGCGCAAACTCGAGGCCCATAAGGGCAATTTCGGCCATGTGCTTGTCCTGGGTGGTTCTGTCGGGAAAACGGGCGCTGCGGGGCTGGCGGCAAAAGCCGCGTTGCGTGCCGGCGCGGGATTGGCCACAGTGGCCACGCCCGGAAGTGCCCTGCCGGTTATCGCCTCACTCGGCATGGAAATTATGACGGAGCCTCTGCCGGAGACAGATTCCGGCGCGATTTCGCTGCGGGCCCTCAAGGAAGGGCTCCTCGACAGGCTGATGGAAGGCAAGTCGGTGCTGGCGGTTGGCCCGGGCCTGGGACGGGAACCTGAAACAATGGAGCTGGTGCGGGAGGTTGTCAACCACCATGCCGTTCCGATCGTGTTGGACGCCGATGGATTGAACGCGTTTGCCGGATGCATTAAGACGCTCCAGACGGCAGGGAGAATTCGTGTGCTGACGCCCCATCCCGGTGAAATGGGGCGGCTTGCGGGTCAAAAGACTTCGGAAATCGTCGCCCATCGTCTGGATGTGGCGCGCGAGTTTGCAAGAAGACATGGCGTGCAGCTTGTTTTGAAAGGCTTCCGGACACTGACGGCTTCGCCGGATGGCCAGGTGTGGGTGAACCCGACCGGCAACCCCGGCATGGCGACGGGAGGCTCGGGGGACGTGCTGACAGGTATTTGCGCAGCCCTGCTGGCCCAGTATCCCGACCGGTTGCCAACGGAAGTTACTGCGGCCGCCGTTTATCTCCACGGGCTGGCGGGTGATATTGCCGCGCGCGAACTTGGCGAGGCTTCCGTGATAGCCGGTGACATCCTTGAAGCACTGCCCAGGGCGTATCAGGAACTGAAACGACAACTGCACTGCTGAATTGCTTATGGAAGCTGACAATCGGGTGTTTCAGGAGAGAGCCTCGGGCGTCCGGAATAATCGATTGGAATTTGTAACCCACTCGGCGGAAGAGACCATCGAACTTGGTGCGAAGCTTGCCCGGAAATTGCCGCAGCCCTGCCTGCTGGTCCTGGAAGGCGAACTTGGCAGTGGCAAGACCACTCTAGTGAAAGGGATTGTCTCGGGTCTCGGAGTTGCGCGACAGGAGGAGGTTACAAGCCCTTCATTCACGCTGGTCCACGAATACGGAGCGGAGCGCAAAATCTACCATGCCGACCTCTACCGGGTGGAGGGTGCACGGGAGCAGGCAACTCTTGGATTGGAGGATTTGATGGAGCAGGAGGCCATGGTCATCGTAGAATGGGGAGAAAAGCTGATGGATCAGGATGTAAACGCGCAAGTCAGAATCCATATGGAGTTGCTGGAAGATGAAGACCGCCGCATCACAATCGAGGGTCTGGGAAAGTAGCGCAGGTTACTTCAAAGCGTACGGCCTGGTACCGCTGGCTGCGCTTTTGTTGACGGCGTGTGCATCGACTCCACAGACCCGTTATTACACCCTGCGCACCCCGCCACCGCCGGCTGCTGCAAGTGCAAAAACACATCTTGCCCTGCAGGTCGAGCGATTTGAGGTGCCGGATCTGTTGCTTGACAACCGCATTATTTATTACACCTCACCCACCGAGCTCAACTTCCATGAGTATCACCGGTGGTCATCAGACCCGGGGGACATGCTGAACGAACTGGCCATGAAGTTCTTTGCCGGGACCGGGTTGTTTCAGCAGGTCTATGCCTATCCCGCGCCTGTCCATGCGGACTACACCTTGCGCGGCAGGGTGCTTGACCTCGGCGAACTGAGATACGAAACAGGCGGAAACGGAAAATCTGGAGGCGTACAGCTCGGGCTGAAACTGGATCTAGTGCAGACACAGCAGAACAAGGTTGTCTGGTCGGAACGGTTGGAACAGAGGGAGCCGATTCAGCAAAACAACGTGCAGGGCGCTGTTAACGCGATGAATATTGCGGTCGAACACCTGCTGCAGAATGCCTACGGAGGCATTTCCCGGGTCGTGGAAAAGGAAGTTGCGCAGAAACAGCAACAAGGGCAAGCTCAATAAGTGGAGGAACCGTAGAACATGGTGACACAGGCTGAACCCGCACGATGGGCGCTGATTATTGGATCTTCGAGCGGCTTTGGAGAGGCTCTGAGCCTTGAACTGGCGCAATCCGGTCTGGACGTTTTTGGTGTTCACTTTGACCGCCGTTCGGCACAGGAGCGCATTAACGGAATTGTGGAAAAGATCAAGGCTGCCGGGCGTGACGCCATGTTCTTTAATATGAATGCCGCCGATGCCGATAAACGCGACAGCGTGCTGGATAAGATGCAGGAACACTGGACACAGCGCGGCGGAGATCATTGCGTGAAGGTCTTTGTGCATTCGGTGGCGTTCGGTTCGCTGCTGCCCTATGTTACTGAGGATTCCAAGGACCAGTTGACACAGGCCCAGATGGAAATGACCGTGGATGTGATGGGCAACAATCTTGTTTACTGGGTTCAGGAGCTGGTACGGCGGAAGATGATGCGATCCGGTGGCCGTATCTACGGCATGACAAGCGCCGGTGGTCACAGCGTCATCCCGAATTACGGAGCGGTTTCAGCGGCCAAGGCGGTGATGGAATCACATATTCGGCAACTCGCCTATGAGCTGATGCCTCAGGGAATTACCGCCAACGCCATTCAGGCTGGCGTGACCGTGACGCCAGGGTCCAGCAAGATCCCAGGCATTGAAAAGCTGGCCGAGTTTGCCAAGCTGCGGAATCCCGGCGGCCGATTAACCACTCCGGAGGATATTGCCCAAACCGTTGCCGCCCTGATGGACGACCGGACCCAATGGATGACCGGAAACGTCATCCGTGTGGACGGCGGCGAAGATATTGTGACGTAACACGTCGGCAGGGGTCTGCTTCCTTCGAAAGCATGACGTCAGGGGACTTCTAATCCAGTTTGCGAATTTCATTCAGCACTTCTGAAATAGGCGCCCGGATTCGGTAGTCCGCCGCTTGGTGCAGCCAGCGGATGGTCCCTTTCCTGTCAATCAGCACAAGCGTGGGAGTGTTGATGGCAGCACCATTCTTTCCCTTGTACACGGGCGAACGCGTCCCGTATGAATCCATCACCTGATCATGCGAATCCGATAACATCGCAAAGGGAACTTTCAGTTTGGCTCGTGTTTCTCTTACCTGCTCGATGGGATCAACGCTGATGGCCAGGACCTGAACGTCGAGGTCACGAAGTTCCTGGTGGTGTTTGACGAACTCGCCGAGTTCGGCCATGCAGTAGGGTCACCAGTATCCCCGGTAAAAATCAATCAGTACATTGTGGCCGCTGAAGTCCGACAATCGAACAGTGTTGCCGTCCGCAGCCGGAAGGGCAAAGTCCGGAGCCTTTTCACTGACCTTCACTCGAAGCGGCGGCAATTTAATTTCTCTGCCGGATGCTGTGTTTGCGAGCCCCGGCAAAAGGAGCAAAGAGCCTAAAAAGATAGCCACCGCCAACCGCACGGCTGGCACAGCTTGTCCGCGCATGAAGCCCTCCTTACATGTCCCTGCTATTCGGGAAATCCGCTACGAGCATTTCACAACCCTAACAGGCGGCAATAACGGATTGCAAGGAGTGTTTGCGACGGTTTGAACATTGCAAGTGCAAAGCGATACCTTTTTGACGCTTTCCATGTGATTTGATAGCATAAACCATTAAGTGCTTCTCTGATGTATGGGTCATGCCAAAAGATCGAACTTCCCCACGAAAAGTGATACTGGCGAAACCTAGAGGATTTTGCGCAGGAGTTGAGCGTGCGATTGATGTGGTCAACCTCGCGCTTGAACTTTACCAGTCTCCTGTTTACGTCAGAAAGCAGATTGTCCACAACCGGTACGTCATCGAGACCTTGTCGAAGAAGGGAGCGGTCTTTGTGGATGAGGTTGACGAAGTGCCGGATGGCGCGCTGCTGATTGTCAGCGCCCACGGTGTTTCCCCCGACGTTTTCCAAGAAGCCCGGCAGAAGCATTTGAACGTTATCGATGCCACATGTCCTTTGGTGACGAAGGTCCACGCCGAGGTCAAGCGCTTTGCCCGGGACGGCCTCTCGATTATTTTGATTGGCCACGAGGGCCATGACGAAGTGATCGGGACGATGGGCGAACTGCCGGGGCGGATGCAACTGGTCAGCACCGTGGAGCAGGCGGAGCAAGTTCAGGTCCCAAACAGTGAAAAGGTTGCTGTTACCACGCAAACGACCCTGAGCGTGGATGATGCCAGGGCTATACTCGACGTTCTGAAGCGGCGCTTCTCCGGTTTAGTGACTCCTTCCAGTGGCGATATTTGTTACGCAACACAGAACCGACAGGCGGCTGTGAAGCTGATCGCAGAGCAGGCGAATGTGGTTCTTGTGGTGGGTTCAGATAACAGTTCGAATTCTGAACGCCTCCGCGAAGTTGCAGAGGCCTCCGGTGCGCGATCCTATCTGATTGACAACGTCTCTGAAATTCAGGATGAGTGGTTCGAAGGCGTGGACGTCGTGGGCATAACCGCCGGCGCATCCGCCCCGGAGAAGCTTGTCCTGGATGTTGTGGAATTTTTTAGAGAGATGGGCGTTCAGAAGTTTGAAAACCTTGAGGCCATGAGCGAGCAGGTGGCGTTTGCGCTCCCCTCAATCAGTTTTCAGGAGTTTGCACAAGACGCTGGCAATCCCGCAACTCGCCATTAGGGAAACCCTTCCCCAAAAGCGTACCGTGTTCCGAACACATCGGTAAGGGGTGGAACGTATTTCCACGTGACATCTTAGACGGTCTTATCCGGCGCATCGCAG
>Ga0315556_1002118_pt1 | contig 11495 bp, 6 predicted proteins | sample SalMarSW160310MG_FD_202112 | JGI IMG/M metagenome (GOLD analysis project Ga0315556, IMG submission 202112) | Salt marsh sediment microbial communities from the Plum Island Ecosystem LTER, Massachusetts, United States - Salt Marsh Sediment SW1603-10 ...
CCGGCACCTACATCCTCTACGCCAGTCACGTGGCCGCCATGGCACCGGGCACCAATCTCGGTGCGGCCACGCCGGTGGCGCTGCTGGGCGGGGCCGGCAAGGGCGATGAGGGCAAGGGCGGCGGCGATGCCATGCACCACAAGGTGGTCAACGACGCGGTGGCCTACATCCGCAGCCTGGCGCAGATGCGCGGGCGCAATGTGGAATGGGCCGAGAAGGCCGTGCGCGAGGCCGCCAGCCTGCCGGCCGACGAGGCGCGCAAACTGGGCGTGATCGACCTGGAGGCCAAGGACGTGGCCGACCTGCTGACGCGCATGGACGGGCGCAAGGTGGAGGTGCAGGGGCGCGAGCAGGTGCTGCATACCCGCGGCCTGGCTGTCAGGACCACGGAGCCCGACTGGCGCAGCCAGCTGCTGGCGGTGATCACGAATCCCAACGTCGCCTATGTGCTGATGTTGATTGGCATCTACGGCCTGTTCTTCGAATTTTCCAGCCCCGGCTTCGTACTGCCCGGTGTGGCCGGCGCCATTGCCCTGGTGTTGGCCCTGTACGCGTTCCACGTGCTGCCGGTGAACTATGCCGGTCTGGGCTTGATCCTGCTGGGCATCGCCTTCATGGTGGCCGAGGCGTTCGTTCCCAGCTTCGGTGCCCTGGGCATCGGCGGTGTCATCGCGTTCGTGGTAGGTTCAATCATTCTCATGGATACCGAGTCGCCGTACTATGCCGTCTCCGTGCCGCTGATCCTCGGTGTGGCGCTGGCCAGTGCCGGACTGATGATCGGCCTGTTGGGCGCGGCGCTCAAGGCGCGTTACCGACCGGTGGTGTTCGGGCGCGAATCCATCGTCGGCGACCACGCCGAGGTGATCGATGATTTTCAGGGCCACGGTTTGGTGCGCCTGCAGGGCGAAATCTGGCAGGCGCGCAGTGACGTGCCGCTGCGCCGGGGTGACAGGGTGCGGGTGACCGCGTTGGAGGGGCTCACGGTCCAGGTGGAGCCGATGGCGAAGGAGGATTGAGGCAATGTATACGATCTACGTGATTCTTGGTGTCGTCCTGGCGTTGGTGTTTTCGTCGCTGCGCATCACCCGCGAATACGAACGCGGCGTGGTGTTCATGCTCGGACGCTTCTGGAAGGTGAAGGGGCCCGGTCTGATCCTGTTGCTCCCGGTGATTCAGCAGATGGTGCGGGTGGACCTGCGCACCATCGTCATGGACGTGCCGTCCCAGGACGTCATTTCCCGCGACAACGTCTCGGTCAAGGTCAACGCGGTGGTGTACTTCCGTGTCGTGGATCCGGAGAGGGCGATCATCAACGTGGAAAACTACTACGCCGCTACCAGCCAGTTGGCGCAGACTACGCTGCGCTCGGTGCTCGGCAAGCACGAACTCGACGACATGCTGGCCGAGCGTGATCGGCTCAATGCCGACGTGCAGACCATCCTGGATGCCCAGACGGATGCGTGGGGCATTAAGGTTTCCAACGTCGAGATCAAACATGTCGACATTGATGAGAGCATGATCCGCGCCATCGCCCGGCAGGCGGAAGCCGAACGCGAACGCCGTGCCAAGGTCATCCACGCCGAAGGTGAACTGCAGGCGTCGGAAAAGTTGCTCGGAGCCGCGCAGGTGCTGAGCGGAAATCCGAACTCCATTCTGCTGCGCTACATGCAGACGCTCACCGAGATCGGGGTCGAGAAGAACACCACCGTTGTGTTTCCGCTGCCGGTGGATCTGCTCAGCCCGCTGTTGAAGCCCCACGACAAGTAGCACACGGCTGTGAGCCGCCCGGACGTCGTGCCGGGCGGCTCTTTCTACCTGTTGGCGGGATTGCTATCCTCGGTCACAACAACGCTGCAGTAGCCGTTACCTCTGTCCATGTCGCCCGACGCCCCCAGCCGAACTTCAGTCAGTCTCGAAGACGAGCAGCTCATCGAGCACTTCGCCGATGCACTGTGGATGGAGCGTGGGCTGAGCGAGAATACCCTGTCGGCCTACCGCAGCGACCTGGCGGGTTTTGCCGGTTGGCTCGCCGGGGCCGGCGCCTCCTTGATGATGGCCGATCGGGGGCAGATTCTCGCCTACCTGGGCGACCGGGTCCGTGCCGGCGCCCGGCCGCGTACCACCGCACGGCTGCTGTCCAGTCTGCGCCGTTTCTACCAATACCATGTGCGCGAAGGACGGTTGCAGGAAGACCCCAGCGCCCGTATCGATGCGCCCAAGCTGGGCCGCGCACTGCCGGGTTCGCTCACCGAGGAGGAGGTGGAGTCCCTGCTGGCGGCCCCGGACGTGTCCTCCGCCGTAGGGCTGCGGGACCGTGCCATGTTGGAATTGCTTTACGCCACTGGCCTGCGGGTGTCGGAACTGGTGAACCTGGGCCTGGATCAGATCAATCCGCGACAGGGCGTGGTGCGCATCCTCGGCAAGGGCAGCAAGGAGCGTCTCGTCCCACTGGGGGAGGAGGCGTTGTCGTGGCTGGAACGTTATCTGCGCGAAGCGCGCCCGGACCTGGCGGGTGCGGGCAGCGCGGCGCTGTTTCCCGGCCGTGCCGATGCGCCTTTGACGCGCCAGGCCTTCTGGTATCTCATCCGCCGCCATGCCCGCCGTGCCGGCATCACCCGCCACCTGTCGCCCCACACCCTGCGCCACGCGTTCGCCACCCATCTGCTCAACCACGGCGCTGATCTGCGCGTGGTGCAGATGCTTCTCGGTCACAGCGATTTGTCCACCACTCAGATTTACACCCACGTCGCCCGCGAACGCCTCAAGGACCTGCATCAGCGCCACCACCCGCGCGGGTGAGTTGCCGCCGCCGGAAATGGAGCAACAAAGATATGGTGCCACGGGGTGCACGGGGAACACGGGGAACACTGGGAAAGCAACAACGATTGTGTCGCGGGGCGCCCGAAGGACAGGGAGGAAGCTGAACGTGTCCGTCTTCGGTGATTACGGTGGCCAGTCCGAGTTCCATGCGCTCCATAGCACAACAACCACGCTATTGTCTGCGTATTCGGTCCTGAAGATGTTTCCCCGTGGCCACGCTTTCACGGCGCACGTGACTGCCTAACGCGCCTGGTCAATCTAGGCTACTGATAGCCCCACAGGGTGCGCAGGTTCAACGGCAGCTGACGCTCGGGAAGGTGAATCTCGCGGATGGCGAAATCGTCGCTATTGCAGTCGCGGCGCAGGGGTTGGGCATAGGGTCCGCCGCGAGGGCTGATGACGCTGCACACCGTGGGCCACTTGGCGTCACGGGCGCGGCGCACCACCACCGCGGTTTCTCCATTGACCAGCTGGACGAAGCAGCCCGGGGGAAAGATGCCCAGTTCCTTGATGAACAGCAGGGCCAGCTCTTCGTCGAACTCCTTGTGTTTCTTCAGGAAGAACTGGCACAGGGCGTCCTTGGCGGAAATGGCCTTGCGATAGGTTCGCGAGGACACCAGGGCGGCGTAGCGGTCAGCAATGGCCAGCAACTGGCCCTCGCGGCCAAGGTCACTCGGGCGGAGTCCGGCGGGATAGCCGCCACCGTCGAAACGTTCGTGATGTTCGAGTACGGCGCGCAGCCAGACGGGATCGACGACGCCAGCGTGCCGGAGCAGATCCACGGACTCTTGCGGATGCCTGTGCACCGCCGCGCGCTGTTGGTCGCTGAGCGGCCCGTCCTGCTGATGCAGTGTTTCCTGCAACGCGCGCATGGAGATGTTGGCCGTCAGTGCGGCCGCCAACAATGACTGCCGATGCTCCGCATTCATGTCCAGCCGTTGCCCCACCAGTTCGCAGAGCACGGCCGTGTGGATGGGATGGCAGCGGGTATAGGGCTGGTTGTGGCACAGGTGCACCGCGCCCAGCAGGGCATCGGCGTCCCGGGTGCAGAGCTGCTGCAACTCGGCGCAGAGCTTGGGCGTGCGCTGGACGGCGGCATATTCCCCACGATCGAAAGCGGTAAATATGTGCGAGAGGCGGTGGCCGATGTGTTCAAGGATTTCGAACGGCGTGGCCTCGTCGTGCATCGCCGACGCCGACGCCGGCGCCGGTTCGGAGGCGTCGTCGGCCGAGTTGCGGTACAGACCGCGGGACAGGAGGATGTCCAGCTGATGCTGGCTGGAGATGACGGTACCTTTCTGCAGCAACAGGCGGCCGGTCTCGTCGTAGACGGCCCAGGTCAGGGCCCGTCCGACGAAGATTTCACCATTGCGAACCTTTAGCGTGCTGTCCATATAAGTGCCTGTTGCGCCGACGGGTTTTGTCGGGTTTTTCCGTGCTGCACGCGAACCTAGCGTCCGCTATCGACAATACTTGAGTCTCAGTGTGGATGTTTGAGGAGGAGTGGCAGCGAAAATCCGACCGACGGACATGACGGCGACGGTTCACGGTGAACGCAGTGCGGTAGAATGGAACCCTTTGGGCCGGCCGCACTCCAACTTTGCGGGAGGATGCTTCACTCGAGGCGCCTGGGCCACTGACCGCAATGACAGAGGTTACGAAAGATGCAAACTTGGGCGCGGATGGGTGTCGCACTGTTTATGTTGCTGGTGCTGGGCGCGTCGCTGCCGGCGGCCGCGGAGGCACCCGAGGATGCCGTGCGCCAGGCCTTGAGTCGGGTCATGCCCAATGCCCGGCCGGATCACATCACGGCCAGCCCGGTGAAAGGGCTGTATGAGGTGCGCTACGGGCCGCGCCTGTTCTACGTCAGCGCCGACGGCCGCTTCCTGGTGGAGGGCGATATTTATAACCTTCAGACGCGCGAGGATCTGACCGAGCCGCGTCTGCGTGACGCACGGGCCAAGACCCTGTCCAGCCTGGGCAAGGACCGTGAAATCGTGTTCGCGCCCGCCAAGCCCGCCGACAAGGCTCACACGGTGACCGTGTTCACCGACGTGGACTGTCCGTACTGTCAGCTGCTGCACAGCAAGATGAAGGAGTACAACGACCTGGGCATCGAGGTGCGTTATCTGCTGTTTCCCCGCGCCCCTGCAGGTACGCCGACGTACCAGCGTGCGGAGACGGTGTGGTGCTCGAAGGACCGGGCCGCCGCGCTGACCCAGGCCAAGTCGGGCGGAGCGCTGTCGCCGCTCACCTGCAAGAACCCGTTGCAGGCGAATGTCATGTTGGGACACATGATGGGTGTGACCGGCACGCCGACGATCGTGACTAGCAGCGGCCGGGTGATTTCCGGCTATGTGCCGCCGAAGCAGTTGTTGCAGGCGTTGAATGGGGCTCAGTAGGGGGGTGGCCGTTCTCGGCTGAGAATGGGTGTCGCCTGCGGCGACAGGCCTATTTAGAGCGCGAATTCGCCGCGCGGGCGAGTGACTTTCTTGTAGCGACAAGAAAGTCACCAAAGAAGCGCTTCCGACGACTTGCCCCTATGACTGGCTGGGGCCAGTCATAGGGGTACCCTGCGCTGCTCGGCTCCGGGAGGGCTTGGCCGAGGGGCCGTCCTGGCCCCACGGCCAAGTTCGCGCCGTCCCTGGCGCGAACCCTTCGGGCGATTCCTCCCTCCACTGCGCTGCTCGGCGGCGTCAACGGAACGGGTGGTCAACCCACCCCAAGCTCCCTGTCGATGTAGGGTGGGCTTTCAGCCCACCAGCCCTCCGCCGTAGGCGGACACAACATGTTTGAAGACAACCCGAAGCCATAACGGTGAGGGTCGGCACCCCACCCCTAGGCGCAGCCGAGCATCGCAGCCCGGACAGGATCAGGCCCGTAGGGGCGCGCCAGGGACGGCGCGCGTCGGCAGTGGGCCATGGAATGGCCCTTCTGCCGCCCCCCTGGCCGGGTGAGAAGCGCAGGGGACTCCCGTGACTGGCGCCAGCCAGTCGCGGGAGCCAGCCTCGGGAAGAGCTTCTTTGGGCACTTTCTTGTCGATACAAGAAAGTGCCTCGCCTGCGGGGGCGAGTCCCCGCCCTGGATAGCGCCGTCGCCGCAGGCGACAACAACCCTTAATACAAAGCCGCCGACATCCGCCGCCGGTACCGACCCACCAACTCGTCCTCGCCCTGCGCCAGATCGAACACGGCCAGCAGAGCGCGGCGGCCGCCGTCGTCGCGGAACTTGCGGTCGCGTTGCATGATGGTCAGGAACTGTTCCATGGCAGGTTCATAGTCGCCGTCCAGGGTGTAGCGTGCGCCCAGGCGGTAACGACTCTCCAGGTCGGCGCCGTTGGCCTGCACGGCTTGCTCCAGTGCGTCCCTGGGCGCTGCGTCCTCCGCGGCCTCGGCGAAATCCAGATGGGAGGCCAGCCGTGCCGCCGCCGGCTCTTCGCTGACGTTCAGCGGCAGGGTCTGCATCAGTTCGCGGGCGGCCTGCGACTGTCCTGCCGCTACGTGGGCCGCGGCTCGATCCAGCACGATGTCATAGTTTTCCGGCTCCAGCGCCTGGGCCTGCTCCAGCAATGCCAGGGCGCCGCTGGTGTCGCCCTTGGTCAGGGCCTCGCGGGCCTGGGCGCGGAGCAGGTCCGATTCGCGGGTGATGTGGCGGTCGATGGTCGCGCGCAGGACGGACTCGGGTTGCGCGCCCATGAGCTCTTCCACTTCTTGTCCGTCCTTGAATAGCTTCAACGTGGGGATGCTGCGGATGCCATGACTCATGGCCAGGGCCTGTTGCGCTTCGGTGTCCACCTTGGCGAGCAGGAACTTGCCCTGGTACTCGTTGACCAGCTGGTCGAGCAGGGGCATGAGCATCTTGCACGGGCCGCACCAGTCGGCCCAGAAGTCTACCAGTACCGGAGCCTGGTGCGAGTTGGCCAGTACCACGGTATCGAAATTGGCTTCGGTGGCCTCGAATACATAAGGCGAATCTTGCATGACTTGTTTCCCGGGGTTGTTGCAGAAACGGCGGCGGCCGGGGTTGGCATGGCGGCGCGCCGCTTGGGAGGCTGCGGCCGTAGGGCCGGCAGCGAAATCGCAGTGCACAGGATACCGAAGCGTGTCGCTGGGGGCAAAGCGCGCGCTATTCAAGCTCCATGGGGTAGAGGCTCTGGCAGGCGGTGAACAGCAAGGCCGCGCGCAGGGTGTGCCGGGGCCAGAGGCGGCGCACACCCTCGGCGTACCAACGCATCTGGTCGCGGTAATTGTCGGCGATGGCGTTCAGGTTGGCGGGATGGGCATGGGCGTGGGTCTTGTAGTCCACTACCAGTACCTCTTCGGCGCGCACGATCAACCGGTCGATGACGCCATGCACCAGTCGACCGGTGTCCTCGTAGTGAATCGGGACCTCGGTGAAAGCGCGTTGGTAGGTTTCCGGCCGGAACAGTTCGGTGAGCTGCGGGGCTTCGATGACTGCTTGGGCCTCGGTCAGCCACGCGGTGAGGCGCGGGTCGCTTACGGCCATGCCCAGTTCCTGGGCCACTTGCGCTGGTACGGTTTCGAGTGCGGGAGGTGTGGTCTGGCTCAGCAGTTCCAGCATGCGGTGAATGGCGATGCCGCGCAGGCGTCCGTCGGCCTCCGGCGCACCGTGGGGGTCCAGGGCATCGCCGCTGCGGCTCGGTGCGATTTCGCGCCTCGGCGGTGGGACCGGGACCCGCCGCGCCAGGCGCGGGTCGACGGCCGCCAGCAGCGCAGGCGGGGCCGCGGGTGCCTCGGTGATGGGCAGTGCCTGACCGCAGTCCAAGCTGAACGTGCCGTTGCGGTCTTCGGCGATGGATTCCAGGGCGCTGCGAATATCGCCGTACCAGCCCAGGGATTTGCTGCGGGTGGGCCGGGCAGCGGAGACGATCAGATACTGGCGCGCACGGGTCAGAGCCACGTACAGCAGGTTGGCGTCTTCGCGCGACTGAAGCTCGGTCTGCCGGTCCAGCACGGCGCGGCTGACCCGGTCCAGTTCGCTGCGCTTGCCGGCCAGCAGAAAGCTGCGGGGGCGTTCGGCGTCCGTGGGCCAGTCCACCACCGCCTGCCAGGCACTGCCGTGGGTCGCATCGGCGGTGCTGTCGGCCAGGAACACCACCGGCGCCTCCAGTCCCTTGGAGGCGTGGATGGTCATGATGCGCACGCGGGCCTCGCCGGTGACCGCCGGGGGGGCATCCGGCGCCTCCAGGGCGTGGCGCTTGAGTTCGCGCAGACGCTCGAGGAAGCGCGGCAGGCTGGGGTAGCGGCCGCCGTCCAGTTCCAGGGCCAGTTCGATGAAGCGCGTGAGGTTGGCGCGCACCCGCGGCTTGAGCGGTCCGGGAAAGGCCGAGGCATAGCGGGCCAGCACGTCGCCTTCGCTGTAGATGCGGTCGAGCAGGTCGTGCACCGGGATGGCGCCGGTCAGTTCCTGCCAACGGCTCAGCAATCGTTGCGCCCGCGCCAGCGGGGCATCGTCCGCCTGGGTCGGCGCCAGTTGGGCCAGACGTTCGTGCCAGGGGCCGGTGCCGGCGCCGGCCAGGGCAACCAAGTCCTGGTCGGTGGCGGTGAACAGGGGTGAGCGCAGCACCTGGGCCAGGGCCAGATTGTCGTAGGGTGCGATCAGCGTGGTGAGCAGCGCTTCCATGTCGCTGATCTCCAGACTGGCGAGCAGGGTGCCGCGCTCGGCGCCGAGATAGGGGATGGCGGCCTCGCGCAGGGCGCGTTCGATGGCCTCGGCATGGGTACGCTTGCGCAGGAGGATGAAGATGTCGCCGTAGTCGATGGCGCGTGCGCCCTGCCCACTGTCTACCGTCGTTTCCCCGTCCACCAGCGCGCGGATGCGTTCGGCGATGAGGCGGCCTTCTTCCTGGTAGCGACGATCCTCGTCCACCACCCGCGGCGTGTGCAGCGGGTTGCGCAGTCCGGCGTCGGGAATCACTTCCTCGTCGCTCTCCTGGCGTTCCACCAGTGGCAGCACTTCCACCCGTCCCCAGAGCGACTGGCGATGGGTGTCGTGGGAACGAAAATCGGTGAGCCGGCCGGCCAGGGCAGGCTGGGTAAATACGGCGTTGACGCATTGGATCACCGCCGGGCTGGAGCGCCAGGATTTCGCCAGGGTGTATTCACTGCCGCCCAGATGCTCCTGCAGCCAGTGAGAGGCGCCCGCCAACAGGCGCGGGTCGGCGCGGCGGAAACCGTAGATGGACTGCTTGTCGTCCCCCACCAGGAACACGCTGCGTGCCCGTTCGGACCCGCCGGCGGCCAATTCTTCCAGCAGCGGCAGCAGCAGACGCCATTGGGTGGGATTGGTGTCCTGAAATTCGTCCACCAGGAAATGATCGATGCGCTGATCGAGCTTGTATTGCACCCAGTGGGCGTTGTCGCTGTGGCTCAGCAGCCGATAGGTCTTCCATTCCAGATCGGTGAAATCCAGCAGGCGTTGCGAGAGCTTGATGCGTTGGAAATGATCCAGCAGCCGGGCGCCGGCCACGAACCAGGCACCGGACAGCGCGCGGGTGCGCAGCCGGGCGAGATGGTCGTCGGTGTCGTCCAGCAGCCGGCAGAAGTGCTCATGCAGCGCCACCAGCCGTTCGGCGTCCGCGTCGCCGAGGGACTTGCGCAGAGCTTTGTTGGCCTCACGTTTGCGGGGTTCGTTCTTTTGGGTGAGGAAGACGCCGCGCACCAGGGTGTAGTGGTCGGTGCCCGGTTCCGGTGCTTCGAGGATTCGGGCAATGAGGTTGGCATGAGCGGCATTGCCCTTGGTGACGTGGCGTGCGAGCAGCCGCGCGAACTCCGCCAACTGCTCGCGGTGGGTTGGGGAGAAGAAACCGCCGACGGGGTCGGGACCGTCGGGATCGATTTCCAGCAACTCCGTGAGACGTTCCAGGGCGTGCGCCGGCGCGTCGTCGGCGCCGGCGGTGTAGGCCCACCAGTCGCTGCGCATCTGCAGCATGTTTTCGAGAGCCTGCTGCGTATTGTGCAGACCGCCGCAGTGGTCGAACAGATATTCCAGCGCCTGCGCCAGCGGGTTGTCCGGGTTGAGGGTGGCCTCCTGGTACAGAGCGTCCCACGCCTCCTGCTGCAGACTGCCCACCGTGTCGAGGAGGTCGAACCCGGGCGGCACGTCGGCCTCGAGCGGGAAGCGCTGCAGGATTTCCTGGCACAAGGCATGGAACGTCGTGGTGCGCAGGGGACGGGGACTGAACAGTAACTGTTCGTAGAGACCACGGGCGCGCCGGCGCAGTTCCGCGTCCGGCGTCAAACCGATCTCGGTGAGCGATGCATCCAGACCCGTGTCGTCGCTGTGCACGAAATCCAGCAGACGATCGTTCAGCCGCGCCAGCATCTCGCCGGCGGCCTTGCGGGTGAACGTGATGGCGAGGATGCCGTCGGGCCGCGCGCCGGCGAGCAGCAGGCGCACGATGCGGGTGACCAGCAGCCACGTCTTGCCGGTGCCGGCAGAGGCCATGACGGTGGCATTGCGCTGCGGTTCGACGGGTTGGAGGTTTTGGGTCATGGGCCTGCACGCTGCGGCCGGAACTGGCCGGGGTCGATTGTCCCAGAATGTCCGCCGCATTGGGAACCGGTCGCGGCCGGCGTGTAGGTCCCGGCGGAAAGCTCTGTAGGACAACTGCCCACGACGGTGTAAATGGGGCGTTCGATGGATCCGGGTGGATTGTTGTAACAGTGTGTTTTGATTAAAGAAGAGGGGGTTCCGGCAGTCTGCATTAAGCGTGTTTGTCGCTGTCCGCGTCGGTTTGCCAACAGAGGTCCAGGGCGGTTATTTATACAGCGCGGAGCCGCGTTGCGGTTCTTCGGCCAAGGAAGGCCAACCAGGGATGGCCCATGGATGACGCCGGCGTATGGAAGCGCCGCGGGCAGGGGAAGCCCGGTAGGGAACAGGAAAGGCGGCGCAAGCCGCCTTTTCTTTCTGCGCGGGCCGGTTCGTTCGTTCTCTATGGGTGTAGTCACTTCCGGAATCACGCGTAAGCATTGCCCTACGTTGCGCTACTGATCAGGCGTGCTGCTCTTCCTATGCCATTGGTTGAACACGATTTGTGTGCGATCGGGATTTCGGCGTTCGGCCTCGGGGCGTGACGGTCCGGGGACGGCGCGCCAGACGTGCGCTGCCCTGGCAGCTACTATTGCATTGGCCAGGGATGTCAGGGATTCAACGCAGGGATACGCCATAAGGATGTGCGCGGGGCCGGGATGGCCGGCACGGATACAGAGGGCGGCCTTCGGGCCGCCTTCTTGCGTTCCGGAGCGCACCTCACTCGGGCGGTGCGGTTTCGCTCCAGGCCTGGCGTCGGCACAGGCCTTCCATGTCGCAATAGGCGCAGGTACGGTCATCGCCCCAGGCGGGCAACGCGGCGCCGTGGCCCAGTTCCTCCAGCATGGTTTCCAATCTCAGCGCCACCTGCGCAGCCAGGTCCTGCAATGGCTCGCCTTCCAGCGGTGCGATGGACGCCACCGCGCCGCTGTCCAATTTCAGGTATTCGACCCGTTGCGCGCCGCCGACGAGCAGGGCGTAGCTGGGCAGTTGCACCGCTTCACCGGATTCCACTTCGGCGGGCGTGGGCACGCCGCCGGTCTTGTAGTCGAGCACGGCACGCCCGCCGTCGGCATCCGTGTCGATGCGGTCGAGACGCCCCTTGAGCGAGCGGCCTTCGCCCA
>Ga0315556_1002119_pt1 | contig 11492 bp, 8 predicted proteins | sample SalMarSW160310MG_FD_202112 | JGI IMG/M metagenome (GOLD analysis project Ga0315556, IMG submission 202112) | Salt marsh sediment microbial communities from the Plum Island Ecosystem LTER, Massachusetts, United States - Salt Marsh Sediment SW1603-10 ...
ACCGTTGCCATCTATCATCGTCCGGAAGAAACGGAAAAAATCGGCATATTAAGAGGTAACCGAATAGCAGCTGTAGTGCCGGATATCTACTGGAAGGATTTCAAATTCATGGAAACCGTGTATCAGAACGAGGGATTTGATTTAAATGTATTTAATAATAAGGAAGACGCACTAAATTATCTGACCAAAGTAGCTTAGCGTGAAGAAATAATATAAAACGAACATGCAACCAGCACGGGCAACATTCATTCCCTCAGGCAGGCCCGGTGTACCTTACACAATTGGACGGCATCATCGGCACGCCAACATCAAGCAACGGCTATCGTACAGGACCGAACTCCGCAACAGAGAATAATCCGTAGCTATCGATTCAATCGCCAGGCGGTACGACAGGAACTGCGGAATGCAAATTCTCCGGGGTATTGATATTGCAGAACGCCTCGGACCGCCCCGGAAAATCCACGACACTGTGCCGCAAACCCAGCACCCATTCCCGTACTTTTGCGCCACCCGACTCCCGATAACGAATCAAATCCCGGCCCACCTCACGCTTCATTAAGATACACAGAGGCTGCAAACGCCCCGCTCCGTGGGCTACAGCCAGCTCCCCGCCGCGTGTCGTTAGAGCAGCCATCAAGCACCGCACCAAATCCGCGGGAAGAAAGGGCATGTCGCATGGAACGACCAGGACGAAGTGAGTGGTCGCTTCCTCGAGAACCCTGGCGATACCGGCAAGCGGCCCTGAAAAGCCACCGTCACGATCGGAGACCACAGGGAATCCCAGTTGCGCATAATCTTCATGATGGCGATTGGCGCTTATGAGAATACTCTCAACCTGAGGCCTGAGAATATCGACGACATGATTGATCAGCGGCCGTCCGAGAAAAGGGAGCAGACCCTTATCCTCCTCGCCCATCCGTTGCCCGCGTCCGCCGGCCAGGATTGCACCGCTGACACTGTAACGACCCAACATCGCGCGCCCTGGCCCTAGTCCCGTTTCAGCCGCGGAAAGAGCTGGACGAAATTACATGGTTTGGTGCGAATATCCAATTGCGGCTTGAGTATCCTATTCCAGGCCAGTTGGCAGGCGTTGGTCGACCCGGGAATGGCGAAGATAAAGGTGCCGTTGGCGATCCCGGCCGACACCCGCGACTGAATCGTCGATGAACCGATCTCTTGATAAGAGACGGCACGAAACAGCTCGCCGAAACCATCAATGCTTTTGTCAAATAATGGGGCGACGGCTTCAGGGGTATGATCGCGGTCTGTCATACCGGTGCCGCCGGTTATAATCACGACCTGCACCTTGGAATCGGCGATCCATTTCGATACCAGTGCGCGAATCTGATAGATGCTGTCCGGCAAAATCACTTTCTCCGCCAACTGATGCCCGGCATCGGTTAACCTCTCCGCCAACAGCCGGCCCGAGGTATCGGTTTCTTCAGTGCGCGTATCCGAGACAGTGAGAATCGCGATACTGACAGAAATGAATTCTCCATCCCCACTTGAGCTGCTCATAATGTTTGTCCTGCACGCACTATTCAATAATAAAGTCGTTCATCCATACATAGAGCCTGACTGCTGCTGGACAGGCAATCTCACCCGTAGACCGAAAATCATTTAATGATATTCTACGATACCTTGCGGGCTCCAGCCTCTTTTATCAAGGCCTTCAATTCCGGAATACAGGAACCGCAATTAGTCCCGGCCTTGAGATTTTTTCCGATGGCTTCAACCGTCTCCAGTCCCTCATCGCGAATTGCGGCTGTCAAGGTGTTGATGCCGACACCGAAGCAACTGCATACTACGCGGCCGCCGTCGGCGTGATCTTTGGAAGGCACGCCCATGAGCAGGCTCATGCGATCTTGCTTACTCAAGTTCTCTTGAGCGAATAATTGTCCTAGCCATGTGCGGGGCGGCAGGTTCTGATTGTTCGCCACGAACAAGCAACTGTCTAAACGATTGCCCACCAGTCGCGCGCCGCGATAACGGCCGGCGGCGCCGTCCAGATATTCCACCCATTCCGCGTGGGCGCGGTCGTCGGCACATAACAGCTTACGGGCCCATGGCCCCCATTTTTCGGGCAGCGTCTCGCTTGCCAGTTCATAGCGCCAGAATTGCCTACCTACAGCCACCACCCAATAATCCAGCACCGGAAGATTCAGGGGTCGCCGGGAAATGATAAAACCCTGCCATTTCGGCGCATAAGGCTCCACCCTCACCGGAGTGTGTTTGGATTCCGGTTGTCCGGACACGGGATCGGTCTCGGGGTTGACCAGGGCACCCACCCTGCCTCTCGCTGCGAATTGCGCATTCCAGTGCATGGGAACGAAGACGCTCCCGGGCCGTTGCGCATCACTTATGGCGGCACGTGCGATCATCCATCCCCAACGGCTGTACAGGCGCAGCAAAGCGCCGTCGTTTATGTGCAGGCGCGCCGCATCGCGCGGATGCAGTTCGGCATACGGCTCGAGGGTATGCGCCGAGAGCCGCGGCGATTTTCCGGTACGGGTAAGGGTGTGCCAATGGTCGCGTACGCGCCCGGTGTTCAGCACCATAGGAAATTCATCATTTGGTGAATTTGCCGGCAAACGTGGATCAACAGCTATGAATCGCGCCTTGCGGCTAGGCGTGAAGAACTTGCCATCGCTGAACATGCGGTTCGTACCGAGTCCTTGCGCGGACGTCACCGGCCATTGCACCGGCCGCAATCGCGTATAGTCGTCATCGCTGATAGACACGAGGCCGGAGAGATCGAAATCGCGTGCGCCATCGTTCTCAAAGCCACTCAAAGCGGCGTGCTCGCGGAATATCTGCGTGGGGCTTTGAAAGGCAAACGCCTGTCCATGTCCCAGGCGCTTGGCCACCTCGCACACCATCCACCAATCGGGCCGCGCCTCGCCGGCAGTCGGTAAGAAGGTGCGCTGCCGCGAAATACGCCGTTCCGAGTTGGTCACCGTGCCGTCCTTCTCACCCCAGGCCGCGGCCGGCAACAGCACCTGGGAGCAGGCGGTGGTATCGGTATTGGCGATGCAATCGGATACCACCACCAGCTCGCATTTGCGCAAGGCCTCGCGCACACGATCGGCGTCGGGCAGACTCACTACCGGGTTGGTGGCCATAATCCATATCGCCTTGATGCGACCGTCGTCCACCGCGCGAAACATATCTACCGCCTTGAGGCCCGGCCGGGTCGCCATATTGGGCGCCTGCCAAAAACGCCGCACACTGCCCACGTGGCGTGGATTGTCAAAATCCATATGGGCGGCGAGTTGATTAGCGAGCCCGCCCACTTCCCGCCCGCCCATGGCGTTGGGTTGTCCCGTCACCGAAAACGGCCCCATCCCCGGACGGCCGATACGTCCCGTGGCGAGATGGCAATTGATGACGGCGTTGACCTTGTCGGTCCCGCTGGAGGACTGGTTGACGCCCTGGGAATAAATCGTCACCACCCGTTCGGTGGTGGCGAACAAATGATAAAAGCGCGCCAGATCCTGTTCCGCTATGCCGCAGGCCGCCGCCACCGTTGGAATGGAAGCCGCGCTGTCGCGAGCTGCCTGTAAGGCCCGGCCATAACCCTCGGTCGCTGCTTCCAGATAATTGAAATCCACCCGACCGTTCTGAAACAAATATGTCAACAGTCCGTTGAACAATACTGCATCGCTGCCGGACTTCACCGGCAGGTGCAGATCGGCGATGTCGCAGGTGGCGGTGCGGCGGGGATCGATAACGATGAGCTTGCGCTCGGGGTGTTGCTCCTTGGCGGCGCGGATGCGCTGGAACAACACCGGATGACACCATGCCGCATTGGACCCGACCAACACCAGCAATTCAGCCTGTTCCAGATCCTCGTAACAACCGGGAACGGTGTCGGAACCGAAGGCGCGTTTGTGCCCCGCCACGCTGGACGACATGCACAGCCGGGAGTTGGTGTCGATGTTGGCCGAACCGATGAAACCCTTCATCAGCTTATTGGCGACGTAGTAATCCTCGGTGAGCAACTGGCCGGAAACGTAAAAGGCTACGGCATCGGGGCCGTGTTCCGAGATAATGCGGCGAAAGCCGGCGGCGACATGATCCAGCGCCGCGTCCCATGACACGCGTTGGCCGCTAATCTGGGGATACAGCAACCGCCCGTCGAGATCGACGGTCTCCCCCAGCGCCGCCCCCTTGGAACACAGCCGCCCGTAATTGGAGGGATGCTCGGGATCGCCGCGCACCACCGCCGTCTCGCCTGCGCCGGCGCTTGCCAGTACTCCGCAGCCGACGCCGCAGTAAGGACATGTGGTACTAATCTCGTTCATCGCTACGGCTTGCCATGGACCATCAGTCAAACGCGGTTCAAGTTCAAATAGACCACTCCCTCCTCTACTTTCACAGGATAACTCTGCGTCGACCCTTCATCCGGAGCGACGGCACAGCCGCTGGCCAGCTCGATACACCAATTGTGCAGAGGACAGGCGACAGTATGGCCGTAGACTATCCCTTGCGACAAGGGTCCACCCTTATGCGGGCAACGATCGGCCAGCGCAAAGATCGTATTATCGCTGGAACGAAACACTGCGATGTCGCCATGCGCCGTCCGCACCACCCTGGATCCCAGCGGCGGGATCTCCTCCAGGCGACCTACCTCTATCCATTCGTCCTTCATCACGGCATTCATATTGACTACTCGGTTCATTGTTCAATCCAGGGCGAGTCACGGCAGTTCGCTTGGCGTGAGCCTAGCCTAGACTCGCCAGACTATTTCTATTACGGACGGCGCCCCATGCTCAGCTTACCTGCTTCAAGGGTACGAACTCATGACGGTCCACACCGTGCAGCGCGCGCTCCGCCCAAGGATCGACCTGCGCATACTTCTGAGAATCGAGGAAGCTCTCATAGAGCCGGCGCCGCCCCGCGGCGTCTTCCACCACCCGTTGCTTCACGTAACTCAAGCCGACCCGCTCTATCCACGGCGCGGTGCGCTCCAGATACTGGGCCTCTTCGCGATAGAGCTGCATAAAGGCGCCGCTGTATTCCAGCACCTGCTCCTCGGTTTCCACCTTGCACAGCAGATCGGTGGCGCGCACCTTGACGCCGCCGTTGCCGCCCACATGCAGCTCATATCCGGAATCCACGCAGACCACGCCAAAATCCTTGATGGTGGCCTCGGCGCAATTACGCGGGCAGCCCGAGACAGCCATCTTGAATTTGTGCGGCGTCCACGAGCCCCAACTCATCTTCTCCAGCTTTATCCCCAGACCGGTGGAATCCTGGGTACCGAAGCGGCACCACTCGGAACCGACGCAGGTCTTCACCGTACGCAAGGCCTTGCCGTAGGCATGGCCCGACACGAAACCCGCCTTGGCGAGATCACCCCACACCCAGGGCAATAGTTCCTTCTTCACACCCAGTAAATCGATGCGTTGCCCGCCGGTGATCTTCACGGTAGGCACCTGATATTTATCCGCCACATCGGCGATGGCGCGCAGTTCCGCCGCCGTGGTGACACCGCCCCAGATCCTCGGTATCACTGAATAGGTGCCGTCCTTTTGAATATTGGCATGGGCGCGTTCGTTGATGAAACGGGATTGGTAGTCATCCTGCACCTCGGCTGGCCAGGTGGACAGCAAATAATAGTTAAGCGCCGGTCGGCACTTGTGACAACCGTCGGGCGTGCGCCATTCCATGAAGCGCAGCACCGCGGCAATCGAAGTGAGATGCTGGGCGCGGATCACCTTGCGCACCTCCTCGTGGGTATGATCGGTGCAGCCGCACAAAGGCTTTTCCTTGGCCGAGGTGGAATAATCGCCCACCGTGGCCGCGAGCAACTGCTCCACCAGGCCGGTGCACGAACCGCACGACGCCGAGGCCTTGGTATGGGCACGCACCTCTTCCACCGTAAACAAACCCTTGGTGGTAATCGCCTTGACGATAGTCCCTTTGCACACGCCGTTGCAGCCGCACACCTCGGCGTTGTCCGCCATCATCGCCGCGGCATTCTGTCCACCATGCCCCGAATCGCCCAGATGGGCCTGGCCGAACAACAAGCCATCGCGGAATGCGGAGACATCCGTCTCTTCCCGCATCAACTGAAAATACCAGGCGCCGTCCACGGTATCGCCGTACAGCACGGCACCGTGCAGCTTGTTGTCCTTGATCACCAATTTTTTATATACCTCGTGGCCGGGGTCTTTATAAACGATGTCTTCGTAGCCCTCGCCGCCCTGGTAGTCACCGGCGGAAAACAAATCGATGCCGGTGACTTTCAATTTAGTGGACGTCACCGAGCCTTGGTAGCGGCTATAGCCGAGGCCGGCCAGATGATTGGCGCAGACCTTGCCCTGTTCGAAGAGCGGCGCCACCAACCCATAGGTGCTGCCGCGATGCTGCACGCACTCGCCCACCGCATAGATGCGCGGATCATAGGTCTGCATGGTGTCGTTGACGATCACCCCCCGCTCGCAATGCAGTCCGATCTTCTTGGCCAATTCCACGTTGGGGCGGATGCCTACCGCCATGACCACCAGATCCGCCTCAACCTCGCTGCCGTCCTTGAAGCGTACACCTTGTACCCGCTCTTCGCCGAGGATGGCGGCAGTCTGCGCCTCCATCAGGAACTCCAGGCCGCGCTTTTCCAGTGAGTCCTTCAATAAGGCGGCGGCGGGCTTGTCCAGCTGCCTCTCCATCAGGCTGTCCAGCAGATGCACCACAGTCACGGCCATCCCCTGCTTGAGCAAGCCGTTGGCGGCTTCCAGGCCCAAGAGACCGCCACCGATCACCACGGCTCGGCGATAACGGCCACTGGCCTCCAGCATGGCGTTCACATCGTGGATATCGCGGAAGCTCACTACACCCGGTAAGTCATGACCCGGCACGGGCACGATGAAGGGATTGGAACCGGTGGCTAACAGCAGTCGATCATAACCCACCTCGGTGCCGTCAGCGGTAATCACCATGCGGCGACCGCGCTGCACGTCGACCACCTTTTTGCCTTTATGCAGCGTGATACGATTCTTTTCATACCATTGATCATCATTGAGCATGATGTCCTGCACCGTCTTTTCGCCGGCCAGTACCGGAGACAGCAGGATGCGATTGTAATTACCGTAAGGCTCGGCGCCGAATACGGTGATGTCATAGCGATCGGGCGCCAGCGCCAGCAATTCCTCCAAGGTACGCACGCCTGCCATACCGTTACCGATCAATACCAGTCTCTCTTTGCTTGCCATCTCACTCACACTCCTCGAGTTTATATTTATCAACGGGGTCAGCGACTTTATCCCGGTTTTCAGCTCACCATCTCGATGTAAAACTCATCTAGCTTTCATTAAGCGACTGCCACAGCGCGCTGCCGCTCATAGAGAAAGCGCATAACTTCGGCCCGGTAATGGTTATAGGCGGCATCATCCGCCATCTCCAAGCGTTGGCGCGGGCGCGGCAATTCGATCTTGAGGATCTCCCCGATGGTCGCTGCAGGACCGTTGGTCATCATTACGATGCGATCGGACAACAACACCGCCTCGTCCACATCGTGGGTAATCATGATCACCGTGTTTTTCAGATCGGCATGGATATCCATCAAGGAGTCCTGCAAATGGGCGCGGGTCAAGGCATCCAGGGCACCGAACGGCTCATCCATGAGCAGGACCTTCGGCTCCATGGCCAGGGCACGGGCGATACCGACCCGTTGCTTCATCCCGCCGGAGAGCTCCGCAGGATACTTTTCCAAGGCATGATCCATATGCACCAAGGCCAGATTGTGCAAGGTCCAATCGTGGCGTTCCTTCTTGCTCTTGGTTTCGGCAAACACCTTATTCACTGCCAGCCGCACGTTGTCGTAAACGCTAAGCCACGGCAATAGCGAGTGATTTTGAAAAACCACCGCGCGATCCGGCCCCGGCGCATTGACTTCTTTGTTCTCCAGCAACACTCCGCCGGCGCTGGTCTGCAGCAGGCCGGCTATGATATTCAGCACCGTGGACTTACCGCAGCCGGAGTGGCCGATGATGGAAATCAATTCACCCCTGTCGATTCGCATGTTCACATTATCCAGGGCACAAAATGTATTCCCCTTGGCTGTAAAGCTCATGTTGATATTTTCCAGGCTGAGATAAGCACTCATGACACACCTCTTATACAGATAGACATTACAAGCATCGCCGCCGGCCTTGGGGCGCATTTCATCTCAGGTTGTAGTCGAACCGCTTCTGTATCAAACTCATGCCGCTTTCGAGGATGATACCCACCAGTCCGATCACCACGATGCAGACGATGATGGACGGCACATTGAGATTGTTCCACTCATCCCAGATGTAAAATCCGATACCGATGCCGCCGGTAAGCATCTCCGCCGCGACGATGACCATCCACGCGATACTGAGCGACAAGCGCATACCGGTCATGATGTACGGCAAGGTCGCCGGCAACAGGATCTTGGTTGCGATCTCCCATTTACCGAGACGCAGCACCGCCGCCACGTTCATATAATCCTTGGGTACCGCCTGCACTCCCGCGGCGGTATTGACCAGGGTTGGCCAGATGCAGGTGATGAAGATCACGAAGATCGCCGAGGGATCCACCGCGCGAAACAACAACAGTCCGATGGGCAACCACGCCAATGGGCTGACCGGGCGCAATATCTGGATGAGGGGCTGCAGGGCGGTTCGAAACGCAGGACTCATACCCATCAAAAACCCGACAGGCACGCCCACTAGCACCGCCAATCCGAACCCCGCCATCACTCGCCCCAGGGAATACAACAGCTGCCAGGCGATTCCCATATCGTTGGGGCCCTTGTCATAGAAAGGATCGGAGAAAATCTCCACGGCCTTGTGCCATGCATCCAAGGGCGAAGGTATCGCTTTTACCACATGGGTATGTATCAACAGCCACACCCCGATCACGATGGCGAAGGTCAGAAACGGCAAAACCACGCCGCGCAAAATACCCGCCAGCTTGTCTCGACCTAACCATTTGGTGGGAGCGTCTGTTGGCGGCGGGGACGAATGTGATGTGGACTGGGTAGCCACGGCCACCGGCGTCGATTCTGCGCCGGATGACTTATCTTGCTCCGCTATACGCAACACATTGCTTTTCATGTCAACTCTCCTGGCTCGCATTAGGGCTCTCAACTGTTGAGTTTGGCCAATTCGTCCAAGGACACCTTCATGGCGTTAACCTTGAAGCCGTGCAGGTAAGCGATGAGTTTGTGCGGGTCATAGGGCATACCGTCGAAAAACTTATCCGGCCCCATGGCGATGGGTTGTGTAGCATCTTCGAGCGTCCAGGGAGCACCGTGCGTGCCTTCGCTCTTGTAATCGATGGTCGGATAGGGAACACCCAATTCCTTGGCGGCGCTGCGGTAGATGTCGGGACGATATACGGCGGCTGCGACCTTCTTGATATCGATGGCGCGATCGATCTGTCCCCAACGATACATTTGACTGATGAACCATTCCGCGTGTGAATACCAGGGGAAAGTGGCGGCGTAGCGGTAAAAGACATTGAAATCCGGTAAGGGGCGAGGCGTCTCGTCCTTCGCATATTGGAAGGTGCCGGTCATGGACATCTTCACCACATCCGGCGGCGCATTGACGTAGGATTTTTGCGAGATGATTTTTACCACCTCCATGCGATTCTCGGGCCTGTCCATCCACTGTGCCGCCTCGATGAGGGCGCGCACCGCCGCCTGGTGAGTATTGGGATATTTCTCGGCCCATTCGAGATTGACACCGAAGACCTTTTCCGGATTGTTATTCCAGATCTCATAGTTGGTGATGATGGTGCGCCCCAGGCCGGCCTGCACCGCCCGCTCGTTCCACGGCTCACCGACGCAGTAGCCGACGATATTATTGGCCTGCAGATTGGCCACCATCTGCGGCGGCGGAATCACGATCAGGCGGATATCGTTGTCGGGATCGATGCCGGCGGAACCCATCCAATACCGTATCTCATAGTTATGGGTGGAAACGGGAAAGACCATGGCGAAGGTCATGGGCGGACGCCCCTTGGCCTTATCCTCATCGATGATCTTTTTCAAGGCCCGCGCCGAGGTCGGCGATTCCTTCATCGCTTCCGGATCAACCGCCATCATGCGTTCATAGAGCTCGTTGGAAACGGTAATCCCATTACCGTTGAGATCCATGCTGAAGGCAGTGACGGTGGGTTTGGGTATCGCCCCCACACCCAGGGTGGCGGCGATGGGCATGCCCGCCAGCATGTGCGCTCCGTCCAGCGCACCGATGGAGACTTTATCGCGAATATTGGCCCACGACGCCTCTTTGGAGATAGTGACATCCAGGCCATGCTTCTTGAAATAGCCCTTTTCCGCCGCCACCACCAGCGATGCACAATCGGTGAGCGGAATGATCCCGAAGGTCAACTTGGTCTTTTCAAGCCCCTCACTGCCTCCCGCCCAAGCGGCACTACGAATTCCCATCGGTATCATGTTTATCAACGCCCCCGCGCCTAAGGCCACGCCGGCACCCTGCATAAACCGGCGTCGCGATAATGTGAAATCTTTGTTGTCATACCCGTCGCTCATTACCATCTCCTTAGCTGCATCTCGATAAAACACTTGCAAAAAAAAAGCGCCTATCCGCATGCAGCCATGGATGGCCGCTGCTGGATAGACGCCTTTGTCCGGGACAAGCCGCCGTTGGCTTGTCGATTGGTCTTTACAGGGCGCACACCATACGCCGTTATAAGTTACTCAGCAATTGCCATACCAAGTTCATGTGTCGAGAGCTCCGATCGGCCATCACTGCAATTGCTTGTTCATTCAGCTCATTCCTGCACGCTACATCAATATCGCCAACCACTCCGCATAAGTCACTGCACCGTTTCGGACCGATGACTGCAATCACGGACTATTTCGGTGCGGCCGTTAAGCAGCTTGCATCCATCTACTAAAATGACAGCTGTCCAGCCAACCACAGCTTGTTCGTATCCACCTTGCCCGCCGCAGCGCCGGCACTGTAAGCCGCATACTTGGCGATGAGGGTATAGGTCTTGTTAATCTTCTTCAGGGCTTGAAGATCCCACTCCTTGCCGTAATCGTCGCCGCCCTTGTCCGCCGTGAAATCGTGATAAACCGCCAGGAGCTTCACCCCTGCCAACGCCCCGCCCACGCTGAGATACACATCCTGCAAACCCTTGGCCGGCGTGCTCAGGAACTGATCTGCCCAGCCATTGAATGCATGCAGGGTCGCGAGCGGCGTCTGCACACTGTGAGTCCCGTCACCCTCCAGGACTTCATAGCCGAGTTTTCCGGTAATATCGCTGACCGTCCCACCCACTTCCGCCAGACTATAATGCAGCGTATAGGAAGCGGGATTTTTGCCATAATCCCCTTGCTGTGCGTATTCCAGCGCATACAAAAGCTTGCCGGCTTCATCCAGCGCAGTAGCGCCGGAGAACCGCAGCCCCAGGGTTTGCGTGGATTGGCTCGCGCTAGTCAAATAGTCCAGCAAATAAACATAGCCGGTCAGTTTCCCCGCCGCGATACC
>Ga0315556_1002120_pt1 | contig 11486 bp, 9 predicted proteins | sample SalMarSW160310MG_FD_202112 | JGI IMG/M metagenome (GOLD analysis project Ga0315556, IMG submission 202112) | Salt marsh sediment microbial communities from the Plum Island Ecosystem LTER, Massachusetts, United States - Salt Marsh Sediment SW1603-10 ...
GTCGGTCCGGTAGTGCAAACGCTGCGGGAGAGTGCTGTAGCGGGACATGAACTCGTCCAGCACGTAATTGTGAAACGTGAGCACGAGGGGTGTGTTCCGGCATTTGCTGAACACTGCATAGTCGGGCGTGGTATGTACGATATCCGTAGCGCCGCTCCTGCACAAAAAACGCAATGCTGGCGGGAACAGGGTCCACCAGGGATTGTAACCACATACGTGGTAACCGGGGATTGCGTCTGCCAGCATCCGGTGAACGACATAGGCGCCGTTCCCGCGTGCCAGGGGTGCGTATATTTTCATGTCGGGCAATGCGCAACACGTAGTGGCATGCGAAGTCCGGAACCGCCGCAGTGCCAGTCGGGTTGGCGGAAAACGTGGTGGGCAGTCATCGCGGCCGATTCTGCGCGAGTTGTCTCGTTTTGTGAAGTCCGGGGTACATCCTGGAGATTCCAGCCAGGTATATTCCTGCCCTGTGTGCGATTGCCCCGGGTGTGCGCGGTCCGGCGCCGGGCCAAACACCGCCGTAATCAGTGGGCTTGCCGTGTTCGTCCGCTCATAGCCGCGTCAGACTGCGATAGACATCGAGATAGCGGGGAACGATCGTGTCGTACGACCACAAGCGCACTGCGCGTGCGCGCGCCCCGGCTGCGAGCCTGTCCCTGCGTGCCGGATCTTCCAGTACCCAGGCGATGCCCCGGGCCAGGCCTTCCGCGTCGAAGGGGGGGGCAAGATAGCCGGTCAATTCGTGTTCGACGATATCGGGCAGGCCCCCGATATCGAATGCAACGACCGGGCAGCCGCAGGCCTGGGCCTCGGTGCCGGTCTGCGGCAGGTTGTCGAGTCGTGACGGAACGACCGTGACATCCGCGGCATTGTAGGCCAGGGCCAGGGCGGCATCGTCATGCAGCTGACCCAGCCAGAGTGCGGGAAAGCCGATGTCCGGCGGCTGTGCCGGTTGTTCCTGTCCGAGGATCACGCACAGGATGTCGCCTGACGGGCGTTGTTCCCGGAGCCGCAGCAGGGCCTGCTGCAGCAGGTCGAAGCCCTTGCGCGGGTCGCGGCTGCCGCCCATCGCGGAGAACAGGATGACCGGCCGCTGCTGCGGAATGCCCAGCAGGTGGCGGGCCATATCCCTGGCGAGCGGCGCGTACAGCGTGGTATCGAGCGGGTTGGGTATGACGTGCACGGGCCAGTCGTGCATCAGCGCACTGGATCGGACACAGTCGGCGAGCCAGTGGGTAGGCGCGACCAGCGTCATCGGCCGCCGCCAGTGACGCTGCTTGCGGCGCCAGGTCCAGCGCTCGAGGTCGGGGCCGCGCTGCGTGGCAATGCGATTGTCGCGGCGGTAGCCTTCCCGCCAGCGTGCCGTCTCGTGGTCGGGGGCGTAATGTTCGGTGCCGCAGAAGGGCCACATGTCATGCAGGGTCCACACCAGCGGCTGCGTGATCCGGCCGATTTGCGCGATGGACAGTGTTTCGCCGCCCAGCCAGTGCAGGTTCACCACATCGGGATTGATGCGCCGGATGGCGGCACCGAGTCCTCCCGGCAGCCAGGCTGCGTTGTGTACGGCCGGATCCGCCTGTGGTTGCAGGCGCAGCAGCTGTTTGCCCAGGTAGGGACGCAGCAGGGCACCCGCCCTCGCGATGGCCCCGCCGGGCCCCAGCACGCGGTGGTCGTCGCCGCACTTGTGCTGTACCAGCACCTGCGAGTGCGCGCCGGCCGACACCAGCGCTCGGTGCAGCCGGATCATGGCGCGTGACGCCCCGCCCTGGATATCGGAGTAGCTCACGTGCAGCAGTGCCGGCATCAGTAGTACCCCCGCGTGGAGAGGTCCCTGCCCAGCAGCGCGGCCAGCCGGCGGTTGCTGTCGCGACAGCTTGCCGGTATCTGCTGTTCGAGTTCCGGTTGCCGTTCGATCAGGACGGAGCGGCGCACCGGGATATGGCGCAGGAAACGCAGGTAGCCGCCGACGCCGAGCGCAGCGCGTGGCGCCAGCCGTCTTTTCAGACTGGACGCTGCATCGAGCAGCGTGTCGCTCTGCGTGGCCCGGACAGTGCTGCCAGGGGAGATCCAGTGCGAATCGACGATATCTGCCAGCAAGCTACTTCACTCCCTTCAGGGCTGTTTGCAGTGCAGAGGAAAGCCGGGTCTCCGGTGCTGCAGGCGGAGGGGTACAATTTCCCATTGCCTGCAGCAGGCCGGTGGTGATGGTGCCTGCATCAAGACGGTCGATTGGGCTGCAGGGGGTGCCGGTTAATTTTGCCAGGGATGCAACCTTGCCTGTGCCCAGGGTATAGTCACAGGCGAAAGCGGGAATTCCGAGCCCGACAGCGAACACCAGCGAGTGGAAGCGCATGGTGAGGGCTGCATGGGCATTCCTGAACACACGGACAGACTCGTCAGGGGTGAGTTCGCGTGCCAGGCATGAATAGTCAAGCATTCCACGCAGCCTTGTGTTGTTTCTGAAAAGACGTCGGTAAAACCACCGATCATCCCCGCCATAGTGGTTGGTGCACATGGGAAAGGGGATGATCCTGATCTGGCGGCGTGAATCCAGCATGTCTTCCAGTCCCCTGACTACTGAATCCTCGAAGTCGTCCCTGATCCGTGTTGCCCTGGCGTGCCCCAGCTTTCCTGCATACTGCTGATACGGCCACTCGCGCAGGCCGAGCAGTATCCGGGTTTCCTCGTCCGGATCAGATGTGGCTGGAGCCCGGGCATTGTCCCGTTTGCCGGCCAGCCAGGTAAAGGCAGGGTCCTCGGCAACGATGTCCATGCCGGTGTCTATGCCCATGCTGGCGGCGATTTCCAGTGAACGGGAGTCACGGTATATCCTTGCCGAGGCAAGTTCCAGCAGGCGTTTGATCATGCGATTCTGATAACTGCTCCCGAGTGGACCAATACCGCACCCGGCAAGAATGGAGGGCACCCCGTGCCGTGCGGCCTGCTCGAAGATGACGATCATGTCGGCAAGGGGGTTTACCGGCATGACCGGGCCGCCCCCGAAAACCACAAGGTCCATATCGGCGGTGTGTGCCAGTGCGGTATCGATATCCAGTACTTCCATGCCACTCAGTTCAGGCATTTGACGGATCGTCACCCTGCATATATAGGGCTCCAGGCTGGCTACCCGGAAAGACGCGTCGGGATAGACGCTTAGCAGTGAGCTTGTAATGCCGGCAAGTATGGCCTTGTCACCAAGTGTCTCGGTTCCGTACCAGCCACAGATAAGGATGCGGGGGGCAGCACCCGTTTTCGGGTCCGCCAGGGTCGCCGGGGCGGGTTTGCCGGATGTACCCTGAATACGCAGTCGTCTGAGCCGTTTGCGGAACACTCGTCGCTGTACGAGTTGTCTTGCAGGCAATGGCCATCTGTTGGTGTCTGTCAGAACGGAGGGCAGGCCCGAGTGTGTGGCAATTTCTCTGGCCAGTAGCTTCAGGAATGCCGGTCCAGGTGGCAAACCGGTGTAATCATGGAGGCAGTTGTCGCACTCGTTCTTTACGATATCCGCGAGGTGGCTGGTGTTGCCGAAATAAAGCTGCTCACTGTCTTCGTTGACGGCAGACCCAAGCGTACGGCTCTTCACCGCGCAGTACAGCAGTTCACCCCTGGCGCTGATGGTTGCTCCACGATGTTGCCATGCGCAGCCAGCCTGACGTGGTTTGCCGTACATGATCTGGTCGACAAGAGAGCGGTAGAAGAATTTCTGCATCCATGATGTTTCATAGTGGCGAATGAGGTTCTCCAGGAAGATGCAGAAATGCGCTTTTTCCTCCAGTGTCAGACTGAACGGGTCAGTCAGTGTGTCCGAATACAGGCGCTGGTGGGGAATTGCCAGTCGGTACTTGATGTAGATGCCACGCTGCAGTGCAAAATCGTGCAGGTCGTGAAGTCCATATACGTTGTCTCTTACAACCGTGCAGCCCAGACGCAGGTTGGAGGCCACGTGCGATGATTGCAGGTAGTCGAGCACTTTTACGGCGTGGTCGAAGTTTTTTTTCCTGCCGCGCACGAGATCGTGGACGTCACCCACTCCATCCAGTGACACCATGATGTCGTAGTTTCCGCCATGCCTCCTGATAACTTCTCCTACTTCTTCTATACGGGCGACGACCTTGTCGGGTACGAAAGCATTGGTGATCAGGGAGATGGTTTCGAGTCTGGGGAGTCTGCGAAACAGGGTTTCCGTCAGTGCCGCCAGATCCTTGCGTAGAGTGGGTTCGCCGCCATTAAGCCCGACACTGCGGACGTGGGAATAAAGCGGGTTGTCCAGGGCTTTATCCAGTTCGTGCGGCTGTATCTGGTAGTCGAGCTTTTGTCTCCAGATATTGCACATCTGGCAGCCCGCGTTGCAGATATCATTGACCGGGAACTGGATGACAGCAGGCCTGGCCACATTCCATGGTTTGGGCTGGTATGCCTGGTACAGATCATGAAGGGTGCGGCGCAGTTTCAATGTTTTTTCGGTGTGCTGTCAGGTTGTTCGGAGGTTTGTACTCCGGTGCCGGCCGGAAGCGCCTAGAGGTATTCCGGAAAGAGTTTCTCAAGAACCGGCCGGGCCTGCCTGGCAATGTAGTCTCTGGTTTCGGCGTCCAGATCCGCATCACGTTTCCCTTCGCGTATGAAGTCGTAGGTACGTGTCGGGGCATGCTGGCGGTACAAGTCATTGCTTTTCTTCATGTTGTCAAAGCTGCACTCCGTGAGTGCCGCACTGATGATTTCATCGGATACCAGTAGCCCGAGGTTTTCGAATAAGGTCTGCATGACGGACTGGGCGTTGTCCTGCAGATCTTCATACCTGAGCAGGTGGAGTTTCATTTCCCTCTTCGGGTTAAGCCAGGACTCCACGTGCCGTACCCAGCTGTTGACGCCGAGTTTGTCTGAGCGTACGAATGACTTCAGGTCCTGGTGGAACATGTTGCGAGCGCGCATGAAGCAGTAATAGCTGTTCATCACGCTGAAGGGGTTCCTGATCAGATAGACTACATGTCGGTAGAACGGGTTGAAGCAGGCGTGACTCTTGATCAGCCGGTAATGGGGAAAGCCGGAATTGTCAGCTATGTCGCGGTTAATGTGAACGTCACATACAAGCTGTTCCAGGTTGAAGTGGGACGGACGGATCGCAGTGCCTGCCTGTTGCAGAAAACAGCTTGCCATGATCGAGGAGAACCAGGTGATGCCGCTTTTCGGGTATTCGACGATGTACAGGTCGCTGCCCTGCGGCGACCTGGGAGTGCTGCTGCGGTATCTCAGGTAGTCGACCTTGTCTTTGAGAAATAGGTAGCTCTGCGTCAACATGGGTCACCTGTTGAAGGTATAGAACGTCAGGATTGCGCGGGTCTGCATTCTGAAATTTTCCCGTGTGCCCCGATGCAGAGCATTCCCCAGGTAGGTTGCCAGAATATATGAGACCAGCGTCGCATATGCGGCTCCCTGCAGCCCGAATTCCGGTATCAATAGCATATTCAGTCCGATGTTTACAATTGCCCCCAGACACAGCCGGAGCATTGCAATCCGCTGCAGGTTCTCGGCGATATACCACTTCCAGGAGGCGTTGTTCAGGAACACGAATATGATCGACCATACGTAAAGCTGCAGCAGGGGAATTGCATTGCTGAAATCTGCTCCGTAGGTATGTAGCACGATCTGTCTGGAGAACAGGAATACAACACAGGAAATGACCAGCGAGATGAATACCAGCAGTTTGTAAAGGCGGGTCATTCTCTCCCTGAAAAGTTCGACAGACACTTCTCTTGCTTTCACGATCGCAGGAAACAGAGAATTGGTGATGACGACGGTTATAAACAGCCATGCATCACACAGCTTGACGGCTGCGGCATACTGGCCGACATACCAGTCACCCATGTAGTGCTGCACCATGACCTGGTCTATTTTCATGTAAATCGAGATCATCAGCCCGGAAAATATCAGTGGCCATGAGTCCGAGAGCAGCCTGGCAGCCTGCTGCACCCTGAATCTGAGCGCTTTCAGGGTTCCACCCGCATGCCGGTAGAAATGCAGGTACAGTCCGTTGATTACCGCCGCATCAAACAGGAATGCCCATGCGAATGCGATCAGTGGAGCGTTCCTGGTGATCAGGTAAATCTTGAGCAAGGAAGAAGCTATCAGTGCACATCCACTGGATATTGCGCTGTATCTGGCAATCACCCGGGCCTGGAAATAGAAATCAATGACCTCGAGTATCCTGAAGGCGGTGGCGGCGGATATTATCAGGATTATTCTGTCTGCAGACCCGCCTGTGCCGAGAAAATGCACTGTAACGGCTATCAGTGCCAGCATGATCAGCGATCCGGCGGTTCTGAGTCCCAATGCCGTACCCAGCAAGGTGCTGGTAGCGGATGGATTCCTTACCAGTTCCCTGACTACTATGCTGTTCAGGCCCAGCGTTACCAGGGCCGAAAACAGTGCAACAAAGCTCTCTGCGTAGCTGAGTATTCCGTATTGTCCGGGACCAAGATAGCGGGCTATCCATATGCTGACGAACAAGCCAAGTGTCAGGCGCAGGAATTTTTCGCCCAGTAGCCACGAAGTGTTGCCCAGGTAGCGCCTGAACCCTTCTCGCTGCAGCGCACTTTTCAGTGAGGTGATCATTCTGGTGTGTGGCCGGGCCTGCGGTATATTCCGGAATCCGGCGCTGGTATTCAGGCCCGCACCTCAGCTGTGGAGTCAAATTGCCAGATGCGCTCGATAAACATCCGCAGATGCCTGCTGTTTGCCTCCGTAACCGGTAAACAATGGCAGCTGGCGACAACCGTGGTGCACATGAGCGCAGGCGTATGCACGGCGCTGCTGGTGCCGGGCGGGCCGAATGCAGGCAGGAGCGGGATGACCGGGACACGGGACAGATCGTAAGGTACACCCTGATCATTCCGGTATTTCAGGCGGTATTGCTCGAACGGGTCGGCAATGTTGCTCTCGAGGTAATGTCCGGTATTTTCTGCTTGCCGGCGTAACGGTATCAGCGCCTCTGCAGGGAATACGTTCCCGGGCATGATGAACCCGTCGTTCTGGAACAGGTAATCCCTGGACGGAGAATTCTCGTTCATGGTCTGATCGATTCCCCTGATGTTCCTGTTGTGCTCTGCCTTCAGTGCTCTCGTTTGACCCGCCTGCGGGTTTCCTGGATATCCTTGTAATGCAGGGCGGAGACCTGTTCCGATACAATTCCGATCAGGAACGTGAACAATGCGGACAGAAACAGGATTGCGCTCATGTTGGTAAGGCGGCCCGAGGTTATGTAGGTGTAGCCATAGTGGCAGATTCCCGCCATGAACAGGCCTGCACTGATCGGAAGGAAGAAGCGCATCGGTGAAAACAGCGCACCGATCTTCACGATGATGATCAGGAAGCGCAGACCGTCGTGGAACAGACGGATGTGGCTCCTGGTGTCGGTGCTGCGCATCCTGGCCCGGATCGGTACGTAACCCACCGGCAGACCGGAGCGGAAGAACGCCATGGTGCTGGTGGTCGGGTAGGAAAACCGGTTGGGCAGCAGGTAGAGAAATTTCTTGAAATGACGCGTCCGTGCCGCCCGCAGCCCCGAAGTCAGGTCCGCTACCGGGTAGCCGGTCATCCACGAGGCGAGCCGGTTGTAGATCGAGTTGCCGATGCGCCGGGTGAGCGAGGCATGGCTGTCGAGATGGCGCGCACCGACCATCATGTCATAGCCCTGGTGGATGCCGTCGATGAGCTGCTGGATGTCGTCGGGGGAGTGCTGCCCGTCGGCATCCATGAATACCAGGATGTCTCTTGCTGCGTTGCGTGCGCCGGTCTTGATGGCAGCCCCGTTGCCCATGGAATACACGTGGCTGAGCACCGTTACCGAGAGTTGCCTGCAGATTTCCACCGTGTTGTCCGTCGACCCGTCGTTGACGACGATGATCTCGGCATCCGGGAACCGGTCCTTGAGTTGCGGGAGCAGCGTAGCCAGTGCGGCAGCCTCGTTCCTGGCCGGCAGGATGATGCTGATGTCCTTGCTCACCGGGCTTTCTCCTCGCTGGCAGTGTGTTGGCTGGCTGGTGGCTTGTTCAGTTGCTGCCTTGCGTCATTGATTTCCTTGCGGAGTTTATCATAGGTCAACTCGTTGCCTCCGTAGAGTTCGTATTTCATCATGCGGTCCAGTTGCCGGTCTGCCGCATCGACACGCCCCATGACGAGCAGCAGGTTGACCAGGTTGATCCAGTTCTGTGGTTCATGCGGACTTTTGTTTGCCACCCGCTGCAGGATTTCCAGGCCGCCCCTGAAGTCCTCCAGCTTGTTGATCCGGTAAAAGCCGTACACAGAATCCAGTATCGTCGAGTGGCGCTGCGCAAGGGCCGTACTGAAGATCTGCTCCATCTGCTCGTCCGGGATGGCGCATCTGCTCTTCGCACATTCGGCCAGGGCACGCAGGCTCGAAATGCTGGATGGCGAAACGGGATAGGCAGCCAGCTTGTGCCGGATCCTGGCGAAGGCTGCCGGATCGACGCGCAGGCCAAGATAGTATCTCAGCTTCAGCAGGACAACGTCCGGCAGGATGTCTGCCTGGTCCAGTTCGCTGGCCCGCGCGAGGAATTCCATCGCCTTGTCGGCGCTGCCCGGAACACCCTGCAGCGCGAGACGCGCGTGAATCCTCCCGGCGGCAAACTGCGCGCGGGGTGATTGCAGGTGGTGCCGGGCTTCGTAGGTCGCCTGGGTGATATTGTCGGACCACTGGTCCGCACGCAGCCAGGTGGTATAGGAAAACAGCAGCAGGAACGACGCGAACACGCCGATCCTGGCGAACATCCACGATCGCTGCAGGCTGCCCTGCAGCAACAGGGTGCTGCCTGCCAGCAGGATCCCGTAGTCCGCGAGATAGTTGCGATGCTCGTGGGCGATTTCCAGGGGCAGGATGGTGGATTCGAGCAGGTGGCCGGTAAAGAACCACAGGATTCCCAGGCTGACGAGCGGGTTGCGCCTGAGCATGGCGGCGGCGCCCGCCAGCAGTCCGGCCAGCAACAGGATCGAGTACAGCGTGGCGGGTGGATCGAGCAGGCCACGGGAAAGCGCAATGTCGTCATGGTAGAGCCCCAGTTCGCGGGTCGAGGGCGTGACGATCATCTTCAGGTAGAATACCACTACGCGCGCTTCGGTCAGCAGCCGCTCCGGCAGGGTAAAGTTGCGCCCGGCATAACTCAGCAGTCTTTCGGGATACAGGATGAGCAGTGCCAGGCACAGGATGGCGGGCACCAGTAACGAGACGCTGAAAAACACGATGACCCGCCGGTCCCGTTGGACCGGTCCGGAACGGAACCGGAACAGGGTGAGCTCCAGCACCAGCATGTAGACCGGGAGGAGGATGCCGTTCTCCTTGCTGAAGATCGCGAGTCCGCCGCACAGCAGCAACCCGCTCAGCATGTGTGCCAGGCCGGAGCGGCCTTCCTGCATGCGCAGGCGACCGGTCAGGTACAGGCCAAGACCGGCCACCGTGAACAGCGCGGTCAGCCCCGCCATGCGTTGCACGATGTACAGGACGGTCGACAGATTCAGGGGGTGGACCAGCCACAGGCCGGCCACCAGTACCGGGAGCCAGCGTTGTGCGCCGGCCGTGAGCGCCGGCGTCCGGCTGTGCGCGTAACTGCGCACCAGCAGGCTGCCCAGCCACCAGAGACCGAGTCCGGTCAGCAGGTGAATACAGAGGTTGACGACCTTGAAGGAGTAGGGCGCGATCCCGAAGAAATAGCGGTTCAACGCGAAGCTCGCCATGCTGACCGGCCGGCGCAACAGGCCGGAACTGGAGGAAAAGGCTGCACCGGCGAGCTCCTGCAGGCTCAGTGTGTGCATCGCCAGGCGCGGGTTGTCCAGCAGGTTGGGTTGATCATCGAACATGTAGTCGCCCGCGAGGCCGGGCAGATACGCCGCGCAGGTCAGCAGGCACACCGCCAGCGCAAGCCAGACAACCGGGTTGAGTGCGGGAGTGGTGGCTTTCACAGGACGGGCACGGGGTCGATGGTTTCGGTATGCAATCGATACGGGCGGTTGCGGGACACGCGCTAGTGTACTATCGGCAGTACCGTTGACAAGAAAAGAAAACGCCCCGCGAGCGGGGCGTTTTCGTTGCTGCAGTCTGCCGGATTACGGACGGCAGGCGGCCGGGCGGTACTTCGTCAGCACACTGCCGCCGGTGCAATCCCAGGAGATCGCGCCCGGAACGGTGGTCTGGGCAACCAGCTGGATGTCGCCACTGGTGCCGTTAAACAGCACCGGCTTGTACTTGATGTCGACGGTCTTCTGGGAGACAGCGATCTCCGAGACGTAGGTGCTGGAGATGCTCGCAGCCACCGGCAGACCATATGACAGGTTGCTGGACTTGAACGTGCCGGTGCTGTCGTAGGTCTCGGAGACCGCCAGCTTGGCGGCGCCGGCCAGGTTCAGGCCCTCGGAAACCTTGGCGCGAATCGTGTAATCCTGGTAGGCCGGGATGGCGATGGCGGCCAGGATGCCGATGATGGCGACCACGATCATCAGCTCGATCAGTGTAAAACCTTTTTGCAGTTTCATGGTGAATCCTCTCAGTGGTTCATGAACTCGGAAGAACTGTGTCTTGGGTACCCGAACCGGGCATCCTCGCTCCAGCCACGGTATCGGACGTTTGTCCGGAATCTTTGGCTGCCTGTAGCTATTCATATTCCGTGCCAGAATTCTGTCGCTTGCCGCCGATCCGGGGGGATACGCGGCGAGGGCCTGAACTATTCATTGAAATACAGAAGGATACGAATATTCCCCAGGGGGGTCAGCCAGCCGTGTGCCAGTGCCGGGGTACGAGACCGGCGGGACTCACCGTCCGGAAAGGGGGGCAGCGGCGCACATTCCGCGTCAGAAAGTGACGCGCTGCGTCACCGCAACCGGCGTGCGGCTCATTCCAGGCCGAGTTTTTTCAGCCGGTAGCGCAGGGCACGAAAGGTGATGCCGAGTTTCTTTGCCGCCGCGGTCTTGTTGTAGTGCGTCTGCTCCAGCGCCTTGAGCAGGACATCCTTCTCGATATTGTCCATGTAGGTGTCCAGGGGGACCGCGCCCGGCTCCGCGGGCGGTTCTTCGTGCCGGCCGGCCCCGGCGGTACTGTCGGACACCGGCAGCTGCAGGTCCTCCGGCTGGATCACGTTGCCTTCACACAGCGTGGTGGCGCGTTCGAGAATGTTTTCCAGTTCGCGCACATTGCCGGGGAAGGGGTAGTCCTGCAACAACCGGATGGCCGGCGCGCTCAGTTCCAGGCCGCTCTGCCCGGACTGCCGGGCGAGTTTCTGCAGGCTATGCCCGGCCAGCAGCGGGATGTCGCTGTCGCGCTCGCGCAGCGGTGGCACACGGAGCTGGATGACATTGAGACGGTAGTAGAGATCCTGGCGGAAATCCCCGCTGGCCACCAGGGCGGCCAGGTCCCGGTGCGTAGCGGACAGGATGCGGACATCGGTGGAGACTTCGCGTTCGGCACCGACCGGGCGCACGGC
>Ga0315556_1002122_pt1 | contig 11482 bp, 10 predicted proteins | sample SalMarSW160310MG_FD_202112 | JGI IMG/M metagenome (GOLD analysis project Ga0315556, IMG submission 202112) | Salt marsh sediment microbial communities from the Plum Island Ecosystem LTER, Massachusetts, United States - Salt Marsh Sediment SW1603-10 ...
ACCGCGATTGATTGCGCCCACACCTTCCGGTGTGCCGGTCATAACCAGGTCGCCGTTCTCCAGGGAAAAAACGCTTTCTATATCTTTCAGCAAGTCTCCCGGCGGGTTCAACATCGACCGGCAACCATCCGATTGCACCAGCCCACCGTTGATGTACAGTTCCACTCTCAGCCTGGCGACATCCCCGGCGAAGGCAACAAAATCGCTGAACACTGCCGACTTATCAAACGCCTTTGCCCGTTCCCAGGGTAATCCTTTGGACTTCAGCTCATCCTGTACCCGACGCTTTGTCAAATCGAGACCGAAGCCAACACCCGCAAACTCGCCATCGATAACCAGGAAGGTGATTTCGCCTTCATAGTGGATAAGCTCATCATCCCTGAAGACGATATCATCTGCGATCGCGGAGTTAGGCTTGATGAAGAGCACCGCCCGATCGGTGACCTCATTCTCGAGTTCCCGGACGTGCGCGGCATAGTTGCGCCCGACACAGACAATCTTGGAGGGGTAAACCTCACAGCCATCGAATCTTACACAGTTCATCTTGGTTCACAGGGCGATCGGTGACCCGCCGTTTTATGACCTGTCCGGGCGAGAGCGGCCCACAGCAGTGTAACAAAACCTCGCGCCGCGGCGGCGGAACACGCCAAAATTGAGCTTTTGGTGACAAATGTGTGGTCGCAGTTGATCCTTGCCATTTCTCGCAGTTCCCGCTTGGACAAGCCCGCAAACTAGTGCTATTACAATTATATGACCCAAGACCGGGCGACCCCAATACACTATCTGCACACAGACAATTCTCGCGGTTTCCGGTACAGTATCCGTGCTGCCACCAAGAACGCCAGACACGTCGCAGACGATCGCAGACAACGGCGGGCACCGACCGTAAGCCATGACGATTGGCCGGTGCCGCTTCGGGTTTTTTCCGGTTGTCTTGCCACCGCATTGCGTTGCCACGCTGTCGACAGCGCGGTACCGGCGCGAAAGGGGTGTCAATGACGTCTTTCGCCATTCACGGATAGGGATACTGCTGTGCCACGTTACAAAAGGCATTCATCAGATACCTCCGCAACCTTCCAGGGCCTGCCGCGAGACGGACAACCGGATCCGGTGTCAAACCGGGTTCAGGCATCACCGTCAAGATTGGAACGTTGGGCGCTGAAGCGTTTGCTTGGGTTTATCGGAAATCCACCCCTCCAGTTTGTGCTCTGGAATGGCGCACAAGTGCCGAAGGCTGGCGGGCGGCCGCTCAGGCGGGTGTACCTGCACGACCGGCAAACCCTGTGGCGGCTTGTTATCAACCCGGATCTGCACTTCGGTGACGCCTACACTCAGGGCCGATTGGATGTGGACGGCGACCTGGTCGATGTCCTCGAGACGGTATACCGCGGTATCCGGGTGGGAAACCAGGAACATCCGCTCGTCAGTGCATTGGGGAAGTGGCTCGCGCGCGCGCGCCCCAACACCCCCGCAGGTTCGCGCACCAACATTCATCATCACTACAACCTGGGCAATGATTTCTTCCGGCTCTGGCTGGACGAAGACATGGTGTACACCTGCGCCTATTTTCCATCCCCGGCGCTGACGCTTGAGCAGGCCCAGCGCGCCAAGCTGGACTATGTATGCCGCAAACTGCGACTGCAGCCTGGCGAAACCGTTATCGAAGCGGGCTGTGGCTGGGGCGCGCTGGCACGGCATATGGCCCGGCACTATGGCGTTACCGTGCGCGCTTACAATCTTTCCACGGAGCAGGTCAAGTATGCGCGTGAACGCTGCGCCGAAGAGGGTCTGGAACGGCAGGTCGAATATATCGAGGATGACTACCGGAATATCACCGGCCAGTGCGATGTATTTGTCTCGGTTGGCATGCTGGAACACGTTGGCCACGCCAACTACCCGGCCCTGGGGGGCATCATTGACCGTTGCCTTACAGCCGACGGGCGGGGATTGATCCATTCCATCGGTCGTGACCAGCCCTACCCGATGAATTCCTGGATTGAGAAACGCATCTTTCCGGGTTCATATCCACCCACGCTACGGGAAATGATGGATATTTTCGAACCGTGGGAGTTCTCGGTACAGGACGTGGAGAACCTGCGGTTGCACTACGCCAGGACGCTCGAACACTGGCTGGCGCGCTTCGATGCACACAATGACGAGGTGTGCGAACGCTTCGATGATGCCTTTGTCAGGGCCTGGCGACTGTATCTCGCGGGCTCACTCGCCGGTTTCAGCACCGGCTGGCTGCAGCTCTTCCAGATTGTATTCACGCGGTCCGGGCACAACGATATCCCCTGGACACGAAGTCACCTTTATGAGCAGAAGGCCTGACAGGACATGGACCGCTGCGACGTCCTGATCGTGGGCGGCGGGCCCGCCGGCAGCAGTTGTGCCTGGGCGCTGCGCGAGGCAGGTCTGGATGTCGTCGTCATGGACAAGGCGCAATTCCCGCGCGACAAGGTCTGCGCGGGCTGGATCACACCGGCAGTTATCGAAGAACTCGAACTCGATATCGAGGACTATCGGCAACAGCATGTGTTTCAGCCCATCACCGGCTTTTACGCTGGTCTCCTGGACGGGCCGATGCTCGAGACCGGCTACGATCACGCCGTCAGTTACGGGATACGCCGCTGCGAGTTCGACGACTACCTGGTGCGCCGTACGGGCGCGCGGCTGCGCCTGGGCGAACCGCTAGCACACCTGGCGCGAACCGCGAACGGCTGGACAGTCAACGACTCCCTGCAGACGCCTTTGGTCATAGGGGCCGGCGGTCATTTTTGTCCCGTTGCCCGATCCCTGGGCGCCGACGTCGGGCGCAGCGAACTTGCAGTAAGCGCCCAGGAAACCGAGTTTGAAATAGATCCGTCGCAACAGTCTGCATACCGGTGCAAGAGCGAGGCGCCCGAACTGTACTTCTGCAGAGATCTCGGAGGCTATGGCTGGTGCGTGCGCAAAGGCAACTTTATCAACATCGGCCTGGGCCGGGAGGGCGATCATGGGCTGGCCCAACAGGTGATGGCGTTTCAGCATTTTCTCGAGGATAAAGGACGTATACCGGCGAACCTCAACCGGCGCTACAAAGGGCACGCCTACCTGCTCTACCGGCATGCCAGGCGCAAACCGGTGGATGACGGTGTAATACTGGTCGGCGACGCCGCCGGCCTGGCCTATACCCAGAGCGGAGAAGGCATCCGCCCCGCTATAGAGTCCGGGCTTCTGGCAGCCGCCACGATACTGCAGGCGGGTGGGCGTTATAGTCGTGATGCGCTCGAGTCCTATGCCGCACGCCTGGAATCCCGCCTGGGCCCGCGCGGCGCCGGTGACTGGTCCGCCTGGCTCCCCGCGAGCGTCAGATCCCGGCTGGCGGGAATGGCGTTGGGCAGCCACTGGTTCGTCCGCCACGTGCTACTGGATCGCTGGTTCCTGCATGCACTCGACCCGCCCCTGTCGCATTCACACTGGGGAGAAAACGAACGGCTTATATCGGCCGACAAACACCAGGGACACTGAAACAGTGGACGAACACGACAAAATTGGTCCGGAGCACCACTACGTCAAGAAAGAACCCAAGTTCTGCAAGTGCCGGCTGTGTCATGAATATTTTTACGCCGGAACGCTGCACGAGGCACAGCAGGCCTGTCGGGCGCACGCCGACAGTGAGCATCCAGGTTGGGAATTGTCCGCCTGTTATTGTCCGGACTAGACGAGGAGGTTGAGCATGTCAAAGCAGGATAACTTCATCGCCAAAATGAATTCCCGGTTGGATGAATGGAATGCAGAGTTACACGAGTTGGAAGCCAGGGCCGAAAGCGCGGAAGCCTACGCCAGGGATAAATACCAGCATGCCCTCGAGGAACTTCGCGAAAAACGCGGGGCGGCCGAGGTGAAGCTCGAGGAGATCAGGCACGCCGGGGAAGAGGCCTGGGAGGATCTACGGGACGACGCCGAAAGAACCTGGACGGCGTTCAAGACAGCCCTGGACGCGCTTCGCGATTTTTCTGACCATTCCTAGCCGGCAGGCAACCGGATTCCCTGCCACTGACGCGGTCCTGGCGCTGTCGGACTCTTCAGCGCTTGCGCAGGAGTGTGAGGCCATCCGCGATGGGTACCAGGCTGATGGCGACGCGGTCATCGCCGTGCAGCTTTTTATTCAACGCGCGAATCGCCACGGTGTCCGCGTCCTGGTCTGACGTGTCTATAACCGCCCCGCCCCGCCCCACAACACATTGTCGATAGCCATCTCGAATGGACCAATTACCTCCCGGTCGCGCTTAATGTCGACCACCGTCCAGCCGCGCCGGCTTGCTTCATCAAGCCGCCCTTCGCAACCGCGCACACCGCCCGCGAACTGTCGGGACGGGCACAACAGCGAATAGAGAGCATAGCCCAATGTGGCACTGTCATCGGCGGCAGACCAATCGGCTATACCTGACCTGCCCCGCCGAGATATTGGGCCACGTCCACCGTGTCCATCTGCGCCGGGGAGAGATAGGCCCGCGCATATTCCAGGTAAACACCCGAATGCAGAAACAAATCGAACAGGTCCGGACAGATGTGTCCGTCCTCGCGCATGAAGCTCATGATGCGGATGGACTCGCTGAGTGTTTTCGCCTGCTTGTAAGGACGGTCGGACGCAGTCAGCGCCTCGAAGATATCGGCGATGGCCATGATGCGCTCGGGGAGCGACAGATCCTCGGCTTTCAAACGGCGCGGATAGCCGCTGCCGTCGAGCTTTTCGTGGTGATTTCCCGCCCAGGTCGGCACGCGGCGCAACTCCCTGGGGAACGGCAGCTGGTTCAGTAGAATTATGGTCTGAATAATGTGTTCATTGACCTTGAAGCGCTCTTCCTCGCTCAGCGTGCCGCGCGCCACGCTGAGGTTGTACAGCTCGCCATAGTTGAAGGCGTATTCGGGCACGTCCATGCGGAACCCGTGAGGGTTGTCGCCGAAGGGTTTGCCGTCATCGTCGCGCGGCACCAGGTGCTCGTCCTTGTCGGCGAGCAGCACCTCTTCGACCGGTAGCGGCGCCGCGGGCGTGCGCGCCTTGCGTTCGAACTCATCGTGGGACAGCCCGACGCGGTCGTCGAAATGACGGAGCCAGACCTGCGAAGCGATGCGTTTGAGCCGCCCGATACGCTCCGGGGCCATGAACTCGCCGCCCTCGTTGCACTCGGCCACAAACGCGTAGTCGTCCTGAAGTTCCCGCAGGCGTTCCTCGAGTCGTTCTCGCGACGCCTCGCTCGCGTCCGCCCCTGCTGCAAGCGCGCGGTAGTGGGCGATCTGGGCGTCACGCCACAGAACTTCGAAACGCATGCGTATTTCGTGCACACGGTTGTAGATGCACTCGAGCTTGGTCGCCTTGTCGACCACGTTCTCCGGTGTGGTTACCTTGCCACAGTCGTGCAACCAGCTGGCCAGATGCAGCTCGTACCACTGCTCGTCGCTCAGCGCGAAAGCCCTGAACGGCTCTTCGTCCGATTCCTGCGCAGCGCGCGCCAACAGGCGCGCCAGCTCCGGCACGCGCTGACAGTGGCCACCGGTGTAGGGCGACTTGGCGTCGATGGCGCCGGCGATCAGCCGGATAAACGCGTCCAGCAGGTCCTTCTGGGCCTTGAGCAGCCGCTGGTTGTCGAGCGTGATGGCCGCCTGTGAGGAGATCGCCGACACGTAGGACACCATATCCGGACTGAAGCCGGTAATCGCATCCGAGACCGGGTGACGCGTATTGATGAGCTCGAGCAGACCGATCAGCTCGCCCTTGCGATTGTGCAGCGGCAGGTGCAGCAGCGACCGGCACCGGTAGCCTTCGCTCTCATAGCGCTCGCGCAGGCGGGAAAAGTCGAAACGCTCGTCTGCAGCGATGTCGTCGATCGCCAGGGTCTCGCCGCACCGCACGCTGGCGGTCTCCACCTTGTCCACACTAGCTGTACCGGGGCCGGCTGTCAGTGACAGCATGGCGACGGGCACCGCATTACCACTGGTGCCACCATAATGCATGCCGGTGCACCGATTCCGGGCGACCGCCAGCTCGATGCCTGCCTTGTCCTCGTCAAACAGGAAAATACTGCCGCCGTCGGCGCGACAGACCGTGCGCGCCTCGCTCAGCAGGCGCTCCAGCAGACGGTCAAAATCCTTCTCGGCTGACAGCGCCTTGGAAATCGCCACAAAGCGTTCGATCGCCGATTTCATCACCGCCATGCTGGTCGACAGATCATCGACTTCCAGGAAGTGTGAGTGCACGCTGATGGGGCGGTCGAGCTTGAAATCGCGAATCCGTCGCGCCTCGCCGGCCAGCGTTCGCAGCGAGTGCGCAATGCGTCTGGCGATCCACCAGGCAACCGCGATGGACAGCAGCAGCAGCAACAGCGACAGCAGTACGCTGTTGTTACGCAGCGCAGTAATTCGACTGAGCAGCTCATCACGCGGAACCACAACCGCCAGGTACGCCTGGTGGCCGCTGCGCAGCGGCAACGCCGACAGGGAACCCAGCCAGTCGCGCCCCTCGACGGCAAAATCCAGGCGCCCCTGCTTCACTCCCGTATTGAATTTCCGCTGCACCATTCCGGCAACGGGATCATTGAGCGCCACGCAGGAGGCGTTTCCGGCGCCCGAGTGTCCGATCATCTTTCCCGCCGCGGTAAGCACCAGTATCGCGCTCGATGGCGTGATCCGCTCGCCAGCGATACCCGCACAAATCGTGTCCAGGCTGAGATCGGCGCCCACCACGGCGCTGGCCTCGGGTGTGCGTCGCGCGAGCGTGGTGCCCCAGACGCCGGGCAGACTGAAGCGGTAAAGGCCGGTACCTATCTGGTGAGGTGTGCCAATGGCCATGGCATACCAGGGTCGGGTGCGCGGATCATAGTCGGTGGGCGCCGGCCCGCGCTTTCCCAGTGGCGCGAGATTCCTGTCATAGAACGTCCACGCCTGCCGGAAACCGTCGCCGCGGGCCTTGATGGTCGACACAGCGAAGTAGGTTTTTGCGGGCGCACCAAGCGCCTGGCGCAACTGGGGATCGTCGCGGACGGCACGCACCTCGAAGAATTCGCCACTCGGGTAACCGACGTAAAGGCTGGACAGCGTCGGCGCGGTGCGCAGCGACTCGACGAAATACGGCAACAGCCGCATGCGCTCGCTGGACGAATCGCTGCTGACGGCGTCCAGTGTGACCGTGAGATCCACTAATGCTTCCGCCGGCGCATACAGCTTGCGGATATCGGTAGCGGTCTGACGGGTTATGCGCGCGAACAGATCGTCGGCTGCTATCAGCGCCGCCGCCTTGCTCTCTTTGTAGTTGTACCAGATCAGCGCCGCGCCAGTTGCTGCGATGAGCATAGTGAATACCAATGCGATGCCCACCTGCAGCGGCACACGCGCCGCTCGAGTAGCGGACGGTCTCTCGGCAGGCTTCGGGGCACCGGCAGTGGCAGCCGGGTTATCGGAAACAGGCATCACGGGAATCCAGATTCAGGCACACATAGCAGCATGTCAATATATACGAATACCCCGGGCAACGCGCCACCTGGCAGCCGGTGTGGGGAGACGCCATCGGACAGGACTACGCGATTGGCGACGATTCGCACCTGCAATGGGCGACTCTCCGCGAGGTCTCGCAAAAGATGCTAAAAAAACGCAGCGGCGCCCGCTCCAACGATCAACGCCGACTATACTTTGGTCCAGTTATCCCGCTGCCCCCAATGTGCTAGCGTGCGCCGTCATCCTCGTAGATGCGGCTAGAGCGGTGCCAGCGAACTCTTAAGGCATCTTACACACCGGACGTCTGTTCCATACATTTCTGAAAAAAAAGGAGAATCACCATGCGCGCTGATAAACGAAACCTTTCCTGCCTGCTGCCCGGCATCCTCGGCGTCGCGCTGCTGGCTGCCGCCGGCGTAAATGCAGAAGCGAGGCGTGACGCGACGCCTGGCTATACCCAGGACTCGGGCAACAACGTGGTACGTACCGGCAGCGGCGATTGCCTGCACACGGGCGAGTGGAAGCCCGCTTTGGCCACCATCGTCGGCTGCGACGGCGTGACGCTGGAACGACCCATAGAGGTGATCGAGGGTGAGCCCTCGGGCCTGCTCGCGGCCATCAGCATCCCGGCGGCTGCAATGTTCGCCTTCGACAGCGCCGACCTCACCGCCGAGGGCAAGAAGGCAATCGAAGAGTACCGCGCGAAACTGCGCCCCGATATATCCCAGGCCTATGCCGGCGTCATCATCGGTAATACCGACAGCACCGGTAACGCCGAGTACAATATGGGGCTGTCCAAGCGGCGCGCGCAGGCGGTGGCCGATTATCTGGTCAGCACCGGTGTCGACCCCCGCAAACTCCGCGTCATCGGCCGGGGCAGGAATAACCCGATCGCATCCAACGACACGGCTGAAGGCCGCGCCCAGAACCGCCGGGTCGACGTGGTCGTGATCGCCGAGCCGCGCGCCCTGGATACCATCCGCTTTCCGAGCGTGACGCTGTTCCCGCGCCGCAGCGCAGAGATCACCGCGCAAGGGAAGGCGGTTCTGGATCAGAACCTTGAAGCGTCACGGGATCTGCTGAGCCGCGCCACCTACATCGAGGTCGTGGGTAATACGGACGACGTCGGCGACGATGTCTATAACCAGGAGCTGTCCGAGCAACGCGCCAAGGCGGTTCGCGACTACCTGGTTGCCGCCGGAGTCGACGCCAGCAAGATCGCCACTGTGGGCATGGGCGAAAGCATGCCGGTTGCCAGTAACGCCACCGACGAAGGTCGCGCCCAGAACCGCCGGGTCGACGTGCTGGTGCTGGGGCGGGTGAAATAACAGCAGTGTCACTGCCCGGTTAGCGGGGAATGACAGCTGTTTCGCAATGAACAGGGTCCGGCATGCCGGGCCCTGTTTTTTTTCATCCGGGATTCGTCTCCACCTTGCCGTTATGCAAGTAACCACAAACCCCAGACGATGAACAGGATACCGCTGACGGAACTGAGGTAATGACCGGCGGGCAACAGCTTTTCCAGCAGTACCAGCAGGGCTATGCCCACGATCCAGTAAAGGTTCATGACCCCGCCATAGAACAACAGACCCATCACCACCCAGCAACAACCGACGCACAAAGCACCGTGCCGCAGACCCATTCGCAAGGCGCCGCGAACGCCGGGGCGCCAGTAACGGGTGACAAAATCCAGCGGACCACGGCAATGCCGGAGACAGGCGTGTTTATACGGTGTTAACTGGTAAACGCCGGCGCTGACCAGCAGCAGGCCGCCAAACAACCGGCTTTGACTCGCCATCTGCGGCGACAGGACCCCCGACTGATCCAGCACCCAGTGCGCGCCGGTGGCGAGCAGGCTGAAGCCTACCCAGGCGGTCAGGTAGCCCAGTGCAAAGATACTTGTAGACACGCAGGGTGCACCCTGCGAGTGGCTCCGGCGACTGACCAGCGCAAACAGCAGGATCATCGGCGCGGCGCTGGGCAGCATCATCGCCACCATCATGATCCACCACATGAAGAAAACCGTCACCGCATAGCCCGCCGACCAGGGCATCGGCATGCTCATGTCCATGTCGCCCATGTCCATGCCCGCGCCGGCGAACATGTACCCCCAGGCTATGAGCGTCAGCAACAACAATCCGCTGCCGACAACCAGCCGGTCGCGGCGGGCAAGTTGTTCCAAGAGGCTGGCGCCATGCCCTGCCGCCGGCATATGCGGCGTCATTCCCATTGGCGGTCAGTTCGCCGGGCCAGCCGGGGTCATGTCCAACATGGCGATATGGCCATGGCCGGCGCTCCAGTCGAGCGGAATCAGGCCTTCGGCGTGGGTGTGGCTGCTGACGAACTCGGCCTCGCGGTATTCGAAGCCTTCCGGCAGGACAACGCGCGCACGGTGGGTTTCGCCGGTCACCGGGTTGGCAATGGGCGATGCGTTGGCGTCAATGTAGCCGGGCACGGAAAAGTGACCGCTCCACTTTGCGTCGTCAACCTCAAACAGGATCGGCGCCCGCACCGGCTCATGGACTTTGGTCAAAGTACTGGCGAAGACGCTGAAGACCGTTGCGCCCGGCTGGGAACTCTCTCCGGAAAGGATACTGAGCAGCGCCGTCTGCTGGTCGTCATCGGCCCGCTCATCGAGAATGATCAGTACCTCGCCATTGCCGTCGTGAATCGCCCCGGGCCAGGCAAACAGTGCAGACCAGAGCAGCTTGTCCAGGCGCACATCACCGTAGAAGCCCTCGTCGATACGCATGGCCACGCCGGCACGGCAATCTCCGTGAGTCGGCAAGGAATTGAACTGGCAAGGGCAACCCCAGTTGCAGTTACAGGTGGAAATCTCCGGCCCGCGAATGCGCCAGTCTGGATAGGTCATGACGATCACCTCGATGGGATGTTTACCGTCCAGCAAGTATAGACGAGGCGCCGGAGTCTGTCGGGAGCGTCCCCGCGGACACAACACGTAGCGGCATGAATGTTCGCTGTATGCCGACAGTCCCGCCTCACAGGACTTCGGCGCCTGGCACAACCGGAACGCCGCGCGAGGCCGGATCTGCCTTGCAATCCGGCACTTAGCGATACGCACACCGCGCGTCAGCGCAATTGGCACGATCCCTGAAAGACCAGCGATGACGAAACCGTCCGGTATAACACGGGAGTCGCTCCCGCGGACTCTCGCGTACGCTACCGCGTCGACAGTACTGATCGGCAGGTAGAGCCACTGGTCGGCTGGAATGATCCCCAACCGGCGCGAGTGGCACCTTTTCTCATTACGGCACAGACTCAGGCCCGCGCTTCGGGAATCACTGCCATGAGACTGGCGAAAAACCTCCCGAGCCCGCCAGGCTTGTTGAAAATCACACCGGTAATCAGGTAGTTATAACGGCCCAGACGGTTGGCACCGGCAACACAGTCTTTGCTAAAGATATGCATGATGAACCCGATACAGTAAACGTGAACTGCGTCACGCCCGGCGTGTGACGGGGTCACGATTGAGGTTCTGTATAAGGGCAACCCCGGTCGAAAGCCCAGGGGCGCAAAGTTACCGGTCTAAGGGGCGCGAGCCCTATGACAGCGGGACTACCGGAATCCAGGTCCGACGCCGTGGTTGGTGTCATAGCGTTTGGCATTCGCTCGAACGCCCACCTGTTCCTATAGACCTCCTTTGACATTGTTAGGTTTGCGTCATGCGACCGCTTTTGGGCGAAGGCATCCTGTGCCGGCCCCATTTTTGATCGCTGCGCGCCAGACGGACAGAGGTGTCAGGACGACTGTTTATCAAACATGAACAGGAGCGGCTGCTATGAACCACAGGCTTACCGGAGTTGTTTTCACTGATCCCGCCGAGAGTCTCGCCCTGGGCGAAACCTTTGGCGGCTGTCCAGGCAAACAGTTCAGCCCTGAGCGGCTGTTCGAAACCCTGTCCCGGATCTGGAACGGGCGTTCCCGGAATAATCTGCGCAGTGCGCTTGCCTGTACGTCGTGCGAACTGGACATCGGTGCTGACGAAACA
>Ga0315556_1002125_pt1 | contig 11479 bp, 6 predicted proteins | sample SalMarSW160310MG_FD_202112 | JGI IMG/M metagenome (GOLD analysis project Ga0315556, IMG submission 202112) | Salt marsh sediment microbial communities from the Plum Island Ecosystem LTER, Massachusetts, United States - Salt Marsh Sediment SW1603-10 ...
GCGGCCAGGTGGTGCTGGTAAACTTCTGGGCCAGCTGGTGCGGCCCCTGCGTGATGGAGATGCCGAGCCTGCAGCGCCTGCAGGACGCCATGACCGGAAAACCCTTCACGCTCCTCGCCGTCAATGACGAGGAATCGTCCGGCACGGTGTGGAAATTTGCCGCCAAGGTGCAAATCCGGTTTCCCCTGTTGCTGGACCGCGAAGGCCAGACCGCTTACGACTGGGGAATCGATATCTATCCGACCAGCTTTCTGGTCGATCCGCAGGGCCGCGTTCAGTACGTCGCTTACGGACCGCGCAACTGGGATGATCCGCAGATGATCCAGCCCATCGAGGCCATGTTCTAAAAAGGGGACATTCTACTTTTCCCCGCTCTTACGGGGACGTCCGCGAGACCGTAGACTGGACTGCAGACCCAAAGATGCGGCCGTCTTTTCAACCCAGTCAGTATCCCCGAATGGAGTACCGCGGTTGACGCTGCGACGCAATGCCGCCAGTTCCACCGCGGATTCCGGTGCATTGACTCGAACCAGCCAGTCGTCAGGAAGCGTTAGTGTCGGCACACGACCGCACAAGGTCTTCGATGATGCGATCACAAAGGCACAACAGCAAAACTAGTCGGGATAAAAGCTGTCATCCGTCAGCAGGCTGATCGGTCCAGCGAGCGGTATCCGACGGTCAGGCCTTGTCAGCGATCTTGAGAACGTGTTGTGTTGCGTTGACAGGCATTGCAAGTCCAACCAGCAGCGGGACTATTAAGGAAGATATCTAATTAGGCCTGTCATACCCGCTCAAGCGGGAATGACTTGTTCAGAGTTTCCTAAAACAGCTCTTAAAAACAATCCTGCCGGGCGCGTCAAGATGTCACTGCCCGCCGGCTATTCGTTTCCCGCCTCGTGCTCCATGTCAGGTTTATCCGTTTGTACGGCGCCAGTCTTGCGCCGTATATAGGCTTCGATATCGGCTGCTGTCATGGGGCCGACCTGCTGCGCAACCATCTTGCCTTCGGGAGATATGATATAGGTCGTTGGCAAGGCGATCACCAGACCGAAGGGCGTGGCCGGCGAAGCGCCCCAGGGCAGAATCGGGTAGGTCACATGCACGCTGTCCAGAAAGCGTCGTATCCAGCTCGGTCTGATGTCCTCGAAATCCATCCCCAGCACCACCGCGTCGTGGTCCTTGTGGCGATCATGAAAATCCGACAGTTCCGGCATTTCCTTGATACACGGCGGACAGGTTGTCGCCCAGAAGTTGATCACCACCCACTTGCCGCGGTATTCGGAGAGTGTGTGTGTCTTGCCGTCCAGATCCTTCAGGGAAAAGTCGATGGTTCGTTCGGGTTCTGCAGCGCTGGCAGTCAGCGCAGCCAGACCGCAGAAAAAAACAAGCAGCTGGAGTCGGCGGTACGCTGGTGGTGATTTCAGCATGGTCAGCGGTTCAATCAGTGGAGGTCGACGTTTTATCACCCGGCTGGCGCAACAGCCACGACCTGGAGGACTCCTCGACCTCCAGCAGATCGAAGGCGAGCGCCCCGCCCGGGGCGATGCCCGCAAAGCGCACCTTCGCCTTGAGGACGTCCTGGCGACGGATGCCCTGCTTTGTCATCCAGGCATCCTGTGCCGGGGTAATCTGGATAATGATCATCTGAGTGGACTGCAGTACCGGCCTGGCCGTGAAGTGGGTCTTGCCGACGATGACCTGTTGTCTCACGGCGGGATCCGCATCCTCCCTGCTGTGATAGATGTGATAAAACTTGAACCGGTCCTCGAAGACCATGGCCAGATACTTCTCCGGATCCCTGCGCATGAGGTCCAGGGGGACATCCTGCATCGTCAGGATGCGCTCTCCCTCGGGAAGGGGTATCCAGGGGCTGGCCTTTTCGGTTTCGTTTTGGGCCCCGGCCTCGGCTTCGTTCCGGGCCCCGGCTTCTGTTCCGTTCTGGACCCCGGCCTCTGTTCCGTTCTGGACCCCGGCCTCTGTTTCAACCGCACCTGCCACAGTGCCTGAAAGCCCGATCGCAAGCAGCATTATCAATATGCGCATCATCACCATTACCCGCCGCTCCATTCCAGATACCATTCCTATAACCCGTGGGAGCGGCGCCTCGCCGCGACAAGCCGGGACACTTTTCCGCTCCTTCCATCGCGCCGGGGACGGCGCTCTCACGATTCCATGCCGGCTCCCCGCGGGAGCGGCGCTCCTGCATGGTATTGATTTAAGCCTTCTACATAGCCGCTACCGTAACCGGTGCGCCAGCTCCACGGCCTTTTCGTAATCGGACCAGTAGGGTCCGTCCCGCTTTATGATATCCGGGTACTGGGTCGGCACGCCATGTTCGTTCACGGCATGGCAGGCCGCGCATTTGAGCGGACCGTGGGATCCGTCAGGGTTCAGAAATGCCGCCTGCTGATAGCCGGAGACATCCACCGCCGGATTCACCGGATACTGGCCGTGAGTGGACTCATGGCAACCCTGGCAGGTGATTTGCGCATGACCTTTTGAATAGCGCATCAGCGCATACTTGCCGGGCTGATCGATGGGGAAGGCGCCGCCCCCCATGCTTTCGACAAAAGGCGGCTGGTGGCAGTCGGCGCAGTGCGGCTCGCCCGGCGCCAGCCAGTAGTCGCGGCCATGGGTCGCGGCGTCATAGGGCACCGCAATACCTTCCGTCCCGTTCGGATCCGTATCCACGATCATGACCGAGCGGTCGCCGTCCTCGTCCGCCGGCGTCAGTACCGGCTTGCCCTTCTCGTCCACCTTGATGCGCGCGATCGGGGCAATGGTCTGGCCTGTGCGATCCCAGGTACGGTACACACCGCTGGTGGTATCCTTGCCCTTCATGGGGCTCTTGGGATTGATGTAGTCCTGTTGCAGTTCCCCGACCCCGACGCCCACGGCGGCGGCGATCTTCTCCAGCGGCTGGTTACGAAGTGTCTGCCCGGTCTGGTTGACAGCGTCGGTGAGGTGATCCGCCTTGTACAGTTCACGCGAGAGCATGTTGTGGCAATTGGTGCAGTACAGTCCCTTGTCCTTGCCTTTGATCAGCATCACCCTGGACAGCAGGTACTCGCCCACCGGGTTGAGATGGCTGGCTGTCTCCGCACCGTCCTTGTTCCGCCCGGCATAGGCGTGCACGTCCCGCCCGGTGAAGCACCCCTTGGCATCCCGGATGTCGCCGTTTGCAAAGAAGTTCTTTCCGTCCTCGGTGAGCGGGAACTCATCCATGCTCCGGTCACTGCGGTGCGAGGGATGGCAGCCCTGGCAGCCCCCGGGGAAGCCGAGGCTGTCCGGTAGCGGCTTGTTGCGCTGATGACTCTTGTGAATGGCCTCGGTCAGGGGAGAGATCAGATGATTGGAATCCGGCAGATTGGGGTTGTCCTTCTGGATGTCCGCGGCGTTCAGCTCCCCGGCCTTTTTGGAAAACAGCCGGCCGATGACATTGTCGGCATGGCAGTCCTGGCACAGCACAGTACCCCGCCCCAGACGCAGGGTCGTGTTACCGCCGGCCGGCCAGTTTGCCAGAAAGTTCGTGCCGTGCCGGTCGTCATGGATCTCCAGAATGGAGACGGCGGCGGCCTTCAGCTGGGCATACCATTCGCTGGAGCCGCGGACCCCGAGCCAGAAGTCGTATTCTTGCTGGTATTTCCGGTATTGCTTGCCGTTGGCCGTTTCGTTGGAATGACAGCGGGCACAGTTCGGCACGTCGATGGGGTTGACCCCGAAAAACCGCACCGGCTTCCCCGAGGAGTCGATCACCGGCTCCCGCGTTTCGGGGTCCACCATGGTCACCACGGATTTCTGGAAAGGCTGCACCATGGGTTCTTCCACGTAGATAATCGCTGTGAAACGGTCGTTGAAGGGGGTCAGCGGTAGGCCCAGGGCCTCCCAGATGCCGGGATTGGTGAGCTTGATGGGCACATTTTCCATGGCCGGGGAATCGGTGTAGACCACGGTCCCCGTGTCACCGGAGTAGCGCAGGAAGCCCCTGCCCACGTGCTGCCCCGTCGGTCCCTGGTTGAAGCCGATCTTTGTATCAATGCCGACATGCAGTTTTTTGGCGTCGGCGCTGGTGTTTCCCGGGTTGCTTCCCTCGAGGTCCTTGTAGAGATAGAGATTGCTGAAATAGACATCGGGCAGTTTTTTCTTGTCCCCGTAGCCGACCCCCCAGTAGACCAGTTTCTTGGATGCCGAGTAGGTGTTGGGCACCCCCGTCGGGTCTTCGTGGGTATAGAAGAGCTTGTAGCGCTTGTCGCCGTCCACCAGCACCTCCGGGTCCTCGGGGTCAGATCCCAGCAGCACGGGTTTCCCGCCGTTCCTGCCGGTCTTCACCACCTGGGCGAGAATGGAATTGTAGGGCGGCAGCACACAGCAGTAGGCGAAGTCGAATCCCGTGCAGTGCATGCCCAGCTCGTAGTTGATCAGGATCAGGTAATCCCGGGGTGGGTCCTGTTCCTTCCCGGCGGGTGCCTCCGCAGCGGCGTTGATGACTGTGGACTGAAGCAGGAGAAATGCCGGAAACCAGCACCGCTTGAGACTCCGGAACAGCATGGTCATTTCCCCATCCTCTCATTCTTGGTCGGGATCGCGCCGGGAGCGGCGCTCCCACAGGGTCTATTCATCCTTCCGTGGGAGCAGCGCCTCGCCGCGACAAGCCCAGGTACTACGCCACCACCGCCATCGTCGTAGGCAACGTTCCTCCTGCCCCGCCGGGTTGACCGTTTGTTTCAGGAAGCCCCCTGCTCCTTCGGCGGTGCTGCCGCCGGCTGTTCCGGCGCCTGCCCCGCCTCTTCCTCGAGCAGGCGGTTCAGGACATCGTTGTAGACCTCGACCTTGTAGCGGTTTTTCCTCAGGTCGGCGGTGTACTCGTCCATGCGTTCCTTGATCATCATGCGCCGGGTCTTGCGCCAGGTATCGGCCTGCGAGATATCGGTAAACGCCGCTTTGCGGATTTCCAGTATCTTGACCAGGTGCCAGCCGGCGGGCGATTCCACCGGTCCGCCCAGTTCGTTCAATGACAGGGAAAACGTCAGCGCATCCAGTTCGGGGAAGCCGGTTCCCTGCTCGACCCAGCCCATCTCGCCCAGGGTCTTTTTGGCGTTCGGATCGATGGAATTGTCCCGCGCCGCCTCGTAAATGGTGATCTCGCCGGACTCGATCTGCTGCTTCACCTTCTCGGCATCCTCCTTCGCGGGCATGACCACCATCTGTATCTTGCGCGCCTCGGGGATCACGATCCTGTCGCGGTGTTCTTTGAAATAGGCCCGAATCTCGTCATCGGTGGGCTCCAGTTCCCCGGCCAGCCGGGCCCGGTGCATGTTGATCAGGTGGACTTTCCTGAACTCGTTGAGCCGCTCCTGGAACCCGGGGTCATTTTCCAGCCCCGCCGCCCGGGCCTTCTGCAGCATGAGGCGCCGGTCGATGTCATCATTCAGCGCCGCCACCCGGCCTTCCAGCGTACCGGTTTCCTTCGATGTGGCCAGGACGGGCCTGGCCTCGCCCCAGGTGATCGCCACCTGGTCGACCCTGGCGACCACCGCGGCATCGTCGCGATTCCCGTCCTGCGCTGGATCGAGCTGCCCCTCGTCGATGACGACCTGGCTGCCCTCCCGGAGCCGGTCACGCAGGCTCGCCAGTCGCGCCTGGTACTCCTTGTTGCGCAGCGAGGCCTCGATGGCCATGCCCACGTCCTTGGTAAACGGGGTCTTCTCCTTATCAACATGCTTGTCGTAATAATCCATGATCTCCTCGTCGGAGATCGGGATGTCGCCGATCAGGATCTTCTTCCGGTACATCTTGACCAGCGTGGACTCGGTATGCTGTTCCACGTCGTACTGATAGACGGGGGTCCGGTCCACGCCCTTGTCCAGGGCGTCGAGATAGAGCAGGTTGGCGCTGATGATCTTGTCCAGCAGGGTGAGCCGGAACCGGTTGCGCTCCGGGGTCCCCGGCGGAGGGATGCTCATGCCGATCATGGCCGTGCTGTTCAGCATAATATCAATCTGGGTCAGGGTGATGGGCTGATCGCCGACCCGGGCAATGATGTCGCTGGACTGCTCGTGAGTGATGGGCCGGGTACTACCCTGGGCGCCGGTCTCAGCGCTTTCCTGCGCGGCACCCGCTACTACCAGGAGCATACCGAACAGGGCGCAGGCCAGCGTAATGGAAACACGGAGAAATCCTGGCATAAGAATGGTCCTGGTTATTGGAATTGTGTTGTTCGTCCAGCGGACTGCGCCGATTATTGTTCATGATGCTGTTCTGTTAGTACCACAACAAAAGCCCGAAGTTCAATCCGTTTGATTGACACCGCTGGCTTACCGGGCGGCAGAAAAAAATGGAGGGGAGGTTGCCCTCCCCTCCATCGTTGTTGCAGTCCCCTCCGGGATACCGGAGACCAGTTGCGTTACCAGCCGCAGGTGGAACCGAGCTTGTCCTCGGAGACATACTCCCACACCTTCTCGGCGACACGGCCCTCGATCAGGTGATTCTTCCACTTCTTCGAGCAGCCAATGCCCGGGAGGTTGTCGTCGCGTTTGCCGTGGCAGCTCTTGCACACAGTGGTGTACGGGTTCTCGAAAACCGGATCACCGGAGACGTGACCAACCTGCAGGAGCTCCGCCTTGTCCATCGACTTCCGGGACACCCGCCCCAGCTTCGCGTGGGGGGTCCACTTGTTGTTGGTGGAGGAGATCTCGGCGCGGTTGTCGTCGTGGCAACGCTGGCAGATGTAATCCCGCACGTCCGCCTCATTCGTGTAGGTGTGCATCCACGAGACCGCGGCATCGAAGTCCTGGCCGATGGGCTCGCCCTGGTACTCCAGGTTGGACACCGCCTTGTTGACCCCCTGTTCGTTGGCGACGTGGCAGGCGCCGCACTTCAGCGGCCCGTGGGAGTGGTCGGTGTTCAGGGACGCGGCCTGGGCGTAGCTGGTGGTGTCGATGTCCGGGGTGACCGGGTAGAGCCCATGGGTCGACTCGTGGCAGCCCTGGCAGGTGATGTCCTGATGGCCGCGAGTGTAGCGGAACAGGGACGCCTTGCGCGGGTAGTTGAACGGCGGATACGGCGTGATGTCCCCGCTCTGCTCCACGTACGGTGCCGCGTGGCAGTCCGCGCAGTGGGGCTCACCCGGGGCGAGCCAGTGGTCACGGCCGTCGGTGGCCGCGGACATCGGCACCGGCACGGCGACGGAGCCGCTCGGCAGGGTAGTCTGTGCCGCCGAGACACAGTCCGGCGTGGTGCAGAAGTCGAGCAGGCTGACGTTGAAGTCGCCGTCCACATCCGTAGAACCACAGATGTAGAACGCCGGAGCACCCGAATACTCGGCGCCGCAGTCGATCAGCCCGGTGCCCCCGCCCGTCGAGCAGGATGCGGCACTGTTGACATTGACTTCCACGGTGGCGACGTTGCCGTCGTGGTCCGTATCAACCGGGATGACGCCGAAGTACCCGGCCACGTAGTTACACAGGCCCGGATCCTCGTTCCAGACCTTCGCCGTGTCGTTGTTGTTCTTGGGATCGAGCCACGCCACCGCCTGAGCCGTGCTGGTCCCGACGGCCGTGGCCACGTCGGACAGATTCGGCCCGGCCGCACGCGGGTTGGTGACGCAGTCCCCGTGGATCAGGTCCGCGCAGTTCTCGGTCTTCCAGATCTCCTGGCCGAGCTGGCTGTGGCAGTTGGTGCACCAGATGCCCTTCCAGGGACCGGTGTCCTTGGCCACGTTGGTTACGAGCCACTGGCCGACGGCATTCAGGTGGCTCGGGGTGCCGGCGCCGTCGGTGTCCTTGCCGGGGTTGGAGTGAACGTCGCGGCCCACGAAGCAGCCGCCGGCGGCATCGCGGTTGTCAGTGCCGGCAAAGGCGTTCAGGCCCAGCTCGGTGATGGGATAGGAGCTCAGGTCGCCGTCGGAACGGTGTGCCGGGTGGCAGCCCTGGCAGCCGCCGTTGCGGCCCAGACTGTCGGAGAAAACGGCGTCCTTGTGGTTGTTGTGGATCGCCTCGGTCAGCGGTGGGATCACTATCCCCAGTTCGTCCTGGTCCAGCTCCGACCCGTCGTCGATATTGCCCTGCCCGACATTCGCCGACTTGACCACAGCGATGACGTTATCCGCGTGGCAGCGCTGGCAGATGACCGAGCCGTGACCCAGGCGAGTCGACGGGTTTCCGTCGGCGCTGGCCGGCCAGTTATCCGTGAAATGGGTGCCATGCTCTTCGTCGTGAATCTCCAGGATGGAGATCGCCGCCCCCTTGAGGCGCGAGTACCAGTCGGAGTCGCCGCCGCCGATGCCGTAATAGGCGTTCCAGTAGTCGATTTCGTCCTGCACGTCAGAGGCGACAGCCGGCCTGCCGTTCTGGGCGCTGTTCACCGAGGCCCCATCGCCGATAGAGTGGCAGCGCTCGCAGTTCGGGATGTCGATCGGCGCATCGCCAAAGCCGATCACCGGTTCGCCGTCATCGTTGAGCACGGCAGTCCCGGAGGGGTACTCCTCGAGCTGCGCCATCATCCGGACGTAGGGCCGGACCGAGTCCTCGTCCACCGCGCCGGGATCATCGAAGAATTTGATGCTGTCCTCGAACGGCGTCAGCGGCAGGCCCAGGGCCTCCCAGATGCGCGGTGAGGTGAGCATGACCGGCAGGTTCTCCAGCACCTTCATCTGGGTGTAGACCACGGTGCCGGTGTCGCCGGAGAAGGTCAGGACGTTGTCGAAGCCCGCGCCGACCACGCCCGGCCCCACGGGGTGCAGGGCCGCGCCGGTGTTCTCGGGATAGATCACGTCGACGCCCAGGCGGATCTTGTCTGCCTCGGCGCTGACGGCGGCGGTCGCGTTGTCGCCTTCCAGGTTCGGATCGCCATCATCGTTCTTGTAGATGTAGAGGTGGTTCCACACCGCGTTCGCGTAGTTGTCGTTGGCGTCGCTGAAGTCCGGAACGCCGGGGGAGACATAGTTGCCCTGCACGACGTTGTCCGTGCCGTCGGTGGTGCCGTAGACCAGGGCACCGCCGCTCGTCGTGGCGCCTTCGGCCAGCGTGTTCCACTCCAGCAGGGAGTTGCCCTCCACCACGCTGATAAGCTGCGAGGTCTGGGGAGCGCCGTTGCCGTCGTTGCGCGGCTGGGCCTCGTGCCAGTAGCGGAGCTGGTACTTGCGGAAGTTACCGTCGTCATCCAGCCTCAGGTCGCGCAGCACCGTCGGCCGGCCGAGGCCGTCCAGGCCTTCATGTGGGTCCGCCACCAGGAGGCGCGGCTGGTGCACCGGGTCCTTCGCGAGATCCTCCTTCTCGGTCCTCACCACCTGTGCGAGGATCGAGTTGTAGGGCGGCAGGACGCAGCAGTAGGCAAACTCGAAGCCGGTGCAGTGCATGCCCAGCTCGTAGTTCATCAGGATTCTGAATTCTTCGCCCGGCGGATCGTCGCTTCTGTTCCCGCCGCCGCCACCACCACCGCCTTTTGCGATTGCCGTCGTTGTGATACAGAGCGCCGCCCCTGCGATCAGCAGGCTTGCGGTAATAGAACGCATAAGGTTTTCCATCGTGGGCTCCTCCCCTGACTATTCTGTACGTAGCAGATATTTTTTTAGGTACTCTAAAGATAGATTATGCAAATTACAGGCCAACCTTGCCTGCTCTTCAACCGGCTGTATCATTGATTTTATTAGGATATTAACTACTTGTTATATCCACGTAACGTGACAAAGCTGACATGACGTGTCATGACATAAATGGCAGTCTTTCTGTCAGGCTATGCATCCATGCCACAGGACCAGCAACTCAAGCATGTCCGATAATCACAAGTCCAGGCGGTCCACGCAGGCGCAGTTATTGCCGCAGCTGATATGCCGGCCTTTCAAACGGCCGCTGCACCGCACCGGAAAGATGTTAACGTCGGGGCGTGACGGGCGAATACGCCTACCGCGAGGCTGGTCGATGTGCGGCGCGCAGAATCGTCTCTCGACAGGAGAGTCTTGCGGGGGGCACCCGCAAAATGACCAGGGTGGCACCGGTAATGACGCACCATGCCGTATTGCATGGCAGTTGCCTGGGATCAAAACGGCTGAATATAATCCCTGCAGTCATTAACGGATTGGCACAACGACATCGCCAGACCGGATCAGGAAACCCCTGATCAATTCGCCCGCTGATGACAGATGAACCATGCAATATCAGCAGGGTGCGCGTTGCGCACCCTGCATAAATAGCTCGTATGTATTGATCTGTGCGCAGAGCTCACCCTGCATTGGTTCATCGAATTAATCAGTGTTTCCTTGATAAATTCAGAGTTTACCCAGATAACAACCGGAGCCAGACAATGCAACATCCACATCTAATGTTCCTCATGCTTGCCGTCATTGCAGGAACCGCTGCCCGGGCGCAGGACAATCCCGGCGAGGAAAAGCACCCGTGTACCCTGCTGCCGATTTTCCATTGCGTGGAAGCGCGCGATGACGGCAGTGCCATCGGGCACTTCGGCTATGACCTGCAGTGTCCCAAGGATCTGGATGATGTGCAGGAACTGATTGTCCCGATCGGTGAGGACAATAACTTCAGCCCGGACCCCGTGGACAGGGGACAAACCATAATCTTCATTCCAGGGAAGCATGGCGATGAATTCGAGGCGAAATTCACCGCAGACGAAATAAAGCAAGCCAGGGACATTCAGTGGTCCGTGAATAAAATCAGCACCACGGTCGATTTTTCCAAAACCCGGGATGAGGACCTCGACTGTAGACACCTGCCTGACTCCCAAGCGAGAAGCCAACGGCAGCAATAGCATCCGCCGCAGGCGGCTTGCAGCCCTGACTGGAAAGTGAGAATCGATTGGAAAAAAATGCCTCGTGCCGGGCGCGGCGGCGCTTCACCGGGTGTCTGCTGCTGTTGGAGTAGCGGCCTCTTGCCGCGACAAATCAACTGACGGGAACCAAATCGACGGGTCTCAGCGACCGGGGTCGGACATTGGCGGGGCAGCCGCAAGTCATGATGTTTTACCGCGCATCAGGCTGGAGCTGCGTTTCATCGCAAGGCTGACGGGCTCGAGCACGCAGGCCGCCGACAGGAACTCGATCACCCGCATCCCGCCGCGTGGCGTCCTTTTTTTAATCTGGACAGGCTTCGTGTATTGCATGAGTTGGGGCTTCGCGCTGTCGTAGCTCCTGCAGGCCGACACCAGCCTCCCGCGCTTGCAGGGCCTTGTACCCTATGCAATCGAGGGCATCGATGCAAATCAGCTCGGGAGGTAGAAACCACCCGGTGTCGCCGCAGAGTCCCCGCAAATCAGCCGGCCGGCGATCAAGGCGTGAAACTATCCGACAGAAAGACAACGACCGGTATCCTCATGATCAAACACCTCACTGGCTTGCTCATGCTTGTTTCACTGACCTGCGCGGCGGCGGGACAACTGGAGCCCTACCGGGGCTTCGCTAAGACACCCGCGCTGTCACTGGAAGATCTGGGACACAAGGTTCACACGCTGCAGGATTATCGCGGCCAGG
>Ga0315556_1002127_pt1 | contig 11476 bp, 11 predicted proteins | sample SalMarSW160310MG_FD_202112 | JGI IMG/M metagenome (GOLD analysis project Ga0315556, IMG submission 202112) | Salt marsh sediment microbial communities from the Plum Island Ecosystem LTER, Massachusetts, United States - Salt Marsh Sediment SW1603-10 ...
GGTTCGCGTTTTTTTTTGGTGGCGGGTCTGATGCGTTGGGGCGGGGAGGGCATGCAGCGTATCCTGCACGCTTACATCGATAGATTGGGCTGGATCATGGTGGTCGCTGTGCTTATCATCTATTTTTCCTTGTAACGAGGAGTATCCCAAGGTTAGCGGTAGAGTGGGGTTACGAAAAAAAATAGCGTGGTTACCGCTGCTGATCATGATTGCGGTGACGGCGGGCTGTGGCGGCTTTGTTTATCATCGTGTCCAGCCTGGAGATACCCTGTATTCCATCAGCTGGCGCTATGGTCTGGATTACCGCGAAGTGGCGGAATGGAACAGGATCCAATCCCCCTACACCATCTACAACGGTCAGCTGTTACGGGTGACGCCGCCCGCCGGCAGTCGTCATGAACGGGAAAGTGCCTCGGCAGCACCAGCACCCCATGCGGCTCCCGTCATCCAGGGGTCGTCCGCGCCCTTAATTCGTCCTCCATCCACGGTCTCCGCCACCACACCCATAAGATGGCAATGGCCGGTTCAGGGCCGGCTTATCCAGACCTTTTCCGTAACCCGCCTCGCTCGTAAGGGTATTGATATAGGGGGTAGACCGGGGGAGCCGATCCGGGCGGCCGCCGCTGGCAGTGTGGTGTATGCGGGGAGCGGGCTGTTGAACTACGGCAAGCTCATTATTCTCAAGCATGACGATAACTATTTGAGTGCCTACGCTTATAATCGCGCCTTACTCGTCAAGGAGGGCGAAACGGTGGCGGCTGGCCAGCATATCGCCGACATGGGTAACAAGGCCAGTGGCGATGCCATGCTCCATTTTGAGATCCGTTATGACGGCCGCCCCATCGATCCTTTGAAATTTCTGCCTGTGGCGCGTCAATAATCCAACATCAAATACCCTCACTATTTTGCTTGGTATTTAGCTCTTGATACTTTCGAGCAATAGGCTCAATCTGATATCCCCTGTGACAGCTACTGATAGTTACGCTCGGAAGGGAGTTCTTTTATGGACGAATTCGAAGAGCAGTTACCGTCGGAGGACGGATCGGTATCAAACATTTTTGAACGCTGGTGGTTGGTGGAGGGCGCAGGTCGCGCCGGAGACGAGGAAACATCAGCGCAGCCGGCCAAGTTAAAGACCCCGGCGGCAGACCCGACACGCATTTATCTAAGCGAAATTGGCTACAGTCCCTTGCTTAGCGCCGAGGAAGAGGTCTACTTCTCGCGACTCGCGCAACAAGGCGACGAAGCAGGGCGCCGGCGCATGATAGAAAGCAATCTGCGTCTGGTCGTGAAGATCGCCCGCAACTATCTCAATCGCGGCCTTGCCTTTCTCGACCTGATCGAAGAAGGCAATCTTGGCCTGATCCACGCCGTGGAAAAATTCGATCCGGAAAGAGGTTTTCGTTTCTCGACCTACGCCACATGGTGGATACGCCAGACCATAGAGCGTGCCTTGATGAATCAGACCCGTACTGTGCGCCTGCCGATTCATATCATCAAGCAGATCAACTCCTATGTTCGCACCTCACGCACTTTGGCGCAGCGACTCGATCATGAGCCCAGTTTGGAAGAGGTGGCGCGTGTGCTGCATAAATCCGCCACGGAAGTCGAGCACATGATGAGCCTCTACGAACGCGAGGTATCAATCGATTCCGCCGGTGTACAAGATCGTACGTTGTTGGATACTCTACCCGATGAATCCTGGTCCGACCCCAGCGAAATCCTGCAGGATGCCGAAGTGTCCGCCAATATCGATGCCTGGTTGCAGGAACTGAATGATAAACAGCGCGAGGTCGTCGAATACCGTTTTGGACTGCACGGCCGTGAGGCCGCCACTTTGGAGGAAGTAGGCGACCGCATTGGGGTTACCCGCGAGCGGGTGCGGCAAATCCAACTGGAGGCGTTGCAGCGTCTGCGGCAAATCATGGAGCGTTCCGGCACCTCGGCGGATACTGTTTTCGGTTGAGGGTGTGGCCGCGCCAGCGGATACATGTGCGTCCGATGTGCCGGTCCGCTAAAGATTCCCTGCCAACAGTATAATTATGGCCGCGCCTTGGCTATGATGCTTGGCGTCTTGAACTTTATACACAAATGCATGCTCTTATGGATACATTATCCCGTCCGGGGAAATGTCAGGTGATGGGATCCAAGCCCAGTCTCAGTGCTTGCGGCGGGTAGGCCCGCTGTTCGTTAGGTGGAGGTCGGTTACATGCCGCGGATCTTAGTGTTGTTGCTTGCGTTGGGCTTGAGCGCCTGCGCCATAGTTCCCCGGGAGCTGCGGGTTACTGAACCCTTGGCCGCCACCACGCCGCAGCAGGCGCAATCGGGAAAGCACGATGGTGAGCGGGTACGCTGGGGTGGCGTGATTATCCAGACCACGACCCAGACCAACCAGACCTGTTTCGAAATCATGGGCCTGTCATTGGACAGCAGCGCTCAGCCGCTGGCGAACGATCAATCCTTGGGGCGGTTTATTGCCTGCGCCAAAGGCTTTTACGAGCCGGCCTTGTACGCCGCCGGACGTGAAGTCACCTTCATCGGACACATCGACGGTACCGAACAACAAAAAGTCGGCGAGTATAATTACCAATTCCCGCGGTTGATCGTGGAAGCGGTGCATCTCTGGCCGAAGCGCAGCAATATCGTGTATGTGCCCTATTACGATCCGTTTTGGGATCCGTTTTGGGATCCGTACTGGCCATACTATTATCATCCTTATCATCGCCACCGGTGAAGATTATGCTTATCCGTCCTTTTGTAATCGCAAGTATGCTGGTATTGCTGAGTGCATGCGCGGTCACGCCGCCCTTCTCCGATGACTTGCTGCATAGCGTCAACCGTTCCCTGCAGCCGGAGCAGGCGGTGAAGGACAATGCACGGGATGTACAGGTGATGTGGGGCGGCGTCATCGTCAAGGCCACCAATACCGCGGATCACACCGACTTCGCCGTGCTGTTCTATCCGCTGGACAGTTCACAGCGGCCCGATCGGGCGCAGCCGGCCAAGAGCCGTTTCATTGTCCGCTACCACGGATATCTCGAGACCATGGTCTATGCGCCGGGCAGGGAGATCACGGTGCTCGGTAAGCTGCAAGGCGTGGAGGAGGGCAAGATCGGGGATGCCCCGTACCGGTTCCCGGTGTTGCAGGCGGACCGGATCCATTTATGGCCGGTGGGCGATGATTCCCGGGTACGCTTCGGCGTGGGTTTGGGTATCGGTGTGCACATGTAATTAGCCGATGGTGCGCCAGATCCAAATGCCGCTCGAGGGTGAGATGCAATGCCCTTAGAAACGGCGAGCGGCGTTCCCTTGCCCCTGGGGGCACAGCAACGGGACGGCGGCGTCAACTTCGCCGTGTTCAGCCGGCATGCCACTGCCGTCAGCCTCTTGTTATTCGATCATCCCGATGATGCACAGCCCACTTGCAGCATGGCGCTGGAGCCACTGCGCCATCGCAGCGGCGATATCTGGCATGTGTGGGTAGGCGGTCTCGGTCCCGGCTGCCTGTACGCATGGCAGGTGGACGGACCTGATGCGCCGCAGGAGGGTGACCGCTTCAACCCGCGCCTGGCCTTGCTCGATCCCTATGCCACCGCCTTGGTGGGTACCGAACGCTGGGATTTTGCCCAGGCACACGGCGACCGGCCCGAGCCGCAGGCGGTACAGGCCAAATGCCTGCTGCCCGACGACGGCTTCGATTGGCAGGACGATCAGCCGCCGCGCCATCCCTGGTCCGCCACCGTCATCTATGAAACCCATGTGCGCGGCTTAAGCATGTATCCCTCCGCGGCAGTGCGCTATCCCGGTACTTATCTGGGGGTGGCGGACATGATCCCGTATTTCCGGAAGCTGGGGATCACCGCCGTCGAGCTGCTGCCGGTGCAGGAGTTTCATGAATATGATGTGGCGCAAACCAATCCCCTGAGCGGTGAGCGCCTGCGCGACTACTGGGGCTATAACACCGTGGCCTTTTTCGCGCCCAAGGAGTCCTATTCCAGCCGCAGTGCCACCGGTTGCCAGATCGCCGAATTCAAGACCATGGTGCGGGAACTGCATCGCGCCGGTATCGAACTCATTCTCGACATCGTGTTTAATCATACCGCCGAAGGCGATCAGCGCGGGCCGACACTCAATTTTCGTGGTCTGGACAACCGTATTTATTACCTCCTGGAGAACGACCGGCGTTATTACAAGAATTTTTCCGGAACCGGCAATACCCTGAACTGCAACCATCCGGTGGTGCGCGACTACATTCTCGATTGTCTGCGCCACTGGGTGGTGGAGATGCACGTGGACGGCTTCCGTTTCGATCTGGCCGCGATCATGGAAAGGGATGAGGACGGTAATATCCTGCCCAATCCGCCCTTGCTGGAACGTATTGCCGAGGATCCCATCCTCCGCGATGTGAAACTGATCGCAGAGGCCTGGGATGCCGCAGGCGTCTATCAGGTCGGCCGCTTTCCGGGACGGCGCTGGTCGGAATGGAACGGCCGTTATCGCGATGAGGTACGCCGCTTTTGGCGCGGCGATGCGGGTATGACCGGCCTATTGGCCAGTCGCTTGTGCGGCAGCGCCGATCTTTATCAGCAGTCCGACAAGGAACCGCTCAACAGCATCAACTATCTCACCTGTCACGACGGCTTTACCCTGAATGACGTGGTGAGCTACGCCGCCAAGCATAACGCCGCCAATGGGCATGACAATCACGACGGCAGCGATGAAAACTACAGCGCCAATTACGGCGTGGAAGGCCCCAGCGACGATCCCGTGATCGAGCGACTGCGCAAGCGCCAGATCAAAAATATGCTTGCGACCTTGATGCTGTCGCGGGGCGTGCCCATGCTGCTTGGTGGCGATGAATTCCGCCGTAGCCAATCGGGGAACAATAATGCCTATTGTCAGGATAATGAGGTTTCCTGGTATGACTGGCGGCTGCTCGAGACGGAAAGTGAAATATATGAATTCACGCGCGCCGTGATCGACCTACGGCGGCGCTTTCCGTTGCTGGCGGAAGAGCGATTCTATGCGGCGGCGGATGTGAGCTGGTTCGGCCTCGACGGCGCACCCCCCGATTGGGGCGCGCCCGCTCGGACTTTGGGTTGTCACCTGCATCCCCCGGGGTATACAGACGAACTCTGCCTGTTGTTCAATGCCGAACAACATGAGGTGTTATTTTCCCTGCCGCAGGCGCGGAACGGTAAGAGATGGCAGCGGGAATGCGATAGCAGTGACGACCGTGAGAATAGCGGAGGCAACGTCGCTAGCTGCCGCCTGCAATCGCGCAGCCTGGTGATATTTTCCGCGTAGCAGGTGACGGAGGCTCGCCAGCGCGGCGTGAGAGGTGATGCCGCACTTTAATCAAGTGCTCGCTGACATCGATGCCGCCTGCTGGGCGCAATGGCGGTGTAGATAGCCGTAACGACAATAATCAGCAACAAGATTGAACTCCAGCTCAAGCCGGGCCTCTGATGCTTAAAGAGGTGCCGGCCGCTGATCATCGGCTTGGCGCCGGGAACAACGCACAGCTCGGCGGTGGACTGAAGCCTGGAGGCGAGCATGGATGAATCGGTTTTCAAGCTTTACCTGATACGCCATGGCGACACGGCGTGGTCGGAAGCACACCGCCACACAGGACTGACCGATCTACCCCTCGATCGTCATGGTGAGCATCAGGCAAGGCGACTGGGCAAGCGCCTGGAGGGGCTGAGCTTCACGCGGATATTCACTAGTCCGCTGCGGCGAGCGCGCGCAACCTGCGAACTGGCCGGCTTCGCAGTGGCGGCCAAAACCGACCCGGATCTCGTGGAATGGAACTACGGCGATTACGAAGGTCTTACCACCGTGGAAATTCGCCGGCGACGATCGGAGTGGGACCTGTTTCGGGATGGCGTCCCCAATGGCGAATCGCCGCGAGACGTGGCCGCTCGCGCCGACCGCTTCATCGCAAAGGCCTTGCGACGGCCAGGTGATGTGGTGGCATTTTCCAGCGCGCACATCATACGCATGATCGCGGCGCGCTGGCTGTCCCTGCCTCCGGATGCCGCCCGTCTCTTTCTCAGCTCCACCGCCAGCGTCAGTATCCTGGGTTATGAACATAGCCGCGCTGAAGCGGTGATACGGCTATGGAACGATGTGGGCGAAATTCATTAAGTTCTAATTGATTTTTAATGTGCCTGGCAATGCCTGTGACCGTGCTGCATAGTTATGATATATACGCCAAGGTTATGGCAAACAGAGTCGCCATCCGCTATCCATTCCCAGCGTTCGGTTTGCGTCCGCGACAAAATCCGATGCCACGGAATTTCGCGCTATTGCCTGGAACCGCTGCTAAGCATGATGGTCATAATCCGTGTCATCCCTGCAGACCAGGGTGATGTCAAACGTGACGGTCGCGCTCGTCCTCCGTCACGCGCCGAAGAATATTCGTATCGTCGAAGGAACAACACCATGAAACTGAAACGCCGTGGCATCATCGGGATATTTATCGTTATTGCATATACGACCATGTCGGCCGCTCAGGGAGCTGCGACCTGGATAGAGGGGCCAAACCATCCGAGTCTGGCGCCCATGTTACAGAAGGTGCTGCCGGCGGTGGTGAACGTTTCAACTAAATCGCTGGTGTCGGTCGAACAGAACCCGTTATTCAAAGATCCCTTCTTCCGCCAATTCTTCAATGTCCCCGACCGTCCCCAGCAACGAGAGCGGCAAAGCCTGGGCTCCGGGGTGATTGTGGATGCGGGTAAAGGTTATGTACTCACCAATTATCACGTGATCAAGCATGCGCAGCAAATCACCGTGACGCTGCATGACGGCCGGCACTTTTCCGCAAAGATAGTGGGCAAGGATCCCGAAGTGGATCTGGCGGTGCTCCACATCAAGGCCAATGATCTTGTTTCCTTGCCGTTCGGCGATTCGTCCGCCATTCGGGTGGGAGATTTCGTGGCGGCGATAGGCAATCCTTTCGGTCTCGGGCAGACGGTGACTTCCGGCATCATCAGCGCCCTGGGTCGCAACGGCTTGGGCATAGAAGGATATGAGGATTTCATCCAGACCGATGCTCCCATCAATCCCGGCAATTCCGGCGGAGCCCTGGTGAATTTTTCCGGGCAACTGGTGGGTATCAATACCGCCATCGTCGGTCCCGGCGGCGGCAATGTGGGCATCGGCTTCGCCATCCCCAGCAATATGGTGAAGGATGACATGGATCAATTGATCCGCTACGGCAATGTGCGTCGCGGGCAGTTGGGGGTCTATATCCAGGATGTCACGCCTGACTTGGCCAAGGCACTTGATCTCACTCGTACCAGCGGTGCCGTGATTACGAAGGTCGCGAAAGGATCTCCCGCCGAGCAGTCGGGACTGGAGATCGGTGACGTGATCATTGCGGTTAACGGTACGGAGATTAAAACCGCAGGGCAACTGCGCAATGCCATCGGCCTGTTGCGGGTGGGCAGTGACGTGACGCTGAGGGTCCTCCACATGGGTGAGCAGCGTGAGATGCATGTCCTGATTTCCGCGGCCAAGCAGACCAAGGTCGATGCGGGACACCTGGACAAAGGCTTGTCCGGCGCAAAACTGGGTGCTATCGAACTGTCTCATCCCTTGGCGGGGCAGGTGAAGGGCATCGAAGTCCTCGACGTCGAAGAGGGTAGCCCCGCCTGGATGGCGGGCCTGCGCAAAGGCGACATCATCGTCTCCGTCAATCGTCAGCCGGTTGAAAGTACGGGAGACATAGAGGCCGCCCTTAAAAAGGGCGGCCATGGAATACTGCTCAACATCCGGCGCGGAGAGGGGGCATTGTTCATCCTCATCCGCTAAGCGTTGCCGGCCTTGAAAGAGGTATTGCCCCCATGGCGTTGCGACGAAATGAGTTACCACCTTCCAACTCGGCGAGACCCTCATAGAGTCGTACGACCATGGAGGCGATAGATTTGATCTGTCTGGCGGAAAACTTAGACGGACCTCTGATTCCGAGTCGCCCGCTGTGAGTATAAGGTACGATGCGGATGTGGCATATCAGCCGTGCTTATCGCTGTCGCTGCGACGTTTTTTGTTGGCTGCCAAGTGGAGCAGCCAGATGATGGATCCTGCGGCAATTACCGAAAGTAATATCCATTTTTCATAATGGTGGATGTCGCCCAATAGCAATTCCATAGCCTTGCCGAAGGCGTAGCCGAGGACGGCTATGGCCGAGGCCCATGCGGCGGCGCCGACAATATTAAACACTATAAATTCTATGGCCGGTACACGACTCATGCCGAGGACGAAGGGCGTTACGGTGCGAAAGCCGTAAACAAAGCGAAAGCCGATGATGATGGGAATGCGATGGCGTTCCAGCATGCGGTGTACTTTTTTCGCCCGCGAATTCCAGTGCGGATGTTTCAACAGAAACGCCTGTCCTTGCCAGCGGCCTAAAAAGAAAAATAATTGATCGCTCATAAGCGTGCCGACAAAGGCGGATACGATTACCCAAGGCAGCCGCAGATAACCCAGCTTGGCGGCAATACCGCCTAACACCAGGATGGTCTCTCCTTCCAGGAAAGTGCCGACCACCAGTGCCAAGTAACCATAGCTGTCAATGACGTGTTCGAGCGTCATAGCGGGTGCGCCTTAGGCGTGCCGATAAAAAAGAGGTCGGTGCATCTGCGGGAGTGCGCCACGGCCTCGAGTTCATGCGCGGTTCTCACCGTGCCCACCGTTTTCTGATACCTGACGGTCAGGCAGATGGCGGCGGAGAATAATTAATAATTTCAGAAGTGGATGCCAGTAAGGCTGGCAATGCCTCCACCCGTCCTGAAGGGGCTGCCTTGCAAAACGGGTGGGGCTTTAGATTGGTAAGAGCGAATAGGCAGTGCCCGGTATCAAATTAATGATCAATTCCACCCTGTCTTAAAAAGACAATTCGCCGGCCGACTGCCCGTTGACCGACACCTCGCAAGTATGATTGGCGTCGCCTTTGCCTGCATTCAGCAATTTGCATTTCGCGGAAACTTTATAGTCCTCAAAGTTGCCCGTGAATACTTCCTCCGGCTTGTCTTTGCTCAAGCTGCCGACAATTGTATCTTTATTGTTTATCTTGATGATGATGAAGTCCTTTTCGGCTCCAACGTCGGCTTTGCCGGTAATGGCCCAATCCTGGCCCCGCCAATGTGGAGGCCTATATTCCAAGTAACCGCCGGAGGACGCGCAGGCGGCGAGAGCGCCCAGGATCAGGATTATAGAAAGGGTTCGCATGAATCTCTCCTTAGAAGAATGAGCAGACAATAAATGTTGTGGGCCAATACCAGCAAAATGAGCCAGATTCTAGCATCGCCCATCACCTCGGTCTATGCAAAATAGTAAGCTTATGAGCTTGTTGCGATTGACTGGTTTTGTGCAACAGTGCAAGGCGGATCGAGCCCTGCAATTTGTGTGTTGCGGTGCTGTGTTCTGCTCTGCGTAGAGCGGCAACACCGGCAATCTAGAATTCATACGCGGTGAAGCGTGATCGCTAACGCTAGTAGCGTTGAACAGGGACTCGGTAGTTTACGAATGAAAGCTTGCGCTGGATTTTCCAGTCGCCGAGTTCGAGCGTGCTTGCCGCAGTCCTGCGCACTATTTAGATCATCAACAACGCCGCCGCCACGCGCCGGCCGTCACCCATGAGAATGTTGTACGTGCGGCAGGCGGCGGCGGTGTTCATGATTTCGTAACCGATACCGGCGGCGGCCAAGGGCGCGACAATGGCGGCGTCGGGCCATAATAAACTGTTACCCGAGCCCAGCAGCACGATTTCCGGAGCCAGTTCCAAAATGATGTCCATATGGCTGGGTGCCAAATCCCCGAAGGACTGAGGCGGCCAGTCCCGCACCAAGCGGGTAGGGGTGATGATGGTACTGCGGGTGAGGACCTCCTGACGTACACGGGAGGAATCCGGGCCGATGGCGTCCAGGGCGCCCGGGGCGGGATCCTCGCTGTTCCGAGGTATGGTGACGGTGACCTCGCCGGGTCCGTAGGAGCGTATAGCGTAGCGGCTGTGATCGATTTCCAGGTTAAATTGCATGGTGGTGAGACGATAACCGAGATAGATGGACGAAGGCTTCACTTTTACCGCGTATGGCCATGAGGTGCAAGCCATGGTCATAGCCTGTCGATTGACAGGGTTTTTGGCGCCGGGTAATGTGTCATATTTGGCGCGCCCTTCGGGCGCTTTGTTTATGTTTTAAGCCGTGTTTTCCCCGGTTTGAGATTTCCGGATTAACTGCCTTGAGAGACGAATTCCCTAGAATTAAGCGGCTGCCTCCCTATGTCTTTAACATCGTCGGCGAGTTGAAGGCCAAGGCCCGCGCCCGCGGCGAAGATATCATCGATTTCGGGATGGGCAACCCGGATCAGCCGACGCCGCAACACATCGTCGACAAATTGGTCGAGGCCGCCCAGCGCAACGATACCCATCGCTACTCCGTATCCAAGGGTATCCCGCGGCTGCGCCGCGCCATCACCAAGTGGTATAAGAACCGCTACAACGTGGAGCTGGATCAGGATAGCGAGGTCATCGTCACCATCGGTTCCAAGGAGGGGCTGGCCCATCTGGCGCTGGCGACCATGGGTCCCGGCGATGTGGCTTTGGTGCCCAACCCGTCTTACCCGATTCATCCCTACGGTTTCGTCATCGCCGGGGCGGATATCCGCCATGTGCCCTTGATTCCCGGCGTGGACTTTTTCGAGGAACTGGAAAAGGCCATCAAGGCCTGCTGGCCCCAGCCTAAGATGCTGGTGCTGAATTTTCCGGGCAACCCCACCACTCAGTGTGTGGAACTGGATTTCTTCGAGAAGGTGGTTGCCATTGCCCGCGAGCATCAGATCTGGGTGATACACGATCTCGCCTATGCCGATATCGTGTTCGATGGTTACGAGGCGCCTTCCATTTTGCAGGTGAAAGGCGCCAAGGAGGTGGCGGTGGAGTTTTTCACCTTGTCCAAGAGTTACAATATGCCGGGTTGGCGCGTGGGTTTCATGTGCGGCAACCCCAAGCTGGTCGCGGCCCTGGGGCGTATGAAGTCGTATATGGACTATGGGATGTTCACGCCGATTCAAGTGGCGGCCATCACCGCCTTGGAAGGGCCGCAGGACTGCGTTGCGGAGATCCGCGACCTGTACCGCAGCCGCCGAGATACCTTGTGCAAGGGTTTGAATTCCATCGGCTGGCAGGTGGCGCCGCCCAAGGCATCAATGTTCGTGTGGGCGCCCATACCCGAACCCTACCGTCATCTGGGTTCCTTGGAATTTTCCAAGAAGTTGTTGAGCGAGGCCAAGGTGGCGGTATCGCCGGGCATCGGCTTCGGTGAGATGGGGGATGATCATGTGCGTTTCGCGCTGATCGAAAACGAACACCGCAGCCGTCAGGCGGTGCGCGGTATCCGCGACATGTTCCGCCGTGACCACGGCCAGTTGAACGCCGCCGGAGGCGGTGGCAAGTAATCGCATAGTCTGCGTT
>Ga0315556_1002131_pt1 | contig 11471 bp, 12 predicted proteins | sample SalMarSW160310MG_FD_202112 | JGI IMG/M metagenome (GOLD analysis project Ga0315556, IMG submission 202112) | Salt marsh sediment microbial communities from the Plum Island Ecosystem LTER, Massachusetts, United States - Salt Marsh Sediment SW1603-10 ...
CAGCAACCAGTCGGACACCGGCCGCTCAATGTGTCCGATGTAAGCGGCTTCAACGGCCGAGAAGCGGTCATCGTGCGGGGCGCAGCGCACTGTCCGGGTCTTGCCGAAGGCCCCCGTTCGCCCTTTCCGCTGAAAGCGGACAGTGGCAAGACCAGGTGACTGAGACAGGCCAGCGCCTGCGTCGCGGGCCAAGGGCGCGAAGGAATTGCTACGGCGCCTCCGCCGGATCTGCCCGCTTGTTAACCTGCATCAATTCGCAACTCGCCGCGATCGTGGAAGATTGGCGCTTTTTCGGCGTACGGCATATGAGTCCCACCAAGAAGAAGCAAGGCAAGTCGCAGCCCGCCCGCGCCGGACGGACGCCGGCGAAGCGATCGGTAGCGCGGTCCGTGAAGCGCTCCGGCGGGGCCGCGCGTCCCGCATCCGCCGGGCGCGGTCGCGCGGCGGTCGACCGGTTCTACGCGGACGCGCATGCGATCGAGGTCGAGGCTTCTGCGCGCTATCGGGTGCTCGCGCGCGAGATGCAGGCGAGCGGCAATCCGCGCACCGCGGAGCTGTTCCTCAAGCTCGCGCGGCTCGAAGCGGGGCATGCCGGCAAGCTGAAGCAGGCCGCGCCGCCGGAGTTGCAGGCCCGCGCGCGGGAGCGGCTGCTTTCGCGCAAGGGGGGACAGACGGAGGTGCCGAATTACGAGTTCATGTACCGGGACGTGCCCCCGCTCCACGCGCTGATGATGGCGCTCGAGTCGGAGCGGCGCGCCAAGGCCTATTTCGAGCGCATCGGCGCGAACGCGCGCGACCCCGGGGTCAAGAAGCTCGCGGCGCAATTCGCCCGCGACGAGGATCGGCACGTCGCGTGGCTCGAGAAGGCGCTGGCGAAGGAGCCGCAGCCGGTGACGCCGTTCAACGAAGTTCTCTAGCTGAGCCGAGAGAGCACCCGGTCGACCATCTCGCCCGACAGGCCGAGGTAGCTCGCCGGGTCGCACAGGCGCGCGAGCGCGGCGCGGTCGAGGTGGCGGCTGATTTCGGCGTTCGCAACCAGGAGGTCGACCAGCGGGCGGTTCTGCGCGATCGCGTCGCGGCACAGGTCGTAGACCAGGTCGTGCGCGCGCTCGCGGCCGAGGTAGGGCCCGAGGCCCATCATGACGGCTTCGGAGGCGATGAGGCCGTTGGTGAGGTCGAGGTTGGCGCGCATGCGCGCGGGGTCGACTTCGAGGCCTTCGACCAGGGCGCGCGCCTGGCGCAGGGCGCCGGCGGTGAGGCAGAAGGCTTCGGGGAGGACGATCCACTCGATCTGCCAGGGGCCGGTCGAGCGCTCGTGGTCGGCGACCATGGCGTCCATCAGCGCGGCGGCGTGCTGGCGCACGACCGAAACGGCGGCGTGGATGTAGCAGCTCGAGATCGGGTTTCGCTTCTGCGGCATGGTGCTGCTCGAGCCGCGGCCGTGGGCGAAGGGCTCGAACACTTCGCCGACCTCGGTCTGCATCAGCAGCTTGACGTCCATCGACAGCTTGCCGAGGGTGCCGCCCAGGAGGCCGAGGAAGCAGCCGACTTCGGCGATGTTGTCGCGGAGGGTGTGCCAGGCGATCACGGGCTGGCCGAGGCCGAGCTCCTGCATCAGGCCTTGCTGCGTTTCCATCGCCCCTTTCTCGAGCGAAGCGAGGGTGCCGGCGGCGCCGGCGAATTCGCCCACCAGCAGGCGCGGGCGCAGCTGGGCCAGCCGCTCGCGATGGCGCTCGATCGCCGACAAGAGGCCCGCCATCTTGTAGCCGAAGGTCACCGGCACCGCCTGCTGCAGGTTGCTGCGCCCGGCCATCGGCGTGTCGCGGTAGCGCCGGGCGAGGTCCGCCAGCGCGGCCGAGATCGCCGCCAGGTCGGCCTCGATCAGCTCGAGCGCCTCGCGCATCTGCAGCACGGTCGCGGTGTCGGTGATGTCCTGGGTGGTCGCGCCCCAGTGGCAGTACTCGCCGAGCCCGTCGCGGCAGCGCGCGGTGAGCTGCGACACCACGCCCAGCACCGGGTAGCCGATGCGCTCGGTCTGCTGGCGCAGCTTGTCCATGTCGATCCGATCGAGCGTGCAGTGGCGCGCGATTTCCTCCGCCGCCTCGGCGGGAATGAGGCCGAGCCGGCCCTGCACCCGCGCCAGCGCCGCCTCGACGTCGAGGTATTTCTGGGTGCGGTTTTCGTCCGACCACACCCTGCGCATCGTTTCGGTGGCGAAGATGTTTCCGAAAATCGCTGAATCGACGACGCTCGACGGCATGCGCTTGCTCTCCGGTGAAAAGTCGGGACACATACGTTAAGCTGTAATTTGTTCCAGCACCATTCCCCGGATCCCATGGCATCAGACCTGCTCACCCTCTCCGCGTCCGAACTGCTGCGCCTGTACCGCGCCAGGCGCGCCTCGCCCCTCGAGGTGACGCGCGCCGCGCTGCAGCGCATCGAAAAGCTGAACCCGGTGCTGAACGCGTTCTGCTTCATCGCCCCCGACGCGCTCGAGATGGCGAAGGCCTCCGAGGCGCGCTGGATGAAGGGCGAGCCGCGCGGCGCGCTCGACGGCGTGCCGGTCTCGATCAAGGACCTGCTGCTGACCAGGGGCTGGCCCACGCTCAGGGGCTCCAAGACGGTCGACCCCAAGGGGCCGTGGAACGACGACGCGCCGGTGGTGGCGCGGCTGCGCGAGGCCGACGCGGTGCTGCTGGGCAAGACCACCACGCCCGAGTTCGGCTGGAAGGGGGTGACCGACAACCCGCTCACCGGCATCACCCGCAACCCGTGGAACCCGGCCAAGACGCCGGGCGGATCGTCCGGCGGCGCCGCGGCGGCAGTGGCGGCGGGCATCGGCCCGCTGACGCTCGGCACCGACGGCGGCGGCTCGATCCGCATCCCCTGCGCCTTCAGCGGCGTGTTCGGGCTCAAGCCCTCGTTCGGACGCGTGCCGGCGTGGCCGCTGTCGCCCTTCGGCACGGTGGCGCACGTGGGGCCGATCACGCGCAGCGTGCACGACGCGGCGCTGATGCTCAACGTGCTGTCGCAGCCCGACGCGCGCGACTGGTTCGCCCTGCCCTACGACCCGCGCGACTACCGACTCGGCGTCGACGACGGCGTGCGCGGGCTGCGCATCGCGTACTCGCGCGATCTCGGCGGCGCCAGCGTCGAGCCCGAGGTCGCGGCGCTGGTCGAGCAGGCGGCGATGCGCTTCGTCGAGCTCGGCGCGCTGGTCGAGGAGGCGCAGCCGGACTTCGGCGGCGTCGACGAGGTGTTCCGCCGCCACTGGTTCAGCGGCGCGGCCTATCTGCTGAAGGATTTCAGCCCGCGCCAGAAGTCGCTCATGGATCCCGGCCTGGTCGAGGTCGCGACCGAAGGCGCGAAGATCGGCATGCTCGAGCTGCTCGAGGCGGTGCAGAAGCGCGGCGCCTACGGCGTACGGATGAACCAGTTCCACGACAAGTACGACCTGCTGCTGACCCCGACCCTGCCGCTGGCCGCTTTCGACGCCGGCAAGGAGGTCGCCGACGTGATGAAGGAAAAGCGCTGGACCGACTGGACGCCGTTCTCCTACCCGTTCAACCTGACCCAGCAGCCGGCGGCGTCGATCCCCTGCGGGCTGACCAAGGACGGCCTGCCCGTGGGCTTGCAGATCGTCGGGCCGCGCTACCAGGACGCGCTGGTGCTGCGCGCGGCGCGCGCGTTCGAGTCGCTGCAGCCGATCGCGATGCCCGACTTGTCGGCGCTGAGCCCGGGCGGATAACGATGCCGGTCGACCTGCGCCTGATCCGTCCGCACGAGTTCGTGCGCTGCGCGGAAGACGGCGCGCTCGACGCCGACGCCAGCCTCGCGCTGCTGGTCGGCGCGGTGTCCGGGATCAACGTAAACCGCGCAAGCCACATTCTGCTCGACCTGCGCCAGGCCGACCCCGAGCTCGACGTGCTCGAGCTGCACGCCCTGGGCGAGCGGCTCGCGGCGCACCCCTCAGTGCGCGGCCGCCGCGTCGCCGTACTGGCGGCGGCCAACGAGCACTCTGCCAGCCCGCGCTTCGCCGAGCTGGTCGCCGGCGCGACGGGCAGCGCCGCGCGCGCCTTCGCCAACCTGGACGAGGCGCTGGCCTGGCTCGGCGGCGCTTGACGTCGCGCAAGTCCCATAAATGCGGGACTTGATCATTGCGTCCGGGCCGGCGCATCCTGACAACGAAAAGAAGGGAGTGCCATGCGTCGCCTCGCGCTCTGGATCGTCCTGCTCGTTCCGCTCGCGGCGGCGGCGCAGACCTACACCTACCTCGACCAGTCGCTGAGGAACGGCGGCAGGCCTGTCGCGACCGCGCTGCTGATCGCGCCGGACGTCTCGGTGAGCGAGATCTCGGCCGGCGGCGTGGTCGAGAAGATCCCCGAGTGGAGCAAGCAGGCGGCGGCGAACATCGACTCGGCGCTGCGCCGGATCGGCCGGGGTGGCAAGCTCGAGCTCTCGGATCCACCACAACTGAACGAGAAGGAGCAGCACGCACTCGAGCAGCACGTGGCGCTGTACGGAGTGGTCGCGCTGCAGGTGCATCGCAACAGCCTCGCCGGCGGCGAGATCTGGGCCAAGCGCCTCACGTCCGGCCTGACCGACTACACGGTCGGCCCGGGGCTCGCGTTCCTGGCCGACAGGACCGGGGCCGACACCGCGCTGGTGATGATCGCGCGCGACGCCGAGTCCTCGGGCGGGCGCAAGGCGGTCATGGTGCTGGGCGCGCTGTTCGGCGTCGGCCTGGCGGGGGGCAACGCGTTCGCGGTCGCCGGCCTGATCGATCTGCGCTCCGGGCGCCTGCTGTGGCAGAGCTACGACAGCAGCATCACCTCCGACCTGCGCGTCGAGGCGGACGCGGGCAAGCTGGTCGAGGGCCTGTTCGCCAGCTATCCCGCGGCGGCCGGAGCGAAGTGATGCCGCGGGCGGCGCGCGTCCTGGCGCTGGCCGGCGTCCTCGCCTGCGCCGCGCCGGCGTTGGCGCAGCCGCTGCCGCCGCTCGCCGGCGGCGCGGCCACCGCCCCCGCGAGCGACGAGGAGCGGCGCCTGTGGGCCAATGCGGACGAGGCCTCGGAAATCCTCGCCAGGAGCGGCCGCGTGCTCGACGATCCGGCGCTGACCGCCTACGTGCAGCGCGTCGCCGACCGGCTGTTTCCCGAGTTCAAGGGCCACGTCCGGGTCCATATCCTCAAGGCGCAGAGCCTGAATGCGTTCGCGCTGCCGAACGGCAACATCTACCTGCACGAGGGGATGCTCGCGCGCTTTCGCAACGAGAGCCAGCTCGCCGCCCTGCTCGGCCACGAAGGCATCCACTTCGTCGACCGCCACAGCTTGCAGGAGATCGAGCACGGAAAGAGCACGGCCGCGCTCGGCACGGTGCTCGCCGTGGTCGGCACGCCGGTGGTGGGACTGGCGGCCAACGTGCTCGTCATGTCCTCGGTCACCGGCTACTCGCGCGAGCTCGAGGCCGAGGCCGACGAGCTGGGCTACAAGCGCCTCGTCGCCGCCGGCTACGACCCGCGCGAGGCGCCCAAGCTGTTCAAGCTGATGATGGACGAGGTCAAGGCGAGCGGGGCCGACGAGCCGTTCTTCTTCTCCACCCACCCCGCGCTGCAGGACCGCTACGACAACTACCTGCGGCTGTCGAAGGACGCGCCGGCGCCGAAGGAACCGCCGCCGGATCACTACCTCGCGACCTTCGCCGACCTGCGCCTGGCGAGCCTCAAGGCCGAGGTGTCGATGGCGCGCTGCAAGCAGGTGATCGCGCTGCTGAAGGAGCCCGAGCGGCGCAGCGACTACCCGCCGTACGTCGACTACTACCTGGGCGAGGCCTACCGCCAGCGCGGCGACAAGGGCGACGACGAGCTGACGAAGGCCGCCTACCTGAAGGCGATCGCCGCCGCGCCCGGGTTCGCGCCCGCGCACCGCGCGCTGGGCATGCAGCTGCTCAAGGCCGGCGCCTACGACGATGCGATACGCGAGCTGGAGAAATACCTCGCGCTCGCGCAGGGCGCGAGCGACCGGGCGTACGCCCAGATGTACCTCGAGGAAGCACGCAAGAGGAAGGACCAAGGGAGGAAAGGAAAATGAAACGCCTGCTGGCCTTGCTTGCGATGACGGCGCTGCTCGGCGGCTGCGCCACCTACGAGCTGACCGGCGCCGGCCGCACCGCCATGATCGACCAGGGCTACAGCGTCGAGCTGCCGCAGAACTGGGTGCGCCTCAGCGCCGACAGCAAGCGCGTCATCGTCACGCGCGACGGCTTCGGCCTGCAGCGCATCATGATCACGCGCGCGGAGGCGAAAGACGCCTTTCCGAAGATCAAGAAGCAGGCCGACGACAAGCTGCTCGCCTCCGAGCTCGCCGAGCTGCAGATCGCCGAGCTGAAATCGAGCGGCGCGCCGAACCTCACGGTGGTGGAGAACCTTCCGGCGCGGATCGGCGGCAGGATCGGCTTTCGCCTGCGCATCCGCCTCCTCAACAACGACGGCCTGGCCTTCGACCAGGTCTGGTGCGGCGTGCTCGACAAGGGCCACTACTACCTGATCAGCTTCCACGCCCCCGAGCTGTACTACTTCGACAAGTATCTGCCCGACTTCGACCGCACGCTCGCTTCATTCAAACTGACCTGACCCTCAATCACTCCTAGCCAAGGTAGCGTCGAAAGCAGGTGCGCCGCAATATCGCACGCTTCCCGGAAGACTTCATGTTCCGCCTCTCGGCCGCGGAATGGGATGCTTTAAGGTCGCAAATTGCGACCTTAAAGCGGGGACGCGGGCAGCATCGCAAATACCTGCCTCTGGCGTTTACAGAGCACGGCGCCATCATGGCGGCCACGGTCCTGAATAGCGCCCGCGCGACCGAGGTTTCGGTCTACGTCGTGCGCGCGTTTGTGCGCCTGAGGGAGTTCCTCGCCGAGCACAGGGATCTTGCCCGTCGCCTGGACGCGCACGAGCGCAAGCTCGCTTCCCACGATCAGGCGATCGCCGGGCTGGCTGATACGATCCGCACGCTGATGGCGCCGGCGGAACCCAAGCGCCGCCCGATCGGCTTCGTCAGGCCGGACGACAAGAAACGAGGCTAGAAACTCTCAACCGTGGTACACGACGCTGTCGCCCGGAGCCTGCGCGCGTCCGTCGTGAGTGTAGTCGCGCAGCACGCTCGCCACGCGCAGGCGGTAGCCCGAGAAGATCCCGCCGCGGCCTTTCGCCTGGGCTTCGCGGTGCCCGGCGAGGTTGCGCCACTTGCGCACCGCTTCCTCGTCGCGCCAGAACGACAGCGAGACGAAATGCCCCGGGTTGTTGATGCTCTCGAAGCGCTCTATCGAGACGAAGCCGTCGGTCCGTTCCAGCTCGGGCCTGAGCGCTGCGGCGAGGTCGAGGTACTCCTGCTTGCGCCCCGGCGCCGGGGTGAGCTCGAAAATCACTGCGATCATGATGTCTCCTTTGCACCTCAAATATACTCTGCCAACGTATGACCCCGCGCCACTTCCGCTTCTGGCCCAAGGGCCTGCCGCGCTCGCTCTCCGCGCCGCGCACGCCGCTGCACGAGCTGCTCGAGGTCTCGGCGCGCCGCTACCCCGAAAAGACGGCGACCTGGTTCTTCGGCGCCGCGCTCGCCTGGCGCGAGGCGCAGGAGCAGGTTCTGCGCCTGGCCGGGTTCCTGCAGCGGGGCTGCGGCGTGCGGCCCGGCGAGCGGGTGCTGGTCGACCTGCAGAACAGCCCGCAGTTCCTGCTCGCGGCCTACGCGGTCTCGCGCGCCGACGCGGTGATGGTGCCGGTAAGCCCGATGTGCGTCGCCGAGGAGCTGGCGCACTACCTGGAGGACAGCGGCGCGCGGGTCGCGATCGTCGGCCAGGAAGTATGGCCGCAACTCGCCGGCCTGGTCGGCAGGACGCCGCTCGAGCGCGTGATCGTCGCCGCCTACGCCGACTACGCGTCCCCGGACAGCGACCTGCCGCGGCCCGACGCGGTGGCGGCGAAGCGCGAGCGCATCGACGCGCGCGGCGTGACGCTGTGGCCGCACGCGCTCGCCGTGGGCCACGCCCCCGCGCCCTCACGCGCGCGAGCCGACGACCTCGCCGTCATGCCCTACACCTCGGGCAGCACCGGCCGGCCCAAGGGCTGCATGCACACGCACGCCACGGTGATGTTCAACGTCGCCGGCGCGGTGCTGTGGGAGGGCATCCACCAGGACGCGGTGGCGCTGTCGACCGCGCCGATGTTCCACGTCACCGGGCTGGTCCACACGCTGCACGCCTGCGTCTACTCCGGCTCGACCATGGTGATCCAGCCGCGCTGGGACGCCGAGCTGGCGGCGCGCCTGATCGAGCGCCATCGCTGCAGCCACTGGGCCAACGTGCCGACCATGGTGGTCGACCTGCTGTCGCACCCCGCGGCGCTGGCGCACGACGTCTCGTCCCTGGATTGCGTGTTCGGCGGCGGCGCCGCCATGCCCGAGGCGATCGCGCAGAAACTGTTCGATACCTGCGGTATCCGCTACATGGAAGGCTACGGCATGACCGAGACCATCTCGCAGACCCACAGCAATCCGCCCGGGCGCTGCAAGATGCAGTGCCTCGGCATTCCCGTCTTCGACACCGAGTCGCTGGTGGTCGACCCCGAGAGCCTCGCCGTGCTCGAGCCCGGCGAGCAGGGCGAGATCGTGGTGCGCGGGCCGCAGCTGCTGACCGGCTACTGGAACAACGAAAAAGCCTATCGCGAGTCGTGGGCCGAGATCGGCGGACAGCGCTTCTTTCGCACCGGCGACCTGGGGCGCATGGACGAGGAAGGCTATTTCTTCATCTCCGACCGTCTCAAGCGCATGATCAACGCCGCCGGGCTCAAGGTCTGGCCGGCCGAGGTCGAGGCGACCATGTACCGCCATCCCGCGATCCGGGAGTGCTGCATCATCGCTTCGCCCGACGCGCGCCGCGGCGAGACGGTCAAGGCGGTGGTGGTGCTCAAGCCCGATGCGCGGGGCAAGGTCGCGGGCGAGGAAATCCTCGCCTGGGCGCACGGCCAGATGGCGGCCTACAAGGCGCCGCGCCTGCTCGAGTTCGTCGACGCGCTGCCGCGCACCGGCTCGGGCAAGATCCAGTGGCGCATGCTGCAGGAGCGCGAGTTCGCTCGCCAAGGCGACAACCGAAGGAGGCCAAAATGAAAGCGATAGGCAGGATCTTCCTGACCGGCATGCTCACGGTGCTGCCGGTGCTGGCGACCGTGTACTTCGCGATCTGGACCGTGACCACCGTGGAGCGATTCGTCGGCAAGCAGATCGCCTGGCTGGTGCCGGACGAGTATTACCGCGCCGGCATGGGGCTCGCGCTGGCGATCGTCGTCATTTTCTTCATCGGCCTGCTGATGCACGCCTTGCTGTTCCGGCGCCTGTTCGGGATGGCCGAGAGGCTGCTGCTCGAGATTCCGCTGGTGCGCTCGATCTACGCCGCGCTGCGCGACCTTTTCGGCCTGTTCGCCGAGCACCAGGAGGCGCGCGCGCTGCAGGTGGTATCGGTCGAGCTGCCCGGCGGCGGCATGCGCCTGATCGGCTTCGTCACGCGGCGCGCATTCGAGGATCTGCCCGAGGGCGTGGGCAAGGCGGGCGAGATCGCGGTCTACCTGCCGATGAGCTACCAGATCGGCGGCTACACCGTGTTCCTGCCGCAGGAGCGGGTAACGCCGATCGCCATGTCGCGCGAGGAGGCGATGAAATTCGTCCTAACCGCGGGTCTTAAATCCAGCACCCTGACGTAAATCGGGGATCAGGAGCAGCGCGGCCACGGCACCTACCGCCGCCGCGCCGAGCAGGCCGTGGGCGAGCGAGCCCAGGCGCTCGCCGAGCCAGCCGATCGCCGGCGGCCCCGCCATCTGGCCGATGCCGTAGAGCACCGTGACCCAGGCCGCGGTGCGCCGCGCGCTCTTCGGCGCGAGGATCCGCGCCTGCGCCAGCGACAGCGCGGGAACGCCGAGGAAGGTGGCGCCGAACACCATGCCGGCGATGGCCGCACTGAGCGGGCGCGGGTCGAGCGCCACCAGCAGGATGCTCGCCGCGTGCAGCGCGTTGGCGGCGAACAGCGCGCCGACCGCGCGCACCCGGCGCCGCACCCAGCTCCAGAGCCAGACAGATGGCGCCGCGAACACGCCCACCACCACCCACACCAGCGCCGCCGCGCGCCGGTCGCCCGAGGCGATGGCGTTGACGAAGAATGTGGTCGCGGCGCCGAAGGCGAAGCCGAACGCGGCGTAGGAGATACTCAGGCGCGCGAGCGGCGCGCTCAGCGCCGGCGCCGGCTCGTCGCCGACGTGGCCTGCGACCTCGCCGCGCGGCAGGCGCAGCACGAACGGCGCCGCGAGCAGGCCGAGCACGCCGGCGGCGAGCCAGCCGCTGCGCCAGTCGGTGAGCCACGGCAGCACCGCGGCGCACGACAGCGCGATGCCGATGCCGACCCCGGCCAGCGGCCGCAAATCCTCGGGCGCGCGCGCGGCGCGCGCGTAGGCGTCGAGCGAGCCCAGGAACAGCAGCGCGCCGCCGTAGCCGGCCGCGGCGCGCGCCGCGATCCACAGCGCGTAGCTCGGCGCGAGGGCCATGGCGAAAGCGCCGGCCAGCACCAGCGCCAGCCCCAGCGGCACGGCGCCGATGCGGCCTTCGCGCGCGCGCAGCGCGAGCCAGACGCTGGCAGCGAGGTAGCCGGCGAAGTTCGCCCCGGCGACGATGCCCGCCTGCGCGGCGTCGAGCCCCGCGGCGGCGCGCATGTCGGGAAGCAGCGGCGTGAGAACGAAGCGGCCCACGCCCTGCGCCGCGGCGTTGGCGAGCAGCGCGCCGGCGAGCAGCAAGCCTGCCGTGCGCTCAGGCTTCAGGCCGGCGTCCCTCGAAGGCCGCGCGCAGCAGCGCCAGCACGCCCGCGACCTCGACCGGGCGCGGGTTCGGGTAGGGGCTGTCGCAGGCGATCTTGGCCGCGCGCTCGAGGTCCGCTTCGCGCATGCCGATCGCCGAGAGTCTCGTTTCCAGATTAAGTCTTAGTTCCAAATCATAGAGACCGCTCGGCGCGTCGCTCGCGCCGAGCGCGCGCGCCACGCGCGCCATCGCCTCGGGCGCGGCGTCGCGGTTGTAGCGCGCCGCGTGCGGCAGCACGATCGAGTGGGTCTCGGCGTGCGGCAGGTTGAAGCTGCCGCCCAGCGTGTGGCACAGCTTGTGGTGCAGCGCCACCCCCGCCGTCCCCAGCGTGACCCCCGCCAGCCAGGCGCCGTAGAGGGCGTCGCTGCGCGCGTCGAGGTCACTCGGGTTTTTCATGATGAGAGGCAGCGCGGCGGCCAGGGCGCGGATGCCCTCTTCCGCCATGAGCGAAGTGATCGGGTTGCCGTCTTGCGCGTAGAGCGCCTCGACGCAGTGCGCGATCGCGTTCATCCCGCTCGCCGCCGAAGTGGCCGGCGGCAGGCCGAGGGTGAGCGCCGGGTCGTAGATCACCGTCTTCGG
>Ga0315556_1002132_pt1 | contig 11469 bp, 11 predicted proteins | sample SalMarSW160310MG_FD_202112 | JGI IMG/M metagenome (GOLD analysis project Ga0315556, IMG submission 202112) | Salt marsh sediment microbial communities from the Plum Island Ecosystem LTER, Massachusetts, United States - Salt Marsh Sediment SW1603-10 ...
CACCCCACCCCTAGGCGTAGCCGAGCATCGCAGCCCGGACAGGTTCAGGCCCGTAGGGGCGCGCCAGGGATGGCGCGCGTCGGCAGTGGGCCATGGAATGGCCAGTCTGCCGACCCCCTGGCCGGGTGAGAAGCGCAGGGGACTCCCGTGAGTGGCGCCAGCCAGTCACGGGAGCCAGCCTTGGGAAGAGCTTCTTTGGGCACTTTCTTGTCGATACAAGAAAGTGCCTCGCCCGCGGGGGGCGAGTCCCCGCCCAAAAACAGACGTCGCCGCAGGCGACCACCAGATAAACAACCCCTGCCTGAAAGGGCAGAGGAAATTGATCCGGGTACCGTCGTCCCACAGGGATAGCGGGACAAGGGAGAACAAAACAATGCCAATCACCTCAATTCATCACGTCAGCGTCATCGTCGCCGACACGCAACGCGCCCTGGACTTCTACGCCGGCGTTCTAGGCCTGCCGGTCAACGACCGGCGCCCCGATCTCGGCTACCCGGGCGCGTGGCTGGACATCGGCGCCGGCCAGCTGCATCTGCTGGAGCTCCCCAACCCGGACCCGGTGCAGGGTCGTCCCGCGCACGGCGGACGCGACCGTCACCTGGCGCTGGCGGTGACCGATCTGGATGGGTTGCGGGAGGCGCTGGAGCGCGCCGGGGTGGATTTTACGTTGAGCCGGTCCGGACGCCGGGCGTTGTTCTGTCGTGACCCGGACGGTAATGCGCTGGAAATGGTGGAGGTGCCCGGCGGGCGGTGAGGCGGCTTACTGGGCCAGTTCCCGGATCACTGCGTCCTGCAGCTGCTCGCGTTTGGTCGTGTCCGTGAGCGGTTGGTTGTCCAGATCGGTGATGTAGAACACGTCCTCGGTGCGTGCGCCGATGGTGGCGATGCGGGCGTTCTGCACGCGGATACCGCATTCCATGAAGGCTCTTCCCACGCGGGACAGCAGGCCGGGTCGGTCGATGGCGATCAGTTCCATGACGGTCCGCTCATTGCCGGGGTCCTGCTCGAAGTTGACCCGCGTGGTGACGTCGAAGTGTTTGAGCTGGCGTGCCGCACGCCGCGACACCGTCGGCGTGTGCACTTCGGGCTTGCGCAGTTCGCGGCGGAGGGCGTCGCGGATCTCGTTCAGGCGATGCTCGTTCTCGAGGGTCTCGCCGGTGTCTTCGAGTACGAGATAGGTATCCAATGTGTAGCCGCCGCCGGTCACGATGACGCGGGCATCCACCACGGTCAGGCCCAGCTGCTCAAGCACCGCCGTGGTGAGGGCGAACTGGTGTTCGCGCGCGGGGCCGTAGATGAAGATGGCGGTACTGCCGCGCTGCTTCTGCGGGCGCACCAGCACCAGAGGCAGGTCTTCGGTGCGCGCCTCGGCGATGGCCTGGGTGTGCCAGAGGATCTCCTCGGGTGTGTGGCAGAGGAAATACTCTTCGCTGGGGGCATGCCACAGTTCGTCGATGCGTGTGTCCTTCAGGCCGGCATCGTGGAGCAAGGTGCGTGCGGCCTGTTGGATTTCGTCGATGCGCTCGGCCTCGTCGATAGGCTGCTCGAGGCCCCGGCGCAGGGCGCGCTTGGTGGTGTGGTACAGCTCGCGCAGCAGGGCGTCCTTCCAGGAGTTCCACATGTCCGGGTTTGTGGCGCGGATGTCCGATACCGTCAGCAGATAGAGGTAGTCCAGGTGCATCTGGTCGCCGACGGTGGCGGCGAATTCGTTGATCACTTCCGGGTCGCTGATGTCCTTGCGCTGGGCGGTCATGGACATGATCAGGTGGTTGCGCACCAGCCAGGCCACCAGCCGGGCATCGTACTGGCTCAGGCCGTGATGCACGCAGAAGTTCATGGCGTCTTCGGCGCCCAGTTCGGAGTGGTCGCCGCCGCGGCCCTTGGCGATGTCATGGAACAGGCCGCCCAGGTACAGCAACTCGGGCTTCGGCAGATTGGCGGCGATCTCGCTGGCCAGCGGTAATTCGTGGCGATACTTCGGTACGTAGAGGCGGCGCAGGTTGCGGATCACGAACAGGGAATGTTCGTCCACGGTGTAGACGTGGAACAGGTCGTACTGCATGCGTCCGACGATGTGCGCGAACGGCGGCAGGTAGGCGGCCAGTACGCCGTAGCGGTTCATGCGATGCAGTTCGCGGTTGACGCCGGAGGGCTGGCGCAGGATCTCCATGAACAGGCTGCGGGCGCTCAGGTCGTTGCGGAACTGGTCGTCGATCAGCGGCGTGTGGTCGCGGATCAGGCGGATGGTCTGGGCCCGCACGCCCTTGGCTTCCGGGTGCTGCTGCAGGAGCAGGAAGATCTCCAGCAGCGCGAAGGGGTGGTGTTCGAATATCTTCTCGTTGCGGACCTCGATGAAGCCCCGGCGCAGCTGGAAGCGCTTGTTGAGGATGACCGGCTTGTCGGTCTGGTTCGCGTAGAGGATGGCTTCCTGGAACAACTGCAGGAGCATTTCGTTGAGCCGCCCCAGTTCCATGATGGTGCGGTAGTAGCTCTGCATGAACTGTTCGACGGCCAGATTGTGGGGGCCGTCCTTGTAGCCGAACTGGCGGGCCAGGGTGCGCTGGTAGTCGAACAGCAGGCGGTCTTCGCGCCGGCCGGTCAGGGTGTGCAGAGCGAAGCGCACGCGCCAAAGCAGGCTCTGGCCGTTGGCCAGGGTCTGGTATTCCGATTCGGTGAGAAAGCCGTGGCTCACCAGGTCGTGCAGGGTGTCGGCGCCGAAATGGCGCTTGGCCACCCAGCCGATCATCTGTATGTCACGCAGGCCGCCGGGGCCTTCCTTGACGTTGGGTTCCAGGTTGTAGGCGGTGTCGTGGAACTTGTGGTGGCGGTCCTGCTGTTCCTTCCATTTCGCCTCGAAAAAGCGGTCGCTGGGCCAGATGCGCCGTGGGCCGGTGGCCTCGCGCATGGCTTCGTACAGTTCCGGCGGGCCCGCCAGCAGACGCGACTCGACCAGATTGGTGATGACGGTGATGTCGCCCTTGGCCTCGCGCAGGCAGTCCTTGACGGTGCGCACGCTGTGACCCACTTCCAGGCCCATGTCCCAGAGAAACATCAGGAAGGCTTCGATGCCCTGCTTGTGCCGTTTGGCGGCACCCTTGTCCAGCAGCACCATGAGATCGATGTCGGAGGAGGGGTGCAGTTCACCGCGGCCGTATCCCCCCACCGCGATGAGGGCGATGTCCGCGGCGCCGCCGAAAAAGCGCTGCCACGCATGTTGCAGGACCCGGTCGACCAGGGCGGCGCGGCCGGCGACCAGTTCCTCCACCGCCGTGCCATGTTCGAAGCGTTGGCGCAGATCCTCGGTTCCGGCAGTGAGCACGTTGCGATAGGTATCCACCGCGCTGTCGGGGTGACTCAGGGCGCGGTCGATGTGTTCGGGATCGTAGACGGGAGCGGGTTGCACGGGGATATCCTGTCACAGGCGCCGGGCCGAAACCAGACGCCCCGCCTCAGGATCGAGGCTCGAAGGGTGCTTCGTCGGAGCGTTTGGTGAGCACTTCGAAGCCGTCGGCGGTGACCAGCACGGTATGTTCCCACTGGGCCGACAACTTGTGGTCCTTGGTGACCACGGTCCAGCCGTCGCCCAGCAGCTTCACCTGGCGCCTGCCGGCGTTGATCATGGGCTCGATGGTGAAGGTCATGCCTTCGACCAGTTCCATACCGGTGCCGGGTGTGCCGTAGTGCAGCACCTGGGGGTCTTCGTGGAACACGCGGCCGATGCCGTGGCCGCAGTACTCGCGCACCACCGAGTAGTTGTTGCTCTCGGCCAGGGTCTGGATGGCGTGGCCGATGTCGCCCAGGTGCAACCCGGGACGCACCATTTCGATGCCCGTGCGCATGCACTGGTAGGTGATGTCCACCAGGCGCTGGACGTGCTTGGCCGGTTCGCCCACGAAGAACATCTTGCTGGTGTCGCCGTGGAAGCCGTCCTTGATGACGGTGACGTCGATGTTGACTACATCGCCCGCCTTGAGCTTCTTGGCGCCGGGGATGCCGTGGCAGACCACGTGGTTGACCGAGGTGCACACCGACTTGGGGAAGCCCCGGTAGTTCAGCGGGGCGGGGATGGCCTGCTGCTCATTGACGATGAAGTCGTGGCAGATCCGGTCCAGCTCCTCGGTGGTCACGCCCGCCTGGACGTGGGGGCCGATCATCTCCAGCACGTCGGCGGCCAGGCGGCCTGCCACGCGCATTTTCTCGATTTCTTCGGCGTTCTTGATGGTCACAGTCATGGGATTTCGCTGGGTGGTGCCGGCCGGGCCCCGGGGGGGGCGGGCGACAGGTGTCTGGGGGGCGGATCGATTGTTGTCCAAAGCGGTTTATGGTATAAAGCGCTCGCTTTTTAAGCAAATCCACACATACGTCCGGTACAGTTCAGCCGGGTGCCCGTGAAAACGGGTTGCTGGACGAGGGCGTATGGAGGCTCAACCCTTAAAAATTTGGAGTATATAGAATGGCCAAGGTCACCATGCGCCAGATGCTAGAGGCTGGCGTGCATTTCGGGCACCAGACCCGTTACTGGAACCCGAAGATGAAGTCTTACATCTTCGGCGAACGCAGCAAGATCCACATCATCAACCTCGAGAAGACGCTCCCCGCGTACAACGACGCGCTGAACTTCATCGGCAGTATGACGGCGAAGGGCGGCAAGGTCATGTTCGTCGGCACCAAGCGTGCGGCCCGCGAAACGGTGCGTGAGCAGGCTTCCCGCTGCGACATGCCGTTCGTGAACCAGCGCTGGCTGGGCGGCATGCTCACCAACTTCAAGACCGTGCGTCAGTCCATCAAGCGCCTGAAGGACCTGGAGACCATGTCCAGCGACGGCAGCTTCGATCGCGTCAACAAGAAGGAAGCCCTGATGTTGACCCGCGAGATGGAGAAGCTGGAGCGCAGCCTGGGCGGTATCAAGAATATGAACGGTCTGCCCGACGCTCTGTTCGTCATCGACGTCGAGCATGAGCGCATTGCGGTCAACGAGGCCAACAAGCTGGGTATCCCGGTGGTCGCGGTGGTGGACTCCAACAGCTCCCCCGAGGGTGTCGCCTACGTCGTTCCCGGCAACGATGACGCCATCCGCGCCATCCAGCTCTACGCCGCCGGCGTGGCCGACGCGGTGATCGAGGCCCGCGGCAGCGTCCAGAGCCTGGGCGAGGAAGGCGACGAGTTCGTGGAACTGGACGAATCCGGGAACCCGACTGCTGCCAAGAAGCCCGCGGCCAAGAAGGCGCCCGCCAAGAAGGCTGCGGCGAAGAAGGCTGCTCCGAAGGCCGACTCGGCCGAGGAAGGCGCTGCCGAAGCGACCCCGGGCGACGCCGAAGGCTGAGCAGTACGACGGCCCGGCGGCGTTGCGCCGCCGGGCCGCATTTCGAACGTATTTCGATTAAAGAGGTGGATTTTTCATGGCGATTACAGCGGCATTGGTGAAAGAGCTGCGTGAGCGCACCGGCGCCGGCATGATGGAGTGCAAGAAGGCTCTGGTCGAGACCGATGGCGACATCGACGCGGCCGTCGAGCAGATGCGCAAGTCCGGGCTGGCAAAGGCTGACAAGAAGGCGGGCCGTGTGGCCGCCGAAGGCCTGGCGGTGGTGGAGCTGTCCGACGACGGCAAGACCGTGGCCATGGTTGAAGTGAACTGCGAAACCGATTTCGTCGCCGGCGGCGATGACTTCGGCAACTTCGCCAGCGCGGCGGCCCGTCAGGTGTTGGCCGGCAACCCGGCGGACGTGGAGGCCCTGGGTGCTCTGCCCGTCGCCGACGGCGAGGCCAAGACCCTCAACGAGGCGCGCCAGGAGCTGGTGGCCAAGCTGGGTGAGAACATTCAGATCCGCCGCTTCGCCCGGCTCGAGACCAGCGGCCAGTTCGGCGTTTATCGTCACGGCAACCGCATCGCCGTTGTGGCCGACCTCGATGGTGGCGACGCGGATCTGGCCAAGGACATCTGCATGCACATCGCCGCCAGCCGGCCGGTGTGTGTGTCCGAGGCCGAGGTGCCCGCGGAGCTGTTGGCCAAGGAGCGCGAGATCTTCTCCGCCCAGGCCCAGGAAAGCGGCAAGCCCGCCGAGATCATCGCCAAGATGGTCGAGGGCCGTGTGCGCAAGTACCTGGCCGAGGTGACCCTGGTGGGGCAGCCCTTCGTGAAGGACCCGGATGTCACGGTCGGCAAGCTGCTCGACCAGAAGGGCGCAAAGGTGAACCGCTTCGTGCGCCTCGAAGTTGGTGAGGGCATCGAGAAGAAATCGGAAAACTTCGCCGACGAAGTCATGGCGCAGGTCCGGGGCGACTGAACGCCAACCGCAAACGGCCGCATCAGCGGCCGTTTGCATAATGGCGTATGCAACTTTGCGTTTCCGCGGCATTGCGCCGCGGTAAGATGACCGGGGTGCACACGTGCCCGGATTCACGACCAATCGGCAGACAACACGGACCCTATGACAACGACAGCGCCGAAGTACAAACGCATTCTTCTTAAACTCAGCGGTGAAGCCCTCATGGGCGAGGGCGACTATGGTATCGATCCGGCCGTCATCGCACGCATGGCTGGCGAGGTCCGCGACGTCGTCCAGCTCGGCGTGCAGGTGGGCCTGGTCATCGGCGGAGGCAACATCTTCCGCGGTGCGGGCCTTGCCAAGGGCGGCATTGACCGGGTCACCGGTGATCACATGGGCATGCTGGCCACGGTGATAAATGCCCTGGCCATGCAGGATGCCCTGGAGCGCTGCCAGGTACACGCCCGTGTGATGTCGGCGCTCAGCATCCATCAGGTGTGCGAGGACTACATCCGCCGCCGCGCCATCCGTCATCTGGAAAAGGGCCGGGTGGTGATCTTCGCCGCCGGCACCGGCAACCCCTTCTTTACCACCGACTCGGCGGCCGCCCTGCGCGCCATCGAGATGGGCACCGATATCATGATCAAGGCCACCAAGGTGGATGGTGTGTACTCCGACGACCCGATGAAGAATCCGGACGCCACGCGCTATGCACGCCTGACCTTCGACGAGGTGCTGCAGAAAAAGCTGGAAGTGATGGACGCCACCGCGGTGGTACTGTGCCGTGATCACAGCATGCCGCTGCGCATCTTCAGCATCAACAACGAAGGTGACCTGGTGCGTATGATGATGGGCGAGGATGTTGGCACGGTTGTAGAGCGAGGGTAAGTCATGATCGAGGACATCAAGAAGGACGCGGCCAGCCGGATGAAGAAGAGCGTCGAGTCGCTGGTGCTGGAGTTCGGCAAGATCCGCACGGGACGCGCCCACGCCAGCCTGCTGGATCACGTGATGGTGAACTACTACGGCAACGACGTGCCCATCAAGCAGGTGGCCAACATCAATGCCGAGGACGCCCGTACCCTGGCCATCAACCCCTGGGAAAAGAACCTGGTGCCCGCGATCGAGAAGGCCATCATGACCTCGGACCTCGGGCTCAATCCCTCCAGCGCGGGTACGGTCATCCGTGTGCCCATGCCGGCGCTCACCGAGGAGCGCCGCCGTGATCTGGTGCGTGTCGTGCGCCAGGAGGCCGAAGGCGCGCGCGTGGCGATCCGCAACATCCGCCGCGACGCCATCACCGACTTCAAGGATCTGCTCAAGGAGAAGGAAATCTCCGAAGACGAAGAGCGCAAGGCCGCCGACGACATCCAGAAGCTCACGGACAAGTACGTGGCCGAGGTGGACAAACTCCTGGAAGGCAAGGAAGCGGACCTGATGGAGGTGTGATGCGCGGCCAGCGGCAGATGGCCCGGATGACGGCAGGCTGGCGCCTGCCGTTGTCGCGTCTGAAAGCCGTCGACTGCCGTCTGCGCGCCCTCGCACAGCCGCTCGGGACGATTCCCCCATGAGCCAACTCCCCCGTCACGTGGCCATCATCATGGATGGCAACGGCCGCTGGGCTCGCCAGCGCCACCGGCCGCGGCATGCCGGACACCAGGCCGGGGTGAAGGCCACCCGCCAGGTGGTGGAGCTGTGTGCCGGGCGCGGCATCGAGGCGCTCACGGTGTTCGCCTTCAGCAGCGAGAACTGGCGCCGGCCGAAGACCGAGGTCAGCCTGTTGATGGAATTGTTCGTGACCACCCTGCGCAAGGAAGTGGATCGCCTGTCCGAGAACGGCGTGCGCATGCGTTTCATCGGCGCGCGCGGGGCGTTCGGTTCCAAGCTGCAGAAGCAGATGCTCGAGGCGGAAGAACGTACCGGCGGCAACACGGGTTTGTGCCTGAATATCGCGGTCAATTACGGTGGCCGCTGGGACATCGCCGAGGCGGCGCGCCGCCAGGCCGAGCAGGTGGAGGCGGGCACGCTGCACGCGGCCGATATCGACCCGGAGCATGTGGCCGCCTGCATGAGCTTGACCGATCTGCCCGAACCCGATCTGTTCATCCGTACCGGCGGCGAGCGGCGCATCAGCAATTTTCTCCTTTGGCAGCTGGCCTACACCGAACTGTATTTCACCGATTGCCTGTGGCCGGACTTCGATGCCTCGGAGTTCGACGCGGCGCTCGAAGACTTTGCCAGCCGCCAGCGCCGTTTCGGTCGCACCGGCGAGCAGTTGGAGCAGGGGTCCGATCGTGCTTAAGCAGAGGATCCTGACCGCACTGATCCTGGGCGGGGCGACGTTGTGGGCCATCTTTGGCCTGGACACGGCGCAACTGGCTGTCCTTTTCGGCGCCGCGGTGTTGGCCGCGGCCTGGGAATGGGCCCGGCTGGCGGGCATGGTCTCGCCCCTGGCGCGAGCCGCCTATGTCCTGTTGCTGACCGCACTGCTGGCCGCCGCTTGGTGGGCGATGTCCGATCCCGCGCTGGTGAGTATGATTCTGCACGGTGCCCTGGTCGGCTGGTTGGCCGCGGCGGCCTGGATCCTGGCCGCGCCGCAGGCTGGGGCGGTACCCACCGCCGGCCTGCGAGTGCTCAAGGCCGTGGCTGGCGTGTTGGCCCTGGTGCCTGCCTGGCTGGCCATGCTGCTGCTGCACGGCAGTGCCGGCCACGGCCCGGGTTGGGTGTTGTTCCTGCTGGGCCTGATCTGGGTGGCGGACAGTGGCGCCTACTTCGCCGGCCGGCGCTGGGGCCGGCGCAAGCTGGCGCCGCGGGTCAGCCCGGGCAAGACCTGGGCCGGCGTCTACGGTGCCCTCGTTCTGGTGCTGGTCTATGCCCTCGCCGCTGCCTCCCTGCTGGGGCTGCCCATGGAACGCTGGGTGCTGTTCGTGGGTCTGAGTGTGGCGATGGTGCCTGTGTCGGTGGTGGGCGATCTGTTCGAGAGCCTGCTCAAGCGTCAGGCCGGGCTCAAGGACAGCAGCCATCTCCTGCCGGGCCACGGTGGGATGCTGGATCGAATCGACAGTCTGACGGCGGCGGCGCCGCTGTTCATGCTTGGACTCACCTGGTTGGGGATGCGCGCATGATTGGTGTGACCGTACTGGGGGCGACCGGCTCCATCGGCGTCAGCACCCTGGACGTGCTGGCCCGGCATCCGGATCGCTACCGCGCTGTGGCGCTCACGGCCAATACGGAAGTGGACCGCCTGTTCGGCCAGTGTTGTACCCATCGGCCCGACTTTGCGGTGATGGTGGATGCCGATGCCGCCGAGCGTCTGGAGCAGCGTCTGCGCGAAAGCGGCGTGGACACCACCGTGCTGGCCGGCGCCGCTGCCCTGGAAGAAGTGGCCGCACTGCCGCAGGTTGAAAGTGTCATGGCCGCGATCGTCGGCGCCGCCGGATTGCGTCCGACCCTGGCCGCGGCGCGCGCCGGCAAGCGGGTGCTGTTGGCCAACAAGGAATCCCTGGTCATGTCCGGCCGGCTGCTCATGGACGCGGTCCGTGAGGGGGGCGCCGAGCTGTTGCCCATCGACAGCGAGCACAACGCGGTGTTCCAGTGCATGCCGCGGGGATTCGAACGCGGTCTGGATGCGGTGGGCGTGCGACGCATTCTGCTCACCGCCTCGGGCGGCCCCTTCCGCCGCCTGCCGGCGGAACAACTGGCCGAGGTGACCCCGGCCCAGGCCTGCGCCCACCCCAACTGGGTCATGGGCCGGAAGATCTCGGTGGATTCGGCCACCATGATGAACAAGGGCCTGGAGGTCATCGAGGCCTGCTGGTTGTTCGGGACCACGCCGTCCCAGGTGCAGGTGGTGCTCCACCCGCAAAGCGTCATCCATTCCCTGGTGGAATACGCCGACGGTTCGGTGCTGGCCCAGCTGGGCAATCCGGATATGCGCACACCCATCGCCCACGCCCTGGCGTATCCGGAGCGGATCGATTCCGGTGTGGCGCCGTTGGATCTGTTCGCCGTGGCGCAGCTTGACTTCGAACGTCCGGACACAGAGCGCTTTCCCTGCCTGCGCCTCGCCTACGAGGCCATGGAGGAGGGTGGCACCGCGCCGGCCATCCTCAACGCCGCCAACGAAGTCGCGGTGCAGAGCTTCCTCGACGGGCGTATCGCGTTCACCGACATCGCCCGCGTAAGCGAAAAGACGCTGGAAGAGGTACCCCCCGGCGAGGCGGGCGATCTCGATGTCATTCACGCCGCGGACGAACACGCCCGCGATCTGGCCGGGCGCCTGGTGCGCATCGTGACCGAAGGAGGGCATTGGTGAGCTCCGCAATACTCTATCCCCTGGCTTTCGTCGTTGCCCTGGGCGTGTTGGTGACGGTGCACGAGTTCGGCCACTTCTGGGTGGCGCGCCGCCTGGGCGTGAAGGTGCTGCGCTTCTCCGTCGGTTTCGGCAAGCCGTTGTGGTCGCGCCGTTCCCGCGACGGCGAGACCGAATACGTCATCGCCAGTATTCCTCTGGGCGGCTACGTCAAGATGCTCGACGAACGCGAGGGCGAGGTGGCGCCCGAGGAACTGCACCGGGCCTTCAACAACAAACCCGTGGCGACGCGTATCGCCGTGGTGGTCGCCGGACCGCTGTTCAATCTGCTGTTCGCGGCGCTGGTGTTCTGGGTGGTGTTCGTCAGCGGGGTGCACGGGGTCAGGCCGTTGGTCGGCGGTACCGAACCCGGCAGCGTCGCGGCCCGTGCCGGTTTCGTCTCCGGCGACGAGATTCTCAAGGTCAACGATCAGTCCTCGCCGACATGGGACACGGTGCGCCTGGCGGCGTTCAACGCGGCCCTTGATCATGCCCGGCTGGTCATGGAGGTACGCGGCGCGGATGGCGCCGTGAGTGAGCGGACCATCGACCTGTCAGCTTCCTCCAAGGCGGTGGAGCCGGCGGATATCCTCAAGGATCTGGGTTTTCAGGCGTGGACGCCGCCGGCGGTGCTCGGCCGGATCAAGCCCGGCAGCCCGGCGGCGAAATCAGGGTTGCGCGAGGGCGACCGTGTCACCGCCGTGGACGGTAAGCCGATCGGCGACTGGCTGGACTGGGTGAAATACGTCCGGGACCATCCGGATCAATGGATCAAGACCCAGGTGGAACGCGGCGGCCAAACGGTAACGGTACGGGTGCGCCCGGCGGCCAAGGAGATCCGCGGCAAGGTCT
>Ga0315556_1002133_pt1 | contig 11468 bp, 12 predicted proteins | sample SalMarSW160310MG_FD_202112 | JGI IMG/M metagenome (GOLD analysis project Ga0315556, IMG submission 202112) | Salt marsh sediment microbial communities from the Plum Island Ecosystem LTER, Massachusetts, United States - Salt Marsh Sediment SW1603-10 ...
GAGGCTGTGCGCCGCATCCTTGGAGTGCTTCCCCTTGCATACCTGGTAGCCCCGTTCCTAGGGGTGCCCGGGGTGAGACGGCTGGGCGGTTGGTGGTACCGCCGCACTGCCCAGCGGCGCCACTGCTCGTACGAAGCGGCAACTGGATAGTCTGCATCGGCAATCTGCGAGCATGTACCCCATGACGTGGGCGTCCGACTGGTGGCTGAGCGAACTCGAACGAGACCCGTCCTACGGGAACGTCGTCACGCCGCTGCTCATCGAGATCCTCGACGCCCAACCCGGAGGCACCTACCTCGACCTTGGCTGCGGCGAAGGGCAGACGATGCGTGTCCTCGTCGAAGCAGGCATGTCGGTGGTGGGCTGTGACCTCGACGAGACGCTCCTCCCGATCGCCAGAGAAATCGGACCGGTCGTCCGGTGCGACCTGCCCGACCTGTCATGGCTCGGAGATGACACCGTCGACGGGGCCTACGCGTCGCTCGTGATCGAACACCTCGACGATGCTGCAGCCATGCTCCTTGAAGCCCACCGGGTCGTCCGTTCGGGTGGGGTGCTGGCCGTCGTTGTCAACCATCCGATGTTCGCCGCGCCGGCGTCGGGTCCGATCGTCGACCCCGACGACGGTGAAGTGTTCTGGCGGTGGGGTCGGTACCTGTCCGGCGGAAGGATCGTCGAACCGGTGGGGGACAGCGACATCACCTTCTACGAACGACCTCTAGCCGACCTACTCAACATGGCCGCCGACGCAGGGTGGGTTCTCGAGCACATGATCGAACGTGCCATCGAACAGTCCGGGACGGTCCGACAGGAAGAAGTACCTCGGCTGCTCGCGGTCCGGTGGGGCAAGCGGTAGACCACCGATACGATGGGGACATGCAGCGCCCCAAGCCATCGGAGATCCCCGACCTTCCCGGTGCCTACCTCTTTCGAGACCCGCACGGGGAAGTCCTCTACGTCGGAAAGGCCAAGTCGCTGCGCAAACGGGTCGTCAACCACTTCAATCAGGTCGGACCTGGCGCGTCGAAAGTCGACGAAGCGGAGACAGTCGAGTGGATCGTGACCGCCAACGAGGTCGAAGCGGTGATGCTCGAGTACTCGCTCATCAAGAAGCACCGGCCCCGCTACAACATCAAGCTTCGCGACGACAAGTCCTACCCGTACCTGGCGATCACCAGACGTGACGAGTGGCCCCGGGCAAGGGTGATGCGAGGGGCCCGTCGCAGAGGCACGCAGTACTTCGGTCCCTTCGCCCACGCCTACGCCATCCGCTCGACCCTCGACCTGTTGTTGAAGGCATTCCCGATTCGCACCTGCTCCGACGGTCTGTTCCGGCGCCAGCAGGCAATGGGCAGGCCATGCCTCCTGTATCACATCGAGAAGTGCTCGGGCCCCTGCATTGGTGCGGTCAGCCACGAGGCATACGACGGGATGGTGGACGGTCTCGCTGCATTCCTCAACGGCAACACCGATCAGGTCGTTCGGCAGTTGCGCACCGAGATGTTCGAGGCGTCGGGGTCGCTCGAGTACGAACTCGCTGCCCGGTACAGGGATCGGCTCGCCGATGTTGAGAAGGCGCTCGCCCGCCAGGAAGTCGTCACCGACCGGCCGGAGAACTTCGACCTGATCGCCGTCGACGAAGACGACCTCGAAGCGTCGGTGCAGGTCCTGAGGGTGCGCCGGGGTCGGGTGGTCGGACGGCTCGGCACGATCGTCGACAAGATCGAACCCCTCGACAACCCGGAGTTGATCGGACAGATGCTGCGGGAGCTGTACGGGGAAGAGACGCCACCGAAACTCGTGCTCGTCCAAGAGATGCCCCCCGACCGGGAGGTGTGGGAGGCGTGGCTGTCCGAGCGGCGAGGCTCCATCGTCTCGCTGCGGGTTCCTCAGCGGGGCACCAAACACAGGCTGATGGAAACCGCCCACACGAACGCCGCAGATGCATTCGCCCGACACCGTCTCCGGCGCCAAAGCGACCACAATGCCCGGGCGAGGGCGTTGCGGAGCCTCCAGGACGCACTGGATCTGCCTGATGCACCGCTGAGGATCGAGGCGTACGACATCTCCACGATTCAGGGAACGAACACCGTCGGATCGATGGTCGTACTCGAAGACGGCCTCCCGAAGCGTTCAGCCTATCGGCGGTTCAAGGTGAAGACCGTCACGGGGCAGGACGACTTCGCGTCGATGGAAGAAGTGCTTCGGCGTCGCTTCGAGGCGTACCTTGCGGAACGCGACCGGCCGGTCGAAGAACGAGGCAAGTTCTCATACCCGCCGTCGCTGGTGCTCATCGATGGGGGAGCAGGACAGCTCGCTCGCGCTGTCAAGGTACTCAACGAACTCGACCTGGACATTCCGGCCGCCGGCCTCGCAAAGAAGATGGAGGAGGTGTACCTACCGGGCGTTGCCGACACTGTCCGCATCCCTCGTGATGAGGCGGCACTGCACCTGCTGCAGCGAGTGCGTGACGAGGCGCACCGGTTCGCGATCACCTATCACCGCAACCTCCGAGGCAAGTCGATGATCGACTCGACCCTCGACGAGGTTCCGGGCATCGGGCCGACTCGCAAGAAGCAGCTGCTGAGAGTCTTCGGGTCGCTGAAAAGGATGCGGTCGGCCGACGTGGAGGCCCTCGCAACCGTGGTGCCACAGGGTGTCGCGGAGGACCTGTATGCTGCATTGCACACGCTGGAGCAGGCATGAAATACCCCTACGAGACCCGTTTTGGTACCGGATGGATCGTGTTCGAGAGAGAACAGATCGCCGAAACCGTGCTCCCCGGCTGTGAACCACCGGCAACACCCACCAGCTATAACCCTCGACCTCAGGTTCAAGCGTTGGGGCGGATGTTGACCCGATACTTCGATGGTGATCCGACAGCCCTCGAACCGAACCTCGCACTCGCCGAGCAAGGCACGACCCCGTTCCTGGTACGTGTGTACAGGGTGGTGTCGAGGATCCCTGTTGGTCAAGTGATGACCTACAAGGAGGTCGCGACGGAAGCGGGGAACTCGAACGCGGCACGGGCTGTGGGCCAGGCGATGGCAAACAACAAGTTCGCGCCGATCATTCCCTGTCACCGGGTCGTTCCCGCGTCCGGTGGCGTAGGTTCCTACGGAGGTGGTTCAGACTTGAAACAGGCGATGCTCGACATGGAGGCGAAGATTGGCTGAGGAACTACCGGCGGCCGATCGCCCACAGGTACTGATCGTGACCGGCATGTCGGGTGCCGGTCGATCCACGTCGGCGAAAGCGCTCGAGGACCTCGACTATCTCGTGGTCGACAACCTTCCACCGGCGCTCATCGACGAGGTCATCCGTCACAACGTCGAGCTCACCACACCTCGCAACCTCGCAGTTGTCGTCGATGCCCGAGGCGGCTACCCAGTCGACGCGATCCAGGCAGCGATCGAGCGGGTGGAACGCGAAGGTGTGGAGGCGTCCTTGCTGTTTCTCGACGCTTCCGACGAGGTGCTGATCAGACGGTTCGAAGAGAACCGGCGGCCACACCCCGTCGCCGGAGATACCCTCGTCGACTCGATCTCCGCCGAACGGGAATTCCTGTCGGAGCTGCGAGTCGACGCCGATTTCGTTATCGATACGTCCGACTCCAACGTCCATGAGTTGCGACGCCGTCTGGAAGAGGAGTTCCTTGGCCAGCGCAAGGAACGGCCGATGCGTGTCGCCGTGTCGTCGTTCGGGTTCAAGCACGGCGCCCCACGTGACGCGGACCTGCTCTTTGACGTCAGATTCCTTCCCAACCCCTTCTGGGTGCCGGAGCTGCGGCCGCTCACCGGCAAGGACCCGGAAGTCCGCCAGTACGTGCTCGACGATCACGACGCACAAGAGTTCCTCCAACGGGTGGAAGGGCTCATCGACTTCCTGGTGCCCCGGTTCCAGCACGAAGGCAAATCGTACGTGAGTATCGCAATCGGGTGTACCGGCGGGCGACACCGATCGGTCGTGATCGCCGAGGCGCTCGCCAAGTGGCTCGACGGGCGCGACGTTCGGGCAACGGTCAGGCACAGGGACGTCGACCGATGACACTGCCGGAGGTCGCACTCGATCCGTTGGGCGTGGAAATGGACGGTCCCCGGGTGGTGGCGATCGGGGGCGGCCACGGACTCGCACAGGTCCTCGAAGCGGTCCAGCTCTACGCAGGGGACATCTCGGCGATCGTCACCGTCGCCGACGACGGAGGGTCGTCCGGCAGGCTCACCAGCACGCTGGAGATCCCCCCGCCGGGAGACATCCGTATGTGTCTCATGGCGCTCAGCCCGGAACCGTCCGTGTGGCGTGAGCTGTTCGCCTACCGGTTTGCGTCGACCGATATCGCCGGCCACTCGCTCGGCAACCTGATGCTTGCAGCCATGCAGGACATCTTCGGTGACTTCCCTACGGCGGTTCGGATCGCCGGTAGGCTGCTCGGCGCTCGAGGGGCGGTCATTCCGGTCGCGGGGAGATCCCTGCACCTTCGTGCCGAGATCGACGGGAAGTGGGTGAATGGTCAGGTCGCGATCGCAACGACCCGCGGCACCATCACTCGACTACTGGTTGAACCCGACACCGAGAAGGCGAGTCCCACAGCTACCGCCGCCATACAGTACGCCGACCAGATCATCCTCGGCCCTGGGAGCCTCTTCACTTCGGTGATCTCGGCGTTGATCGTGCCCGGCATCGTCGACGCGATCGAGTCGTCGAACGCGCAGCTCGTGTTCGTCGCGAACCTGACGACCCAGGATGGCGAGACGTTCGATCTCGACGGTCCCGGTCATGTCGAAGCGCTGTCGCGGATCGCGGGCCTCGAGAAGACCGGTGTTATCGTCGCGAACGGCTCTGTCTTGGACGTGGCGGACCCGATCCGCCGGCTCGAGTACCCGGTCGACGACGTCGAAGCACTGGGATGGCGGCTGGTCGAAAGGAGCCTGGTCGACGTCGGGGCAGCCTGGCCACAGCATGATTCGATCGCATTGGGGGCGACACTCGCTGAACTTGCCTGAGGAGGTTTCGGTGGCGAGATATCTGACACTTGATGACGTAGCGGTCGCGGGACGACGAGTGCTCGTCCGTTCCGACCTGAACGTGCCACTGACCGACGGCACGGTGACCGACGACTTCCGTATCCAGAAGAGCTTGCCGACGATCGGTCGGCTGCGTGACGCCGGCGCGACGGTGATCGCGTGCAGCCACCTCGGCCGCCCGAAAGGCCCGGATCCCAGCCTGGTGATGGATCCTGTCGCAGCGAGGATGAGTGAGCTGGGCGGTTTCCCCGTCCGGAAGCTCGATGCGGTCATCGGTCCGGAGGTCGAGTCGGCGGTCGCGTCGGCAGGTCCGGGCGACGTCTTGCTGTTGGAGAACACCCGGTTCGAGGCAGGCGAGACGAAGAACGCCCCCGAGGTCGCCGAGGGACTCGCTGCCCTGTGCGACGTGTTCGTGCTCGACGCGTTCGGGAGCGCCCACCGTGCACACGCGTCGACAGTCGGCGTCGCTGAGCTGGTGCAGTCGGTAGCAGGGCCACTTCTGGTCGCTGAGGTCGAGGCGCTGTCGAAGCTCCTCGAGAACCCGGAGCGGCCGTTCACCGTCGTGCTCGGCGGAGCGAAGGTGTCCGACAAACTCGGGGTCATTCGCTCCCTGCTGCCGAAGGTCGACTTGATGCTGATCGGCGGTGGCATGTGCTTCACACTGCTCGCGTCGGAAGGCTACGAGATCGGCTCGTCGTTGTTCGAAGAGGACAGGGTGGACGAGATCGGTGAGCTGTTGTCCTCCGATAAGGGCGACAGGATCAGCCTCCCGGAAGACATCGTGGTTGCCGACCGTTTCGCCGCCGACGCCGAGTCGAAGACCGTTCCCATCAACGACATTCCGGACGACTGGATGGGCCTCGACATCGGACCGGTCACCGCGGAGCTATTCGCGTCGGTGATGCACGGCTCTCGGAGCGTGTTCTGGAACGGCCCGATGGGCGTGTTCGAGTGGGAACGGTTCCGTGCCGGCACGGACCATGTGGCGCGTTCGCTCGGGGACTTCGAAGGGTTCAGCGTTGTCGGCGGCGGTGACTCGGTCGCAGCGATGCGTCTGCTCGGGCTCGAAGACACGGTGTCGCACCTGTCGACCGGAGGTGGCGCTGGGCTCGAGATGTTGGAAGGAAAGACGCTGCCTGGCGTCGCCATACTCGAGAGGTGGGTGTGATGGCTCGCAAGAAGCTGATGGTTGGCAACTGGAAGATGAACGCAACGCATCTGGAGGCCATCCAGATGACACAGAAACTGCACTACCGGCTCGACCCCAAGGACTTCGAGAGGGTCGACGTCGGGATCGCGCCGCCGTTCACGGCGCTTCGGTCGGTGCAGACGGTCATCGAAGCCGACCACATGCGGATCCTGCTCGCCGCCCAGAACGTCTACTGGGAGGAGAAGGGCGCGTACACCGGCGAGGTGGCGCCCGGCATGCTCGAGAAGCTGTTCGTCAAGTTCGTGATCGTCGGCCACTCGGAACGCCGCCAGTACTTCGGTGAGACCGACGAGACCGTCAACAAGAAGGTGAAGGCGGTCCTCGCCCACGGCATGACACCGATCATGTGCGTGGGGGAGACCCTCGAAGAACGGGAAGCGGACTTTGCTTCCGAGAAGGTCGGGGGACAGGTACCTGCCGGTTTGGCTGGTCTCTCGGCCGAGCAGGTAGCCGGTCTGGTGGTCGCGTACGAGCCGATCTGGGCGATCGGGACCGGCCGCACCGCGTCTCCGGAGGACGCGCAGGAGATGATCGGGTTCATCCGTGACATCCTGCGGGAACGGTGGGGCGACGCGGCCGACGAGACGAGGATCCTCTATGGGGGATCGGTGAACCCGGGCAATGTCGCCGCGCTGATGGCCAAGAAGGATATCGACGGGGGACTGGTCGGTGGGGCGTCGCTCGACCCCGACACGTTCGCGTCCATCGTGCGCTACTACATCTGAGAGGTACTGATGAGCTACACGCTGGTGCTACTCCGCCATGGGGAGAGCACGTGGAACATGGAGAACCGGTTCACCGGCTGGACCGACGTGCCACTGTCCGACAAGGGCACGGCCGAGGCGATCGGTGCCGGCCGGCTGTTGAAGGTCGAGGGGTACAAGTTCGACATCGTGCACACCTCGGTGCTGCGACGGGCGATCCAGACCGCCAACCTGGCGTTGGATGAGATGGGACTGTCCTGGTTGCCGGTGAAACGCCACTGGAGACTGAACGAACGCCACTACGGGGCGTTGCAGGGTCTCAACAAGAAGGAGACCGCAGAGCGCCACGGCAAGGAGCAGGTGTTCGAGTGGAGGCGGTCCTACGACGTTCCGCCACCGCCCCTGGAGCTGGACGATGAGCGGCACCCCTCCCACGACCGGCGCTACGCGGCGCTGGCGCCAGACGTGCTGCCTGCCACCGAGTGCCTGAAGGATGTGGTCGCGCGCATGATGCCGTACTGGTACGACGAGATCGTCCCGGACGTGCGTGATGGCAAGCTCGTGCTGGTGGTCGCGCACGGCAACAGCCTGCGGGCGTTGGTGAAGCGCCTGGATCACATATCCGACGAGGACATCCCCGGATTGAACATTCCGACGGGGATCCCGCTCGTGTACCGGCTTGGTGAAGATCTCGAGAAGGAAGAGAGCTTCTATCTGGGCGATCCGGAGGCCGCCAAGAAGGCTGCTGAGGCGGTCGCCAAACAGGCCGGGTAGCGCCCGTTTCTCCCCGAAGGGGGGAGGGGGGCGACCTGGTGAACCCCTGGGAGGGTGCTGGTCGTGCCTCAGCTCAGCCGGCCGGGTCTCGCCGTACCTTGCCCAGGTACCCACGGTTGGTTGCTGATTGAAGCAGCGCCAAGAGTGAGCCGAGTCCTCTACTCGTTGGGGCGCTCGCTCCTCCTGATCTGCTTCCACAGCTCTCGATCAACGAGATCGCGATAGTCAGGGTGACGTCGGACGAAGGCAGCGACGAAAGGGCATAGGGGGACGATGGTTCCGCCACCTGCCCGAACATCGTCGAGTGCTTCCTTGATGAGGGTGCTGCCAACTCCCTTGCCGGCGTAGGAGGGGTCGGTTTCAGTGTGAAAGAAGACGTGTCTTCCTTGCAGCATCTCATACTCGGTGAAGCCGGCCAGCTCGCCGTCGACATGGGCGGCATACCTGCCGTTGTCCGGGTCATGCTGGACGATCACTTGCGCCATCTTTGGGATTCAAGCGGTTCTCGGAGATTGTGCATGCTCCCAGGGAGCACACCTTGTCGCCCGTGACCTGACGGGAAGAGAGGCGGAAGTCGGGAAGACCGAGAGAAACCCAGCTGATGACTGTCAGCGGTCGTGCTACGTGCCTCGGCTCAGAATAGGCGCCAGACCTCGAACCAAGCTCCTTCGCGAGAGTCTTCCCTCAATCCGGCCAGGATCACACAGTAGGGCCGGCCTCTTGCATCCTGAGCAGCCCGACGATCAAACCGTCGGTGAGCGCATTCCACGAGGCTTCGATCACGTTTTCGTGGACGCCGATGGTTCCCCACGTCTCGTCTTCATCGGACGTTTCGAGGAGCACCCGGACAGTCGCCCCGGTCCCATAGGAGGAATCCAGGACCCGCACGCGGTAGTCGGTCAGCCTGAGCCGATCCAGGTCCGGGTATGCCGTCATCAACGCCGCTCGCAGTGCCTGATCCAACGCATGGACAGGACCCACACCCTCCCCGGTGGTGACGACCCGCCGGCCTTCAACCACCACCTTCACGACTGCCTCGGCGACGATCTCCTCGCTGGCTCGCCGGTCGGTGAACACCTTGAACGACTCCAACTCGAAGAAGTCCTGCTCCCACCCGAGCGCCCTGCGCATGAGCAGCTCGAACGAGCCGTCGGCGGCCTCGAAGTGGTAGCCGCGGTGCTCGAGATCCTTGACTTCCTGGAGAATCCGTGCCGCCGTGTCGGCATCCACGTCCAGACCGAGACGTTTCGCTTCGGCCAGGACGCTCGCCCGGCCGGCCAGCTCCGAAACGACCATCCGTGTGTGGTTTCCCACCTGGGACGGGTTCTCGTGCTCGTACGCGTCGGGCCGGCGAGCCAGCGCCGACGTGTGAAGGCCGGCCTTGTGGGTGAAAGCAGACACTCCCACGTACGGATGGTGGGGATCGAGGGCGATGTTGACGACTTCGGCGATGTGGTGCGCCACTGGACCGAGCAGCTCCAGTCTCCCTTCGGGCAGCACAGAGAGGCCCATCTTGAGGGCCAGGTCGGGAATGAGTGTCGACAGGTCGGCGTTGCCGGTGCGTTCCCCGTAGCCGTTGATGCAACCCTGCACCTGGTGGACACCGGCGTCGATCGCCATCACGGAACTGGCCACCGCACATCCGACGTCGTCGTGGAAGTGGACGCCGAGAAGACTGTCCGGAAGGGCCTGCTGTACACCGTCGATTGCACGCAGGATCGGTGTGGGCAGGGTGCCGCCGTTGGTGTCGCACAGCACCAGCCGTTCCGCTCCCGCCTCGGTCGCCGCCTGGAGCACCCGGAGGGCGAACTCGGGGTTGGATCGGAAGCCGTCGAAGAAGTGTTCGGCGTCGAAGAAGACCCTCCGGTCATGGTTGCGCAGGTACTCGATCGACTCGGCGACCATGCGCACGCCCTCCTCGAGGTCGGTCCGGAGCGCTTCACGCACGTGGTAGTCCCACGACTTGCCGACGATGCAGATGACTTCGGTGTCGGCGGCGAGCAGCGCCTGCAGCTGAGGATCGTCTGCGACGGTCCCTCGGGGCCGGCGGGTCGAACCGAACGCCACCAGGGTGGCAGTGCCGAAATCCAGCTCGCTTTGTGCACGGCGGAAGAACTCGTCGTCCTTCGGGTTGGCCCCCGGCCACCCACCTTCCACGTAGTCGACCCCCAACTCGTCGAGCAGGGAGGCGATCCGCAGCTTGTCCCCGACGGTCAGCGAGATGCCCTCCTGTTGAGAGCCGTCTCGCAGGGTTGTGTCGTAGATCTCGGTCTTCATGGGGAGCTCCCGGGTAACAGAAAACCCCTCGCGGAGCGAAGGGTTGGGTTCACACGATGAGCCGTGTGCGCTAGTCGATAATGGAAAGGCTGGTCAACATGTGACGAGCAGTATGACCGACCAGAGGCCCTCCGTCAACGATAGGGACGCAAAAGCCCCCTTTCTGTTTCGGTCGGGCCGGGCGCGGCATGACCTATATCCCCCCTGACAACTTGACCTAGGCGCGCGGATCCCGGCATACTTGGGCGCCGCGGTGCGACTGTGCCGCTCGATCTGGAGAATCAATGCAAGTCCTGACCACCATCATCGTCGTCATCCACGTGATCGTGTCGCTCGCTCTCGTGGTCTTCATCCTGCTGCACGCGGGGCGAGGCGGCGGCTTGTCGGACATGTTCGGTGGGGGAATGGGACCGTCAGCGATGTCGGGATCGACGATCGTGGAACGCAACCTCGACCGGATGACCGTCGCTTCCGGCCTCATCTTCACCGTCACGACCGTCGCGTTGACGATCATCTTCGGCGGGTAGCCGGACGGTATACTCACCCACCCACGTCGGAGTGGCGGAATAGGCAGACGCGCTAGGTTGAGGGCCTAGTGTCCGAATAGGACGTGGGGGTTCAAGTCCCCCCTCCGACACCGCGAGGCTGCAACGCTGCTTTGAGCCGGCCTCGTGCAGTGCCGTGTTGTTCTTTGGTGTCCCGGCGCTCGATCCTCCTCTGCTCACGACAGGAGGTTGCCGATCCGCTCGACCTCGTCGGGGTTGCTGGGCACTGAGTCCCAGGGCAGTCCTATGCGGTCCTTGCCGGGTTGATCCTTGAACCGCGGGATGACGTGAATGTGGAAGTGGAACACGGTTTGCTTCGCAGCCTCTCCGCTGCAGTTCATGAGGTTGACGCCATCGGCCCCGAGCCGGTCTTTCGCTCGGCCGGCGATCTGTTGGGCAAGATGGACGCACGCTGCCAGGTCGTCGGCGGTGACGTCGAATAGGTCGGTTGCGTGCGAGCGCGAAACCACGACGACGTGGCCAGGGGTCACGGGGTTGGTGTCCATGAACGCGATCGCCCTTTCGCTCTGAGCGATCGTGGTCGATGAGATCTCGCCGGCGACGATCCCGCAGAAGATGCAGTCGGGTTCAGCACGCACCGAAGAGACTCTACCCATGGCTCCACGACGGCCCAGGGTTTGGGCGTGTTGCTGCGCGTTCAGGCTGTCTCGTGTACAGGCCGTGGTGAGACTGCCTCCTCGTAGTGACCGCGTGGGGCCAGAGACTCAGTCGTGAACCCGCGACCAGACACTATGCGTCACGCTGCTACCAGCCATGCCTCCCAGGGGTCGCGTGTACTTGGGGTTCTGGTCGCTCCTCCGACACCGCGAGACTGCACGAGCTGAGGGCAGAGAGGACTCGTCCGTCGAGCGAGAACCGATCTCGATTCCCTTTCTGTCTCGATGGCCGCAGCATGTGTCGGGTCAGTGTGTGG
>Ga0315556_1002134_pt1 | contig 11467 bp, 1 predicted proteins | sample SalMarSW160310MG_FD_202112 | JGI IMG/M metagenome (GOLD analysis project Ga0315556, IMG submission 202112) | Salt marsh sediment microbial communities from the Plum Island Ecosystem LTER, Massachusetts, United States - Salt Marsh Sediment SW1603-10 ...
GGCACGGCCACGATCTCCGTGGTTCTGTCAGGACCGGCCGCCACCGACGTCACGGTGGACTACGCCACCGCCGACGGCACCGCCACCGCGGGCGCCGACTACGAGGCAACGAGTGGCACTCTCACGATACCTAGCGGGCAGACACAGGCCGACCTGATCATCCCCATTCTTGACGACACCGACCAGGAGGGCGACGAGACTTTCACGATCGGGCTCTCGAATGCCTCCGGCGCAGCCCTCGGCGCGCTGTCCGCAGCACAGGCGACCATCGTCGACAACGAGGTCGTCTACCAGGTTTCCTTCTCGTCTGTCGCCTATCAGGTCGCCGAGGACGGTGGTGCGGCCACGATTTCGGTGGTTCTCTCAGGACCGGCCGCCACCGACGTCACGGTGGACTACGCAACCGCCGACGGGACCGCCGTTGCAGGGTCCGACTACGAATCGGCAAATGGAACCCTCACGATCCCTGCGGGCAGTACCTCAGCGAGCTTCGGCGTCACGATCCTGACCGATGACGAGCCCGAAGGCGACGAGACCGTCCTTCTCCAATTGTCCAACCCGTCCGGAGCGGAGCTCGGTTCCCCGGCCGCCGCACAGCTCACGATCCTTGCCAACTCCGGCCCGGTGCAGGTGACGCTCTGGGCGGCCTCCTCGGTCGCCGAGAACGGAAACCTAGTGACTGTCAATATTGGTCTGGACAGGAGCTCCGCCTCGACGATCACTGTGGACCTGGCGACAGTCGACGGAACCGCAACTGCCGGGGCGGACTACGAAGCCGTCACGCAGACCGTGTCCTTCACGCCGGGTCAGACGACAGCGACTGTGGATGTGACGATTGACGAGGACGCACTGCACGAGGCCGACGAGACGTTTGACGCGGTGTTGTCCAACCCCGTCGGAGCGGTGCTGGGCTCACTCACGACAGCCACCGTCACCATCACCGACAACGACTGGCCTCCGGCCGTCTACCTCGCGGACGGTGGCCATCACACCGCCGTTTATACGGCGGGTGAGAATATCGGCAGCGTTGTCATCCCGGTACGTCTCTCGGATGTGTCCGGCGTCGAGACGACGGTCGACTATGCAACGTCCGACCTCGAAGCGGTGGCCGGCCAGGACTACGAAGCGCAGAGTGGGACGCTGACCTTCGCTCCGGGCGAGACCGAGCAGCTCATCACGATTCCGATCATGGCAGACGGCGAGGCGGATTCGGGTGAGCGGTTCCACCTGGAGCTGTCCGACCCGGTGGAGGCCGGTCTCGACGGCTACCTCCCGTACGAGGGCAACATCACTATCTTCGACGGGCTCGGTGTCTACCTCGACTCGTCGGAATACCAGACCCTGGAAGGGGAGCAGGTGTACGCCCGGGCCTACCTGCCGGTACCGATGTCGACGACAGTGACCGTGGACTACGCCACGGCAGACGGCACGGCAGTAGCTGGCCAGGAGTACAACGGCACGAGCGGCACCTTCACCTTTGCTCCGGGGCAGACGTCGAAGTCCGTCGCTATCCAGACGATCGAGAACCCCGATCCCGGGGAGGACACGGCGTTCACGGTGAGCCTCTCGAACCCGACTGGTCTACCGCTCGTTGACCCGTGGAGTGCCGAGGTCACCATCCTTGACGACGACCAGCCGCGCGCCTATGACCTGCGGGTCATTCACGTGGCGCCGGATCTCGTTCACATGACCTGGGATTCGACGGCGGCCTCCAGTTTCCAGGTCGACCGGCGTGATGCCGATGTCGGCGGAACCTGGGAGCCGGTGGCAAACATCCCTACGGTCCAAACCAGGTTCTGGCGCGACTTCGGTGTTGCGCCGGGCATCCGCTACGAGTACCGCGTCACACCGTTCGACGGCGACGGCACCCCGGGGCCGGAGACGACGGTCACCCTTGATTCGCCGGTGCCTGAGGGCGAGCAGGCCGTCGTGGCGGTAGTACCCGGCATGGCCTCGGTCGTACCCCCTGCCACCCCGCTGCCTGAGCACGCGAACGCGTACTCGCATCGATATGACTACGTGTTCCACCTGACACCGGACCCCAGCCCCGACTTCGTCAACTGCACCGTCGACGTGTATGTGGACGGCGAGGCGGCAGCTGCCGACCCGGACGAGCCGTCGCAGCCCTTGGATGAGCCGTTCGGTGGGCGCGCCCGCGACGAGCTGGGTTGCCTGGCCACCGACGGCACCAAGGTGGTCGACGCCCAGGCGTGCGACGGCGCGACCTGTGATGTGGTCGTTCCCAACCTCGCGACCGGCGTGCACTCGTTCTTGTTTGTGCTGACGGACGCCTCCGGAGACGTTTCCCGCCGGGCGATCGTGCAGGACATGCAGCCTTGGTGGCCGACGAACCTGGAGGCGACTGCGGACTACCCTCCCGGGTTCGTCTACCTCTTTTCCGATCATCTCAACAGCACCCAGCCTACTCTGTTCGGACAGGAGAGAGCTCTCCCTGTTGGTGCCGACTCCCCGGATTGCGGCGACACGGTCGACGGCGGAACTGTCAGCCTGCAGTACCGACGCGGGCCCTACTTCTACCTGGCTACCGAGGTCGGCGTTGTCGACGGAGGAGGAGTCCAGCAGCTGCAGCCAACGGTCTCCGACGGCGAGACAACCCTCTTCATCGCCCCAACGTCGTCTGGGACCTTCGGCCGCAACGTAACCAAGCGGGGGAGCGGCGGCGAAGACTGGGGCGGCCTCCAGCATGCGTCAGCAGTTCAGAACGCGGTGGCGACCGCCCTCGTGGTGGATACTTCCCTGCCGACGGACCAGGCGCCGCAGGTTGCGTACGTCTCGCCGGCCGTGGTCGACGCCGACGGCTCGGCTACGATCTATCGCGAGGTCTGGATTCGGGTCGCGGACGACGACCAGGACGTTGACCCGGGCTCGGTCACGGTCCAGAACCTGACCTACGACGGTGGGACAGAGACGTTCCCCGCGTACTACGCGGATCCAGCGGAGCAGGACCGGGCGGAGGGCCGTTTCGGGTGGTTCGTAAGCCGACTGCCCATGTCGGTTGGCAGCAACGACCTGGCGATCCACGGCGAGGACCGCGCCGGACACACCGTGGACGACATGACTTACTCGGTTGAGCGGATCGTTGCTGCGGACGGGACGTACCCGGTTCCCATAATCTCGCAGCCGAGGTGGGACCAGCGGTTCTCCCACGACCAAGCGCTCTCGATTGACGCCTCCGCGTCAACCGTTCCGTCGGGCTATCAGGTCTGGCTGGGGGTGCTCGAAGCCGGCAGTGGCGATCCGATGCTGGCGGCGTTGGAGACCTCTGAGCTTACGAGCAGCTTCACGGATGCTGACCAGCCGGAAGCGTATGTGGTGCGGCTGGTGATAGCGACGCCGGGCTCGATGCCCTCGAGTGACCAGCTCAGGGGCGAGGCGCTGCCCTGCACGCTCGGAGCCCCGGGCCTCGGCTGCGCCAGCACGCAGGTTGTCATCCGTAGTGCAGCGAGCGGCGCGATCACGACTCTCGAGGCGCCGTACGCCTTCCCAGAGGTCGTGCTGCTGCGGTGGGCGCCGATTGGTGCGGGATCGGTCCAGCGCAGCGACGACGGGGGCGTGACGTGGGCATCCTACCCCGTTGAGGGTAGCCAGCTCTGGTCGTACCACGATCGCGCAGTGGAGCCCGGGCACACCTACTTCTACAGAGTATCCTCCACGAGCGGAGGGCCCGTGTACGTCGGCGGCGGGCTCAGCGCTCCGGGCCAGCCCGTGCAGGTCCCGGTGTGGGACGCTCCCCGTGTGCTGCCAAGCTACACCGGCTGGACGTGGGACTGTCCGACCGGCGCCTGGACCGGCTACTGTCACGTAACCGTCAGTGTTCACCTCGATGCAGAGCCGGGCGGGACCCTGGCCGGCACGACGATCCGTGCCTTCGTTAACGAGGAGACGTTCCAAATCACTAACGGGGTCGGCGACGAGATTCCCGTTCAGTGGGCCGACGACAACGGTCCGGTGCACGGGCGTGATGAGCCGGGATGCGTCATCAGGAAGACGACTCCCGACGTCGAGGTCACCGTGCCCTCCGACCAGGACTCGGTGGACCTCCAGATCCCCGGATTGGACTACGGCGCCAACAGCCTGCGCTTCGAGGTAACGACCCCATCCGGCGGATACTCCGAGAGAGCGCTCCTGTTTGGGGCGCAGGGAACGGTCGGCCAGTACCAGGTGACCGCCTGGGCAATGCCGCTGCTGTTCGGGGACCAGGGGTCCGAGCTGACGCCCACGGTTCGGGGCGTCGCGCCTGTGTGGCGCCCGAGCCCGGACTGCGCTGACGCGGACCGCTCGAAGAGTTGGGGGACCAACCTCTACAAGACGAACGTCTACTGGTGGGTCCAGGACAGTGGGACGACGTGGCTGGCGCCGCTGGGTTTGGGCTCGGACGGTTCCTGGGAGCTCACCGTCGACAATCTCGAGGATCAGAAGGACTGGCACATCTGGCTCGAGCCGTACGCCTGCTGGGAAGGCGGATGGGGCCAGCTCGGCCGCGCGATCACGGACGCGGACGGGAGCGTCCTCACGACCTCGACGGCGCAGGCAGTCTGTGTCGATGGCCCCGACTCCGGGTTCATGACGCTCGATACCACCCTGGAGGGAGGGGTTGGCCACGCTCCGGTTCTGAGCTACGTCCCGGATGTTGCCCTCAACTCCGACGTGGCGGGCGACGGCACTCTGCCGCTCAAGTACCGGGTCTCGGATCTGCACCACGACGTCGATCTGGACACGCTGACGGTGACCAACAACAGCCTCGACCCGCCACAGACCGTGCCTGGATACTATGCCTCCTACCAGATTGATGCCGATCACGGCAACCTCGGGTGGCTGGTCGCGGAGGTCCCGGTGGTCACCGATGCCGACAACGTTCTCAGCTTCCACGTCGGAGACCTTGCAGGAAACGTCCTCGACGAGACCAGGACCGTGACCCTGGCCGACAGCCTCCCGCCGCCCGAGGTCTCCTTCTCGGCGGCGACCTACACTGGTGGCGAGAACGGAGGGAGCGTCGCGGTCACGGTACAGCTGTCACGGGCGCCGGGCGTGGAAACGACGGTCCACCTGGCGACCACGGCCGGCGGCACGGCGACGCCGAACGTCGACTACACGCCCATGGCAGTAGACGTCACCTTCCACGCGCAGGACACCAGCATCAGCTACCTGGTGCAGATCCTCGACGACGTCGAGGCCGAGGATCCCGAGACAGTGCTGGTGGGGCTTTCCAACCCGCAGGGGTGCGTGCTGGCCAATCCCTCTACGGCCACGGTGACCATCCTCGACAATGACACCGCGTTCGACGGGCTGGCGCCCGGGCTGGTCACGGAGGGCGGGACGTTCAGAGTGTACTCGCACACGCTCGAGGAGGGCACGAACGCCTACGTCTTCATCGACGACGACTGGACCGGCGGCGCCGATCCGGTGATGTACGAGCTGCCGGTGCAGCCTGGCGGCTACATGGTTGTCACGCCGGACCCGGCGGACGTGCCGGCGGGGCTCTACTACGTGGCGATGGCGCCCACCCCGAACGGACAGAAAAGCAAATGGCTGCAGGCCCTCGACGTGGTTGAGGCGGGTTCTCAGGCAGCCCCCCTTGTGGTGGACAACGAGGAGGACGACTCGTGCGAAGGCCCGGGCACCGAGTGCGTGCACCCCATCGCCCCCGGTCAGACCTGGCAGGGTGAGTGGGGGCAGGCCGGTGACCGCGACTACTTCGGTTTCGTAGTAGGTTCAGGAGTCCAGCTTCAGATCACGCTGGACTTTATCGAGGGAACGGAGGGGATCGGCGACGATAGCCGGCCGCCGGACCCGGAGGTCACGATCGTTGGTCCTTCCGGGATCTACACGCTCGATTCCTACGCAGACGATCGCGGGACCGACGACACGAACGCAACTCTGACCTGGACAACTGAGGAGACTGGCGTCCACGTCATCATTGCCTCGACGAAACGGGGAACCGGGCAGTACCTCGTTTATCTCGAGGTCCTGGGGGAGGCGGCCGGGCAGGAGTTCCGGCTTGAGCCCTATCATGCGACCACACACCTTGTTTGGTCGAACGAGGAGGACATGGAAACGGGTGACCCGCTGCCTGCAGCGACCTTGCTCGAAGGTCACATCATCGACCCGTTCGGGCAACCTGTGGCGGGGGCCAAGGTGAGTTGGGAGACCGTGTCGGGAAGCCCCGGCCTCACCGGTTCGTCGTACCGCTCATCCTGGGACGGCCACGTGGCGGTGGATGTCGACATGAGCTCGAGCGACGAGGCGGAGATCCAGGCGTCGGTGTCGTTGCCCTCGTTGCCGTCGATACCGCAAGCACAGAGAGTTTCGGCGAGCCGGGCGCACACCCGCGACCCGCTGATCGGGGTGTTGCACGAGTCGGGAGGCGCGGTGCTCGACGACACGCCGGAGGATCCCGAGACCGTCCGTCGTCTTCAGATGGATCGTGACAGCCGAAGTCCGGAAGAACCCCGGACTCCGGACGACACTCCGATAACAACCATGGCTCAGCAGCAGAGCGGCTGCGGTGGGACCTCCTCGGTTCCGTTCTACGTCTTCAACCTGGTGCTCCCCGCAAACGCCAGAGCGCTCAAGACGTTGGAATTCAGTTTCAACGATGGGGCGTCAACCCTTGACCGCCTCGAGGGGCTCGAGGTCGTTCAGCCGAGCGAGCCGCTGACCGTCAGTGCGATCGCGACCTTCTACGACAAAGCGAGCCCGCCGGGCACATTCACGCAAGACATCGCCTGCGACCTGCCGCTCACGATCGAAGCTCTGGGCGCTCCGGGCCTCGGCTACTTCGGTGTGGAGCCTGGAGTCAGCGTCGACGACGGCGGAACGTGGTGCAGCCGAGCGTATCTAAATCCAAACATGTGTGAACTTGATCCCTCGCCTTTGCTGTACCGTACAGGAAGCCTCGCGGTGTACCTCGCGCGCTTTGTTGAGGCCGATCCCGACCCGTTCAAGTATGGGACGGAAGAGATTCTGAGGGCCTCTCTGTCAGCGCCGCTGCAAATTCCTTCTGGTTCCGGGAGTTACCTCGTGCGGAGGGTCGCCACCACCGGCGATCTGCCGGTTGCGCCCAAGCCGGGACCGCCGAGGTCGATACACTTCTTGCCGCCGGACGGCCCGATCAAGACCCTGCCCTACCTCTACCCGGTCGTTCATCCCTCCATGTCGGATGACGGCCAGCCCTACTCCTATGAGCTTGGGCCGCAGTTCGAGCTGCACGATGAGTACGAAAACAAGAACGTGGAGGCCGGGTGGCGTGGACCCGGCAACGTCTTGACCGACGCGTCTGTCGGCCTGACCGACGGCGGTGGGCCACCGGACTCGCCGTGGTTTGGGGTCGGTTTCCCTGGCGACGGGACCCACTACCAGGTGCGGGCGATCGTGGAATCCTCGGGGATCCCAATTTCGGTGGGGACGTACGCGAAGACCCTGCACGTAGACAGCGACGGGGCCATCCCCGATCAGGTTGTGACCGTAGAGGTGGTTACAGATGTGCCGATGACCGAGTGGAACTGCCCAACCAGCAATACCGATCTGGATTGCGGGGGCTACAGCATCTTCGGCGGCGGGTTCGCTCAGCCTGGGGGCCCTGTGCTGGCGCGCAACGGCAACCGGTACATGTTCAGGATCCACCCGATACTCAACACCGAATTCGGCGATTCCGCTCCGAGTCAGCTGTTCACGGATATCCCGTACCGGGTCTACCTGAGCGGGCCGAGTTCGTGCGCATCGTGCATGATCACCGACGGTCAGGGCAAGCCGGTGCAGCGAGAAGATGTTCAATTCATTCCGGCGTCCGTGACGATCGACGAGTCGGGGCAGCCGGTCGTGACGCCTGGCGTGCCAGTGGGTGGCCAGATTCAGGTCACGACGACGACCGGGTCGTTTCCCGGCGCCGCCGGCCAGGACGAAGGCACGGCTATCTGGGTGAGTGAAGCTCCTAAAGATCCAGGGTATTACCAGGTTATTGCCGAACCGCTCGACCCGGCCTTCATCGGTCAGTACACGGACTGGAACACAATGAACTATGCGATCCTCGTGGCCGGGGCGCGGTTGTTGCACGAGGATTACTCGGCGGTCGGCTACGAGACCATCGACCATGAGACCACCTACTGGCTGGAGTATGTAACTGCCGGCGCTGGTGGCCCGCCCAACCTTGTGTACAGATACGAGGATGCCGAGGGGAACGTTGAGGAGAAGACAGTTTGGTTTCGCCCTGGCGTTGACTCGTTGCTCACCTGCACCTACGTCGCTGAGCTGCATCTGAAGCCGACGGACAAGCCGATCATCGGGGAGCCGGAGCCGTGCCCGGACTGCACCGTCATCAACGTTCATCCGACGGCGTTCAAGATCCAGGTCGGCGAGCCGGGTGACCCGATGCCCATGCCGCTGGACACCATGTACGGGCACGGGGCCGTCGCTGAGATCCCCCTAGGCGAATACCGCAGGCTGACCTACGCAATCCAGACCAGGCCAAGCGACACCCCCGGAGCGGGGGATCACTCGATTGTTACGGAGTGGAAGGATGAGTGGGCGACAGCGCCACCCATAGACATGGACAGCGGCCTACCATGGTTCAGCACGCTCGTGAACCCGACGACGAACGGGGATCAGCTGACCTTCAGCTTCGGGCCGGAGAATGCGGTCAGCTTGACCCGGGGCACTGTAACGATCGATTCCTTTGCCTTCAGGAACATCAAGGAGGCCGATACCGACGTCGGATACGTGCGGGCATTTCACGCGGCGTCCGACCTGGAGCACCGGTTCGTACCACCAGACCCCAATCTACAGCCGAACGGCTACGGCCCAGAACGGGTCGATATGACCCTGGCAGACTCCGCACACACCGGGCAGGAGGCTACGATCAGGCTGAGAGGTATTCTGCCTGAGCACATCCAAGGCGAAGTGTGCAGACTGGCCAACTCGGGCAATGAGGACCGCTCCTGTGGAACCTCGGTCAAGGATGACTATCAGGACAGCATTGGCCATCATGACGTGCTCTTCAACCTTGACGACATCATCCTCTACTTTGCTGATCGCAACGGCTTCCCGCCCGACATCACTAAAGCTCAGGCCTTCCACGAAAGCCCGGGGACATCAGATCCGGACAAGATCCAGTTTCAAACCAACTTGTACCGCTACGAGCCCTACACGTGGGACCTCGAGATGTACAGCGGCTGCCTCGAGGGGACAAGCCATTGTGTCCTAGGGAGCCAGAGAAGGGTCCTCCAGAATCCGTACTTACCATACGTCATTGGCGGAACAATACTCGATGCGGAGAGCGATGGCGTGGGTATCGAGTCGCCTGCGGCCTTTGCTGGCACTCTCTCCACGACCGTGCCTGCGGGGTCCCCCGCCAGCGGTTACACTGTGAGTATTCCTGCCATGACCCCGTCGGATCCCGCCATTCCGCCCGCCTCTTCGTTCCCACAGCTGTACATCGTTAGGTTGAAGGATTCACCGTATTGCATCGACCAGAGTGACGCCGCCTGTCGGAACCCACCCAGCGCTACACCGAGCTATGATGCGTTTGCGATTCGGTTGTGCCAAGGGGCGTGCTCAGCAGGAACTGAATGGAACCAGGTTGCCTCAGACCAGCACAGAATGTTGGTCACCGGCCATGACACCACCCAAACTCCTCGTGATCCCATCAACGACGGTGAGTTCCGTCTAGCGTATTCGGCTGGACAGACCTTCGCTGTGGACTTTGGCGCTTCCCCAACCGCTGACCTGACACTATCCTTGCGGCCGGAGTTTACCGTAGAGGTAACCGCAGGTGGGCATCCTCTGCCGGCGGGAGTCGTGAGCATCACCGACTTCCTGACCCACAGGACTCGGGACCTCAATAACTTCGGCCTGGAATACACCGAGGGCGATACCATCAGCGAGTGGGTCAACCGGAACTGGTCCAAGGGATCCAATCAGGGTTTCCTCAGAACCGCCAGTGGTCACGCAGACTGGAGCCAGAACTGGTTCCTGCTGAACCTCGGGACACAGGGACTCTACGACCCCAAGTACAGCATGGCTACCGCGCAGTTCGTGCTCGCTGGCTCGTTCGGATTGATGCAAACCGGGATCGTCCTGTGGGGAAACGACCCTAGTTACCCGAACCGGGAGACAATGCTCAATGTCGAGTTCGATCCGACCGATCCCGATCGCCACGTGTTTGAGTGGATCACTGATCCCTGGATGTCTATCCGGGTCGGCGGAGCGAACGATGGGTACCTGCTCTATGAGAAGGGCGGCTTCGAATCGGCGTGCCCGGAGACTTGCGAGCGCTCTATTCTCAGGTCGAGGATCCACTTCGCCCTTTCGAAATACAATACGTCGAGCTACGCCGACGCGATCCTGGACATCGGGCTGATCCAGAGAGTCAGCCCGCACCCAGATACCTGGAGGTGACCGCATGACGCAGATACGTTCGCTGGTTCTGCTCTCAGTGTCAATCGCAACGCTGTTGTGCCCTGGAGCTGCTATTGCGCGCAACAAGGGGCCAGTGTTTTCGGGACTTGTCCCCATTAACGCCCTTTCTCCCACAGCGCTTGAGAGATTCAAACGAAGTTCCGGAATCAGTGAGGCGTCGCTTGACGGCGCCTACGCTGTACTGATAGACCCAGGATGCAGCGATGAGATCCAATCGGGAGAAGCGTTGGAAGCGGCCACTACGTTGTTTCGCGACGACCCTCCAAAGACTGCTAGAGTCGCTCCGTTCATCGGCCCGCAAGAATCGCGCCCCGTCTACCATGTCTTGGGACTGATGACGCTGTATTGCCCGGAGGGGATGAGCGATCCGCCTTCAACCACGGTTCTAGTTCGCCAGGCAATCGGGGGAAGTTCAAGCACCTATAATGCCTATACAGTCCAGAGACCTGGGTCGAGTGCTCAGGTGACTCCCTGCGATGGAGGGCAGTACTCCGGGCAGTTGGAGTGGATGGACAACTGGGAAGAGCCAGAGTATCTGGGCTTCCTTCGCGAGGACGGCAAGGCGTGGGCGTTCGCCTTGTTGGCTAATGGCGAGCGCCTAATCGTGTTCGACCTTCGGGGCAGCCTACTGCTGGACCAGAAGAGCTGGGGGTATACACACCTGATCAGGGAGAACAACGACGTCGTCCTTTACACGATTCTCATAGACAAGGCCCCCGCGTCTGCCCTTGATCAGATGCCGGGCAAGGACGAGCTGCACAAGAGGCTGGCCTTGGGAGCCTGGCGCCTGTGGACGCTGCGTCGCATTTCGAAGAACACTAACGAGGTGCTTGCCTCTGCGCTCGTTCCGGCCTCCCGAGGCCCCCACGATGCGAACCCCGAGATCGAGAGGCGGTCGGCCCCACTCGTGGAAAAGGCTCGTGCCCTGTTCGCTGGTTTCAGGAAGGAGGGCCGCATAGTCGACTCTCTGCCGTAGGCGCTACCTCATGGACGCCTTTTGCAGAGGCCGAACCCGCCCGCCTTCGGGGGTATC
>Ga0315556_1002136_pt1 | contig 11463 bp, 10 predicted proteins | sample SalMarSW160310MG_FD_202112 | JGI IMG/M metagenome (GOLD analysis project Ga0315556, IMG submission 202112) | Salt marsh sediment microbial communities from the Plum Island Ecosystem LTER, Massachusetts, United States - Salt Marsh Sediment SW1603-10 ...
ATTCATGGGGCGGACTCCACCTCACGGTTGTCGTATCGGCGCTTGGGATCCTGTTTGCCTTCCCACTCGGCGTGCTCTTTGCCGTTGGGCGGCGATCGTCGCTTCCGGCGATCCGGTTCTTGTCCGTTTGGTATATCGAGTTCGTGCGAGGAGTGCCGCTGATCACTCTGCTGCTCATGGGGATGTTCGCCCTTCGGTTTCTGTTGCCCAGGGGTCTGAACCCTGGCTCGGTGACGAGGGTGCTGATCGCGATCACTTTGTTCAGCGGCGCATACGTGGCGGAGAACGTGCGCGGCGGGCTCCAAGCCGTGCCGAAGGGTCAGATGGAGGCTGCCTTGGCCCTGGGGATGGGAACGTGGACGACGCAACGCCGTATTGTCCTGCCACAGGCCCTGCGGGCGGTGATCCCGGCTCTGGTGGGACAGTTCATCAGTCTGTTCAAGGACACGTCGCTGCTGTCGATCGTGGGAATCCTCGAGTTGTTGAGCGTCTCGAAGATCGTCAATGCTCAGCCCGACTTCTTCGGGCAGGGGCTGGCGTCGGTGACGTTGCCATTCGTTGGTCTGATCTACTGGGTTGGGTCGTACACGATGTCTCGAGAAAGCCGTCGGATAGAAGGACGTTTGGGGGTTGGAGAACGATGAGCGAGAACGAGGTATTCGCGGATGCAACAGAGATCAAGGCCCGGAAGCCCTTGATCGAAGTGCAGGACGTGTCCAAGTTCTTCGGCGCTTTCCAGGCGTTGCACAACATCAACTTGCGGGTGGGTGAGCAAGAAGTCGTAGTCGTCATTGGTCCTTCCGGGTCGGGCAAGTCGACCCTGATTCGTTGTATCAATAGGCTGGAGAAGCATGATGCCGGCAGGATCGTTGTTGGTGGAGTGGAATTGTCCGACGACATCCGCAACATTCAGGAGATTCGCCGCGAAACCGGCATGGTCTTCCAGCAGTTCAACTTGTTTCCGCATCTGTCCGTCATTGACAACATTGCGTTGGCACCGCGACAGGTGCGCCATCTGGCGGCACAGGAGGCTGAGGAGTTGGCAATGCGCATGCTCGAGAGGGTGCAGATTCCGGAGCAGGCGCGCAAGTACCCGGGGCAACTCTCGGGTGGGCAGCAGCAGCGCGTGGCGATCGCCCGCGCACTGGCGATGGAACCCAAGATCATGCTCTTTGACGAGCCGACCTCCGCGCTCGATCCGGAGATGATCAAGGAGGTTCTCGACGTAATGAAGGAACTGGCTCGGTCCGGCATGACGATGATCGTGGTTACCCACGAGATGGGGTTTGCGCGTGAGGTAGCCGACAGGGTCGTGTTCATGGATGAGGGCCGGGTGGTTGAAGTCGGTACACCCGAGCACTTCTTCGAAGCACCAGAGCACGACCGCACGAAGCTGTTCCTGAGTCAGATCCTCTAGTTGTTCGGTGCGCCGATGGCGCACCGAAGAGCTATTCGGTTGTGAGTTGTCGGTCTTCGGTGAGAGCGTGCTTGCGCTGATCTTGGAGTCGTCTGACGAGCGCGGTACCTACCGGACCGATCTCCGTTGTCGGTTCTGGGTTTGTGGCGAGGCGCGTGCTCGGTCGTCTTGGGACGGGTGGGTTGCCACGTGAGATGCTTCGTGATACCTCTGCCTGGATGCAGGACTACGAACGGTTGGATGTCTGGCGGTCTGCCCACTCGATTGCAGTGGAGGTCTACCAGCTGACAAGCCGGTTTCCTTCGACCGAGCGGTTCGGCCTGGTCGGCCAGATGCGCAGGTCGGCGGTTTCGATTCCTTCCAACATCGCCGAAGGCGCGGGAGGACTCTCGAGTGGCGAGTTCGCCTATTACCTCAACGTGGCCTCTGGCTCCGCGAACGAGTTGCACGATCAATTGCTGGTGTCGACCGATCTCGGCTACCTGAAGAGCGGGGATGGCGAACGCCTTCGAAACCGGGTGGAGTCCGTTCGGCGCATGCTCTTCAGCTTGTCGACCAAGATTCGCACCTCCCATTGAGCGCTCTGCGGGTTCCTACCGAGAACCCAGAACCGAGAACCCAGAACCGAGAACGGTTCGCAGCGCACTTCCAGCGCTACGAACCTCCGGTCATGCTCTCCGCGACCGTCCGGGCCTCGTCGACGTCGACAGGGGGGTAGAAGATGACGCTGTACTCGTCGCACGTGTCGGGGCCCTCGTACCAAGCCGCTCCCCAGACGCCGTCAGGCAGTGGTCCAAACGCTGCTTCGAACCCTCGGACGGTGATGTGCTCCGGCGTCTCGATCCACTTGACGGGCGGGAGTGCTCCTCGAACCACGACCATCACGGGTTGGTCGGAGTCGTCCGACCAGATGTGAATCGTGGTTCCGGGCAGCATGGTGAACTGGTCGAGCGGGACCTCGGGGATGTGTGGCTGTGTGGCGGCGGCTCGTGCCGGCAGGAGTGTCGGGAGGAAGGTTGGAGGGTCACACGCGTTGACCAGGTCGACGGTCGTCGTCGTGGTCGTCGAAGCGTTGGTGGTGGAGGTCGTGGCCGTCGTCGACGTCTCGGCGGTGGGCGAGCATGCCGCCAAGAGCAGCAGCAGGGCGATGAGGCAGCGTTTCACAGACCGCAGCGTAGCGAGGCTCCGCCCAGTGGTAGCGTCGCGGATTGGAGGTGCACCGTGGATCTGAAGCAGCAAGCAGAACAGCACTTTTCGGAGGTCGAGGAGGATCTCAAGGGGATCAGTCATTGGATGTATGAGCATCCGGAGATCGCGTTTCATGAGTATGAGACGTCGGCGAAGCTCGCCGGGTACCTCGCCGAGCACGGCTTCGACGTCGAGTATCCGGCCTATGGGCTCGACACCGCATTCGTTGCGCGGGTAGGTGCGGATGGACCTGAGGTGGTGATCTGTGCCGAGTACGACGCACTGCCAGGCGTCGGGCACGCCTGCGGGCACGACATCATCGCGACCGCCGGTTTGGGTGCGGGTCTCGCCCTGGCGCCGCTCGCGGATGAGCTGGGAATCAAGGTGACGGTGCTCGGCACGCCCGCAGAGGAGATGAAAGGCGGAAAGGTCGACCTCATCAACGCCGGAGCGTTCGATGGAGTCGCCGCGTCGATGATGATCCATCCGAGCCCCGACGACGTGCTCGATCCGGTAGTCCTCGCGGTACGGCATCTCGATCTCGAGTTCCGGGGCAAAGACTCTCACGCCGCGGGTGCTCCCGAGAAAGGCATCAACGCGCTCGACGCGTTCGTCCAGGCATACGTGAACGTGTCGACGCTGCGCCAGCAGATCCTCCCGACGGATCGGATCCACGGGATCGTCACCCACGGCGGGGACGCGCCGAACATCATCCCCAGTTACACCCGGTCGTCCTGGTACGTCCGGTCGGTCGCGAAGGAGCGACTCGAGATCCTGACTGCAAGGGTCCTGGCGTGTTTCGAGGCGGCCGCTCTGGCCACCGGATGCACATGGTCGACCAGCGAGAACAGCCATCCGTACGAAGACCTGATCAGCAACCCGGTCATGGCGGAGTTGTTCACGGCAAACGCAACGGCCCTCGGGAGGACGATGGCTCGTGGCGTCGACATGCCCACAGGAGGATCGACCGACATGGGCAACGTCAGCCACGTGGTGCCCGCGATTCACCCGTTTCTGGCGATCGACGCCGGGGAGGCAGTCAACCATCAGCCCGAGTTCGCAGCCGCGACGATCACTCCGAGCGGTGACAAGACGATCCGGGACGGTGCGCTGGCGATGGCCTGGACCGTGATCGACCTCGCTGTCGGAGATCGTTGGGACGAGTTGAAGGGGTGACGGTCACCCGTCACCCCTTCGGTTGCTAGCGCTACTGCTGTGGTTGCTGAGGCTGGTCTGCCTGCGCTGCCCACAGCTCTTTGATGGCACCGAGGCTGCCGAGGATGCCGCTCGTCTCGATTGGCAGGAAGATCTTCGTGGCCTTCCCGTCTGCGATGCCCTGGAGAGCGTCCAGGTAGCGGATCGTGATCAGGTCGGGCGTCGGATCTCCGGTGTGGATGGCCCGGAATACGCGCTCGATGGCCTGTCCTTCACCTTCGGCGACCGTGAGCTTCTGGTACTTGTCGGCTTCGGCCACTCGCTTGATCGCCTCGGCCTGGCCTTCCGCCTCGAGCACTCGTGCCTGTTTGACGCCCTCCGCACGAAGAATCGCAGAGCGCTTCTGGCCTTCCGCCTCGGTGACGACGGCACGCCGTTCCCGCTCCGCCTTCATCTGGCGGTGCATGGCGCTGGTGACGTCCGGTGGCGGCTCGATCCGCTGGATCTCTACACGTACGACTCGCGTTCCCCACACGTCGGTGGCATCGTCGAGGATCTGACGAAGCTGCGTGTTGATCTTCTCTCGTGAAGTCAGTGCTTCGTCGAGTTGGAGATCGCCGACGACGTTACGAAGGTTCGTCTGCGCGAGCTTGGTCGCCGCCAGGATGAAGTTCGCCACGTTGTACTTCAGCTTCACCGGGTCGGTTGCCTGGTAGTACACCACGGCGTCCACCGTGACAACGACGTTGTCCTTGGTGATGACTTCCTGCGGCGGTACGTCCACAACCTGCTCTCGCATATCGACCCGCTGCATCGATTCGATGAACGGCACGATGAAGTTGAGGCCCGGATCGGCAAGTCTCCGGTACTTGCCGAAGCGTGCGACGAGCCCTTTCTGATACTGGCTCACGATCTTGATTGCGTTCGCCACATAGAAGATCGCGAACGCTGCGATCACAATCAGCAGGATGACTGGTGCTGGCATGGTGCTACCTTCCTTCGAACGGCTCGACGACGAGCCGGGTTCCTCTCACTGCGACGACCCGAACCGTCGTGCCTTCCTCGATGCGATCGACGTCCGTGGTTGCTCGCCACTCCTCGGTCTCGATCTTGACCCGGCCTTGATCGTGGATGGGTTCGATCGTTTCGAGGACTTTCCCTACCCCGCCTATCAGTCGGTTGGCCCCGACTGACGGCTGCGGTTCATCCGCCGGCGCAAGCCTCCTGAGGCCGATGAGCGCCAAGAAGGACACGACCAGGAAGGCCGCCCACTGGACTCCCACGGCTACGTTCAGCCAGGCGAGGATCGCCGCGACGACGGCGCCGACGGCGAACGGCAGGATGAAGAATCCGGCCGTGAAGACCTCTCCGACGCCGAACACGAAGGCGGCGGCAATCCAGATCCACCTCCACAGTTCCCTGTCCATTTCGTTACTCCCTCCATTGGATACTGCCACAGACACGCCGATGACGGCGATCGCCAGGACGAAGACCAGGCTGGCACCGAGACGTGAAGGCTTGCGACGCTTCGCGCCGCTGGTCACCGATCTCCATGTTCTTGCCGGGTCATCGACCGGTGTGCGCTGCTCCTCGGCCCACGACTCCGCGAAGCGTGCGAGGTCAGGACCGACGACCGCGTCCGGGCTCTTGCCCTCGGCGGCGGCGAGGCTGAGGTGCTGTTCTAGCTCCGTCTTCATCTCCAGCACGGCGCGTCGAGGTACCCCCGTCTCGATCCAGTACCGTTCGCAATCTTCGACGATTTGGATCACATCAGTTGACATGGGCACCTCCTTTCAGCACCGCGTCGACACCTCGAACCAGTTCCCTCCATGATCCACTCCACTCTGCCAGCCGAACGCCACCTTCGGGGCGAATCCGGTAGTACTTGCGCTTCGGGCCCTCGCTCGAAGCGACTTTGTACCCCTCGATGAGCCCCTGTCGCTGGAGCCGGCTGAGCGAGGGGTAGATACTCCCCTCGCTAACCAAGGCCATCCCTCGAAGTTGGAGCTTGCGGACCATCTCGTAGCCGTAGCTCGGTTCCTCCGAGATCACCGCCAGCAGGCAGAGATCGAGTGCACCCTTGAGGAGTTGTGAGCTGTGTTCGACGCCCATGAACCTCCTAACGTGCAATGCACTATAGCTGTCGGAACCTTGCACCGCAAGGTAGCCGAGAGGTTCGTGGATCACGCGAAGGACAGGCCATCGGGCCCGGCTTCTACCTTCACCGTGCTGTCGTCGCTGATCTCACCGTCGAGCATGGCGAGCGCAAGGCGGTCGCCCAACTCACGCTGAATGAGGCGCTTCAGCGGTCGAGCTCCGTAGATCGGATCGTACCCGTGGTCGGCGAGCCAGTCGAGCGCACCGTCCGTGAGCACGAGGTCGATTCGGCGGTCCCGAAGTCGCTTCGACAGATGTTCGGCTTGGATTTCGACGATGTGCCGCAAGTCTTCCCTGCTGAGTCGGTGGAACACGACGATGTCGTCGACCCGGTTCAGGAACTCTGGACGGAACGAGGATCGCACTGCGCCCATCACGCGTTGCTGCACGACCTCCTCTGGAAGGTCCGGTTCGATGAACTCGGACCCGAGGTTCGAGGTCATGATCAGCACCGTGTTCGTGAAGTCCACGGTTCTGCCCTGACCGTCGGTGAGGCGGCCGTCGTCGAGGACCTGCAACAGGACGTTGAACACGTCGTGGTGGGCCTTCTCGATCTCGTCGAGGAGTACCACCGAGTAGGGGCGGCGGCGTACGGCTTCTGTGAGTTGACCACCCTCCTCATATCCCACGTAGCCGGGTGGCGCGCCGATGAGACGGCTGACCGTGTGCTTCTCCATGTACTCGGACATGTCGATCCGGACCATCGCGCGCTCGTCGTCGAACAGGAACCATGCGAGTGCTCTCGCGAGCTCGGTCTTCCCGACTCCTGTCGGGCCGAGGAAGATGAACGACCCGATCGGCTGATTCGGATCTGAGATGCCGGCCCTGCTTCTGCGGATTGCGTTGGCTACCACTGTGACGGCCTCGTCTTGGCCCACGACCCGGGTGTGCAGGTATTCCTCGAGGTGCACGAGCTTCTCCAGCTCGCCCTCCATGAGGCGGGCCACGGGGATGCCGGTCCAGCGGGCGACGACCTCGGCGACATCCTCGTCATCGACCTCCTCCTTCAGCATCCGGTTGGTTTTCTGGAGGTCGGCCAGGTTCGCCTGGCGGCTGGCGAGTTCCTCCTTGAGGCGCGGAAGGGTTCCATAGCGCAGCTCAGCGGCATGCTCGAGGTCGGCGGAACGTTCGGCCTGATCGGCGTCTGCCTCGGCCTGCTCCAGCTGCGACTTCAGGGACTGGATCTCACCGATCGCCCGTTTCTCGAGCTGCCAGTGTGCGTCGAGCGCTCCGATCTCTTCTCGTAGGTCCGCGAGGTCTCTCTCGATCGCTTCGAGCCGGTCCTTGGAGGCCTGGTCGGACTCCTTCTGGAGTGCTGCCCGCTCGATCTCGAGCTGCTTGATGCGCCGATCGAGATCATCGATCTCCTCGGGCATCGAGTCGATTTCGATGCGAAGCTTCGAGGCGGCTTCGTCGATGAGGTCGATTGCCTTGTCGGGGAGGAACCGGCCCGTGATGTAGCGATCGGAGAGAACCGCGGCCGCGACGATCGCCGAGTCGGTGATGCGCACGCCATGGTGGACCTCATAGCGCTGCTTGAGGCCTCTGAGGATGCCGATCGTGTCCTCCACACTCGGTGGCTCGATGAACACAGGCTGAAAACGTCGCTCGAGGGCGGCATCCTTCTCGATGTGGCTGCGGTACTCGTCGAGAGTCGTGGCACCGATCATGCGCAGCTCGCCGCGGGCGAGCATCGGCTTGAGCATGTTGGAGGCGTCCATGGCACCCTCGGCTGCCCCCGCGCCGACGAGCGTGTGCATCTCGTCCAGGAATGTGATGATCTCGCCATGTGCGGACTTGATCTCGTTCAGGACGGCTTTCAGGCGCTCCTCGAACTCGCCGCGATATTTGGCGCCGGCCACCATCGCGCCGAGATCGAGGGCGACGATGCGCTTGGGCTTCAGCCCCTCCGGGACGTCGCCGTCGGCTATGCGTCGCGCCAGGCCTTCCACGATGGCCGTCTTGCCCACACCGGGCTCGCCGATGAGCACCGGGTTGTTCTTCGTCCGGCGGGACAGCACCTGGATGACACGGCGGATCTCCTCATCCCGGCCGATGACCGGATCGAGCTCCTGGTTGCGGGCCATCGCAGTGAGGTCACGGCCGTACTGCTCGAGGGCGTTGAACGTCGACTCCGGATCCTGCGACGTCACACGTTGCGACCCACGCACATCCACCAGTCGGGACAGGACCGCCTCTCGTGTCGCCCCGAGACGCTGAAAGATCTCACCTGCGGGATCACTGCTGCCGGCGAGCGCGAGGAGCAGGTGGTCGACCGAGACATACTCGTCTCGCATCTCGGACCGTTGGTCATCGGCCGCTTGGAGGACGCGCAGGAGCGCCTGCGACATGGAGAGTTCGCCGCCGTACACCTTCGGAAGTGAGTCGATGTACTCCTGGAAGGCGGTGCGGAGCGCCGGCAATTGCACGCCGAGGCCGGTGAGGACCGGGTAGACGATGCCGTCGGTTTGTGCGAGAAGTGCGAGACCGAGATGCGCCGGTTCGATGGAGCGGGCATGCTTGGCGAGTTTCTGCGCCTGGGCGAGGGCCTCTTGGGCCTTGTGGGTGAAGCGTTCGAAATCCATGGCTGCCTTATAGAAAATCTAAGTCTAGCTGTATCAACTTCGCAACGCTGCCGATTGTTCCTAGTCGAGGAGGGCCAGGCGGCGATTCAGGGCGTCGAGAACGGCGCGGACCGTTGCGAGGGATGGGTCATCGTCTCTGATGAGCGCGCTGCCGACGAGACGTTCGTCCATGTTCCTGATGTCGACCTGTGCCAGGGCGATGCGGGCGACCCCGAGCTCTTGAGTAGCGACAGCCGCGAGATCGAGGACGAGCGCGTCGTGTGCGGCGTGCTGGATGGCGCTCAAGGTTGCCTCTCCGACGAGTCGAGGCCTGTGGGTGTCGTCCGGGTTGCCGACCGCCCGTCCGCTGAACTCCTCGTCTTCCCACGAGAGGGTGACGGTGACGGCGGCATCGGACCCTTCGAGCGACTCCTGGATCTGGACGATGGCTGGTCGTGATCGCATGAGGTGAGCCTACTCGAAGCCCCGGTCGGACTCCGCGATGCTCAGGCCGGCATCGTCCGATCTTTCGCCCAGGCTCGTAGGGCGGCGACGTCCTCCGCCCGGGTGACGGAGAGCGGAACCGTTGACGACAGCTCCGCGTCCAGCTGATCGAGCGTCAGCGAACCACCATCCGCCGCGGCCCGGTACCGTGCGCCGACGATCGCCGTCTCGATCTCGGCACCCGAGAATCCGGGGGTCTCGTCGACGAGGTGGTCGATGTCGAGTGTTTCCGGGTTCACGCCGCGCTTCGCGAGGTGAACCCGAAAGATCTCGCGGCGGCTGGCGGGATCAGGAAGGTCGACGAAGAAGATCTGGTCGAACCTGCCCTTTCGGAGCAGCTCTGCAGGAAGCGCCGCAATGTCATTGGCGGTGGCGACCGTGAAGATCTCGCCGTCGTGGTCCTGCATCCAGCGGAGATAGGTGCCCAGCAGACGGCGGGCAACCCCACCATCTGCCGTGCTCGTGGAGAAGCCCTTCTCGATCTCGTCGATCCAGAGCACGGCCGGGGCCATCGCCTCGATGGTGTGGAGCGAGGTGTCGAGGCGACGTTCAGACTCTCCGATGTATTTGTCATACAACCGGGACGGGTCGAGCAGGACGAGCGGAAGGCCCCAGCTGCGAGCGAGGGTCTTGGCGATGAGTGACTTGCCGCACCCTGGCACGCCCGTGAGGAGGATGCCTCTGGGGGGATCGAGTTCGGGCGTACCCAGGGCGATCTTTCTCAGCCGCAGCCATGACTTCAGACCGTCGAGGCCGCCGACCTCGTCGAGCGTGCCTGCGTCGCTGTCGACGATCTCCAGCACGCCGTCGGTGTTGAGGAGTTCCGCCTTCGCAGACCGCAGATCGGGAATGGATGCGAGGGTGCCATCCTCGAGCACCTTTCGTCTGATCAGTCGAGCGGCTTCTTCGAGTGTGATGCCACGGAGGGCGTCGGCCATGTCGGCGATGCGGTCGTTCCCGACCAGGACGGGAAAGCCTCGATCGTCGAGCTGCCGGATGGTGGATCGAACGAGCGTGATCAGCTCGCTCTTGCCGGGGGGCCGTAGCCGCCATCGGTGGGCGACTCCCTCCAGCTCGTCGGGCAGGTCGGGATGGGATGCCGTCAGGATGAGTGTCTGCCCGCGCCGCTGTCGCTGGGCGAGTTCCTTGATCCTGCGGACGGCGACCGGGTCCTTCAGGAGGGGGTTGGCATCGGCGAAGACGAATGCCCCGGGCGTCGCGACCTCCGCAACGAACGACAATGCCCTGTTCGGGTCCGTGCTCTGGTACTGGGGCTGCTGGCCGTCTCGCATCAATCCCTGGGCGACGGACCATGTCCAGACAGGGACACTCACCTCATCGGCGGCGCTCCTCAGCAGATCCATGAATCTTGGCTCTTCGTCGGTGGCGACCACCAACAAGGGGTACTGCGATGCGAGCAGCACCTTGAGATCGGCGGCATTGTCCATCACAGGGAGTATCGCCCGAGTTTGTCGGGAGGCTGAGGGATTACTGGGCTCGCTGTGGTCGCCCGTTGGTCCCCCCAGCGAGCCCAGCGAGCGTTGGGGGGAGAGTACCGCAGCGGCGAAGCCGCTGGGGTAGGGGGGCCGTGAGCGGGCTAGTTGATGGGAACCGCCCTGTGTCGAGCATCAGCTCGACGCCACCTCCCCCGGCTGTCACCGACAACCGATGACCCCGATACGGCGGGCAGAGCCCGCCTGTGAGCGAAGCTCACTGGCACAATGACGGTGTGCGGTACGAGACCATCGACCACACGGCGGACTCGGGGATCGTCGCCCACGGCGCGACCGTCGAAGAGCTGTTCGAGAACGCCGCATTTGGCATGTTCGACCTGATGTTCGACCTGTCGAGCCTCGAGCCCGCCGTCGAGATCGAGCTTGCCGTCACTGCCGAGGAACCCTTCGAGTTGCTGTACCGGTGGCTTTCCGAGCTTCTCTACAGGTTCGAGATCGACAGCGTTGTGTGGTGCCGATTCGCCGTCACAATCAACGATCGAGCCCTGAGCGCACGTGTCGGGGGGACAAATTTCGGTGGCCTCGAGCTCCGAGGAACCCCGATCAAGGCGGTCACGCTGCATGGTCTCCACGTAGGAAAATGTGCCGGAGAGTGGACCGCTACAGTGCTTTTCGACGTGTAGTCGAGTAGGAGGGGCGATGATCAAGGAGTTCAAGGACTTCATCAACCGCGGGAGTCTCATCGACATCGCGGTCGGCTTCGTCATGGGTGTCGCGTTTGCCGGCGTGGTATCGGCATTCGTGGACAAGATCGTGAACCCGTTGATTGGGCTCCTCTTCAACGTCTCGACTCTCGAGACATGGCTCTTGTTCGGCAAGGTCGACGAAGCGACCGGGTTGAAGGCGGGGAGCGTAGGAGCATTCATCGGTGCGTTCATCAACTTCGTGGTCGTGGCGTTCGTCATGTTCCTGGTGGTCAAGGCGTACAACCGTATGAAGTCGAAGGAAGAGGCCGCTCCGGCCG
>Ga0315556_1002141_pt1 | contig 11446 bp, 10 predicted proteins | sample SalMarSW160310MG_FD_202112 | JGI IMG/M metagenome (GOLD analysis project Ga0315556, IMG submission 202112) | Salt marsh sediment microbial communities from the Plum Island Ecosystem LTER, Massachusetts, United States - Salt Marsh Sediment SW1603-10 ...
TATTATCGGGCCCGCCGGACAACCGCTTCCACTGGGTATCGAGCGATCCGAATCGGCGCTGACAGTGCATTTCAACGGGGAAACCGTGCGCAGGCTCTCCGACCTGGCCGGTCATTTTCCTGTGCAGGTGCTCAGCAGTGATACCGCGAACGTGCTCACCGGTGGCCCCCGGCTCCGCCGGCAGGCGATCGACTGGGCCCTGTTCCACGTGGAACAGGATTACCGGGAACTCTGGCAGCGCTATTCCCGTACCTTGCGCCAGCGCAATGCGGCCCTGCGGAGCCAGGCCGCGCCCGGGCTGGTGAGGATCTGGGACGAGGAACTGGTGGATGCGGCAGGCGGGATCGATCGCCTGCGCAGGCGATACCTGGATGATTTTGTCATACTGTTCCGTCGGGAACTGGAAATCCTGTTGCCTGGCATGGAAGTGATTTTGCGGTACCAGCCGGGGTGGCCGGCGAATACGCCGCTGGTACAGGCCCTCGCAGACGGTCTGGACAAGGACCGTGCCTATGGGGCTACCCAGTACGGCGTGCATCGTTCGGACTTCCGCCTGCTGCTGAACCAGCATGAAGTCAGCGGGCACTGTTCGCGCGGACAGCAAAAGGCACTACTGGTTGCCTTCCTGCTGGCACAGGTTCGGCTACAGCAGCAACGTCAGGCTCCACCCGGTTCGTTTTTGCTCGACGATTTAGCCAGTGAACTGGATGAAGCGGCCCAACACCGGGTGCTGGAGTCGTTGCGTGAGTTGGGAGTGCAGGTATTTGTCAGCCAGATCACGGCGACCGGGGTCGACCCGGCTGGCTGGTGCGATTACCGGGAGTTTCACGTGGAACACGGAGTGGTCAACGCAGTATAATAGCCGGCTGACCCAGGGGAGCAAGATGACCACAAAAGATACCTACGATTCTACCAATATCAAGGTCTTGAAGGGACTTGATGCCGTGCGCAAGCGGCCGGGCATGTATATCGGCGACACCGATGACGGGACAGGCCTGCATCACATGGTATTCGAGGTGGTCGATAATTCGATCGATGAGGCGCTGGCGGGACATTGCAGCGAGATCAGCGTGATCCTGCATAGCGACGACTCGGTAACGGTCATCGATAACGGGCGAGGCATTCCGGTCGATCTGCACACTGAGGAGGGCGTATCGGCGGCGGAGGTCATCATGACGGTGCTGCACGCCGGTGGCAAGTTCGATGACAACTCCTACAAGGTGTCGGGCGGACTGCACGGAGTCGGTGTTTCCGTCGTCAATGCCCTGTCCGAGAGTCTGCGCCTCACCATCTACCGCAATGGCTGTATCCACACCCAGGAATATCATCTGGGCGTACCCCAGGCCCCGCTGGCAGTGACCGGCGAGACCGACCGGACCGGCACCGAGATCCGTTTCAAGCCCAGTTCTACCATCTTCACCGGGACGGAGTATCACTTTGATATCCTTGCCAAGCGACTGAGAGAATTGTCTTTTTTGAATTCCGGAGTGCGTATCCGGCTGTTGGATGAACGGACGGACAAGGAAGACATCTTCGAATACCAGGGCGGTATTCGCGCCTTTGTCGAACACCTGAATCGCAAGAAAACTCCGATACACCCGACGGTTTTCTATTTTTCCGGTGAACGTGACGGGGTAGGCGTCGAACTCGCCATGCAGTGGAACGATTCCTACCAGGAGAACATCTTCTGTTTTACCAACAACATCCCGCAGCGGGATGGCGGCACCCACCTGGCCGGTTTTCGCGGAGCCCTGACGCGGACCCTGAATCAGTACATGGACAAGGAAGGCATGATGCGCAAGGCCAGGGTCGCGGCGACCGGCGATGATGCGCGCGAGGGTCTCACCGCGGTGCTGTCGGTAAAGGTACCTGACCCCAAGTTTTCTTCCCAGACCAAGGACAAGCTCGTGTCCTCGGAGATCAAGGGCATTGTCGAGTCCATGGTCAATGAAAAATTCCAGGATTACCTGCTTGAGAGTCCTGCCGAGGCGAAGGCAATCACCGGCAAGATCATCGATGCCGCCCGTGCCCGCGAGGCTGCGCGCAAGGCGCGCGAAATGACGCGTCGCAAGGGCGCACTGGATATTGCCGGGCTGCCCGGCAAACTGGCGGATTGCCAGGAGCGGGATCCCGCCCTTTCGGAGCTGTTCCTGGTCGAGGGTGATTCCGCCGGTGGTTCGGCCAAGCAGGGACGGGACCGCCGTACCCAGGCGATCCTGCCGCTGAAGGGCAAGATCCTGAACGTCGAGAAGGCACGCTTCGACAAGATGCTGTCCTCGGCCGAGGTGGGCACACTGATTACCGCGCTGGGGTGCGGTATCGGGCGCGAGGAGTTCAACGTCGAAAAATTGCGTTATCACCGCATCATCATCATGACCGATGCCGACGTGGACGGCTCACATATCCGCACCCTGCTGCTGACGTTTTTCTATCGACAGATGCCGGTGCTGATCGAGCGAGGCCACATCTACATTGCCCAGCCACCGCTGTATAAGGTTAAAAAAGGCAAGCAAGAACAATATGTTAAGGATGACGCGGCGCTGGATGCCATGCTCCTCTCGGCCGCCATCAGCGACGCCCGGCTGCATGTAAATCCGGAGGCGCCGTCGCTGGGCGGGCCTGCACTCGAGGGTCTGGCCAATGACTACATGGTGGTGATGGCAACCCTGCGCCGGCTCTCGCGCCGCTACGATTCCGCAGTACTGGAAAAAATGGTGTATATGCCACGCCTGGATTCGAGTGTGGCCGCGGATCGTGCGGTGCTGGAGGACTGGTTTGCCGAGTTGGTTGTCCGCATCAACGCCGACCTGGGCAGTGGCCAGCGTTACCAGTTCGAGCTGTTGCCGGAGTCGAGCGCAGTACGTGTCAGCAAGTGGACCCACGGCATCGTAGCCAAGGAACAGGTGATCGGGCAGGACTTCTTTGCCAGTGCCGAGTATCAGCAAATCGCCGCGCTGGGACAGCAACTGGACGGCCTGCTGAGTGACGGGGCGTTTGTCGAGCGTGGCGAACGCAAGGAGTACGTCAGCTCATTCAAACAGGCGTTGACCTGGTTGATGGACGAGGCCAAGCGGGGGCAGCACATCCAGCGTTACAAGGGGCTGGGCGAAATGAACCCGGAACAGTTATGGGAGACCACGCTGGACCCCGACACCCGGCGCCTGCTGCAGGTGCAGATCGAGGATGCGGTCAGCTCGGATGACATCTTCACCACCCTGATGGGGGACCAGGTCGAGCCCCGGCGCGATTTCATTGAACAGAACGCGTTATCGGTTTCCAACCTGGATATCTGATTCCCGACGATACGCGGGCTCGTCGGGCTATGGGTGCAGACCCCCAAAGAATTTCATGCATGCGTCATCGCCCTTGTCCATCCAATTGTTTTTAAATGATTATATTTTTTATAATTCATTATGAATAGGGTATTAACCATAAATTTACAATACAATATTAAAAGCATATAAATATAGTTAATACAAATAGTTATTATAATTTTCACCGGTATGCAGGCCGATGGAGTCACCCGGACGGTGATGGCTTCAGGGTGGTGATCTCACTCATCTGATGTTCGATCCAGCCAGCCGCCTCGTCGAGGATCTGCTGGGCAGTCCTGCCATTACTCTGGATGGGGGCGCCGATCCGCACCTGGATGATGCCCGGCCGCTTGATGAAGCTGCGCCGTGGCCAGTATTCCCCGGCATTGTGTGCCACCGGGATGATCGGATAACCGCTCTGCTCGGACAGGATGGCACCGCCGATCCGGTAATTGCCGGCCTGGCCCGCCGGCACCCGGGTACCCTCCGGGAAGATCACGATCCAGAGACCCTCCTGCAGGCGCTGTTTGCCCTGACTGACCAGCTGGCGGACGGCGGCACGGCCGGAACCGCGGCGGATGGCGATGCACTTCATCAGCGCGAGTCCCCAGCCAAAGAACGGGATCCACAGGAGTTCTCGCTTGGCGACCCACACCTGGACCGGAAAGATCAGCTGCAGTGCGATGGTCTCCCACGTGGACTGGTGCTTGGCAAACACGATCCCGGGACCCTTCGGGATATGCTCCAGGCCCTGCACCTCGTGGGTGAGGTGGCAGGTCAGCCGGAGCCACCACAAGATGAACCGGGCCCAGCTCTGCACCAGTGCCCAGCGGGCCCGCAGGGTGAGCGGAAAGGTGAATAACAGCAGTGTGGCGTAGATCACGATGGAAACCGGAAACACCACCCAGAATGCGAGCGAGCGCAACCAGAGTGCCGGCATGGATGCACTCATGCCTCAGGCCTGGCCAGCAGCGCCTCGACCGCACCGTACAGGTCATCGTATACCGGGATTGCAGGATCGAACTCCGGCATGCTGACCGTCCCGAATCCCTTGCCGGTCTTGACCAGAATCGGTCTTGCGCCGGCCGCCGTGGCCGCCTGCATGTCATGCAGGGCGTCCCCGATAAAGGGAACCTGGTCCAGCCGGATCCGCAACCGTGAGGCGACGTCCAGTAACAGGCCGGGCCCCGGCTTGTGGCAATTGCAGTGGGCGGTTACGGGATGCGGACAGAAAAATACGGCTTCGATCATACCACCGGACTCACGGATCCGGCGTTGCATGATGCCGTTGATACGGGTCAGCAGCTCGATATCCTGGCCGGAATGAACCGGCCGGTTCATGGCGACGACCACCCGCCAGCCGGCGTGATTCAGGCGTGCAATGGCCTCGAGACTGCCGCGGACCGGTTTCCAGTCCGTCGGTGAGCGGATGTCCTCATCCGGTTCCTCGTTGATTACGCCATCGCGGTCGAGGATCGCCAGTTTCATCCGCGGTCCCTGAATTCCGAAACGCGGATACGGCCCCTGATCATGCGCGATTCACGTTGTCCGATTTTCTCCAGCTTGCGCCAGAACGCGTCGGCGAGATCGAACTCCGCGGCTATGGCCGTGCCCAGCAGCAGGATGAACAGGTCGGCGCACTCCTCGGCCAGTTCCGGCGCGGGTTTGCCCTTGGTAACGCAGGCAGAAATTTCACCGAGCTCCTCGGCCATCAAGGCAACGCGGTAGGTGAGTTCCTCGCCCCCGGTATTGCGAAAGTCATGCTTGTCGTGAAAGGCCTGCACGGCGGCAAGCATCTGCTGGTAGGAATCGCGGTCAGTCATGGCGGATGGCTCGAACCCCGGGGGATGGTGGCGGTGGTCAGGATTGTAGCAGGGATATGTCCGCGACCTGCAGGAACAGTTCGGACAGGGTCTGGAGCAGGGCCAGCCGGTTGTCCCGCAACGCGGTGTCCTCGCTCATGACCATGACGTCATCGAAGAAGCGGTCCACCGGTGCCTGCAGGGCGGCCAGCTGTGTCAGTGCGTCGGAATATTTGCGCTGTTCGAACAGCGGACGCACCGTAGCCGTCTGCTGTTCGATGGCGCCCGCCAGTACCTGTTCGGCCGCTTCCTGGAACAGGGATGCCCGGTAATGCTCCGGGATGGTACCGTCGGATTTGCGCAGGATGTTGCGGATGCGCTTGTTGGCAGCCGCCAGGCTGGCGGCCTCCGGCATCGACTGGAAGCTGCGCACGGCCTGCATGCGGCTGTCGAAGTCCAGCGGCCGGGTCGGCTGGCGCGCCAGCACCGCGTCGAACACCGGGGTCTCGTAACCGGCGTCCTGGTACCAGTTGCGCAGCCGCTCCATCATGAAGGCGAACAGGTCCTCGACAATGGCGGTTGCATCGACGACGGCCGGCAGCAGTCCGCAGGCGTGTGCGACCAGGTCGCGCAGGTCCAGGTCCAGCCTCCGCTCGATCATGATGCGCATGACACCGAGCGCGGCCCGGCGCAGACCGAACGGATCGCGGTCGCCGGTGGGCGGCTGGCCAATGGCGAAGATACCCGCCAGGGTGTCGATGCGTTCGGCGATCGCCAGTGCCTGGCCGGCCGGTGTGGCCGGCAGCTCATCACCGGCGTGGCGCGGCTGGTACTGCTCGGTCAGTGCGATCGCAACAGCCTCATCCTCGCCATCGTTGCGCGCGTAGTAATTCCCCATGATGCCCTGCAATTCCGGGAATTCGAACACCATGCTGGTGACCAGGTCGCATTTGCACAGGGCGCCGGCACGTTGTGCCTGTTGCACATCACTACCCAGCAGGCCGGCAATGTGACCGGCCAGTTCCGTGACGCGTCGTTGTTTGTCGCCCAGCGACCCAAGCCGCTGCTGGAAGGTCATGTTGTCGAGCTGTGCCGTGCGGCTGGCGAGCGGGTGCTTGCGGTCCTGTGTCCAGAAAAAGGCGGCGTCTTCCAGCCGTGGCCGGATCACCCGTTCGTTACCGGCGCGGATCTTGTCCGGGTTGTGGCTGCTGATGTTGGCGACCGTGATGAAGTCGGGCAGCAGCCTTCCGTCCGGCCCGGTGACCGGGAAAAACTTCTGGTGGTGCTGCATGCTGGACATCAGTGCCTCGGCCGGTACATCGAGAAAACGTGCATCGAAGCTGCCGCTGATTGCCACCGGCCATTCCACCAGTGCGGTCACTTCATCGAGCAGCCCGTCATCGATGTATGCGGTCCCGCCAAGCGCGGCACCGGCCTCACTGACCTGGGTACGGATCGAGTCTCGGCGCCGGTCCATGTCGACCAGCACGTGGCCCGTTTCTTCCAGCAGGTCGACGTACCGGGACGGATGGCTGACTGCAATGCGTTCGTTGTGATGAAAGCGATGACCACGGGTGTAGCGGTCGGCTGCAACACCCAGGATGCGGCCGGCAACGGGCGTATCTCCCAGCAGCAACAGGATCCAGTGGACCGGGCGGACGAACTCGATATCACTGCTGCCCCAGCGCATGCGACGTGCCACCGGGATCATGCGCAGCGCCTTTTCCATCAGCTCCGGCAGCAGCTCCGCGGCCGGCCGGCCGGCCGCGCTGGCGTGGTAGACCAGCCAGGCGCCCTTGTCGGTCTCCAGCCGTTCCAGTTCCTCCACGCCGACCCCGCAGGAACGTGCGAAACCTTCGGCCGGCCGGGTGGGCCGGCCGGCCTGGTCGAAGGCGGCGCTCAGTGCCGGCCCGCGCCGGGTGACCGTCCGGTCCGGTTGCCGGTCCGGTACCTGCTCCACCAGTACCGCCAGCCGGCGTGGCGTGGCGAAGGAGCGGCTCGGACCGTGTGCCAGGTGATGCTCGTCCAGCAACCCGTCAATGGCGGCCTGCAGGGCCTCGCGCATGCGCTGCAGCGAGGCAGGCGGCAGCTCCTCGGTGCCGATTTCAAACAGCAAATCCCGGGTCTGGCTCATGCCGGGTTGTCCACCCGCATCGGGAAGCCCAGTGCCTCGCGGCGTGCATAGTAGGCCTCGGCCACCTGGCGCGACAGCGTGCGCACGCGCAGGATGTAACGTTGCCGTTCGGTGACCGAGATCGCGCTGCGCGCGTCGAGCAGGTTGAAGGTGTGCGACGCCTTCAGGACCATTTCATAGGCGGGCAGTGGCAGCCCGGCATCGATCAGCCGGCTGCTTTCCCGCTCGCAGACATCGAACCAGTGCAGCAGCGCCTCGACATCGGCCTGTTCGAAATTGTAGGCCGACATCTCCACCTCGTTCTGGTGATAGATATCGCGATAGGTGACCGGGCCGTCCACACCCTGTGTCCACACCAGGTCGAAAACACTCTCCACTTCCTGCAGGTACATGGCGATGCGCTCCAGGCCATAGGTGATCTCGCCGGTGACCGGTCGGCATTCGAGTCCGCCGACCTGCTGGAAATAGGTGAATTGCGAGACTTCCATCCCGTTCAGCCACACCTCCCAGCCGAGGCCCCAGGCGCCGAGCGTGGGGGACTCCCAGTTGTCCTCGACGAAACGGACGTCATGCACGAGGGTGTCTATGCCGAGCTCGCGCAGGGAATCGAGGTAGAGATCCTGGATCTCCAGCGGGGACGGCTTGAGCACCACCTGGTACTGGTAGTAGTGCTGCAGGCGGTTTGGATTCTCGCCGTAGCGGCCATCGGTGGGGCGGCGTGACGGCTGCACGTAGGCCGCACGCCAGGGCTCGGGGCCGATGGCACGCAGGAAGGTGGCCGGGTGAAAGGTCCCGGCCCCGACCTCCATGTCGTAGGGCTGCAGCAGTGCGCAACCATGACGGCCCCAGTACTGTTGCAGTGCAAGGATCAGTCCCTGGAATGTGGTCGGCGTATCGGACACGGAGCGGTTCGCTTTTGTTGCAAGCCCGGCAGTATAGCCCGAGGCCGGCCGGTTTCCCAAGGTATGGATATCGGCCATGACTGCGGACGGAATAGTGTGGTATAGCTGTAACAAACCGGTGGCCGCTAAAGCGGCAGCAGGGACCGGTCGAATACCCTGTGTACCCCGGTGGAGGTGTGTATGAACCGGCTCATTCTCGAACCGACGGCGGTTGCACAATGGCAGACGCTGGTCCAGGAAGCGCAGCAGGCGTGCGATCTCAATATCGACGAGACGCTGGAAAGCTACCTGGTGTTCCTGCTCATGCGCTTTGCCACCCGGCCGTACTGCACGGCACGTATCATGGCCGAAGACTTCCTCGGTTCCCGGACCCTGCAGGGCGCGGAGCGCATCGACCGCCTGCGTGATGTCGGCGATCACTGCCTGCTGTTCTCCGGTCTGTTTCCGCAACTGGCCGAGCGGCGGCTCGTGCAGATCAGCTATTTTGTCAATATCGGTCGCAGTTCCTACCGGCAGCTTGCCGATGTCATGGATCGTGGCTGGGCACGGGTGTACGGCAATCTTTCCGATGCCTTCGTGGTCCTCATGGACGTCCTGCACGCCATGCGCGGACTGGGCGGCGAGCCGCTGCTGACGCCGATCCAGGCATTCGAGTTGTGGCAGGAGACCGGCAGCCGGCGCTGTTACCGGCAGGTCTGTGCAGATGGTCGAGTAGTGCCCTTGCCGGCACGTGGAAAATCCCACTGATTCTGTACGCCTGACCTGCATCCGTTCCGGCGCATGGGGTAGAATGCGGACTGTCTCCCGTTACCCGTGCCGTCGTTGCCATGAGTACACCACGCAAGGCTGTCGCCCTCATCTCCGGAGGCCTGGATTCGCTGCTGGCGGCGCGCGTGGTGATGGACCAGGGCATTCACGTCGAGGGAATCAACTTCTATACCGGGTTCTGTGTCGAGGGGCACACCCACGCGATCCGCAAGCAGAACCGTGCACGCCCCAAGCGCAATAACGCGCTCTGGTCGGCGGAACAGCTTGGCATCCGGCTGCACATCATCGACATCATCGAGGAATACAAGGACGTCGTGATCAATCCCCGGCACGGTTATGGCGCCAACCTCAATCCCTGCCTGGACTGCAAGATCTTCATGGTGGAAAAGGCGTATGAATGGATGCAGGCCAACCATTTCGATTTCATCATCACCGGCGAGGTGATCGGGCAGCGCCCGATGTCCCAGCGCAAGGACACCATGCCGGTGGTCGCGCGCGATTCCGGCGCCGGCGACCGCCTGGTGCGACCGCTGTGCGCGCGTAACCTGCCTGAAACCCTGCCGGAACGGGAAGGCTGGCTGGATCGCGAACGGCTGTACGGTTTCAATGGCCGTTCCCGCAAACCGCAGATCGCCCTTGCAGCGAAATACGGTTTCGAGGATTTTGCACAACCGGCCGGCGGCTGCTGTTTCCTGACGGACCGCCAGTATTCGGTGAAGCTGGCTGACCTCTGGGAAACCCGGGGCAGCCGGCGCTACGAACTGGATGACATCATGCTGCTGAAGGTGGGCCGTCACCTGCGGCCACGGCCGCACTTCAAGATGATCGTCGGGCGCGAGGAAGGCGAGAATCATTTTCTCGAAGGGTACCGGAAGCGCTTTCTGCACATGTTCCCGGTGAGCCACACCGGACCGCTGGTATTGCTGGACGGCAAGCGGATCGGCAGCGCGGACATCGAACTGGCGGCGCGCCTGACTGCACGCTTCAGCAAGGGACGTGATGCGGAAAACGTGACGGTCGAGATCAATGACAATTGCGGTCCTGTGCGCACGATCGATGTCACGCCGATGTCTGCGGAAGACATTCCGCAGGACTGGTACCTGTGAGCAGACAGGTCGTCGATGCACGGAACCTGTTGTGTCCGCTGCCGGTGATCCGCACCCAGGATGCGATTGCGTCCTGCCGGCCGGGCGACGAGCTGCAGGTGCTGTGTACAGATCCCGGCGTGGTGCACGACATCCCGGCGTGGTGCCGCGTGCATGGACACACGGTATGCAGCATTGACCGGCAGGATCGCGAGATCATCATCGACATCCGGGTCGAGCCGGTGGAAGCGCCGTAATGGGGCAAACGCAATTGCCGGACCCGCGCACTTCGCGTTACCAGGAGATTCGCAAGGTCACGCTGATCGGGTCCGTGATCGACCTGCTGCTCGGCGTGGGCAAGATCATCGTCGGCGTGGTTTCAGACTCACATGCGCTGTTTGCCGATGGTGTTCACTCGCTGTCCGACCTGGCCACCGATTTCCTGGTGTTGTTCGCCGCCAAGCATTCCCACCGTGAGGCGGACACGGAGCACCCGTACGGCCACGGCCGGATAGAGACGCTTGCCACGGTGGCCCTTGGTGTGGCACTGGTCGCGGTGGCGGTAGGCATCAGCATCGACGGCTACCAGCGGATGTCGGGAGACGTGGTGATCCGGCATGGAGTGCTGGCGTTGCTGACGGCGCTGCTCTCGGTGCTATCCAAGGAATGGATCTACCAGTACACGGTGCGTGTCGGTCGCCGCCTGCGCTCGAACATGGTGATTGCGAATGCCTGGCACAGCCGCACCGATGCGATCTCGTCGGTCATCGTGATTGTCGGCGTCGGTGGCGCGATGGCCGGTTTTCCCTATCTGGATGGCGTGGCCGCGATTGCGGTGGCCCTGATGATTGCCAAGATCGGCTGGGACCTGCTCTGGAAAAGTCTGCAGGAACTGATCGACACGGCACTCGAGCCGGAGATGGTGGAGGAGATCCGCCAGGCCATACTGGCGGTGGACGGGGTGCGGGCCTGTCACATGCTGCGTACGCGCTACAGCGGCAGCGACTCGCTGGTGGACGTGCATATCCTGGTCGATCCCGCGTTGAGTGTTTCCGAGGGACACCAGATCGGGGAACGTGTGCGGAAGCACCTGAGCGAGCAGGTTGAACACGTTGCCGATGTCACGGTTCACATCGATCCGGAAGATGACGAGGACACATCGCCGTGTGACCGCTTGCCCTTGCGTGATGAAATCGAGTCCCGGCTGCATCGCGAATGGCAGCAGGCCGGGCTGGACGAGGAGGTGGAGCGGGTGGTGCTGCACTACCTGGACGGGAAGGTGCACGTGGAGGTGTTTCTGCGTGCGCAGACCCGGGCCGATCACGCCACGCGCGCGTCGGCCATCCGGCAGGCTGCCCGGCATGCGAAAGACATCGGCGAGGTGCAGGTTTATACCAGTGCAACATGAGCACCATGTCGGTGCAATCACAATGCGCACGCA
>Ga0315556_1002142_pt1 | contig 11446 bp, 7 predicted proteins | sample SalMarSW160310MG_FD_202112 | JGI IMG/M metagenome (GOLD analysis project Ga0315556, IMG submission 202112) | Salt marsh sediment microbial communities from the Plum Island Ecosystem LTER, Massachusetts, United States - Salt Marsh Sediment SW1603-10 ...
TGTCTCATTGAGATTCTTGAAATAATTATCCAGGCAGCGTTCATTTTATCTGTTTTATCATTTAAATGTTCCACATTTACGCCTGTAGGGAATAGATTATCGAGCATATTTTCCGCGTGTCCCATCCTGTGAAGCCACAACCATCTTGCTCCTACAATATGAGCATAAAGGTCAACCGCTTTTTGGAATTCTTTTGTCTGTTTCTTCTCATTCGGCAGATCAATTAAAGATGCAATTGTTTTTGAATGTGAATCCTGTTCATACTCAAACCATTTCCAGAGTCTTGATATAAAATCAGAGTTCATAAATATCCTGTTCTATGTTAAGTGGAGTAAATTTTTTACGAGAGATTTGAACAAACAACAAAATCTAGTTTTCTAAAAAAGCTACAGTTGAGTTATAAACCATTTCAACATTAAGTTCTTTAATACATTTAAATTTAACATCATCCCGAAAACAAATTAAATGCCGCGGCGAATAAATAAAACAAGGAGCACAATCAAGATTCAGAGTAACAATTTTATGCTCGGTTTTCCATGGATGTATGTATGCCGGGTTAGTCGGACCAATAATTGCAACCACATTAAGTTGCATTGCAGAAGCAACGTGCATCAGACTTGAATCATTTGAAATAAAAACTGTGCAGTTTTTCATCAAGGCAGCGCTTTGTGGTAAATTTAATTTATTCACACAAAAAACATCCGGGGAATCAGTTAACAGCCTGATTTTTTCTTTCAGCTCATCTTCATCGGGGCCACCGAAAATCAAAATTTTTGCTTTGTACTTTTCTATAAGTCTTTTTGCAAGTTCCGCAAATTTTTCCGGTTCCCATCTTCTTTTAATATGATTTTTTAAAACCGCTGTGCCCGGATGAAACCCAATAATTAAATCGCTTTCACTAATATTATTTTTTCCTAAAAATTCCTTTGAGGCGTTTATATCATTGTCAGATAAAATAAAATCAAACACGGGTTCTTCAGAATTGAAATTTTCATTTAATAATTTTTCAACGAGCTTAATATTGGTCTGTGCGTTGTGAAGAGTATCATCTTCAGTAATTGTAATGTTATTCAGCCAGCCAAAATTCTGAAAATCTTTTCTTAAATAATTTACGGCCACTCTTTTTTTTGCACCAAGAAGAAAGTTAATAATGTTGTATTCTTTTCTGTTTGATGGGTAAACATTAATCGTAATGTCATATTTACCGCGCATACCCAGAATATAATTCAGTGAGTTAAGTGAACCTTCCTTAAGAAAATCGAACAGATAAACATTGTTTATGTTTGGATTTCTTTTATAAATATCCTTTGCACCTTTTATCATTGTAAGAGAGTCAATTTGAGCATCAGGCTGAGATTTGCGAAGTAATTTTAAAGCCGGGGTAAATATCAGCGCGTCACCAATTCCGGAAAGAGCAAGGATAAGTATTTTCATATAACTGTTAGGTCGTAATAAGATATTATTGTTTTAGACTATCTGTCAGTTGTTGATATTTCAAAACATTTTGCCTTACATTCGGATCATTAGGATAAAGTTTCTGCAATTTCTTCCACGTTTTCAGAAGATTTTTGTAATCGTTAGTATTCTGGTAAACACCAAGCAGTACCCTGAAAGCAGAAATATCACCCGAATTTATTTCGAGAGCTTGTAAGGCTTCCTTTTCAACTTCAGATGCAATTTTTTTGTATTTATCAGTGGCACCAGCCATCAAATAGACGTTTCCTATTTCAGCATAAATATCATAATCCATAAGAACAATGTCTTTGTTTATTTTGCTCATCATTGAATCCATTACAGCTATTGCTTGTTGTCTCTGGTTGTTGTCAACATAATAAAATGCGAGCTTTAGGAATGCATTTCTATAATTTTGAAGCATTCTTGCCTGATTATCATTAATGAACATATCACCTTTGTGGAGACCTCTGAATTTAAATCCGCGTTCAAAATTCTTATTGTAACTATTGTTCTCCTGTAAAAGTCCTTTTGTCAATGCCGGTAGATTAATAAAATCAGCGGACCTTCTTTTATTTTCAGGTACAAGCCTGGATGCCATTCCTTCTAATTTAAGTAAATTGTTTAATCCGATTTTACTGTTAACAGAAGTTGTAGATGCAAAATAAATTGGTCTTTGCCAGTTATTTGCTTCAATTATTTCTTTAACAATTAAATCCTGTACACGCACAGCTTTTATATTCCCAAAATCAAGAGTGCTATTCATTGTGAAAGTTAAAGAACCACTTTTTATCAATGATGAATCTTGTATATCCATTCTGTCTGTATTAATATCCTGTGGAATCGGGAGAGTAATGTTTTGTGATTTCCACTGTACAGCCCCAATCCTGTCAATTTGCTGGTCTGATAATCTAATTTCTATAGTACCAACATTATAAGGATCGTTATTTTTTAGCTCGCGGATATACCAGGGTGTATTTGCCAGGCTAAGACAAACTATCTTAACATCTCTGCGTACACCTTCAACATCCTGCAAATACCAGAGAGGGAAAGTATCATTGTCTCCGTTTGTAAACAGTACAGCGTTTGGTGCGCAGCTTTGCAGAATATTATATGAATAATCCCACGGCACCCAGTTGTTTGATCTGTTGTGAGTATGGTAATTTGTTTTAAGCATGTTAAATGGAATAAAAACAATTCCAAGTGCCAGCACACCAAATATTGCCGGCTTTGCAAAATTAGTTTTTGATAATTTTTCCTGAACTAATCCAACCAGGCCGCGCATACCAATGGCTATCCAAATTCCATAGACAAAGAATGCACCCACATAAAAGTAATCTCTTTCCCTTGGCTGTGGCTGTTGTTGGTTCTGGTAAAAAGCAGTGAGGTATCCCATAAAGATAAACAGCACCATAAAAATCGCAGCCATTTTCCAATCTTTTCTGAAATGGAAATAAATGCCGATCAAACCTATGAGAAATGGAATACAGTAAAGTGAGTTGGTGCTGTCTCCAGAAAAATGAATACTAAAAGCCTTTCCAAGGAAATTTCCGATGCTGTTAAACGGTGCAATATCCGGTCCTGCATCCTGTGCCCAGCTTTCTCTTCCCGCAAAATTCCATAACCAGTATCTTGTAGTCATGTGATTCATCTGGTAACGCCACCAGAAGTCAAGGTCGCTATCATAATTTGTGTAAACACCCTGCTGGTGGGGCTCACTTGCGAATCTTCTCATAAAGATCGGGAAGTCGCCATACTGGTCTCTATTTAAATATGAAACAAGTTCTGAAAAATCATTTGGTTCATTTTCATTCATAGGAGGATTCTGGTTCGAACGAATTATGATCATCGTATAAGTGGTAAAACCTAAAAGAATAAAAATTACTGACATAAAAGCCAGGTGCATAGTTCTCTTATCATTTTTTACGGAATAATAAACACCGTAACCAAGTACAGCAAGTAATACAGCAAACACGAAAATTGCGGTACCCGAATGATCGCCAGAGATTGATGCGATAACACCCGGCAGTATTTTTACAATACCGGGATATGTAATAAACAATGCAGCACCGCCGATGATAAAGGGAAGATAAATAGAATTTCTGTTGAATATCTTTTTCCAGAAAACTCCCATTATTACAGCACTAATAGCGAGCATTATCATTTTAAATTTTGTATCGAAGTCACGATATTCTTCGGGTGAAGGAACATTTTTCCCGGTTTGACTTCCCCAGAGAATAAAAGCAATTATTAATATAACTGCAGCATGCCCAAGAAATATTTTCCCCGATAGAATTAATTGCTTTTCATCTTCAACATATTTTCTGAACATAATTATCATTACTACAGAAACAATTGCCAGTACGCTCATTAAATGAACGCCCGTTGAAAGTCCGATCAGGTAGGCCAACATAAGAATATATTTCTCATTGTCTTTTGCATCGGCTTTTTCATTCCAAAGAATCATTAAATATGTGATGGCTGAAAATAAAAGTGTGCTTGTTGCATAAACTTCTGCTTCAACACCGTTGAACCAAAAGGTATCGCTAAATGAAAAAGCTAACGCCCCTATTGCAGCGCAGATAAATGTTGCTAATCCATCAACGGAGTTTTTGGGATCTTTCCCTCTGTAATTCTGAATTAATTTTACAGCGATCAGGTACAGAAACATTATTGAAGAAGCGCTTGCCAGCACAGAAATGTAGTTAATCCTGAGTGCCACGTTGCTGGCAATTGGCAGCATCGAAAAGACTCTGCCGAGTAAAGTAAAAAGTGGTGCTCCGGGTGGATGAGGAACCTGAAGTGAAAATGCAGCTGCTATAAACTCTCCGCAGTCCCAAAATGAAACTGAAGGCTGAACCGTAGAGAACAGAACTGTTGCAGAAATTGCAAAAACAATTGCTGCGAAAATCCTGTTAATTTGTTTATAGTTCATTTCCACCTCATATTATAAAACAGAGACCAAAAATTACTCACAATGGGGATATATATCAATAAAAATGGACAAATGGAGAGCTAATCCGTAGAAAAGTTTTTTGGGCAGTAACCTAATTTCGTTAAAAGATTCTGAAATAAATTCAGAATGACTATAAAAATAATTTAACTATTTGAAATTAGGTCACAGCCAGTATTGTACAAGACCTTTAAAATTAATTTTTAGTAGTATCCTTTGCCTCAACCAGTTGCTGGTATTTTTCAACATTTGCTTTCACTTCCGGGTCACCCGGATACATTGCCTGGATTTCCCTCCAGATATTAAGCAGTTGTCTATTATTACCCTCGTTTTCATAAATATCCAGTAAGGTTCTATAAGGTGAAAGATCTGATGGATTATCCTTTAATGCCTGTCTTGCTTCTTTTTCAACTTCAGCGGATATCTTTTTATATTTATCTTTCTGGCCGAGGTCCCAATATAATCCGCCGATTTCGTTATAAAGTCTGAAATCCATTCTAATTAAACTTTTGGGTATTTTTGCTGACATTGTATCCAGCACAGCAATTGCTTTACTGTTTTCGTGGGCGCTTTTATAGTAAAGAGCCAATCTTAAAAATGCTGTTCTGTAATTTTGAAGCATTCTTTGGTGATTATCATCAAAGAAAATATTGGGATTATTCAGTCCGCGGAATTTAAATCCCCGTTTAAAGTCTTTGCTGAAACTATGATTTTCATGCATAACTTCCTGTCGTAAAGCCGGTTCATTTATAAATTCGGTATTTTGATTTGCCTGCTCAGGAACAAGCCTGAATGCCATACCTTCAATTTTTAAATATTGATCAAGCCCGAGTCTGGCATCCTGCGAACAGGTAGTTGCAAAGTATATGGGCCTTTTCCAGTTGTTGTCCTGTATTATTCTCAGTACTGCAATATCCTGTACTCTAATTGCTTTAACATTTCCTACAGTTAACGTGTTGTTCATTCTGAAAGTTAAAGATCCTTTTTTAATAATAGAAGAATCCTGGATAAACATTCGATCAGTTTTTATTCCCTTCGGAACAGGAAGTGTAATATCCCGTGGTTCCCATTGAACAGGAGTAATCTGGTCAATCTGTGCATCCGAAAGTTTTAGATCAATAGTACCAACATGATAAGGATCATTGTTCTTTAATTCTTTTATATACCACGGTGTATTTACAAGGCTGAGGCAAACAATTTTAACATCTCTTCTTACGCCCTCAACGTCCTGCAGGTACCAGAGCGGGAAAGTATCATTGTCTCCGTTTGTAAAAAGTATTGCATTTGGTGCGCAGCTTTGCAACAGGTTATATGAATAATCCCAGGGTACCCAATTATTTGATCTGTCATTCATAAAATAATTTGCCCGCAACATATTTACCGGGATGGTAACAAATCCAAACAATATAAGTCCGAAGACAAGCATCTTCTGTTTAGAAAGGTCACTGAATTTTTCTATTATCAAATCAATAATTCCGCGGAAGCCGAGTGCTATCCATAATGAAAATATCATGTACGCACCAACGTAAAAATAATCTCTTTCCCTTGGCTGGGGTTGCTGCTGATTTTGATAGAACGCGGTAAGGTATCCCATAAAAATGAAAAGGATAAAAAATATCGACGCAAGCTTCCAGTCCTTTTTGAAATTGAAATAAAGTCCAAGCAATCCAAACAGGAACGGCAGAGCAAAAAGTGAATGCGATGTATCGCCCGCAAAGTGCAGGTTGAATACTCTGCCGAAAATATTTCCAATTCCGTTAAAAGGAGCTATATTCGGACCCGCATCCTGTACAGTGCTTTCTCTTCCTGCAAAATTCCAGAGTATGTATCTTGTCATCATATGATTCATCTGGTATCGCCACCAGAAATCCAGATCACTTGAATAATTAGTGAAAACTCCTTGTTGATAAGACTCTGTAGTAAATCTTCTCTGGAAAATCGGGAAATCACCGTACTGCTCTCTGTCCAGATAAGTAATGAGAGTTGAAATATCTTTTGGATCATTTTCATTCATAGGCGGATTCATGTTTGCGCGGATAATAATCATGGCATACGTGGAGAAACCAATAAGAATAAAAACGATTGACATAAAAATAAGGTGCAGAGTCTGCTTTTTTGTCTTGATAAAATGATGAACCAGGTATATTAGTCCGCCAAAGATGCCTAGGAAAACCGCCAGTGCTGTGAACAAACTGTTTCCGGAAATCGAAGAAATAATTGAAGGAAGAATTTTTACAATTCCCGGATAAGTAATGAACAGTGCAAGGCCGCCAACCAGAATCGGAAGATAAAATGAATTCTTGGTGAAAATCTTTTTCCAGAAAGCCCCGATATAGAGTGCACTGAGCGCAGCAATTATCATTTTAAATTTACTATCGAATGCATGATATTGATCGGGTGTAGGTGCGTTCTTGCCGGTATTTGCTCCCCATAAAACAAACGCAACAACTAATACAAGCGCCACATTACCAATAAAAATAATTGAAGTCTTTTTCAGAGTTTCATCGTCATTTACATATTTTCGAATAATTATCATCATACCTACGGCTACAATTGCCAGCACACTCATAAGATGAACAGCTGTTGATAATCCGATCAGGTAAGCTATCATAAAAATATATTTTTCATTGTCGCGGTTATCCGCTTTTTCACTCCATAACATCATCAAGTAAACAATTGCGGAAAAAAGTAACAGACTTAAACCAAAAACAATTCCTTCCGATCCGTTAAACCAGAATGTATCACTGAAAGAAAAAGCTAATGCTCCAATTGCTGCGGATAAATAAGTGCCTAATGCATCAACTATACTTTTAGGATTTTTGCCTCTGTAGTTTTCAATAACTTTTATTGCTATCAGGTAAAGGAACAAAACAGAAAAGGCGCTCGATAACACAGAAACGGTATTTATTCTATGGCCGATATTTTCAAAAATCGGGATCATCGAGAAAATTCTGTTCATTAATAAAAAGAAAGGCGTTCCGGGCGGATGAGGAACCTGGAGCGCATACCCGGCGGCTGTAAACTCACCAACGTCCCAGAAAGAAACCGAGGGCTGAGCCGTCATAAATAAGACTGTCGCCGAAATTAAGAAAACAACTGCACCGATAATTCTATAAAGTTTTTTGTTGTCCATTATTAATCCTGAAATAACAATAAATAAATATTTTTGAAAAATTAATTTTTAAATATCACCCGGAAAGCGTTCGAATAGCATTTCTGATAAACTATCATTCGTCTTTCTTTTTAAAAAATGAATCATACTTAGATCTGTCAACCGGCTTATTGTATTTATCGTGAACCTCTTTCAACCTCTTCATTGAGATAGTATCAAACTCTTCTTCATCTTTATGACGTTTTAGAAACATTTTGAACTCACCCAATTCTTTGGGGTTCAATTTACGTTCATTGTTTTTAAGATATTCTATATACTTCTTTTGATCGCGGTAAGACATATAAATGTAACTTTCTTTTAATTACAGAATCTGGTTATATTTAATGTAATCTTTAATTCTGCGAATACGGGGAAATAGCACAAATTCATGATTCAACAAGAATTAAAATAACTAAACCCGAACCAATTATAAAGATTAAAGACCGCTTTGTTCCTGTAAAAACAATATTAATAGAACATTTAGTTTGACGTTTTTGTTCAAAGTTTGTTCATTTTTAAGAGATTTAATATGAAATTTGAAGAAACACAGCCAATGGTCTCAATAATTTTAACAGTCTATAACCGCCAGGATTATTTGAACAGGTGTATTGGATCAATACTGAACCAGACCTATAAAAACTGGGAATTGATAGCTATTGATGACGGGAGTAAGGACGAAACACTTCTTATACTGAACAAGTATGCCGCAAAGTTTCAAAACATAAAAGTAATAAAACAGAAAAATCAAAAGCCGCCGTTGAGCAGAAATAATGGAATAAGTAAAACTTCGGGTAAATATCTGACATTTATAGACAGCGATGATGAGTATGAAAAAGATCACATTCAAAAACGTGTTGAGTTTATGGAGCTTAATAATACAGTGGATCTAATCCATGGTGGAATAAAAATTATTGGGAATGAATTTGTTCGTGATAAGGACAATCCGGAAAAACTTATTCATTTATCCGATTGCTCTATCTGTGGAACTTTTTTCGGTAAAAGAAAGGTTTTTACAGAACTTAACGGTTTCAGGAATATTCCTTATAGTGAAGATTCTGATTTTCTTGAGCGCGCTGATAAGAAATTTACCGTTAGGAAAGTTTTTTTTGAAACATATATCTATCACCGGGATATAACCGACAGCATCACACATAATTATGAACCAGAATAATTTTAAGTATTACCTTCTCAACAAACCATACGGCGTACTTTCCCAGTTCACTGATAAAGAGGGAAGAAAGACTCTCGGAGATGTTTTCAAATTCCCAAAAGGAGTTTATACAGTCGGCAGGCTTGATATGGACAGCGAAGGACTCCTTCTATTAACCGATGATAAATCACTTACCGATCACTTGTTGAATCCGGAAAACAAGAATGAAAAAGAATATTATGTGCTAGTTGAAGGAACTCCTACGAAAGAAGATTTACAGAAATTAGAGAGAGGAGTAGTAATTCAGGGCAAAAAAACGCTTCAGGCAAAAGTAAAATTAATTGATAAACCCGGCTTCTCCGGAAGAGTTCCACCAGTGAATTGTAAAAAAAACACTTCATGTAACTGGTTGAGTATAGTTATTACAGAAGGAAGATTCAGGCAGGTAAGAAAGATGACTGCGGCTATAGGTCGCCCGGCTTTAAGACTGGTGAGAGTGAGGATGAAAAATTTATTATTAAGCGATTTGAAACCCGGGGAAGCAAGAGAGCTTACAGAAAAAGAAATTGAAGATTTAAAGAGATAAATCTGCCACGGTACGACCGTGGCAGGTCTACATTTTTAATTACCGGATGAAGTCTATTTTATTTCGGATGTACAGGCAGGGCACTTTGTTGCCTGAACCGAAATTACTGTAAAGCAAAAAGGACAGCTTTTTGTTGTCGGTGCAGCCGGGGGAATTTCTTCTTCTTTTCTTTTCATTTTGTTTATTGATTTCACAACCATAAATACGGAGAATGCTACAATCAGGAAACTAACAACTGAATTGATAAAAACGCCGTAATTGAGCGTAACTGCCCCTGCTGCCTGCGCGTCGGCAAAAGTAGCATACGGGCCCGCAACCTTTGCGCCACCCTTTAACAGAATATATAATGAAGAAAAATCAACGTTGCCCAGAAGGAGCCCTATGGGTGGCATAATTACATCTGCAACAAGTGATTTTACTATTGTACCGAACGCCGCGCCTATAATTATTCCTATTGCCATATCAAGCACATTGCCTTTCATGGCGAATTCTTTGAATTCTTTTAGCATGTACCCTCCAGTTAATTAAAAGGATTGTGGAAACAATATAACAAGTGGAAAGTTAATTTCTAAGAAAAATATGATATTAAAAGATGTCTCTCCCGGCAAGTCGGGATCCAAATGACAAAATAAAATTTTCTTGTCAACTGGCGTTAGCTTCATCTCAGTAAAAAATTATTAACCGCTAATAATAAGTTATCTTTGTTTGAATGGTTGTCTTTCTTCCCAGGTCATCAAGGCATGTGATTTTTATCCTGCCGTCATTTGGTTTAAAGAATATTTTTCTTCCCGGTTTAGTCTTCGAATAAAACTTATCATTTATATACCAGTACTGCGTTTGAATAGACGGGTCTGATGCCGCGAGAAGCATTACCTGTTCTCCGGATTTTTTTTCTATAAAATATTCGTAGTCTGCCGATGGTGATAAAATTTTAGGTCCATCACCGGAAAATCTTGCCGTGCAGTACGGGTTATGCGGTGGCGGCCTTTTAAATGGAATTTTATTTTTCAGGAACCATAAGGTTAATTCGGGGTCATAATCAGGGTAGGCAATTTTTTTGTAACCTGTTCGCGGGAGGCACTCAGTGCAATATTGAATTTTCTCGTTAGTACTGACATAATAGTTTTTATAAAGGTCACAAATATTATTTGGTGAAACCTTGTCAATATAATAATCAGCGATTAATGATTTACATTTATCCGAAGGGATCAAACCTGTTTCGCTGCATACTTCTCTTTGAAAAACGCTACCGGGCTTATCGAACCACAGTTTCTTTGGTTTGTAATCGATAGAATTAAAAAGATCGAATAGCAATGGAACAGCCATTTCTGCGCCGGAAAGTTCTGGAGCGCCTTTTCCATCAAAATTTCCCATCCACACACCTATTGTATAATCCGGATTGTAGCCAATCGCCCACGCATCTCTCTTTCCGTAAGACGTTCCTGTCTTCCAGGCTATTTTAGGAAGGTTGGTCGCGGATAGAAATTCTGCAGGGTAATCAGGACGAACATTCGAAGAGAGAATATTATCCGTTAAATAAGCTGCACCGGGAGAAAATATTTTTGTCCCGTTTCGTTTCTTTTGGGCTTCACTTTGCAGATAATTCAGTTTATAAAATTTCCCTTTGTTCGCAAATGTTGAATAAAATGTAGTAAGCTGTTCCAACCTTACCCCGCATCCGCCTAGAATTATTGATAAACCCAGATGTCTCTTCTGGTCTGAAATATCTGTAAATCCTCCTTTTTCAAGCACGGGAATAAATTTGTCGAACCCGACCTTGTTCAATAATCTTACTGCGGGAACATTCAATGAATTAATTAGAGCAAATCTTGCAGAAACTTCATCATGGTATTTTAAGTCGTAATTTTCAGGCTCATAGCCGTTGATATCTGTTGGTAGATCGAGTAGTTTCATCTCCGGTGTGAGCAGCCCCCAATCGAACGCCAGCGTGTATAAAATTGGTTTTAGCGTTGAACCAGGTGAACGAACAGCATTAACACCGTTTACCTGTCCGGAAGCAAAAACATCATTAAAATCTGCCGAGCCGCAATAACCGACAACAGAATGAGTTTTGTTATCTATTATAAGTACAGAGCCGTTTGAAACCTGTTTTGATCTTACCCGTTTTACATAATTGAATAATAATGTTTCGGC
>Ga0315556_1002143_pt1 | contig 11440 bp, 9 predicted proteins | sample SalMarSW160310MG_FD_202112 | JGI IMG/M metagenome (GOLD analysis project Ga0315556, IMG submission 202112) | Salt marsh sediment microbial communities from the Plum Island Ecosystem LTER, Massachusetts, United States - Salt Marsh Sediment SW1603-10 ...
TGATCGAAGCTGAACGCGGATATCTGCAGCAGCATCCGACCATTGAGGTCCAGGAGCTTCAGACGGCTCAGGTCGGTCTGCCGGACACCAGCCGTCTGGCGTCGGAATAACGGGTCGGAATAACGGGTCGGAACAACGGCGAACAGAACGAATGACTAATCCATGGCCCCGGGTGAGTGCCGGGGCTTTTGGCCTCTACCAGAGATCGATCTGGTATGCCTCCTGCTTGCCCTGCTGCTGAGCAGGGCTTTTGTGTCTATCGCCAGCGTGAAACGGCGTCACCGCCTCAGGCCCGGATATAGACCCAGCCCTGCTCCAGCTTGGTCACGATCGTGTCCAACGCCTCCGGGACCACCTGCGCCTCCTTGATGAGGTGGACCTTGACCCCCTTCATGCGAAGTCGCTCTATCGATCGGCTGCAGGCCAGGAACGAGATGTTGTCGTAACGGGCGGCCAGGGACCGGATCCGGGCGACATAGGGAGAGGCATCGGCGCGCAGGATCTGGATCCCCTCGGAGTTGAAAATGACCTCCACCGTGATCGACTTGTGCTCGCGCTCAGAGGTCGCGAGGAGATGCTCGGCGCCGTTCAGCGCCGCGTCGACCCGCCGGGGGTCGGCCGTGGGGATGTGCAGCAGTACATGCCGGTAATCCGAGCGAGCCGGGTCCACCCTCAGCGCTTGCGCCGAGAAGATGGGATTTTCCCCGGAAGGTCCGAAGGCTGAATTGGCGTACCAGCCCGTTCCTCCTCCGAGGCTGAGCAGGAGAGCGGCGGCTACCGCGCGGGCGATCCAGGCCGCACGCCGACGGCGCGTTTCTTTGGGACCGGCTGAGCCGAGCGGGTCCTGATAAGCGACGCGCAGCATGTCCTTGGTCATCCGCAGCTGGCAGATCCGCTCCGATAGCTCGGCGTGCCCCTCGGCGGCCTCGAGCAGGCGTGCGCGATCGTCGGCGGACAGCTCCCCGTCGACGAACGCGTTGATGAGGTCGCGGGGCAGGTCGTTGGCGTCCTTCACTTGACGCTCCTCAACCGGGCCGCGGCGCGGGCAGAGGGCGTTGCCGCGTCGTCCCTTTGGGTGAGCCGCTGGCGCAGCGCCTCCCGGGCGCGGCTCAGGCGGCTCATCACGGTGCCGATCGGAATCTCGAGTGCGACCGAGACCTCTTCGTAGCTGAATCCCTCGAGATCCACCAGCGTGAGTACCTGGCGCTGCCCCATCTTCAGACAGGCGACGGCCTCCCGCACCCGGGTGACGATCTCCTGGCGCTGATGCGAGTCCTCCGGGTTGTCGGGGCTGATCAGGACGCAATGATCGACGTCCTCGACATGGCGGACGCTGCGCAGGTGATCTTTCCAGCAGTTTGCAAGGATGCGGAACAGCCAGGCGTCCAGCCGCTCGGCCTCCTTCAGCACCGCCTTGCTGCGCAGGGCCTTGTAGAGGGTCTCGGCCACCAGGTCATCGGCCAGGGCGGGCTCGTGGCACCAGGCGTAGGCGATGCGGTACAGGCGCTCTCGCTTCTGCTTGAGCTTGCGGTGGGCATCGAATGGCGGCCAGGGCAGGTGCATGAATCTTCGGATCCTCGGCCTAGTCAGGCGGCTATCCTCATACATGACGCGCGGGGACGCCAATTTATTCCACGGGTCCGCCCAGGGCCTGTCTCAGGGTGGGCCGCAGAGCCGGCTCTGGTAGCCCGATCGCCGGCCGCTCAGGGCGGCGCCGTTCTCCATCTCCTGGAGCAGGGAGATCACCCGCAGTGAGGTGTCCGAGACGCGCTGCATGAGGTGGGTCAGGAGGGACCGGCTCGCCCGATTCTCCGCGGCCGCCAGCAGATCGGAGCCCAACTCGTGCAGCTGGCGATGCACCGGCTCGAGCCGCGTGAAGGCGGGGTTCTCAGAGAAGGCCTGACCGCTGCCGTAGTACCACTGGCCCAGGCCGCATCGGCGGTGATCCATCTCCGGGGTTTCGCAAAGCGGCTCGGACGGCGAGCCCTGGCCGAAGGTCATGCGGGTCACGGCGGTGATCAACATGCGCCGCCACTCGATGTGGTCGAGCTGGGCCAGGTACAGCAGGCCCTCCGGCAGTGCGCTCCAGCTGTGGTGCTGCTGCATGAATCCGAGCAGGTCGGGCAGCGGCAAGGCGGGCGAGATCCAGTTGCCCTGGGCCCGGGAGCAACCCGTGCGCATCAGAAACTCGTAGCAGTCCGGCGAGTGCACGCCTTCCGCGACCACGCTCAGCCCGAGCTCGTGAGCCATGCGCACGCTCGCCGCGACGATGCGCGTGCTCTTGCGCGAGGTCTCCATGCGGGAAATCAGCGCGCGGTCCAGCTTGATGCAGCTGAACGGCCATTGGCTGAGGGTGTCGATGGAGGAGAAGCCGGTTCCGTAATCGTCCATGATCAGGGTGACGCCCATCTCGACGAGGGCGGAGAGGTGACGCTGGACGTCGGCATTGGCCTGGAGCAGGGAGCTCTCCGTGACCTCTATGCCCAGGCGCTCGGGATCGAGCTCCTCGCGATCGATGGCGGTTTCGATGAGCCTCACGACGCGGTTGCTCTGCAGGTCCTGGGAGGAGATGTTGACGCTGAGGCCCGCGTGGGGGTCCGTTCCGTCGATCACGAACCAGTCCGCGAGCAGCCGCGGCAGCATGTGCAGGGTGATCTCTGTGATGAATCCCTTCTCCTCGGCGACCGGGACGAATCGGTCGGGGAGCACCAGCTCCCCGCTTGGCGGGGTCCAGCGCAGCAGGGCCTCGGCTCCCGCGATGCGCCCGGTGAGCAGCGAGACGAACGGCTGATAGTGGAAGCTCAGCTCGTCATTCTCGACGGCCCGCTCGAGCTGGTCGAGGGTGATCGGGACTGCGCTCATGCCCTCACTCTATGGACTGTCCTGTAGGGGAGATGGAAACAGAGCCGCCGGCGGGCTGGATTAAGGCAAAGTCTAGCCGCGCTGTCCCGAACAACCAAGGCGCACGGGCTCCCGGGGGCGGGGGCCAACGCGGCCGCGCGGGCCAGGGTCGACAGGGGCTCGGGCTTCAGCGGGCGCGCGGTACAGTCTGGGGCTCGACAAACTCGAACAGACCCTCCCGGCCTCCCTCGCGCCCGAACCCGGACTGCTTCATTCCGCCGAAGGGTGCCTCAGCGGTCGGGCCGGTGGCCGTGTTGTGTCCGACGTGGGCGAACTGCAGGGCGGCGATGACTCGTTCGGCGCGATCCTCGTCGGCGGTAAAGACATAGGCCGCCAGACCCTGCTCCGTGTCGTTGGCGATGTGGATCGCTTCGGCCTCGTTGTCGAGCTCCATGATCGGTATCAGGGGTCCGAAGGTCTCCTCCCTGGTCGCGAGCATGGCCGGCCGGACACCGCGTACGACCGCCGGCGCGAAGAACGTGCCCTTGGCTTCGCTCCACTCTCCCGGATCGGCCCCGGCGACCAGGATGGCACCCTTCGCCAGCGCGTCGGTCAGATGCAGGCGGACCTTCTCGTAAGCGTGGCGATCCACCAGGGGGCCCATGTCGACGCCGCTGTCCATTCCGTTGCCGACCCGCAGTCTGCTCAGCCGGCGGGCGAGCCGCTCGGAGAACGCCGTGGCCACCGGGCGCTCTACCAGGATGCGGTTCGAGCATACACAGGTCTGGCCGCTACCCCGGAGCTTGTTGGCGACGAGCTGCTCGACCGCCTGGTCGAGGTCCGCATCGCTGAACACCAGGAACGGGGCATTCCCACCGAGCTCGAGGGTGAGCCGCTTGACCCCTTCGGCGCTCTTGCGGATCAGTTCCTTGCCGACCTCCGTGGAGCCGGTGAAGCTGAGTGCGCGCACCGCCGGGTTGCGCAGCAGCTCGTCGGCGATCGGCTGCGCCGGGCCCGTCACCAGGTTCACCTTTCCCCGCGGCAGATCGAGCCGCTCGTGGATCAAGGAGAACAGGGCGATCATGGTGAGCGGCGTCTTGGCAGAGGGCTTGACTACACAGGCGCAGTCCGCCGCGAGCGCGGACGAAAGCTTCTTGGCGATCATCCCGATCGGGAAGTTCCAGGGCGTGATCAGCCCGACCACGCCCGCGGGCCGGTAGTGCACGGTCCAGCTGCACCCGCGGGGGTGCTCGGTCAGGGTGTAGGGGCTGAGGCGCTCGACGTTCGCCGCGCAGAAACGGAAGAACCCGGCGGCGTAGTCGACCTCGCCCTGGGCCTCCGGCCAGGGCTTGCCGTGCTCAAGCGTCAGGATGCGGCCGATCTCCCGACGCTCGTCGGCCAGGACATCCGCGATCCTCTGCAGCCAGGCTCGGCGCTGGGTGATCGGGGCGGGTCTGCCCAGAGAGCTGGCGGCCGCCTCGATCGCCCGCGCCGTCTCCCGCGCCCCCATGGCGGGAACCTGCGCGAGGCGCTCGCGAGTGGCGGGGTTCGAGACCGGAAAGCGCTCGCCGGAATCGGCCTCGACCCAGCGGCCGTTCACGTAGCCTTTGATCTTGGTGAGCAGGGGAGATTCGATCGCCACGGGTGCCCCATTTCTTCAGCGTCGCACGGACCTGGGGTCTCGCCGACCCGTTCCGGCCACTGTCAACTCTGGCGCCAGCTGTGGGTGCTCGCCGGCCGGCACGGCGCGCAGTCAGCCCCCGGCCTGCAGGGTCAGCTTGACATCCAGCTCGGTCCCCGCGCGCCAGATGTGCAGCTTCACCTGATCCCCGACGTGGTAGTTGTCCAGGCGCGACATCAGGGCGGCGACGCTGTCCACCGGTTTGCCGTCGATGGCCAGGATGATGTCTCCCGGCGCGACGTTGCCCTGATCGTCCACTTGGGTCGCCCGCAGGCCGGCTGCCTCGGCGCTGGAGCCGGGCTCGACGTTCAGCACCAGCACGCCCTTGACCCCGAGCTTGGCCGTCACCAGGCGATTGATGTCGGCGTCGACCGACACGCCGAGGCTCGGCGGAACGTACTTGCCCTGGGCGATCAGCTGCGGCACGACCCGGTTGACGGTGTCCACCGGCACGGCGAATCCGATGCCGGCGTAGGCCCCGGAGGGGCTGTAGATCGCGGTATTGATGCCGATGAGGCGCCCTGCGCTATCGAGCAGCGGACCGCCCGAGTTGCCTGGGTTGATCGCCGCGTCGGTTTGAATCAGATGCTGGATGGTCGCGCCGCTCTCTTCTTCGAGCGAGCGATCCAGGGCCGAGACGATCCCGCTGGTCAGGGTGTAGTCGAGACCGAAGGGGTTGCCGATCGCAAAAACCTTCTGGCCGACTTTCAGGTCGCCGCTCGTTCCCACGGGCACGGGTGGGGGGCGGTCGAAAGGCACGTTGATGCGCAGCACGGCGAGGTCGTAGGCCTTGCTCGCGCCGACCAGCACTGCGTGGTAGGTGCGCCCGTCGTTGAGCCTCACGGTAGCCTCGGAGGCCCCTTCGATCACATGATCGTTGGTGACCACGTCGCCCAGGTCGTCCCAGATCAGGCCCGATCCGGTGCCCGTACGCACTCTGAGCAGGTTGCGCGTCCACAGGTCGACGACCCGAGAGCGCGTAGTGATGAACACCACCGAGGGGCTGGCGCGCCGGAAGATCTCGATGGTTGCCTTTTCGTCAGCCGCCAAATCACCGCGTGCAGTCACCGGGCGGGGCTCGGCGGTCAGGCCGATGAGGTAGTGCTCGATCCATGGAAGGAGCTGCCAGACGATGATGATCAGGACGGTGCTCCAGGTGATCCAGCGCAGCCGACGTATGACGGGATCGGTCTCAGTGGCCATCTAACATCCTTCTCTGGCGACACGTTGCGGGTGGACTGGCGCGAGCGGGCTCGGCATCGCGCGGATCGTCTACGACGGTCCCGACGCGTCCGAGGATTCGGCTCGCCGGGCATCAAGAGCGCCCAGGGCAGTCGCGGTCGCGGCGGACTGCGGCCCCGAAGGGCGCTCCGGCAGGCTACCCCAGGGCGTCGCTGGTCTCAAGGGGACTGGGCCACCCGCCGCCAATGGATCGCGCCGGTCTCATTCAGGATAGGCAGTTGCCCCGGAACGCAGGGAAATACGGATCGTTTCTGCCGGGGGGAAGGCACTCGCTCAGCGGATAGATGGTCTAGAAATAATAATGACGATTCCGGGAGGACCCCGACCCCCTCTGTCTCGAGGGAGACGGTGAGGGTGACAGACAGCGCCCCAACGCAGGCGATGCGTCGAGCTCGGCCGCTGGGGTCCCGGGCTGTGAGCAGATCGACCGCCAGCTCCACCGACAGCGCCGTGCCGGTGCCGCAGGTCCGTGCCTTGAGCCGGAGGCCGCCCGGCCGAGAGGGTCGGCTGCGCGGGTGGTGTTGAAAAGGCACAGAGAGCCCCTAGATTGCCAGTGGTAGTGCTTGTCGTGTGAATCAACGTGCAGAGGAGGACCTGACATGTTCGGCAGTTTCGAAAGCGGCCTGCTCGATGAGTTCAGGCGGCTCGAGCGTGAGATGGATCAGCTGTTCGGGGCCGCGCCTTGGCCGGCCGGCATCCGCGCGGTGGCCAGAGGGAGCTTTCCGCCCGTCAACATCGGAAGCACCCCCGATCGAGTCGATATCTACCTGTTCGCGGCGGGCTTGGAATCCAAGAGCCTGGATATCTCCATTCAGCAGAACCTGCTGATCGTAGCCGGCGAGCGCAAGCCCGTCGTGGAGGAATCGGCCAACTATTACCGTAACGAGCGCTTCGAGGGCGAGTTCCGCCGCGTTGTGACCCTGCCGGAGGATGTCGACCCCGACAAGGTGGAGGCGGCCTATCGCGACGGCGTCCTGCACGTGGCTGTTGAGCGGCGTGGGTCTGCCAAGCCCCGGCAGATCGAGGTACGGTGAGCGAGCGGAGGACGATGAGATGACCGAGCAGAAAGACGTGACCAACCCCCAGGGCAAGGCCGTGCGGGAGCAGCATGAGATCGAGCATCCGATCCGTCCCGCGGTGGACATCTACGAGGATAGCGGTGGCATCACGGTGCGAGCGGACATGCCCGGCGTGGCACGCGAGGGGCTGGAGGTGAAGGTCGACAGCGACACGCTTTCCATCGAGGGCCGGATCACCATCCCGATCCCCGAAGGCATGCAGCCGCTCTATGCCGACGTGCGCTCCACCCGTTACCAGCGCAGCTTCTCGCTGAGCCGCGAGCTCGACGGCGACAACGTCCAGGCGAGCCTCAAAGACGGGGTGCTCACCCTGCGCATCGCCAAGCGCGCCGAGCACCAGCCGCGCAAGATCGAGGTGCGCACGGACTGAACGGGGCAGGGGGACCCGCTGCGATCGAGCCGCCCGCCCCGGGCGGCTCCTAGTTCTTTGGGTCTCCCGGAGACTCGTTCGGGAGACCTTCACGAATCGTTGGAGCTGCCGGGCGCTCAGTCAGAGGTCGTCCCAGATCCTCGTGAAATCGGTGTCGCCTTCCAGGCTCTCTTCGTCTGCAAGACTCTCTCGCCCGCCGATCTCCTCGTACTCGAACCGGGCGAAGCTCCCGGTGCTCTCCACCAGGGTCGAGAGCCTGCATCTCTGCTTGTCCTCGGCGCCGATCACCACCACTTCCGGGCCCTCAAAGTACTCGAGGAAATCCGGGCCGAGGAGCATCGGGGACAGCCCCAGGGCCTCGGAAGCCGAGAGCCGCAACCCGTTGACGGGCCGGGCGCAGATGCCGCGCGCAGGGCAAGGCTGGATGGTCACAGCCTCGGCTTCGACCGCGAGCAGCTGGACGCCAAACTGGAGCAGATCAGAGCGCTTGTATTGCATCCACCTGACGGTGCCGATCCTCCACTCGCTGGGGGTGCGCTGCCTGTCGGCGCGGCGCACGGCGATGAGGCTTCCTAGGGCGACCTGGATCTGATCGCTGCCATGCCACTGCAGGCGAGCCCCGCCCCGAGACTCGTCCCGGATCACGCAGATCTGGCTGTCCGCCGGGGCGGGTTGTCCGAGCGTCGCCTCGTCGGGCAGCGCCGTCGCGACGACATCGACCGGGGCGGGCGAGCCCGGCCTGGCGGCTTTCGAGAGCACCCGATGCACGGCGGCCAGGCCGAGTACCACCTCCGCGTGGGATGGCCCCCGTTCCCGCTTGAATCGGCGCTCGATCAGCATGCCCCAGCTGCGCATGAGTCTGCGAAGGAGGTCTGCCGTCATCCCCGGGACCACAAGGGCGGCCCCCTCGTCCTCGGCCTGACCGTACTTCATCTGGTGCAGACGATGGCGCAGCAGGCCGCCGAGGGTCGTCGTGTCGAGGATCAGGTCCGGCTCTCCCTGGTGTTTCGGCGGCAGGTCCAGGTGGCGGGGCTGGTGGTCGCTGTCGGGCTCGACCGAGAAGAGGCCCCGGGCCGGACGGGCCTCCCCGCCGAGCGACCCCAGTCGGCAGCTGGCGGACCAGACCTCGAGGGCCGCGTAGACCTGGGCGCTTTCTCCCGGGCGCAGACGATAGGGAGAGGCCAGGGCGAAGAGCAGGATCTGCTTGTAGGCCTCCTCCAGATTGGCCTCCGGCACGAGCGCACAATGGCTGTCGGCTATCGGCTGGCCCTGGCAATCGAGCCGCACGGAGAGCCCGTAGAGGTGATGGATGTCCCTCCAGCTGTTCTCGGGATAGGGGGCGTAGATCTCATAGCAGGTCAACAGCAGCCGGCCCATGTAGCGAAGGGCACGATGCAGGGCCGTACAGTGGAGCGACGCCCCGAAGAGCCGCCGATGGGCCCGCTCGCGATGTGCGAGGACGTCCTCGGTTACTTGCTTGTAACCGGTGGCCATGAGGTCCTGGAACCTGCGGTTCAGGGACGCGGCGCGGTATCGTTGGGCAGGGAGGGGGAAGTTCGCTCCCGCGTAGCTCCGCGCGAGCCGTTGCGACACCTCTCTCACCGGATCGCGCAGATCCTCCAGAACCCGGAACCGCTCGGTCGGGTCGATCTCCAAGGTACTCAGCTCGACGAGCAGCTCGTAGAGTCCGCGGGCGGCCCGGCTGAGATCATCCGAGGGAAGTGCGGCGATCCAGCGCCTTAGATGGGCCGGCGAGATGTCGAAAGACCCTTTGTCGGGTTTGGTGCGCTTGGGCAGGGGAAGGACCGAAACCCTCAGCACCTCGTCCGTGTTCAGCATCTTGCCTCCCTTGGATGTCACAGCGATCCCGGCGGGGCCGATTCTCACATAACCGCCGCGAAAAGTCCGGCCTTCGCCAGTGCCCGGGGTTGACCGACGGCAGCTCCGGTCGGGCAGGAGATGCCGCTTGGTGGCGTAGCGGCGATCCGTGAGATCTTACACACGGAAAGAGCCTATGGTCTTGCTTGAGGAGGGGGCAAGAAAGAAGGCACCGGTTGGCCAGGGACGCTGGCCGGTGGAGGCGGCTTCGTCTTAATGGAAACATATCAATCAGTTGCCATGAGTCCCGATGTCTCACCAACCTCGCTTATGAAGAGTACCGCGATGATGTGATGTTCACACATCCATTCGGACTCGGGACTCCGTTAGCGTTCCCTCCGTACTGAGAGCGCACAAAGAACGCCTGGTGGCGATCCGAGAAGACCGGCGGCTTCGTTTTGCCGCGGGCTTTTCTGTAGGTGAGCGTGAGGGTGGCTCCAGCGAGGATCAGGCCAGCGATGCAGGCAGCATCTATGTCGTTAAGCGGATTGATATTCTCCTACGCGGCCATCCGTGACTCTGGCGTAGGAAAAAAATTGGCCCTGGCGTGGTGCCAGGGCCGGATGTTGGTGGAGGCGGCGGGAATCGAACCCGCGTCCGCAAGCCCTCCGCCTGAGGCTCTACATGCTTAGTCGAGTCTACTGTGTTTAACCCCTCACTGCCCGACCGACAGGGCCTGCGAGCGGCGATTCCGGTAAGGTTTTAGCGGGTCGGCCCCGGACGAGCTTCGCCGCGATCTTGTGAGAATCGACGCCTGATGTCCGGACGCACAAGCACGGCTCCGGTCAGACGGCACCCTACCGGGTTTTAAGCGGCAAGCGCGTAGTTGTCGTCGTTGGCAACTATCATTTTGCGGCTGGATTTACGAGGTGCTCCGCCCCTCGGCATGCCTCTCAGGTTTCGCGACCCACGTCGAAGCCAAGTCGCCCCCAGAGCTAACAGTATGACAGTCTAGAGGTGTGGGGGTTCCCGGGCAAGGCTGACCTCAGGCATGCCTGACGAGGCGGTCTTTCTCGCGCTGCCAGTCCCGCTCCTTGTCGGTGGCGCGCTTGTCGTGCAGCTTCTTGCCCTTGGCGAGCCCGATCTCCATCTTCGCCCTGCCGCGCTTCCAGTACAGGGCCAGCGGCACCAGGGTGTAGCCCCGCCGCTCGGCCAGACCGATCAGCTTGTCGAGCTCTTCGCGGTGTAGCAGCAGCTTGCGAGTCCGCGTCGGGTCCGGGCTGACGTGGGTGGAGGCGGTCGGCAGGGGCGTGATGTGGGCCCCGAACAGAAACGCCTCGCCCTGTTTGACCGTGACGTAGCTCTCGCCGATCTGCGCACGACCGGCACGCAGGCTCTTCACCTCCCAGCCCTCCAGCGCGATTCCCGCCTCGTAGGTCTGCTCGATGAAGTAGTCGTGGCGGGCCTTCTTGTTGAGCGCGATGGTCGCGCTGCCCGGCTGGTTCTGCTTCTTGGCCATGGCGCCGCATTGTAGGGGAGGGCTTGGCGCCCGCCAAGGCGCGGCTGCCGAGGCGCGCTTCCTTGTTCTCGGCCCGGAATTCACCGAGAATGGGGCGCCGTTCGGGGCCCCGGCAGGCGCAGGGTGCCGGGACATCAGCGACGGCCGCGAGGCCGCGAGAACCATGGGGGCCGGCATGGCAGAGCGCACCTCGATTCACGGGCAGTGGTCCTCGCGCCTGATGTTCGTCCTGGCCGCGTCGGGCTCGGCCATCGGCCTCGGCAATATCTGGAAGTTTCCCTACATTGCGGGCGAGAACGGGGGCGGTGCGTTTGTCATCGTATACCTGGTCTGCGTCGCCGTGATCGGTATTCCGGTCATGATGTCGGAGCTGCTCATCGGGCGGCGTGGCCGCCAGAGCCCAATCAATACGATGCGGACCCTGGCCCACGAAGAGAGCCGCCATGGGGTCTGGCAGCTGATCGGCTGGGCCGGGATGATCGCGGGATTTCTGATCATGTCCTATTACAGCGTGATCGCCGGCTGGGCGGTCGCGTACGTGTTTCGGATGGCCGGCGGGGTATTCGTGAATATCTCCGGAGAGGATGCCCGCGCGGTCTTCGGCCGGCTCGTCTCCGATCCCGAGCGTCTCTTGGCCTGGCACACCATCTTCATCGGTATGACGGGCATCGTGGTGGCGCGGGGCGTCAAGTCCGGTCTGGAGCAGGCGGTGAAGATCATGATGCCCGCCTTGTTGGTGATCCTTCTCGTGCTCGTCGGTTATGCGACGCGCACCGACAAATTCGCCGAAGGGCTGCAGTTTCTGTTCAAGCCCGACTTCTCGAAGATCAGCGCGGGCGGGGTGCTCACCGCGATGGGCCACGCCTTCTTCACCCTGAGTCTGGGCATGG